>WNFU01001255.1_pt1 | contig 55535 bp, 48 predicted proteins | sample 5400121 | NCBI WGS metagenome assembly WNFU01 (sample SAMN13153360, study PRJNA577476) | soil metagenome | isolation source: 100 cm soil or saprolite under grassland replicate 1 | place: USA:California | collected 2016-06-15 | reverse complement strand
TCGACCCGCTGTGCTCGGCACAAGTATTGGCGGCGAGCGGTACATCGGCGGGCCTTCGTACGGCCGGCCGTGCCTACAACGGCAACCCTGACAACCCGGCCGCGCAGCGGCTGCTCGCGCAGGCGCTGGCGGAGACCGGCGGCCTGTCAAAATGTCCGAATTGCGGGCAGTTTCAAGGCCAGTCGGCGCACAACTGCCCATTCGTCCCGGGCGCGCCGGGTGCCCATCAGGCGACGAGCCTGAACGGCTGGGCGCAGGCGATCGCGATGACTCCGGGTGTGCGCGAGGTCGCGAACGGCCAGACAACCGTCAACGTTTCACAGCCGGGGCCGAAGGCGACGGCCGATACCCTGTTCGGCGCCGCGCTTGCGGTGGACAGGGGAGCGCTGCCTATCGGCGTCACGGCATCGCCGGCGTTGGAGCAGGCGGCGCGGGACTGGATCGCCTCCCGCCATCAGGGAGCGGCGCAGACCTTCGCGCAGGCCCTGCTGGCGGCAAGCACAGCGCCAGATCCCACGCCGATCGCCTCCCCATCCGCAGTGGCGCGGCAGGATCGCCCCGCCGCGACGATCCCCGGCGCACCGGCGGCGCACGTGCGCACCACGGCACCGGGCTGGGCGCACGCGATTCTGTCGGCAGAGGGCGTGCGCGAGCTGGCTGAGGGATCGGTGCGCGCCGATGCCCAGCGCACCGTTATTGTAGCCGCTGGCGCAATCGCCGCGAACCTCCTCCCGGAGGGCGTCGCGTTCTCCGCCGAGACCCGCGCCGCCGCTGCCGCGGTGGTGCGCGAGCCCGACCAGGAGCACGCGGCCGCGCTCGTGCGCGCGCTGGAAGACGAGTCGAACCGCGCCGGCATCGTCGTGGGCCAGCCGCCCGCGTGGGCGGCGCAGACGCATCCAGGATGGCGCGCAGTCGCGCGGGGAGTAGTCGACAGCAGCGCCGACATGATCGCGCTTGCGAATGGGGCGCTACCCCCCGAGGGCGCGGACGAGGTAGCGCAACTCACGCGATGTGCGGACACAATCCGGTCCGGCTCCGCCGCGCCGGCGGAGTTGCGCGGGGCGGCGCAAGACTACCTCAATGACCACCTCCGCAATCGCGCAGAGTTCGCTCGCGCGCTCGCGTTCGCGGCGGGTACGCCACAGTGCCCTGACTGCGGCCAGTTTGTGGGGCAGAGCGGTCACGTCTGCCCGGCCAGGGCGTTCGATCCGAGCGCGGCGGCCGCGGCGATCCAGGGCATGCATCCCGCGGTTGCAGGCGCACTAAGGGAAAACATCTCATCTGATGTAGTCACCACGGTGCCGGGCACTAACAGCACAGCGGCTCCAACTGTATCACCAATAACCACTCCCGCCGCGCCGCGCGTCTTGCAGCCGATCTCCGGCGCTGACTTCGCGGCGGCGCTGGCGGCAGGACGGAATCCGTCCGAGTACGTCGCCGATCAGCGGGCTGCCGCGCAAGCGTCCGCGCTGGGGATCGACCCAAACACTCTGGCCGGCGTGTTTGGCGGCACGCTGCTGGGCCCGAACTTTCAGGCGGCGTTCCAGGCGACCACAGACGCGCTCGGGCGCGGCGACCTCACGGGCGCTGCGGCTGCTTTGCAGGGCGGCGTCCAGCCTCTCTCGGACGACCAGATGCGCACGCTGTTCCTGGGCGGCGGCACGCTGCACCCCGACGGCAGCATGATGGCGCCCGACGGCAGCCTGATTGCCCCGGTGGGCACCTTTGCCCAGGCCGCGGCGGGGCTGACGGCGCCACAAACGATGCCGACGCGCTCGCCCGAGGAGTTGCTGACCGCACTGGGCCTTGCGCCCGGTGGAAACGGCGGGAGCAATGGCAGCGACGGCGGCGATGGGGATGACGACGCGGACGCCAAGGGGCTCAAGTGCAGCACCTGCGGCGAGTTTATGGGGCGAGAGCCGCACGTCTGCCGGCCGGCGTGGCTGGAGAGCTACCCGGCCGAGCTGAGTGGGCGCGCGGAGCAGTTTGTCCGCGGCCTGCCCGGCATCGCCGAGCTGGCGAGCGGCTCCAAGCCGCTTGGCAGCGGGCCGCACGCCACGACGGAACGCCGGGCGCTGGAAACCTACGCCACGCATATGCAGGAGATCGGCGGCGTGGGCGAAGAGGCGATGCGCATTGCCGAGGCGTACCTGGATCAGCCGTACCGCAACGCGCAGGCGTTCGCGGCGATCGTCGCGATTGCCGCAGGCACGCAGAAATGCCCCGACTGCGGGCAGTTCATGAGCGCGACAGCGGGCCATGAGTGCCCGGCGAGGATGGCGTCGGTGCCGACCGACGAGGCGACGGTCGGCTGGCTCGGAACGCTGGCCGGCGCCGATGCGGTGCGGAACGCGCTGGGCGCGCGCGGCGGCTGGGACGATTGGGGCGGGCGCGGAGCGGGCGGCTCGATGAGCCGCGGCTTCTCTAGTGGCCAGCGACGCCTCTGGGACGCGGACGATGAGGATGACGCGGACGACGAAGACGAGGACTTCGACGACGAGGACTTCGACGACGAGGATGCCGGCGACGACACGGATGAGTACGGTATCTCCGACCGCGCGGCCGCGTTCTGGGAGAGCCGCGATCGCGATGGGGGGCGGGGCCGTGACTGGTGGGCGAAGGAGCGCGAGGAGCGCCAGGCGCGTAACCAGGCGATCATCGACGCGCTGCTGCCGACGGCGCGGGACATCCTGGACGGCAACATCGCAGATAACGCGCAGGTTCCGACCGCATTGTACATCGCGGCCGACGCGTTCGACGCGCGGCCCGACATCGACAATGCCCGGCTGCTGGCCGGCATCATCGACGACCTGTCGCGCGGGCGGAAACCGCGGCTGTGGGGCATGCCGTCCGAGAACCGCGTGACGGCCTGGCGGGCGATGCGCGACGCGCCGGATCTGCCCGACCTGGCCAACGGCCTGGTCTCCTTCAGCGGCGACGATGGGCACCTCCGCGCCGCGCTCGACGAGGCCGCCGCGGCGCTCAGCGTGCGCGACAATCTCTCCGAGGGCCTGAACGACGCCGTCATCGACTACGAGGCGCAGCCGACGCGCTACGCGGCCGACTTCGCCGGCGCGCTGTGCGCCGCGGCTGGCGTGCAGCAATGCGGCAAGTGCGGCCAGTTCATCGGCAAGACCGAGCATGTCTGCGCCGTCATCGGCGCCAACGGCAAGGTGTATGACCAGAACGGCTATGACCGGGATGGCTACAACCGCCGCGGCTTTAACAAGGACGGCTTCAACAAGGACGGCTGGGACGAGAATGGGTTTAATAGCCAGGGCCTGGATAAAGACGGCTACAACCGCGCCGGCTTCAACTCCAAGGGGTTCCGCAAGGACTCCTACAACGACGCCGGATTTGATGGCCACGGCTATGCGGCGGACGGGCGGGATGAGAAGGGCTATGACCGCCAGGGCCTGGATGCCGAGGGATACGATAAAAACGGCTTTGATGCGAGTGGGCTTGATCGCAACGGCTGGGACAAAACCGGTCAGAATGCCGCGGGTCAGACGCATCCGTTCTTCGTGGCGGACGCGCGCGGGCTGTACGGTGATGGGTTCAACGCCGATGGGTTCGATCTCGACGGCTACGCCGCCGATGGCCGTGACATGTACGGCTATGACCGCAATGGCATCGGACCGTACGGCTACGATCGCTGGGGCTTCAATGCCGAGGGTCTGGACAGCAACGGGAATGATCGCGGCGGGTATCTGCGCGGTATGGGGCCGGACGGCTACGACCGCACCGGCTACAACAATCTGGGCCTCGATCGGAATGGCTACTCCTTCACCGGCTATGACAACGACGGAAAGGATCGGAACGGGCAAGAGCGCATGCTCACGGTCAGTCCCAAGACCGGCAAGACGCTGCTCGCGAAGTACAACCAGTCGGGCTGGGACCAGTTCGGCTATGACCGCTGGGGCTTCAGCAAGAAGACCGGCCTGACCGCGCCCGACGCCCAGGGGCGGCAGTATAACTACTGCGGCTGGGTGTACGACGCGGCGACCACCCGGTGTATCAACCCGAACAATCCGGCCGAGTGGGTGCCGCACATCGGGTGGGAGTGGGACAAGCGGCCTGGCGGCTACCTGGGGTGGAACAAGGGGTACAACGGGACAGGGTACCAGGCCCCGCGTGTGGTGCCGGGGGCGCGCTACGCGCCGCTGCCGCCGCCAAATGACCCGCGGACACCGCCGACGTTTGACGCGTTCAAGCAGGGCGCGCCAATGCCGACGCGCTACGAGCATGGCAAGGGCTACGTCAACGACGACACCAAGGTTCGCGAGCTGTACAACAAGCTGATCGCGGGCGGCCGGAAGCGGTCGGTCGCCTATCGCTGGCTGCGCAGCGAGCGGCGCCTCGCCGAGGACCCCAGGGCGGTCGTTGATGGCGTGCCGCTCAGGTGCCCGGAGTGCGGGCGCTTCACTGGTGGGAACCCCAAAGGGCACGAGTGTCCGAATTTCGGCAATCGCACCGTCAAAGCCTACTTCTCGGGCGTAGTGCGCGGCGGCGACTATGACCTCGTGCTCCAGACGCCGCACAATCCAAGTTATGTCGAGCCGAGCGGGCCGCCGCAGGAGAACGTCCGCCAGGGCTACACTCAGAACCCGAACGATTATCGCCACTGGGTCGACGCCGAGGGCTACGACTTCAGGGGGCTTGACGAGAACGGTTTCGATCGCACCGGCTACAACAAGGAGGGCTACAATCGGTTCGGCTACGACCGCGACGGCTTCGACCGGCGCGGGTACAACAAAGAGGGGTTCGACCGTGACGGCAACTCGCGGCCGCTGACGCTTGAGGTGGTGGCCAACGGCCTCGCCGAGGGACAGGACCCGATTAACAACCGGCATATCGCCGAGACCTTCAGCCGCGTCGCGACCCAGATCGCCGGACGGCCGCGGCGGGTCGTGTTCAAGGAACCCGGCAGCGGCTTCGCGACCGATATGCAGGGCAAGATCTTTGCCGATCCGCAGCCGCTCGGCCCCGACGCGCCGCACGCGCAGCAGCTCGTCGCCATCAAGGCGGGTATCTACCACGAGCTGGGGCACGAGCAGTTCACGCCGATGGATCTGTGGGCCGGCATCCTGGACATCATGCAGAGTAAGGGGCCGCAAGACGTCGAGGTCGACATGCGCTTCGCCGGGCTTGGGGTCCAGACGGTGCGCCTTGATACGAGCCGCACCTTCGTCAAGGACGCCTACAACATCGTCGAGGACGGGCGCATGGAGCGGCGCGTCGACGACCGATACGCCGGCGCCGGCGAGATCCTGGCGGCCGACGCCGCGATCAATCCGCGCTGGCCCGAAACCGTGCGCCGGCCGGACGGCACGCCGCTGCCGCCCCAGGACGTGGTGCCCTGGGCGCTCCTGTACGAGGCGCTGCCGTTCTTCAACGTGCGGCCGTCGACCTACGCCAAGATGGACGCCAAGTCCAGGGCGCTATTCGATGAGCTGGCCCCCGTCGTCCGCGCCGCGGTCAACGGGAAGCCAGAGGACGCCTGGTCCGCCGCGGTCTATATGGCCGCGCGCATGGAGCAGGAAGGCGTCAAGATGCCCGATGGCTTCAAGGGCACCGACCCGGGCAACCCGCCTCCCGGCACGGACGCGCGGCGGCCGCGGATTGTCATCGAGGGCGACCAGGTCATCGACGCCAGCCAGATGCAGGGCGGCGGCGGTGGTGGCGGCGGGATGGACATGGACGTCGAGTTCAAGGGCCATGTGACCGTCAAGGGGCAGATGCCCGACGGTGACGGGCAGAGTGGCGGCGGCCAGACCATCTTCTCCGGTGGGGTCACCTACGAGGAGGAGCAGCAAAACCGCGGCCGGCAGTATCAGCCGGCCCAGAACCGCGGCCAGCAGGGCCAACAGAACGGCCAGCAGGGCGGCGGTCAGGGGCAGTCGGGCGAGCAGTCCGGCCAGCAAGGTGGCGGTAGCGGCAGTGGACAGTCCGGCCAGCAGAGCCAACAGAGCGGCCAGCAGGGCGGCGGTGGCGGCGGCGGTGGACAGTCCGGCCAGCAGGGCGAGCAGTCCGGCCAACAAGGCGGAGGCGGAGGCGGCGGCGATCGCCAGTACCAGCAGGCCGGCCAGCATGGCGATCAGCAGGGCGGCGGCGCGGGTGGCCAGCAAGGTCAGCAAGGCCAGGGCGATCAGCAGGGCGGCGGTGGTGGCGGCCAGCAGGGCCAGGGCGAGGACGACGACACGAACGGCCGCGGCAAGGGCTGGCGGAAGGGAATGGGCCAGGGCGACGACGAAAGCGGCCAGGGCCGCCAGTCGGGCCAGGGCGATGACGGGTCCGGTCAGGGCCGCCAGTCGGGCCAGGGTGACGACCACAATGGTAACGGTCAGCAGAGCGCGAACGGCGCTGGCGATGTGAGCGGGCAGCAGCCGGGCGCGCGCGGCGGAAACGGCAGCGATGTCGAAGACGCCGACATGGAGGGCTACTGGAAGGACTGGAACGAGGATAGCGCCCAGGACGCGATCGGGAGCGATGCGGGTCAGCAGAGCGGGCAGAGCAGCGGCGCCGGCGGGCGCGGGACGGCGCCGACCCGGCAGGGCGGCAGCCCGTTCCGCGACGCGAATGAGCCGTTCACCAAGGCTCAGCTCGCCGACGTGCTTGCCGCGGCCGAGCGCGAGGCCGTCTCGGCGCTCGACTCGGGCATCCGGGTTGAATCGCGCGTCGAGGTGCTTGGCGCGGCGCTGCACCAGCCGCTGGGCAACCGCAGCTCGGCCAAGCAGCGCTACAAGACGCCCGATGGCCGGATCGAGGGCGTGCAGGTCGGCATGCCCAGGGCCGGCGCAACGACGGTCAACAAGTGGAAGGGCCGCAGGCCCGAGCACAAGAAGGTCGCCGGGCGGATGGCTACGGTGCTCCAGGCGATCCGTGCCGACGTCGAGAAGCGCCTGCGCAATTTGCCGGAGGGGCAGCTCGACCGGCGGCGGATCGTGCGCGCGGCGGCAGGCCAGCAGAACGTGCGCACGCAGTCCAAGACCCTGCCGCAGACGTCCTTTCGCGCGTCGGTGGCCGTGGACCTTTCGGGCAGTATGAACTACCACATTCAATCGGGCGCGCTCTACGACTCGATGATGGTGCTCGGCGACACGTTTGAGCTGCTGGATATTCCGTACGAGTCGCGCGGGTTCGGATCGACGGACGCGCAGTTCAAGGCGATGGACGAGCCGTCATTCGACCCGGGACGCGCGGCCGCCCTGACCGAGACCAGCCTGGGCGGGACGTCGCTCTCGCGCACGGCGGGCCTCGCGGTCACCGCGCTGCGCGGCGGCGAGGAGGCCAACCGGCTGTTCGTCGGCTTGTCCGACGGCCAGGTGGAAGATCAGGCGCAGACGGCCGCCGTGCTGAAAGACGCGCGGAGGCGCGGTATCGTGACGTTCGGTATTTACCTCGGCCGCGGCGCCAATCAGGAGCTGATGGACGAGCTGTGGGGGGCCGGCAACTGGACCGCGATCAACTCACTTGACGAAATGCCCAAGGCGGTCGGCCAGCGTCTGGCGGCGCTGTTCAACCGGCTGGCGCAGCGATAACCCTTGACAAGCCGTGGGGCGCGTGTCATAGTTGACCAAACCAGGAGGTTCTGGCTTGATCCTTAACCTACGCCGGTTGACGAACAAACTCGGCGGGCGGCTCGACTACGACGAGCCGTTGTTTCCAAGCCACATGTCGAGAGTGCAGCAGCGCCTTGATTTCCTGCTTGCTGCTGCATGCTCGAATGTCCTGGTCAAAAAACCTCGCTTGGTGGTTTTGTGCCGCATTTTCGTCCGCGTGCTGAGTATGTGCACACGCTTGGCAGCGGAACGTCCGCTGATGAGGACGGTTAGCGCGGTCAACAAAGTGGCAGACCGAGCACTCCTGCGAACTATATGCAGCCGGTCCTGGTCGGGCTCGTTGTCCGCGTTTACGCGCGCCCCACGCCAACTGCTTTGGCAAATGGGACAAGTTTACTGCATACAGATAGGCATTGGCGCGTCGAGTTTTGAGGCGCATGGACGCCACCGAGAGGTCTTCGTAGGCCACCTGCGCATCAGGGTGGTCAGCGTAGAACAGATTGACGGCGCGGTTGATTTCCTGGCGCACGTGTCGTCCGAGGCGTGGATTAGTGAGCGAAGGGAGTTTCTGCACACCTTTCTTTTTGAGGCAGGCCCGCAGTTTAGCTTTCCGGCGACGCTTTTCGCGATCCAGTTTGTGTCGGCGAGCGAGTTTGCCAGAAAATGTGCCGTATCGTTTGCCGCTCGAGGTGGTCAAGAAATTGGTAATGCCGACGTCGACGCCGACGACCGGCGACGCTTCAGTGGTACGCAGATCGACAAATTCATCTACTGTGAGAGTCAGCCACCAACCGGTCGGCTTTCGGGTCAGGGTAACGCTGGTGTTGATAGTTGCGTTGTCGATAGCGGTCCGGTGATAGGAAGCCAGTTTTACTGGCACCCGCAGCGGCTGGCCTTTTTCGAGCGTGCTGATACGCAACCAGTAGTCAAAACTACTGTCTTCCGACAGTTCCAGTTTCACGACATTGATGCTCGCCTGCACGACGATCTGCGTGAGCTTGGGAGTGTTCCACTCACGCCAAACTGGCTCTGGTCGCTTGTGATCCGATCTTGGTTCGCCATCCTGCTCGCGATATTCCGCGACAGCTTCAAGGTAAGCAGTGTAGGCTCGGTCTCGGTTCGTGCGCCAGGCTCGGGCAATCCCTGCTGCCTGCTGGATGGCCACACGCTGCCAGCGAGCCGACAACGGACTTTCGATCCACGGATCGGCATACGCATCGGAGCTGTTGGTGGTACAGAAGGCTGTGGTGTATTCCTGGCACAGGCGTATATATGCATCTGCGAGCGCATCAAGTTGAGCCAGCTTGCTGGCATTAACATCCCGTAAGGGGATATGCGTGATAGCTCGCGTCACACGCATAAGCGCAAAGGAGGTACGACGATCATCGAAGTATCCAGTATAGCACACACGTTCGTACTTAGCAATATATACGCTGCGGGAGGGCTTGTTACCCATCCCCAGCATCACTGGATTGGAGACAATGTGTTATGACTCAACAAGGCAAACAGGAGATCGTGGCCCCTGGCCACGTGTACATGCCGCGACTCGGCACCGGGATTGAGCTGACCCAGCGCGTGGCGAGGCTCTGGGTTGGGGGCGAGATGCGCGTGGAGCGGCCGCACCAGGCGGCGTCCGCGTGGGATTTCTGGTACAACCTGATGTTCGCCGACGTGTTCCCGGAGGTCAACGCCTGGTGGTTCCGCGATGCATGGACCGGCCAGGTGCGTTTCAGCCCGCCGGCTGCCCAGCAGGACGACGCGACGCTGATGGGTTATGTCCAGTTCAATGACGGCGAGGGCATGCCCTACACAATCACGGAGGGCGACCCGATCCAGGTCAACGTGCCGATGCCGTTGAACTTCGTGCAGCCGGTCAACTTCCCGCTGCGCGTTGGTCTGGCGCGCCACCTGCTCGCGATGCTGAACGCCGAGCAGCTTGGCGTCGACCTGGCCTTCGATCGGCCGTTCTACCTGCGCAGCTTCGTCTATCGGAACGAGCTGGATGCGGCGCTGCCGACGACCCGCCAGGCGCTGACCGTCAGCCTGCCCCTCCCGCTGACCCGGCTTCGCAACGCCAGCGACCCCAGCGACCTGGGCGAGGAGGTCGAGCGAATGTGGGCGCTCGAAGGTGTGGATGAGCCGATCCGCGACGCCTGGTGCGCAGCACAGGGGCTCCAGCGCCCGGCCTAAGCCCGCGGAGCATCCGACACCACGCGCGGCGCGCACGGTAAAATCGTGCGCGCCACGCGTTGTTGTGTGCCGTATCATCGCACCCTGTCTTCTTGCCGTTCCGGCGATTGTGTGGCTCGTGCAACTGCGCCCAAAACATGTCGCACTTTGCCCTGCTCAGGGGAATATCTAGTAGGGGCATGTTGATAATGGCAGGAGGCAGGGTATGCACGATCGCCCATCTCCACGGATGGAGCGGCTGGTCGAGGCGGCCGAGCTGCGCAATACCGGACTCATCGCCGGCGCGGTCCTGCGGACGGCACTCGCCCGCGGAGAAAGCACTCTCGATAGGATGCATTCCCCGCGAGGCCAAAGGGCGAAGCCCCGCGCGGGGCCGGCGTTGACGACGCCGGCCTGGCCGCGCTGCTGCGCTGCGACGTCGCGGCGCTCGCGCGCGTCAAGCTCTGCTCTCTGCCGCGCGCGGAGCAGCGGGCTGGCGACCTGCTGCTGATTGCTGAGCGCTTTGGGTGCGATGCGACGGCCCTCGGAAACGCGCTCGACCAGGTTGTGGGCGACCTGATCTATCTGACGATGCACGCCGCCACACCGGAGCTGGCCGCGCGCGTGAGCGAGTTTGTCCGTACGAATGCTGGCCGGCAGTCCGTCATCGACCAGCGGGCGCGCCTCGCGGCAGGCGGCCATGGCTGGGTTGTCTACGCACGGGTCGATCTTCGCAGCGGAGACAGAACAGCCGCGGAGGCTGCGCCAGACAGGTGCTAGGGCCGCTGTCGCCGCGATCTCGTCCCTCGCTTCAGGGTGACAGAAGGCCGTTCTAGCCCACATACGCGCTCTACCGCATAACAATGCTATAGAGCGCGTATGTTGTTTTGTTGTTTCATCAAGGTGTTAAGGGTTATGGTAAAGCCGGCGCGCTATAATACTACAAAACAATACCAGAAACACAGATATTGTTAACACTGAGGCTATCCAGTGCCGTAATGCTCGCCAAACGGCGCGGTGAGTGGAGCATCGAAGACCGCGCCGACGGCGTTCAGTTGCAGAATCTCATCACTGCTGGTACCCGGTCCAGCCCACGCTTCAGAGAGACCGACACCGGCCTCCTGTGCCGCCAGCATCGCTGGTATCTGCCGCGCTTGCAGCCAGCGGATTCGCTGCTTATGCTGCCATTGTTGGAACCATTGTGGCGACCACGGCCAACGCCGCTGGACCACCCAGATAAGAAAGCTCATGCCCGCCTCGACCGACTGTTGCTTGACGTTTTGGCCAGGGTGGGTCTATAGTAGTCTCACTTAGTATTATACCGTGGCGATGTCGAGTGAAGGACATATGCTGCGCCCTGCTGAAAACTTTCGGGATCTCATAGCACGCGCCGGCCTGGAGCCCAAGGATATTATCGATCGGGCCCCAATCAGCCGATCGGCGTACTTTGGCTGGCTCAATCCGGCCACGCAACCGCACCGCCGCGGCGATTTGCGCCGCTCCAAGGCGTGGGGTATCGCGCGTGTGTATGCGGCGGCAGCGGGAGTCACGGACGAAGATGCCTTCAAGGTGCTGTTCGTCGAGGTTCCTGACGACGGCGCAGCTCGTGGATCTGAAGAGGCTTCGTGAAGCTGTAAGGCCCTGCTTCCGCCTGATTGGGCCTGCTTGCAAGTGCGATCGGCTAGTGAGGGATACCGCCTCAGTCGCGGTGGTGTTGTGGATGGCCAGCCCTCTCGTATGCAAGCTCTCACCGAAGAATATGTCGCGTACGTCGACGCCATGCGTGGCGGCCAGTATGCCGATAGCGACGAATGGCAGCGTCTCAGTAGTGAGCGCATACTGGTTCACGATGCCGGCCGCGGCGGGCCATCGAACGGCCGGCGACGCTTGCCGAAACCCAACAACGACTCAAAACGATCCGGGCGGTAATTCGGCAGCACCAGACCATCGTGACAGACACGCAACAGCCTTATCTTGAGCGCCGCCGGGCCAGCCAGGCGATCGAGACGCTGGCCGAGGAGCGCACTGTGCTCGTTCAGTGGCTTCAGACACTCCAGGAGCGCGAACGACAGGCCCGCAACGAAACTCGCCGCCAACAGCACGTGGCGCTCATGGCCCGGATCGCTGCCCTGAACGACGACGAGCCGGTCGATCGCACCAGCCTGGAGTGTCTCCTGCGCGCGGCTTACCGCCTGCTCGCGAGCTTGGCGAAGGCGGGCCGGGCCACGCTTTCCGCCGACGAGTATGCCCTGACCGACCTGATTCGCGATGTTCTGGTAGGGAGCGCGCCGCCGTTCCCCGATCCCATCATCGCGGTTCGGCCCGCGTTCGAGGCGCCGGCATCGGCCGCGGCGGCGCGTGAGCGGCTTCAGGAGATCAAGCAGGCGTCAACCCTCCTCCACCAGCGAGCCAGCGATTCGCAAGGTGATGCCGGCGATCGGAAGGAGGCCCAGCGCGCGCTGGACCACCTTGCCGCCGAGCGGGCACACCTGCGCGCCTGGCTCGCGCAGCAGGCGGCCGAGCAGGGCGGCACGACGCGCCGGCGGCGGGGCGAGCGCGCGGCGCTCGCCCAGGCGGAGGCTACGGCGCTCATGGCGGACGAGCCATGGGACCCGACGGATGCCAGTGTTGTCGTGCGGAGCATTCACCGGCTTTTGCTGCGGCTCCCGGATCTCCACGGCTTCACCTACACGCCAGGGGAGTGGGCGATCGTTGACGCGCTGCGCGATTACCTCTATGCACCACCGGATGCGGAAACTCTGGCGCGCGTGTCGAACGCGACTCGACTGTCTGAGGAGCGCCACCGCGCGGAGTTGGAGCGCCTGGTGGCGGAACAGGTGGCGGTCGAGCAGGCGCGCCTGGCGGCGGAGGAGGCGCAGCGCCAGCACGCTGCCGCCGCGTAGGAGCAACGTGCAGCGCTGCTGGCGGCTATTCTCGCCGGGCAGCAACCACTGCCGGACACGGACCTCGCGCGAACCCTCGCGCGGATCGCCTGGCTGCTGGAGCGCCTGCCCCATACCCAGCACGTCCGCTACAGCGACGACGACCAGACGCTCATCCGCGAGCTGCACGATGCGCTTGCGTCCGCTGCGCAGCGGGCCCCGGAGCAACCGGTCACCATGCGACCCCAATCAGCCGTGGACCTGCAATCAGCGACCCGGCAGATCATCGCGACACTGCGATGCAGGAACCCTGCCGCAGCCGCGCAGATTCCGCGGGTGATCGGGCGGCTGGGCGTGCGGCAGTGTACGGCCCTGGTGCAGCAGGCGAAACGTCTCGCGGCCGAGCCCGATTGGTATTTTGCGTTTGTGTTGCTTGCGAAACAGCACATACCGCAGCAGGACTGGTCGGCAGTATTTGGGCCAGCACCCGTGCGGTCGGCCCAGCGCTAAGCGGGAGTGGGCCGGGGCCGATTCCGCAGGAGGCGTTGTTGGAGAGTTGGGATTTTAACAGTATCGGAATAGACTTTGGCGATAAGAACTTTTCTGACTGAATCGAACCCGCCGCAAGCCGCCGCCCTTGCGTGCGTGCGGTTAGGCGGGTTTCAGAAAGGTTTTAGCCAGGACGAAGGTGATATTGCCTTCGTTGTTCGTGGCTTTCTGTTGCGGTAAAGTGTCATTTATGGTACAATTGTTCTATCACAACTGAGCGATCAAAGGGACTCGCAGCCATGGTGCGCAAAACCTTTCTCTATCGCCTCTACCCAAGTCGTACCCAAGCCAGATTGCTTGATGCGACTCTGGAAACATGTCGCTTTTTCTACAACGATACCTTCAGAAATTCTAACAACATGCTGCGCTTCGCCAGCCGCCAGGTTGCTGCCGATTACGCGCGTGAATTTCAGCAGCTGTTTGACGGCCGCTTTGGAACCGCCAAATCCAGTGCCACACCCTACCCGCGCGTGCAGCTTGGAATGTCGCACGTCGAGGTTTACTTCTCCCCTGAGGATGGCGTGGCAAAGTATGTGCTTCAGCGCCTGGCAGCGGCCAAGCGCAGCATCCACTTTATGGCGTTCTCATACACATCCAGCGCGATCGCCGACGCAATGGTGGCGCAGGCGCAAGCCGGATTGCCGGTACGCGGTGTCTTTGAATCACAGAATGCTGGTGGCACAGGCTCCGCATTTAGCCGGCTGCGGCAGGGCGGCGCTAACGTGCTGGAAGATGGCAACTGCTACATTCTGCACCACAAAGTCATCATCATCGACGAGCGCACCGTGATCACGGGCTCGCATAACTTCACCAACAGCGCCGAGCGCGACAACGACGAGAATCTGGTGATCGTCGATGACCCCAATCTGGCGCGCGCCTACCTCGACGAGTTCGATCGAGTGTATGCCCAGGCCCAGGCGCCGACGCGCTGCCGCTAACCGATTCACTACCGTCCAGGCAGGGTGATGTTCAATGCCAATCTGGTGATCGCCGCGCCCTGATAGGCTGCGGGCGACCACCATGGCCACCAGGGGATGCGGAGGTGCCGGCGCAGCGTGATCAGCGCGCGCTGCGGGTGGCGGTAATCGGGTGTGAGCATAACTTCCTCCCACAACACCCCGGCATATCCCCATGCATATTGCCGCTCGAACCCCAGCGTGGTCACCGGATCATACCTGGTCGAGGTATCTGGGCACCAGCGGCTGCGGGGGTCCCACTGCTGCGCCTCGATCGTACGCGAGAGCGTAAAATACCAGGTATAGGGTGGGCCAGGCGCATCATAGGCGATCTGCCACTCCCAGACACCGGCGCTGACGACTTGGATGTTAGTGGCACCAGGAACGACGAACGGCGTTACTGAGAGGTGGAAGAGCAGCCATACACCGCTTCCAGCCAGCGTGCCGCTAAGGAGCAGTATCAGAACAGCCACGATACGCCACATCGGATCGCTCCCTTTGTCGATGCGCCACAGTTCTGGGCTGCGGCGCCGGTCGAATAGCAAGCACATGGCCTAGGGCCGATCCGCTCTAATATAGCTCTAACAGAATCTGCGGCTTCGCAATCATAGCTATCGGTAGCATTGCGCGATGCAGCCCATATTGGTTTGACCGTGTGTGCTAACGTTTCGTTAGAGCGAATCGGCCCTAGCACATGGCCCTGGACACTTGGCATTGGCGCGCAAGTCAGGTTCGGTTATCTGCTGTGTGCCCGCAGATAGTCGAGCACGTCTTGTGTTGCCTGGTTCCACGAGGCAGCCGCGCACTGGGGCTGATCGTTGCTGTGGGCGTGGATGTAGTCCAGCGCACTTTGTGTGGCCGGGTCGAGAGGCCCAGCCGGTGCAAGGAGCGGCTGGTCGCTGCTGTGAGTTCGTAGACAATCGACCACGCTCTGCAATGCGGGATTCAGCGGCGCCACTTGGGTGCTACGCATGATGGGCGCCGAGATATTCGGGAGCGGTGGGGAGCGATAGGCGGCGAGGACTGCCACCACGAGCACGAGGCTGAAGCTGAGCCACCAGGTGTAGCGGCCGAGCGTCTGTCGAACGCTGGTCAGGGTCTGCGCGAATGTGTGGGCGGTCATCGTGGTGCCCCTTGGTGCTGATATGCGGGTTGATCGGTTCCGCCTTATGCGATCTGTGTGACGACATGACACCATACCTGAGATGTCAGCTGGTCTGAATTTGCAGTACAATAAGCCGGACAAAAACCCTGACCGCTAGCGCGCACAGCCCGTGAGACAGCAGCGCCTCGGCTGGTGCGGATAGTGGCTGCCAGGGCCGGAGGATGGGATGGATCGCACGCACTCGTTTGGCTATTGGCTGCGGCGGCGACGCAAGGCGCTCGATCTGACCCAGGCAGACCTCGCGCAGCAAGTCAGCTGCTCGGTTGATCTGATTCAGAAGATCGAAGCGGACGCGCGACGGCCGTCGCGCCAGCTGGCCGAGCAACTGCCCGACCGCTCTGGGCCTCGACGCGGCGGAGCGGGTGGCCTTTGTCCAGGCCGCGCGGGTGGAGCGGACCGTGGATCAGTTGGCGCTGCCCAGCCAACCGGTCGAGCAGCCGCAGCGTTCGTCTCGCACCAACCTGCCCGCCCAGCTCACAGCGCTGCTCGTCGATCCAGGAACTGGTGCGCCAGCGGTTCGATCTGCCAGGATTTCCCAGGCTGGCGCGGCGCAGGCCGGGTGTTGGCGCGCTATGGATCAAAGTGGATCTTTCCGATGTAGGTGCCCACTGGATGATCTTCCACCGTTCCGACCTGCGTGAGCACAGCGTGGAGGTTGGCGAGCGCGCCGGTTCCCCTGACACTGGTGAGGGTGGCCTGGAATTGCAAGTCGGACGTACCTGCCCCATTGGCCTCGAACGTCACCGTTCCCAGAATGCCGTTCACCGTCCCGGTAAAGGTGTAGAAGCCGTGAAAGTTCGCGCTTCCGTCGGCATGGATCGTCAAGGTGTTCGGCCCGGTCGAGGTACCATCGAACGCCCCTGTGTAGGTCACGACCGTGGGAGCAAATTGGCAGATGGTGTTGCCGCCGGCTGGTCGGCAGCTGGTGGGCTCACCGGTATACTTGAAGGTTCCGCTCCCCGAGGTTGGCGGCGATGCGGCGGCACCGGTCGCCCCCAGTGGCGACAAAACCGCGACGACCAGTGCTGCCGCTATGATCAGCGCGCGTGTGAGTCTACCGAAGTTTTTCGAAACGTTGTGAGACATGTTGTCCTCCTTGAGATGAACTACAGGTGTGCTTACCCTATGGCAATCGGCTGCGTTTCGAGGGCTTGTGTGAACGCGTCTGAGTCTGAAACCCGGCCGAACTGCAATTGGATGACCAGGAGCGATGCTTCGTGATTACTTCTGGGCATATCGTGACCGATCGGCTCGCCCATACAGTCTGCGAGCAACACGCACACATAATCTCTGAACATGGCGTCTCTGACAGTCGACTCTACACAGACGCTTGTGGTGCATCCAGTGATGATGAGATATTTGATACCTAACTGTTGTAGGGTAGCATCGAGTTCGGTCTGATAGAAGCCGCTGTAGCGATGCTTGTAAATCACACGATCATCTGCGTGCGGCTCAAGTTCTGGGACGATATCGGTATTCCAAGTGTCTCGGATCAGAATGTGACTTTCCGCACCGTTGGGAGCCTGAATGGTATCTCCGACACCGACCATCAAGTGCAGCGTGCGGTTCACCGAGTCGGCAGAACCGAGATCCGAGAGATCGGGACGAAAGCCCATCTTGAGATAGATGATCGTGATGCCCGACTGGCGGGCTGCGGCCAGAACGACTGCGGTCGGGCCAATGGCCGCTCGAATTGGGGAAATATCAATGCCAAAACGGTCGAGCATACCACCCTTGGCACCAAAGTCATTCTGCATGTCGACGACGATCACCGCCGTGTTTGCCAGATCGATTGTGATCGGCCCAGGTTGCGCATTGATCGTAACAGCCCGGCTGTTCGTGTCGTGCAAGCGATTATCTGCCATTGACGTGCTCCTTCAATGTACTGCGCGATACGGCCTGACGTGATGTGGCTATCCTGAGGTCGTTGAGCAAAGAGATGCTGTATCCGCGTCATCATAGCAAACTGAGGCTGGACATGGAAGGCTTTTTGCCATACCATAAGCCATACCAAAACGCATACAGGATATACTTATGGAGCGCGAGCAATCATTCGCTTCCTGGCTCAAGCAGCGGCGTAAGGCGCTCGATCTCACGCAACATGAGTTAGCGCGGCTGGTTGGTTGCGCCGTGATCACCATTCAGCAGATCGAAGGCGAGCGCCGACGTCCATCAATGCAGATAGCGGAACTCCTCGCTAGCCATCTCGAAATCCCCATTGATCAGCGTGAGACATTCGTCCGCTTGGCGCGCACCCACGCAGGCGTTCCGCGCTCTGCGCCGCTGTCACAAATGTCGCCTGATATACGTACGAACGTGCCTGTGCCGCTCACCTCACTAATCGGGCGTGCGGCCGAGGTCGCCGCGATCTGCGCCTGTCTTGAGCGGCCAGACATCCACCTCTTGACTCTCGTGGGGCCGCCGGGTGTCGGGAAGACGCGCCTGAGCATTCAGGTTGCCAGTGAGTTGTGCTCACGATATCCCGACGGAGTGTGGTTCGTCGCCTTGGCAGCGATTAGCGAGCAGCAGTTGGTGGCGCCGACGATCGCGCATGTGCTGGGATTGACGGAAGCCGCGACGCAGCCGATGATCGATCGGCTGAAGACTGCCCTCCACGCGAAGCGCATGCTGGTGGTGCTGGATAATTTTGAGCAGATTGTGGTTGCTGCTCCGCTCATCACCGAACTGCTCGCAGCCTGCCGCCAGGTGAAGGTGCTGGTCACTAGCCGGATGCCATTGCACGTCTATGGTGAACACGAGTTTGTTGTCGAACCATTGCTGATCCCTGCTCGCACATCGAGTGTCAGGCTTGAAGAGCTGATGGATTATGCGGCAGTCCAGTTGTTCATCGCGCGAGTGCAGGCGTTCAAATCCGATTTTGCACTCACCACCGAGAATGCGCCAGCAATCGCAGAGATTTGCGTGCGGCTCGACGGTTTACCGCTGGCAATCGAACTCGCCGCAGCGCGTATGCGACGATCGAATCCTGAAACCTTTGTCGCGCATTTGAGCCGTCAAGGTGACAATCCTTTCCCACTGCTTAGCGCCGGCCCGCGTGACCTACCAGCGCGACAGCAAACACTGCACAACGCACTGACGTGGAGTTATGCGCTGCTAGACGGCTCAGCGCAGCAGCTATTTCGCCGCATGGGTGTTTTCGTCGGCGGCTGTACTGTGTCGGCAGTGACGGCGGTATGTGGTTATACACATCCTGACGCTCTGGCGACGCTCATAGACCAAAGCCTCGTGCGGCAAGAACTGCACGGACAGGCTGAACCACGCTTAACAATGCTGGAGATACTCCGTGAGTATGCACTGGTGCGACTGGCCGAGTGTGGTGACCGGGCGCTGACTGAGCGGATCCACGCTGCCTACTTCTTGGAGCAAGCGGAGGACGCGCAGGAGGGAGCAGCTTGGCTAGACCGCTTGCAAGCGGGTCATGTTAGTCTGCTCGACGCCGTCACAAGGCGAACCCGTTTGGATGTCTGGTTGGATCGTATGGAAGCGGATCATGACAACCTGCGTACCGCGCTCTGCTGGTCGCTGACCCATGATGCCGCGGACACCGGGCTTCGGCTCTGTACGGCGCTGTGGTGGTTCTGGGAGGCGCATGGGTATTGGAGTGAAGGACGTCGGTGGACCGAGGCAATAGTGGCAACCGCCAGGGATGGCGCGCCTCATCTACGAATGCATGCCTTATTCTGTGTCGGCTCACTTGCCTGGAAACAGGGCGACTATCCGCAGGCAACCGCGGCCATGACAGAGAGTCTGGCGTTGAGCCGCACACTCGGCGCAACGAGTACGACTGCTTATGCATTGATGATTTTGGGCCAGGCGGCGCTAGATCAGGGCAACTACGCCGATGCAGCTTCCTTGCTGGGCGAGAGTCTGGCGTTGAAACGTGCATTGGGCGATCCTGCTCCATGGGTGTTGATGCATCTCGGTCAGCTGGCGTTGGCGCAGGAAGATTACAGCCAGGCGCAGCAACTAGGTGAGGAATGCTTGGAATCTTGCTGGCAAGCAGAGGATACCGTCTTCTCATGTGCACTCCGTGTGTTAGGGGAAACGGCCCTGGCGCAGGGAGATAACAAACGTGCCCGAAGGTTCTTGAGAGAGAGTGTCGCACGCAGCTGCAACATCCGGCATCCACGTACAGTTGCCTTTGCGCTGGTTGCCTTCGCGGGCGCAGTGACGAGTGGCTGCGAACCACCCGCCGATTGTGTGCTGGCTGCCGCCCAAATCTGGGGTGCTATAGAGAGATTGCGCGAAGAGGTTGGTATCTTCCTGCCCGTCGCCGAGTACACGCGCTACGAACGCGCCATCGCCCACGCGCGGGCATGGGTACGGTCGGATGAGTGGACGGCGGCATGGGATGCGGGGCGGGCGCTGTCGCTCGATGAAGCCGTGGCCTATGCATTAGGAGAACACCCTGGGCTCACGCATGTGTCACAGGCTGCATCGCATATCCCAAACCTTTGATGAAGGCGAATGTGATGCGCTACTGCGAAGAGGCATAGCGCGTTAGCGGAATCCGAAACACGATTTTGTTGGAGCTATCCGACCGACAACGATACCTGGAGAAATTCTAACAATATGCTGCGCTTCGTCAGCCGGCAGATCGCCGCCGACTATACGAATGAGTTCGAGCAGATGTTTGAGGGTCGCTTTGGCACCGCCAAGCATCCACTTCATGGCCTTTTCCTACACCGCCAACACCATCGCCGACGCGATGATCGCAAAGGTCAAGGCCGGCCTGCCGGTGCGCGGCGTGTTCGAAAGGCAGAATGCCGGCGGAACGGGATCGGCCTTTAGTCGGCTGCGCCAGGGTGGAGTGGATGTGCTGGAAGATGGCAACTGCTACATCCTGCACCACAAAGTCATCATCATCGACGAGCGCACGGTGATCACCGGCTCGTACAACTTCACCGGCAGTGCCGAGAGGGACAACGACGAGAACCTGGTGATCGTGGACGACGCGGCGCTCGCGCGCGCCTATCTCGACGAGTTCGAGCGCGTGTACGCGCAGGCCCAGGCGCCGACACGGTGTCGCTGAACGGCCCACTACCTTTTCAGAAAGGCTGGAAGCAGCGGAATCGGTTTCCGCGGCTTCCAGCCTTTCTTACCTTCCGGGTTCATGCCCCGCCAGCGCGTGATCGCCGCAGCCAGCACCCGACGCACAGCAGTCCCATCGCGGCCAGCGCCAGCGCCAGCCAGGGCAAGTCGACCCCGCTGGTGTTGGGCAGCCGGGCCGCCGTTGCGCTGCCGCTGCTCTGCGGCGCCGGCGCGCCCCCACAGGCCGCCAGCACGGTGGCCATAACGACGATCAGGAGAATCAGACGACGGATGGGCATGGTGCGTCTCCTCGTGCTATCGGTTGACAAGCAGCGATCAGGTAGGATCGCTCTGGTTCCACTTCCATAATTACGGCTCGGTGGATGGCGGGTGAGAAGGCCACGTTGCGCACGGCGTTCGTGTGGCCCGTGAAGACCCGCACCTCCATGCCAGTAGTGGCATCCCAAAGGTGAGCAGTTCGATCTCCGCTATCGATGAGCACATACGTGCCGTCAGGGGTGCATGACATGTAAAGCATTTCGGTGAAGCGCGAAATGCTTTACATGGAAAAATGAATCGTGGAAGACACTGACATTAAGTTTATCCGATTACGGGTCACCTCTCGTGTCAGCTACCGTGACTCTCCCTCGTGTACTGGTGTCAGCAGGAAGGCGCGGAACATGCCGTTGTGTAGGCCGTCACCCACAATCTGACCACGTGCGTTCCCCGCCTGTGCATCGAACAGTTGCCATCCCGATGCTGCGGAGATCAGCGTGCCCAGGTCGGTTACCGTGCCCGCGTCCCACATGGCGGCGCGACACTGCGAATTGGAGCAGGAGACGCCGAACACCTGGCCGTGGTCCGTGATGCCAAAGGCTTCACTGGACACATCCCCAGGGAGCGTGCCCAGGTCGGTCATCCTGCCGTCTTGCCACAGGAAGGCATGCAGCGTGGCATCACCGGGGAGCGCTGATCCGCCAACTACCTGCCCACGGTTGTTGATCGCATGTGGCGTGCCGGTCGTGCCTCCAAGCGTGCCCAGGTCGGTCATCTTCCCGTCTTGCCAGATAAAGCCCTGCCCTTTCCCTTCGAAGGTCCCGACGTTGTTGATGCTCACCCCAACCACCTGTCCACGGTCATTGATCGCTGCCGCCACGCTATCGGGCGCACCGCTCAAGGTTCCGAGATCGGTCATCCGCCCGTGCTGCCACCGGAAGGCGTGAAACTCCAGCCCTCCCGTTGCGGAGGTGGGATCGACTGTGGCTGTTTCTGCCACGCCGACCACCTGCCCGCGGTTGTTGAGACCCTGGTTCTCTGCGGCGCTGTTCGGGCCCCCGAGGGTTCCGAGGTCGGTCATCCGCCCGTGCTGCCATAGGAAGGCACGACAGACGACGGCCGGCGCACCCGACACCATCGGCGGATTACAAAAGAACTCTTTCTGGTTGAAGATCGAGGGGTTGGCAGGGATATTCAAGTCGCTCCAGCCCGCCACCTGACCTGACGCGTTGACCTGGGTTCCTGCGGTTTGGGGGCCGCCCAGATCGCCTAGATCCGTCATCTGCCCATTGTGCCAGATGAATCCACGGAGGGCGGTATCGCCAGCGAAGGCAGACACCCCGGCTACGTCGCCACGGTTGTTCACGCTGAGGGGTCCACTGAACGAGCCGCCCAGTGTACCAAGGTCGGTGACGCGGTACCGGGTTGATGCGCCCGTTGCGGTCGTGCCGTTGGGCGTAGTTAGAGTGGTCGCCGCGATCGCAACGACCATGAGTAGAATCAGACGACGAATGTGCATGGTGAGTCTCCTCTCGATATAGGTTGACCATAAGTCACAGGGTAGGGTATCTCTGGTTCCCCATCTACTTCACGGCTCGGTGGACTGCGGGCGAGCTTCGTGTACGGAATCACCTCCAGTCTGTTCCTCCAGAAACGCGAACAGGCTTGCTAGATCGGCAAAGCCACAGCGCTCGCCGGTCTGCGCGCTCTCCAGTGACGCACGCCAGACGACGTTCCCACGGCTGCGGGTTTGCCAGAGGCGCAGCAGGAACGAGTAATATTCGTGCGCTTCATCCGCCATCACGGTCCATTTCGCTTGATTCGTTCAGAAGGCATCGTACCAGCCAGCTATAAGGAAACTATAAGGAGAACGCCGGTGCGATTGTGCCGGGCTGCGAATCGGGCTATAATGGCACAGTCTTCCTGTTTCGCAGCGACAGCAAAGACGCGGCCTCACGGATCGGATGGCTATTGATGGCGCATCTGTCGCTTGCGCTGCTCGGCCCACTGCAAGTGAGTCTCGACGGCGCGCCAGTCACGGCGTTCGAATCGGACAAGGTGCGCGCGCTGCTGGCCTACCTGGCGCTCGAAGCCGATCGGTCGCATCGGCGCGCGGCGCTGGCCGGGCTGCTGTGGCCCGAGCGACCCGAGCGCGCCGCGCACCTGAGCCTGAACCAGGCGCTGGCCAACCTGCGCCACGCGATCGGCGACCGCAGCGCGCCCGTACCGGTGCTGCGCATCACCCCCGAGACCATCCAGTGGAATACCGCAAGTGACTCTGACCTCGACGTCGCCGCCTTCAACGACATTATCGCCGCCTGCGACCAGCACCCGCATCGCCATCCCGAGACGTGTACATCCTGTGCGCGGTCGCTCGCGCAAGCTGCCGACCTGTACCGTGGCAGCGTGCTCGATCAGTTCTTTCTGGCCGACAGCGCGACTTTTGAGGAATGGGCGCTGCTCCAACGGGAGCGGCTGCACCGCCGCGCGCTCCGTGCGCTGGCCCAACTGGCCGCATACCACGAGCGGCGCGGGGCATATGATCAGGCGCAGCAGCAGGCATGGCGCCTCCTGGAACTCGATCCCTGGCGCGAGGCCAGCCACCGGCAGCTGATGCGCCTGCTCGCGTTCAGCGGCCAGCGCAGTGCGGCGCTGGCGCAGTACGCCACCTGCCGGCGCGTCCTGGACGAAGAGCTGGGCGTCGCGCCCGAGGAAGAAACGACGGCGCTGTATGCGCGGATTCAGCGCGGCGCGGATGTGGCATCCCCCAGCGCCGCGCGGCCATCCGACAACCTAGCTGCGCACACACCTCTCACCCCATTGATCGGCCGGGAAGGAGAACTCGCCCAACTTGCCGAACGCCTCGAAGATCGAAACTGCCGGCTGCTCACGTTGATCGGCCCCGGCGGCATTGGGAAAACGCGGCTGGCACTCCAGATCGCGAGTGGTCTACGCGGCTCTTTTCGCGATGGCGTCTATTTCGTCCCGCTGGCCGCGCTAAACGCGGCCGACATGCTCGTCCCAGCGATTGCTAGCGCGCTGGGCTTTGCCTTGCATGGGCTGGCCGATCCCAAAGCCCAGCTCCTCGCGTACCTCCGTACAAAGGACATGTTGCTGGTGCTGGATAATTTCGAGCAGGTGCTGGACGGTGCAGATGTCCTGAGCGACCTCATCCAGGCCGCGCCCGGCGTGGTCGTCCTGGCGACCTCGCGTGAACCGCTGCATCTGCGCGTGGAATGGCTCATGGATCTTGACGGTCTGCCGGTGCCCCAGGATGTTGAAGCCAGCAGTGTGGAACGATCCAGCGCGGTGCAGCTGTTTGTGCAGACGGCCCGCCGCATGCAGGCCGACTTTGCGCTGTCCCCGGCGACTAGCCCGAGTGTTGTGCGGATCTGCCAGCTGGTCGCAGGGACGCCGCTGGCGATCGAACTCGCTGCGGCATGGGTGCGGTCGCAGTCGTGCGTCGAAATCGCGCGGGCGCTGGAGCAGAGCCTGGAGCAACTGGCGACGACGATGCGGGATGTGCCGGCGCGGCACCGCAGTATGCGGGCGGTGTTCGAGCACTCGTGGCGGCTGCTGTCGGACGCGGAGCAAGGCGTGTTGCGCCGGCTGGCGGTCTTTCGTGGGGGGATGGAGGCGGATGCGGCCGAGCAAGTCGCCGGCGCGACCTCATCGCTCCTGGCGGCACTGGTCGACAAATCGCTGCTGCGCCGCAACGGCGCGGGGCGCTACGACCTGCACGAGCTGGTGCGCCAGTACGCGGGTGAGCAGCTGGAAGCGGCGGGGGAAGCCGGAGAAATCAGGAACCAACATACAGCCTGCTTTCTGGCATTGGCGGAGGTGGCGGAGCCGCAGCTCCTTGGTGCGGAGCTACGGGGGTGGTTGGAGCGGCTGACGCGCGAACACGACAACCTGCGCGCGGCGCTGACATGGAGCCAGATCGTCGGCGATGCTACGCTGGGGCTCCGACTGGCAGGGGCGCTATGGAGATTCTGGAGCATACATGGGTATTTGAGCGAAGGGCGCGACTGGCTGACGAGGTTCTTGGCACTGGCGCAGAACAGCACTGCCCCGCCGTCAGTACGAGGGCAGGCGCTCCACGGAGCTGGCGTTCTCGCCAGGCAGCAGAGCGACTATGCACGGACAGTTGCACTGTGTGGGGAGAGCCTGGTTCTGTTTCGCGACCTGGACAACAAGCCAGGCATGGCCTGGTCACTCAACGAACTGGGGTGGGCAGTTCAGGCGCAGGGTGATGTTGGACAAGCAGCGGTACTCTATCAGCAGAGCTTGGCCCTGTTTCGCGGCCTGGGCGATCAGCGGGGCATCGCCGAGACATTGGATCATTTGGGGCGAGTAGCGGGCGCTCAGAGTGACTACCGGCAAGCGACAACACTCTTCCAGGAGAGTCTACTCCTATTCCGCACGATCGAGGATAAGCGGGGCACCGCCCTCTCGCTCAAAAGCCTGGGATCCGCGCTGTGGTTACAGGGCAACTACGCGGCGGCACACTCCCTGCACGAAGAGAGCCTGGTGCTGTTCCGCGAGCTGGGCGATAACTGGGGCGCCGCCCTGTCACTCGCTCACCTGGGGCTGGTCGCCCGTGAGCAAGGTGACTATGGAGCAGCCCGCACCTTTTTCGAGGAGAGCCTGCTGCTGCTCCGCGAATTGGGCAACAGAGCGGGTATCGCTGTCGTCTTGCGCGATCTTGGTACGATGGCCCGCCAGCAGGGCGAGCTTGAGCAGGCACGCAGGTTGCTTGAGGAGAGCCTGCTGCTGCTCCGCGAATTGGGCAACAGAGCGGGTATCGGTTTGGTGCTCGCTAATCTCGGGCTGGTGGCCTTGGGCCAGGGCGAGCTTGAGCGGGCAGCGAGTCTCTTCAAGGCGGGGCTGGTTCAGTCCCGAGACCAGGGGAACAAGGTCGGCAGCGCATATTGCCTCAAAGGACTTGCCTGTGTGCTGTCGCAGCATCCAGCGGGTCTCCAGCGTTCGGCGCAGATATTCGGGGCGGCAACTACGCTGCTCGCTGCTTGCGGCCCTGCTATACTATTCATTAACCGCCCCACCGACCGCTACATTGCCGCCGTCCGCGCCCAGCTCGGCGAAGCGATCTTCGCGGCGGCGTGGGCGGCGGGGCAGGCGCTGACGCTGGAGCAGGCGATTGCCGAGGCGTTAGGAGAACTTACTGGCTGAATACGTATATGACCAGCTGTATCGCACGTGCCAAACCTTTGATGAAGGCTAATGTGCTGCATTAGTGCGAAGAGTCATAGCGCGTCAGCGGAATGCGCAGCACGATCTTGTTGAAGCTATCCGACCGACAACGATTGTTTGGCTGAACGGAAAACGGCCTATGGGGAGCGCGGCGAAACAATCGGCAAGTATGAACAGTTGCGAAAGGTAAAAGAGCGTAAGGCAACCAATCCCTATGCAAAGAACGTGCATAGCCACATTTTGCAGACAGTGGTACAAGACCTGGATAAAGCCTTTGATGCGTTCTTCCGGCGCGTGAAAGCAGGGGAGAAGCCGGGTTATCCGCGCTTTAGGGGACGCAATCGCTGGCATTCATTCGGGTTCAAAGAGCTAGGGAATGGCTTCAAAGTGGAAGGGCGGCGGCTGAAACTGTCGGGCATCGGGCGGGTCGCTATCCGCTGGCATCGGCCGATCGAAGGCGCGATCAAAACGCTCCGCATCAGCAAGAAAGCGGGCAAGTGGTACGCCGCCTTCTCGTGTGTCACACAGGAACAGCCGCCCTTGGATGCGACAGGTAAGGACATTGGCATTGATGTCTGTATCGCCAGTCTGCTCACCAGGAGCGATGGCGAGAAGGTGGATAACCCACGCTGGTATCGCACTGAGCAGCGGAAGTTGCGTGTGTTGCAGCGCCGAGTTGCCCGCCGCAAAAAGGGCGGTAGTAACCGCAAAAAGGCAGTCTTGGCGCTTCAGCGCCAACATGAGCGGATCGGCAATCGCCGGAAGGATTTTCTGAACAAACTGGTGCATGGCTTGATTACGCGCTACGACAAAATAGCGCTCGAAGACCTGCGTATCACGAACATGGTGCGCAACCCGCATCTGGCAAAGAGCATTTTGGACGCCGGATGGGGCTACCTTACCCAACACCTGATGAGCAAGGCTGTAAGTGCTGGCCGTCTAGTGGTGTTGGTAGACCCCTGGAACACGTCGCAGAACTGCTCTGGGTGTGGGCGGCTTGTTGCGAAAGATTTGAGTGTGCGCGTGCATCAGTGTCCGCATCCTGAGTGTGGTGTTGTACTCGATCGCGACCACAACGCGGCGATCAACATCTTGAACCGGGCTGGACAAGTCCGTTGGGGCATAAGCTCGCCAGGAGGCGGGTTGCCCCAAGAAGCCGCCGGGTTCTAACCCGTGCGGAGTGTCACAAAGTCTAGGGGATCTCGAACCCGTAGTCTTCCCGTATGCGGACAGAGACAATATTCTCCGAATCGCCGAGCACCCAACGCAGAACCTGGATGGCAGCGTCCATACTAACAATGTCCGCCTGAACCTGAGCAGGATTCTCTCCCTCTCCCGCCTGTAGCTTCGCTTGGGCGCTAGTGATAGCTCGCTCATACGCGTGTAACACGTCGCGTGTTAACTCTTCGCTTCGCATAGTCTCCCCTCCATATCTAAATGGCTTGGAGGCTATTGTAGCACGCTCACCAGCGCTTTCTTTTTGTAGCGGAGGGGAGAAGCACAACGTCCTTGAAACGATCCGTGGGGGTGGTCACCGCATCACGAACCGATACAAGGACGCTGTGGTGGGACTGCCACGTCCTCCTCGCTGTTGCCTGGCCTGGCGAACCAGGCCACTCCTAGTATACCACTTAGGCCGCTAAACTATGTTTCGCGCCGTTTTCCGGCGCTGAGCGCGGCTGGCGGCCTGTCGGCAGCAACGACCCTCAAATCTTCGGTGGCCGGCCACTAGAGCAGATCGAGAAAGGCATCGACCTCCAGCCCGGCGCTGCGGATAATCGATCGTAGCGTGCCGCGGTCGAGCGTGCGATGATCGGGGACGCTGATTGTCTGTGCTGGTGGTTCCTCGCGGCGGAGAATGATGTGGCTGCCGGATTGCCGCTTGACGGTGAAGCCAGCTTTTTCGAGTGCAGCGGCGCACTGCCGGCCAGAGATAACGGGCAGTGGCGGCATTAGATCGTCACCAATTCTGCGGCAAGCGAGTCTTCCGGCACGTCATCCCCGTGTTCGCGCATGACCGCTTCAACCATGTCAATGGCCTCGCGGATATTGGCAAGCGCCTCCTCGCGCGTCGCTCCCTGCGAGATTGCGCCAGGCAGGCTCGGCACGGTCGCGACCCAACCGCCGTCTTCGCCTGGCGTCAGTAATATTTGTCGCATGCTGCCCTTCTTTCAGTCAATTGGCGTCCCGTGTGTACCATCGACCGTTATGCTCTCGCGGGCTATGACATTCTCCGCCAGTCCTTGTCATCCCTCGTCTCCAGGACGAGCTGGATGACTTCTTTCAAGTTCTGCCGCGCCCCTCGATCGTGCGCTCCTGGCGGTAGAGCCGGGCAACTCCCGAACCCGGCAGATGTTCCAGCCGTCGTTTTCTGCGAATATGGCGGTGTATGTGGTCATCACATTAGATGCCTTGATTGCTACTCCGTAACGGGTGCTAGAACAATGGCAAAGCGCCAACGTGCGTTATAGGAAGATGCAGAGCCCATAGCTTGCTTGGCCGCGGAGGATGGGTTCTGTTGATTAACCCCAAGTATAGCATCGACATGCGAATCGGTGCTACTCAGCATCTCTTGTTATCACACAGCGCAAACTCAGGCTCCTGACCGCAGGTGTTAGGTGTCTGGAGTGGTTATTTTATTATGTCAACGTGCTGGCCTGCGCAACTAACCTCGTCTACCTAGACGCGGTTCCACAATGACAGCAGCAATCACGGCCTCATACAGACGCCTGCTTAGCTAAACCCCACTTGACGCATCCTGACGCGCCAGAAGCAAGACCTGCCGGCGCGCGGTTTGCTCTTTCTGCCCAGCAGGCTCATGTCGCTATCTGAGGCTTCGCAAAGCGCTACACGGTGCTTCACTGCCGGATGAGGCGGAAACGGAGGAATCGACAGCCGTTTTACAGCCACTCGGAGGCTTGTTTCACGGCACTGTGAAGCCGTGAAACGGCCCGTGAAACAGTCTGTGAAACACCCGTGAAACAGGTCGAATTGCCGCGCCGGCCCGGCGAGAAATCGCCGAATGTGCTACAATCTGTCGCCTAAGTAGCGATCTTGCTATAGCGTTCGCTCGTCTAGACGGCCCGGACGGCGTGTCTCTACCGTGCGAGGCGGCACACGAGGAGCATGCGGTGGAGCGCATCGGCGAAATTGTTTGTAGCCTGGACGAACTGCTGCTGGTCGCGGCCGAGCGCTGGCGCACGCGGCTCTCGCAGCAGGATCTGGCGCGTATCAGCGGGCTCAGCCGCTCGACCATCAACGAACTGCTGCCGCGGCGAGTATGGGCGCATGCGCTGGGGGGCGCAGCGACGGAGACGGAGATTATCCCGTACCAGGGGCGCGTCGCGCTCCACACCATCGCCGCGCTCTGTAGCGTCTTCATCTGCCTGCCGGGCGAGCTGCTGCGCTATCGCGCGCCGGGCCAGTCGCTCTCGCGCCTGAGTCCGAACGCGGTCCGGCGGGACGAGGCCCCGCCGCGCCGGGTCAACGTCTATCCGCTGACGAATACCATCCCCGAGCGTCTTCAGGCGTACACGCCGGCGGCGCTTGAGAAGGCGACCGGCATCTCGTGGAGCAGGTGGAATCGCCTTAAAGCGGGAACAACACAGATTGATCTGCCGATGCTCGCGGCGATCTGCGCGGTGCTGAACACCGATGTCTCCGGCATCCTGGCTCACTCGATCCCATTCCGCGATTCAACCTGGTCGGTCCGGTTCGTGCGGTTCGACGACCTGCGGCTGACGTTCGACCTCACGAACGGCGTGACGGTGAGCGCCTACCTGGCGCGCTGGAAGCCGCTGCTCCAGGCGCCAATCGAGGAGCGCGCCCGCTGGCACCTGACCCCCGATCGGCAGGGCGTGCGCTGGGACGCGCTCGACGTGGAAATCTATCCGCGCTTGTTGCTCAGTTGATGTACGTTATGTCGTGCTGTTGGACACCCACTGAATCACTGCGGGCGCGCGGCGTACCAGGCGCCCGCAGTGCGTGGAAGGAGCACAGCCTCAGACCGAGCGGCTACTTAGCGGCAGGTACTGGGTGACCGCCCCCTCGATGATCTCATACTCGAAGACGCCCCATGTCGCGGACATGACGGCAATGTCGCGCACGATGTCAGCGCGTAGCGAGTAAGATTTCCTGACACGACGCGCCATTTCCGCGTTGTCGCGCGGCCGCGTGACAGTGGGTGGCACCCGTTTGGCGAGAAACTGCTCAACCGCCGTCTCGATGATGCTGTACTCAAATATCCCCCGTTCCGCCGCTGCGACCGCGATGTCGCGCGCCAGCTCCGGCAGAAGCCGGAATGTTTTATTCTGGCGCGTGACGCTCTCCTCAGCGGATTCCCGCCGACGCACCGTGCCGATTGCACGTTGTGTCGATCGCGACGTCGACGCGGCCACCTCGCTCCGCCGCTCACCCGCGGCCCGCGGCGCCCTGGTCGCCGGCGCACGCCGCTCGCGTGGGGCTGGCGGCGCACTTGGCTGCGCACGCTCACCACGCGCTGGGGCGGCGGTCTCCTCGGCCCGAATGGGCGGCACGTCCGGCGCCTGCGCGCGCTCGTCGGCCTCGGCCGGCGTACGCTGGCCGCCGATCATCCCGCTGAGTCCGCCGCCGCGCTTAATCGGCTGAATATCGCTGCTGGCCGCGCTAATCAGGTTTCCAATATCGGGGCGACGCTGTTTATCCGGCACGGTCAACCTCCTCGGCCAGCGCCGTATAGGCCCTGGCCCCCGCACTCGTCGGGTCATAGGACTGGATAGGCAAGCCTGCGGCCGGTGCTTCGGCTAGGCGAACATTCTGGGGGATGGTGGTTTTGTAGACGACGTCGCCGAGCAGTTTGCGCGCTTCAGTCTCGATAGTCCGGCTGAGCTTGTTTCGATTGTCCGTCATCGTGCAGACGACGCCGGAGATGTGCAGATTCGGGTTAAGCTGCTCGGCCACCATCGCCGTGGTGCGTTGCAGCAGTGCGAGACCGCGGAGCGCGTAGGTATGTACCTGGAGCGGCACAAGCAGGCTGTCCGCGGCGGTAAAGATGTTGATGGCGATTAAGTCAAGCGCTGGCGGGGCGTCGATGAGAATAATGTCGTAGTTGTCGCGCACCGGCTTCAGCGCGGTGCGCAGCACCTCTTCGCGCTTCATCCAGGACATCAACTCCAGGTCGAGTGCCGCCATGTCCGGTGTCGCCGCGATCAGATCAAAGCTCACTGCGCCATTGTCGCCGGATGAATCGGATACGCCTGCGGCGCGCGCAAGCGGCTGGGGCTGCACCGTCTGGATGGCGAAGGCGGCGCCCCGTTTTGCGTTGTGGAAGACGTCGTATGTCGTGTACTGTTGCTCGTACGGATTGATACCGCAGCCCTCGGTGAGATTGCTCTGGTAGTCACCGTCGACCAAGAGCACGCGCCGCCCACGCGCCGCGAGTGCCGCGCCAAGGTTCAGACAGGTCGTGGTTTTCCCAACCCCACCCTTCTGATTAGCGATCGCAAGAACACGTCCCATAGGTGCTGTCGCCTCCCTTTGCTAGTTTATATTCCTGACAATAACGCGCTACTCGCTCTATCCGACATTCCAGCTTCCCAGCAAAACAACAATCAGAAAACCTTGCAAGTAGGAAATCCTACTTCATGACAGACCGACTTTTAGGAAAGTCAGGTTGCTGGGAAAATGTAAAGTCGAAGAAACAGAAATGTTGATTGCAAGGATAGCAGAAAAAAGGAAAGTTGTGAAGATGGATTTTCGGATTGTCAGAATGACAGAAATGAAGAAGGCTGGGAATGTAGAGAGACAGAAAGCGTGTAAGTCTATAAGCGGGATTATCGGGAAAGCAGTAAGTCGGAAAGTCTGAATGGCAGTATGACAGAAATGAAGAAGGCTGGGAATGTAGAGAGACAGAAAGCGTGTAAGTCTATAAGCGGGATTATCGGGAAAGCAGTAAGTCGGAAAGTCGGAAAGTCGGAGAGCGGGTTAGTCAAGTACCAGACAAACTGACATCATGCTTTTCTGGCTTGCTGGCAATACGACTTGTCAGGAAGGCAGGAAGTCCGAAAAACAGAAAGACGTGGGCTTGCCCGAGTCTTTCTTGTCGCGACTCCGTGTTCAGCGCGTCGATCAGGCGCAGCACGCGAGCAGCGCCGGCGCTGGCCCGACATACGCCGGCTCGTCCCAGAGAAACGGGGCGGGCGGAGTCACGGTGGGGTTGTCCAGCCAATCGAGGCCGTCGGCGATTACCTGCATGAGCCGGTGCGCCGGCGGAAGTCTGAGGAGATCGGCGATCTGGCGCGCCTGGAGGTAGAGCCGGCGCGCAGTGGCGACGTCGCCGGCAGCGGCGGCGGACCACGCGCGGAGCAGCATGGTGTGGAGCTGAATAAACCGGCGGTTGAGCGTCGGCTCCGCGCGTGCGAGCGCGTCGTCGGATCGGTCCAGCAGGGTCAGCGCGTCGTCGACGCAGCCCCGCCGCAACTGGACGGCGGCCAGCGTGTGCAGCGGAATGATCAGCAGCTGCGGACAATCCGCCCGCCCGGCAATGGGCTGGAGCCGGCGCACGCACTCGGCGTACGCGTCCGCGGCGCCGGAAAGGTCTTCCAGGTGGCGCAGCATATCGCCGCGGTGGGCCCATAACATGGCGAGGACCCCGGGCGGAGCGGCGGCCTCGGCCGCGGCGTAGATACGCTCGCAGATCTTCAGCGCTTCATCGAAACGGCCCTGTTTGACCAGCGTGCATTCATGCGCCACAGCATCACGCCAAGCCTGGCCAGACGGAGGCCACGTAGGAATCGCGGTCAAGGCGGTCTCTTTCTAGCATGAGGTTGAATACACACATAGTATGCCGTGAAGGGTGCGCTTGTCAAGCATGAACACTGCATTGCGCGCCGCAACATCAGGGCCATTGGAACGGCGTAGATGGGCGATCGCGCACGACTTTGCTCGACATAAGCGGGGCGCACCTTCCGCAGGGACGGCGACCGGATCGCTCTTGCTCATCGCGCGAGCGTGTTTCGGACGGCGCTAGGCCGCGCGCGCCCGCGCCCAGGCGATCGCCTCTTCCGGCGTGGTGATCTCGCCGTCGAGCTGCGTCTGGTAGAGCTGGCGGTGCAGCGCGCCGAGGGCCGGGCCGGGCGTCGCGATGCCGGCGGCAATCAGATCGCGCGCCTTGATCACGGGCTCCGGCCGCCCGCTGCCGGCGCCGATACGCCGGGCCTCCTCCAGGATCGGCACCATGGGGTCTTTTTCGCTCAGGTCGCCGCGTCCAGTGTTGTCGGCCGCCACGAGCCAGCGCAATTCCTCCAGCGTCACCGGCCCCAGCTCGACCGCCAGGCGCCGGATGCCGCGGTGCAGGGCTCGCTGGCGCGCTCCGACATCCTCGCCCTGCGCCCGCGCCTTGGTGATTGCGTCGAGCTGGCGCACGAGCGCCATATGGCGGAGATGGCAGCGGACGAGCGGCCGGACGCGGTCGATGATAGCTTTCGGCGCGCCGATCGACTCCAGGAACGCCACCGCCAGCGGCTCGCCGGCCTCCTCGTGGCCGTGGTTCGAGAGGCGCTCGCGCCGCCACTGCCCGGGCGTCTCTTCATCGCGCTCCCACCCGGGGCCTTCCGGCGGCCTGCCGTCAGGGTCGCCGGCGGCGTTCTCCCAACGCCGCGCCAGCGTCTGCGGCTTGGCCAGGTCGTGGGTGATAGCGGCGAATATCAGCACGGCGCGGCTGTCGTCGTCCATGCCCTCGCGTGCTGCGAGACGCGCCGCGGCGTCGGCCACGTGCATGGTATGTGTGAGGACATCTCCCTCGGGATGGTGGACCTGATCCTGCGGCGAGCCGTCGAGTGCTGCGAGGTCTGGGTACAGCGCGATCCAACCGCTCTCCTTGAGTGTTTGCAGCCCCGCCGACGGCTTCTTTCCCTTCAGCGCCAGCTTGAGCCACTCGCCCCAGAACCGCTCTTTTGCTAGCGCGGCGGCCTCGGGCAGGAGTTGCTGGCACAACTCGGCCGTCTCGGGCGCCAGCCGCATGTGGAAGCGCGCGGCGAATTGCATGGCCCGCAGCACGCGCAGCGGGTCCTCGGCGAACGCCGGCGAGGTATGGCGGATGATGCCGTCGGCTAGATCCTGCCGGCCGCCAAAGAAGTCGAACAGTTCTCCCTCCGGCGTCATCATCATGGCGTTCCAGGTGAAGTCTCGGCGCGCGGCGGCCTCGCGCGGCGTCATGGTCGGGTCGGGCTCGACCAGGAAACCGCGGTGGCCCTGGCCGCTCTTGCTCTCACGCCGCGGCAGCGCGACGTCGACCTCCTCGCCGTCCTGCGTGCGCACTTTGATCACGCCGAACGACCTCCCGACGGCATTGACGGCCCCAAGCCCGCCGAGCGCGGCCACAACCTGGTCGGCATTGAGGCCGTATACCTCGACATCAAGATCCTTCGCCTCATGGCCCGCCAGCGTATCCCGCACGGCGCCGCCGGCGATCACCGGGCGACCGCCCGCCGCGGCAAGCGCGTCGACGACGGCGCGCACGCTGCCGGGAAGCATCAACGGCGTGGGCATCGGCACGGCGCAGGCGTGCGAATCCTTGCGGCGGTACCGGCCGCAAATTCGGCATCGAACAACACCGCGAGACGCCAGCACCTCCACGGCGAGCGGCGGTAGCGCCTGGCCCGCCCGCGCGGCGTCGATCGTCACCTTGACGGCCAGCCAGCCGTGGCGGGCGTCTATTTTCGGCAGCGGCACGCCGTGGCCCGGGTGGATCGCGGCGTGGGCCGGCGGGCGGATGGGCGGATCGAACGCGACCATGGCGGCAAACACTGCCGCGGTGGCCTCCGTGGCCGCCTGGTCGTCGGCCAGCGCGCGGAGCCGCGCCATTCGAGCTTCGGCGGCCTGCCCGCGCGGGACGGGCTGCCGCTGCTCGGCGCGCGCGCGCGCCAGCTCGTGGATCGTTTCGAGGATCTCGCCGGCGAGGGCGGCGGAGCAGCCGAGCGCCTGGGCGATCTCCGCTCCGGCGGCGGCGCAAAAACGCGATTGTGATGCTTCACAGGACAAGATGGTACTCCAGGCTGAGATGATGCGTTGATAGGAGCACTCCCCCACGGCTTACGGGGCGGCGGCCGAACTCTGGCGCTGCGCGCGCTCGACCGCGCGGGTTGTGGCCGTCGTAATATTTACCGCCACCATGCCGAGCGCGGCATCGTAGTATGGCGTTCCACTTCCGATAAAAGTATCTGCCGGGTCATCGGCGAGCGCGGCGGCGACCTTCCTCCACGCCTTTGCGGTGATGTAGAGGCCGATCGGCCTCACGGACACCGGGTCGGGCCGCTCCAGGCCCTTCGGCAGCGCCGGCAGCGGGCCGGCGTAGATCATGCGTACCAGCGTAATATCGGGGCGGATGAGCGGCGTCCCAACCTGGCCGACGACGGTGATGGCCGGCGGTTTGAGATCGCCCTCCGCGAGCCGGTCATCCGGGTTGCGCACCTTGACCGGCCCCATGGCGAACACGCTCATCCCCTCAAGCTCCGGGTCGTAGAGACCGACGCCGTTGAAGGTGAGCAGGCTGCCGGGCGGCCGCTCTTGCGCCGGCCGCCAGTGTTTGGCGTTGATCGTGACGATGTATGCGAGATCGATAGGCTCGGGTGGCACAGGAACCGCGCGCGGCATCGGCGGCAGCGCGCCGTGATGCGTGAGCATCAGCATGGTCTGCCGCTCTTTCTCGATCACGTTGCCCGGCTTGCCGGTAAGTTCGAGCTTGAGCGCGGTCGCACCTCCGCTCCTAGCCTCCAGCGCGCGCCAGTGCGCGGCGCGCTCCTCCCAGGGGATCGGCGCTTGCGGAGGCGGAGATGGGGGCGGAGGTGCGGCGTCCCCGGACCCAGGGCGGGCGCGCTCGCGCCAGCGGGGCGTCCCGAAAATCGCGCGGTAGCGCTCCATCGCCCGGGCGTCTCCCAGCGCGCCGCTTCCGCCCAACTTGTCGCGCACGAGTTTGAAGAACACGCCGCCGGGCGTGCGCCGCCTCTCTCCGTCCTCGGTCATCATGCCGCCGTGCGACTCGATCTCCTGTGCCTCGCGCAGCCACTCCAGCGCTTGCTCGGCGCCGCACTCGTGGACAATACGCCAGATCATGCCGCGCGCCTGCTTCGCGGTCTCGCCGAGCTTCTGGGTGATATACCGCACCGCCACCCGGTGCGGGTCGATTATCTCGGACCTGTCGCTCACGCGCTCCCTCCCTATAGCTATGCTGTTCGCGTCCATGATAGTTACCCACCGCATAGCATTTATAACGCTTGCGATGGATGTTTCCTCCGGCGTGTGCCGGAGTAATGACCTACGCCGGATTGACCACTTATGCTCTCGCACCCGAAGGCGGGTTCTCGGCGGGCGGGTGTACTACGGACATCCGATTGTATTGTGAGGAAGGCGACATGCCGGGCGTCGAGCAGGGCTTTGACAGTCTCCTTGCTGCGACACGCCTGCATCTCCGGGTCCCGGAAGCGAGCCTGGTGATTGCGTGCCGCGTTTTCGTCGGCATTGAGCTGCAAGCCACACGCCTGGCACCAGAACGTCTGCTGCTCAGGCCGGTTGGCACGGGAGACGAAATGACAGCGCGAGCATTCTTGGGACGAGTACGCCGCCCAGCCTGCCTGGGCGGTCTGCCCGCGCTTTTTCGCGCCCCAGGCAAGCTGCCGGGGCAGGTGGGCCAGGTTCGACGCATACAGATAGGCATTCATCCGCCTGGCCCGAAAGCGCATCGTGCGCACGTCCAGGTCTTCGTAGGCGACCTGATGGCCCGCATGATCGGCGTAAAACTGGTTGCCGGCCCGGTTGATCTCCTGCCGGACGTGGCGGGCCAGGCGCTGATTGGTCAGCGAGGGCAGGCGCGTGACGCCCTTCTTTTTGAGGCAGGCACGCAGCTTGGCCTTGCGGCGGCGTTTCTCGCGGTTCAGCTTATGCCGGCGCGCCAGCTTGCCGTGAAAGGAGCCGTAGCGCTTGCCCTCCGAGGTGGTCAGGAAGTTGGCAATGCCTACATCCACCCCGACGACAGGCGATTCGTCCGTGGTGGTCGCGGCGAGTTGCTCGTGTACGCTCACGGTGAGCCACCAGCCCGACGGCTTGCGCGTCAGCGTCATGCTGGTGTTGATGCGCTTGCCGTCGAGCATGCGCCGGTGATAGGCCGCGAGCTTGAGCGGCAGCCGGATGGGTTGGCCCATCTCCAGTGTGCTGATGCGCAGCCAGTAGTCGAAGGTGCTGTCTTCGGACGGCTCCAGTGCGACGACGTTGGCGTTGGCTTGAATAACCGTTTGCTTGAGTGTGGGGATTTGCCATTCTTTCCAGGTTGGGCCAGCACGCTGGGGATCGGCCTGGGCCTGATACTCGGTCAGTTCATCCAGGTACGCCTGATACGCGCGGTCGCGATTAGTGCGCCAGGACTGCGCGATGCCCGCCGCGTGCTGGATCACCGCACGCTGCCAGCGGGCCAAGAGCGGGCTCTCAAGCCAGGCATCGGCGTACTTATTCGGCTCCACCTCGGTGCAGAACGCGGTCGTGTACTGCTGGCACAGCCGTATGTACATATCGGCGAGTGCGTCAAGCTGCGCCAGCTTGCTTGCGTTGGCGTCGGAGAGCCGAATATGGGTGACAGCGCGGGTCAGTTTCATCGATAGCACACGTAGCACGAACAGATGTTCGTAGTATACCAGAACACGGCAGTTTCCGCAATAGAACACGATAAAACGCTAGAAAACACTGTGAAACGAGTGAACAATAGCAATACGTCCTGTAGACGGTTTCGGCTATGCGGCCGGGCGCGCGATCTCGTCAGGCAGGTAGCGAACTTCCAGCGCTGTCCGCCCCGGAGCGGGCTCAAGCCGCTGCCCACCCGCCGTCGTCAGCGGCAGCGCGAATGCGACCACGACATAGGGCCCATCGAACGTGGCTACACGGCCCGGCGTCTGTGCCGCCACCACGTGCTCGCGATGCGCGTCAGGGGTCAGCGTCGTCATGACGGCGTCACCAGGCGCGGCCGGGCTCCAGCTCGCCGCCGGCGGCAGCGCGTCCTCCAGGCCGAGCAGGAGCGCCTGCCGGTCGTCGCCGCGGGCCTGGGCGCGGGCCAAATTGAGCGCGTCGCGGTAGCTGCCGAGCTGCGCGAGCCGCCGCAGCACCGCGGTCTCGCCGCTGCGGGTGATCGACGGCTCGGCGAGCCGCCGCAGCGTGACGATCGCCTGGTGGCACTCGACGTCGGTCAGCTCGGGCGCGACAGTGCGGAGCGCCGCGGCAATCGCGAGCGGGCGGACGTCGGTGGGCATTTTTGCCGCCCGCCGTAGCGCGTTCCAACCCTCGCCCTGCCCCCCGCCGGTCGTGAGGCGGCTGTCGAGCCAGCCGCGCGCGAACTGTGCGGCGCGCGGCTGGAGCACAATCTTGCTCCACAGAAACCGCGCCAGGAGGGCTGTCGTGTTTACGCGGCGGGGGAACGGCGCGCCTCCGCTTGCGTTGCATAGGCATATCCGTCCGCCCGCTGGATCAAGCGAAGGTACTTGGGATGCACATCAAAGCCATTCAGCTTGAAGCTCGGCCGGCTGCGTACCGCTATCCGCCCGACATGCGTGCCGGCGTATTTCCCGCTCGGGATGACCGCACGCACCAGATCGCCACTCCGAAAGCCAAACCACTGCTTCTGGCGCCGCCTATGACGGATCGGGAAGCCGCTGGCGTTCGTCCCACACATCTGACGGCGACCGTGGCCTGCCGCTGCTATCAGCAGCACACTGGCCACCGCCACGCACAGATCATCAGGCGTACTCGCCCCCACTACTGCTGCGTCGCGCCAGTGGGTTTTGTCCCATCCCAGCCGCGTTCGGTTCCACTTCGTCCTGCCGCCGGTGCCGATCTCGATGGGCAGTCCCGTCGCGACCAGGCGCTGATAGAGCGCCCAGCGCACACTGTTGACGGCTGCCGCATCTTTCAGCGGGGCTTTAGATAGCGCCATCAAGTGCGGAAAGCCGAATTCGGCGGCAGTCTGGTTGCCTTTGCGCTCGTTGCAGGGGCGGCAGGCGATCGTGAGGTTGGTGATGCGGTCGCTGCCGCCCCGGCTGCGCGGGATCAGGTGTTCCTGCTCCAGCCGCACGTCCGTCGCGCCGCAGTAGGCGCAGCGGTGGCCCCACTTCGCGAGCAGGTAGTTCCAGACCTCCCAGCCCAGCAGCGTGCCGCGCTGGTACTCCACTCCCGCGATCTCCGGGTGCTCCATCGCCTGGGTATCGAACCGCGCCAGCTCGACTGATAACGCCATGATCGGGCAGACCGCGCGCAGCCGCCGCACCCACGTGTCCGTGGTCAACGCACGATGGGCGAGCGAGGGCGCGAGCCAGCCGGCTCTCCGCCTGCGGTTCAGAAAGCGCGCGGGCCGGTAGCGCGTTTTGCGCTGGCGGCGGCTGCGTCTGATCTGGCGCCTGCGCAGCAGTGCGTCCCGTACCTGTTGTCCCCGATGAGTCAGCTCCCCAGCCCAGACCACCCGAGCAGTTCCCTCCTGCACGATTGCCAAACCGGTGATTTTGCTGCCAGGATCCAGTTTGAGGCGATGATCGTGGGTTTGCGACTCGGCCCGTGTCCGGTTCGTGAGCTTGATCGTGAAAGGGAAGTTGCGCCACACTGCAGCCCGGCCTTTTGAGAGTAGCTCCCTGGCCCGCGCCTCGTGGCAGGGATCGAGCGGCTGACCGTCAGTTGAGAGAACGAAAACCATCTCGCTACCTTTGCCCCGTTACCGGGGCTGCTCCCATTGCTGGGGTGATGTGCGCCTCGACCATGCGCGGAAGGCTTGTCGTGCCCGCCAGATGCGTCCCTTACCCCAGGACGACGTTCTCACGAGCGATAGTGGTCGGGCCTGGCGCTGTCGCAGCCCGACGTATCGTGACCTTCCGGGCGGAGGACGGTTGCCCGCCCTGGGTCCTGGTCAGTCCGGGCTTGTGGGTTGCCCCACAAGCCGCCGCCTTGTGGCGGCGGTTACTGACTTCAGCGTGTTGTCCGGCTGCTTGCTTTGCAGCACCGGCATCAGTTCGCTATCGATCCCCACGATGCGGAATGGTATCGAGCCGATGTCGCTGAATCTACGCCCACTGGCTACAGGTCACCCTACACCACCGCCCCATCGCGCCAACGCAACCCCTGCTTGTTCGTCTTGCCCTCGACGCTGTGGAACTGGCCCTTGCCCTTAAAACGCGGGCGGCCGCGCCCGCCGAACTGGTACTGGCGCACAGCATTCCAGGCACGGCTGGCGATGGTCTGGATGGTATTGGCGTCGAGATGTTCACCCAGCCAGGAGCGACCAAACCGGGCGGCATAGCCGTGCAAATCGTACTCGCGCAGCCGAAACCGCACGTCCAGGGCGCGGAATGCGGCAGCTCGCTCGCGCTGCTGTTCCTTGCTCCGTTTGGGCATCGCCCGCGCGGCCTGAAAGGCTTTCGACTGGCGCAGCAGCGAGAGCCGCTTCAGGCTCTCGCCCAGCACGGCGTTATACACCTGTCTCGCACAGTCCAGGCGGATGTGCAACCGGCGCTCGTCGGCGCCGGAGAGGATGAGCGGCAGCTCGCAGACGAAGGAGGGCGTGCTCGCGGGCGGCATACGGATACTCGCTCAGATGTTCGGATACTTGGATTATACCACGAGTTTAGCGCATTGGCAAGCCGCAAACGGCGTTATTCCCCACGCAGAGGTGCGGGGCTACCGCGCCTTTCTATCTGGCGCGGAGATACACCACCCACCTGCCACGCTCGCCGTGCTCGTGGTACGTGTATCCCCAGCCGTCAGGCCCAAGATCGGCGATCGCGTCGGCGAGCACCACCGGCTTGATGCGGTAGAAGCCTCTGGTCTGTTCGGTCGCTTCGCCGCTCTCCTTGGCGGCCTGGTTGCAGAGCAGCGTGAGCAGCGCTTTGCCGCTCGGGCTGGCGCGGAGCCGGTCCAGGTCCGCGGCGCGCAGCGGGCCTGGTGTGGCGCGGCGCGGGCCACCCGCGACGCCGCCATCTGTGCGCCAGTAGCCGAGGACGATTTCAGCCGCCGCCGCGGCGCCGTCCGGCGCGCTTTCGGCGACCCTCTGCGCAGCCTCCGGCGCGGGCCGGCAGGCCGCCGCCAATGCCTGGTTGATCGGGCGGAGGTCCTCATACGTCGAGCGGACCAGCGCGCGCAGCTCCGCGGTGGGCGCGCCGCTCGGGTCGTCGGCGTTCAGGAGCTGGCGCATCGCGCCCGACAGCCGCACCTGCGCGGCCTCGGCTGGGTTGTCCGCGGCGACCTGACGCAAATCAGCTATGACCTGGCGGTAACGCGCGTCGGCGGCGGGTGCCATCGCCGTGCGTTTGACGAGCGCCTCCAGAATATCGGCGGCGCGCGCCGCGACCTGCCCCGCGATCCGCGCGGCGGCGGCCGGGTCGCTTCGCTGTGTTTTTGCCAGATGAGCCGCCACAAGCGGCAGGAAGCGCCGCGCCACAGCCTCGCCGACGGGCTGTGCGGTGCGCCGCGAGTATCAAGACCGTTTCTTGAAATCATAGCGTTTTATTGTGTTTTCTAGCGTTCTGTTGCACAAAGACGCCACTTCTGCTATACTGCGCGTGCGAACACCCGTTCTGCGATTACTACGAGCTGCTCGATGCGTCTGGTCGAACAACACCGGATTGATCGCCACGATCCGCGCTTTGCTGCAATCGACGCCGCCGCGTTCGCCTCGAAGAATCTCTACAACGCGGCCAACTACCTGCTGCGTCAAGCCTATATCTTTCACGCTGACCGCATCCACTACCCCGCACTGGCCCGCCAGATGCGCCAAACCGAGCCGTATCGCGCCCTGCCCGCAAAGGTCGCTCAATGGGTGCTCAAACAGGTCTGCGGGGCCTGGGACAGCTACTTCGCGGCATTGTCCGCCTGGAAGGCCGACCCATCGCGCTTTCTGGGACGCCCCAGGCTCCCGAAATACCTCGATAAGCAAGGCCGGAATGTGCTGACCTATACCATACAGGCGATCAGCCGCCCGCTGCTGCGGCTGGGCATCGTTCAGCCGTCCGGCCTCCCCATCCAGGTGCAAACACGGCAGACCGCCGTGCAGCAAGTGCGGATTGTCCCGCACGGCACCCACTACACTATCGAGGTCGTCTATGAGCAACCGATCACCCCCGCTCCGCTCGATGGTGCGCTCGTCGCAGCCGTCGACATTGGGGTCAACAACCTGACGGCGCTAACTGCAAATCTGCCCGGCTTTGTGCCGCGGCTGATTAACGGGCGTCCGCTCAAGGCATTGAACCAGTTCTATAACAAGCGCCGCGCGCAGATCCAGGCCCAACTCCCGCAAGGCCAGCACACCAGCCGCCGGCTGAACGCCATCACCGACAAGCGCAACCGCCGGATTACCGACTACCTCCACAATGCCAGTCGTGCGATCATCAATCTGCTCGTGCAGCACCGCATTGGCACGCTCATCATCGGCCATAACCCGGACTGGAAGCAGCGCGTCAGATTGGGGCGGCGCATCAACCAGACCTTCGTCTTTCTTCCGCATGCCCGCTTCATTGCCATGCTGCGTTACAAGGCGGAGTTGGCCGGCATCCGCGTCATCGTGCGTGAGGAGGCTCACACCAGCAAGGTCAGCTTCCTGGATGATGAGCCAGTCCAACATCACGCGCACTACGCCGGCAAGCGGATTGCGCGCGGCTTGTTCCGGGCCAGTGATGGCCGGCTGATCAATGCCGATGTGAATGGCGCGTACAATATTGGACGCAAAGCAGCCCCCGATGCCTTCGGGCCAGGGGGTCGAGGCTGGGTAGTGCAGCCTGTGTCGCTGGTCTTGCCCAATCGGCAGCGCCAGCGCGCGAATCCTGCCCTGGTGTCATAAAACGCTAGACGCAGGGATACTATTGATTGCTGTGCCAGGCGCGGTAGAGGTTCGCGGACAAGATGAGCGCGTCCCCCACCCCCGGGCCGTCTTCGAGCACAGCCGCGGCCTCGGCCAGGGCCGCTCTTGCCTCCGGCGTGAGGGTGGTCAGCGGCGGAATCTCGCCGCGCAGCACATCGGCCGTGCTCAAGCGCAGGAGCTGCGGCGACTCCACAAGGATGCCCGCGACGTCACATGTATGGTCAAGGTCGACATAACATCCACAATGCGAACACCTGGGCACGCCGACCATGTCGCACAGGATCTGAGCGAAGCGCGCCATTCCCGGCCCGCGATCGGCGAGGTACCGCTCGGCGGCGCGCCGGAGATGGTCAGGCACGTCCGCGGTAGCGACGATCTGGCGCGCGATCGCGAGCGGAGTTCGCTGATTGGCGAAGATGCCGAAGCGGTTCGCCACATCGCGGATATTGGCGATCCTGCGCACGGCGATCTGGGCGGCCTCGGCGTAGGCGGCGACGGCGCGGGCGCGCTGGGCAGCCAGCACCTCCTCGGCCAGCTCCGGCAGCGGCCGCCCGGTGCGCGCGGCGTCGAGGGTGCGCGCGACTTCGGCGTAGGCGTACTGCGACGCGAGCGGCGGCAGCGGCAGTCCGCCGCCCGGTGCGATTTCGGCGTGGGATGGCGCGGGGTAGCCGGCGTCCACGATCGCGCGGAACAGCCGCAGGGTCTCCTCGCGCGCCTGCGCGTCCTGAGCGCGGGTCTGGAGCGCCGGTACGCCGTCCGTCGGTCGCTCATACCGGGCCAGCAGCGTCGACATCCGCGCTTCCTGGACGTTGAAGACCTCGTCGAGAAGGGCGGCGGCAATCACGGGGCTGCCGCCCAGGCGCCTGGCGGTGTCCGGCTCCCGGGCCATGGCGGCCGCGCTATAGCTTGCAAACGATCGATCGCAGCTCATTGGGCGCCCTCGTCTTCGGGCTCTGCCAGCGCCATCCTGTGCGTGCTGAGGCGCCGGGCAAACAGCACGCCTCGCGGCACCGAGTAGCGAGCCGGGTCGTAGGCGTCCTCCCACCAGACGCCGTCGAGATCGAGCACGTCCTCGGCGTATGCCACCACGGCAAGGTCGACGGCCAGCGCGAGCGGAACGCCGCGCTCATGGCGCATGCGCCCGGCCAGGCGCGCGGTCGGCAGGTAGCCCGCCGCGCGCCGCACGGCCTGCGCCACCGCCGCCTCCAGCTCGTCGCCGTCGAGATCGGCCTCCAGATAGCCGCGGGCCTCTTCCTCGGCCTCGGCCTCGTCCTGGAAGCGGAAGATGAGCGACTCGCCCTCCTCGTCGGGTACTGTCACGACGTAGACGCGGCCGCGCTCCAGATACCCCTGCTCGACCGCCCAGTCGCAGGCCGTCCCCACCGCGGCCTTGTCGCGGCGGAAGGCATGGAAGTCGAGGAAGCGCGCGTCGCGCGTGTCGATGTCCCAGACCGGCGCGTCGCCGAGGCGGGCGATCGCGCGCCAGTCTTCGGGGTGGCGCGAGACCGAGAGCCCGTCGCCCTCGTGGCTGTCTATGCCCTTCGCGGCCGGGTCGAGGCGCCCGACGTGGAACAGGCGCTCGAAGCGTCGCAGCGGCGGCGGCGCTCCTCTTCCCGCTCGCCGCGCGACGGCGGACGCGACCTCGCGCGCCCGGGCCGGCAGGGGATCGCCGGCCTCGGCCGCCGCGATCGTGGCTTCCAGCACGGCGTAGGCGTGGCGCGCCGCGCTGCAGGCAGGCAGCGCGAAGGCCATGCCGGGCGCGTTTTCGCCATGGGCTGGCATGGGCAGATCGAGCCGCAGCATGCGTTCAAACAGCGCCGTGCAGCCAGCCCTCGCGCGCAACTCCGCCATTCTGCCGCCCGGGCTCGTCTGCCCGCGACTCACCTCAAACAGCTCGGCCAGGACGGCGGCGGCGTTCTCGGGGGTGTCGGCGAGCGCCTGGCTGATCGCCGGCGTTTGTATGGCGGCGATAAGAAACCGTGAGAGTGACGCCTCGCAGCTCAAGATGGCCCTCCACCCGGCTTGGCCTGGTCGATCTTGAGCTGGACCAGCTTGAAGCGCGCTCCGCACGTGATATTGACGACTCGGCCCAGCGCCTCGCGATCGTCCGGGCTTCGCTCGGCGAGCGGGCGCATCGCTTCCCAGAGCGCAGTGTCGGCCGCTATTTGGCGGAACAGCCGCGCGCAGTCGTCCCGGGCGGCCGCGTCGGCGCCGCGCTGTTGGAGCTGGTGGATGGGCTTTTGCAGGCACTCTCCGGGCGCCTGGCGCTGCGTGAGAGCCTGAGCCGCACGCTCCTGGACGATGCTGAAGACCTCCTCCAGCACGCTGCGCGTCACAAGCGGGTCGCCCCCGCCAAGGGTTTGGCTGAGCGGGCTGTTTGGCATGCAGGCGGCCGCCAGAAACCGGCCATAACTCGTCTCACAGCTCATACGCCAGGTTCGAGTATCGCCTTAGCGACGCGAGTTCGAGACGACTCGCGCGCGGGAAGGTGCAGGGTCCGGGCATTCAGCCACATCGCCAGGTAGCGCGCGGCGACGGTGCGGTGGCAGGTCCGGTGATCCGCGCAGCCGCAGAGCAGGATGATCGGCTGTGTTTGCAGCAACACACGCGCGTCCTCTACGACGATGGCCGGGTTGTGGAGCTGGATCGACCCATCCCCCAGGTAATTGTCATTACCAAAATCGGGGAGGTACAGGTACCGGTCGCCAAGCTGGGTGGCGAGCGCGGCGCCGCGCCAGTGCGGCACCCGCGAGTTGGCCGACTTGCGCACGTCGACGAGCACTGCGCCGATTTGATTGACATAATGTTTGATCATGGTCGGAGTGCTGCCGGTGTACCCGAGCCTGAATCTACCCCAGCGCTTTCGCACGGGGGTTTCTGGTGGCAACTCGACGCGCTCCGCACAGGCTCTCGCGCATGACGCTCACTACGATCGTCACGCGCTACAGCATCCTGGCCCTCACGCGCCAGCGTGCCAACTGCCCCGACGATCCGCTCCGACCTGCCGCCTGTAGGCACCAGGTGGGCGTCCCGATTGGGAGCGCCGCTCGCGGATTGCTCACACGCCCAGGCCACAAAGGTCTGGACGCCGATCGGACTCGACGCCGCCGGGAAGCGCGATTCCGCACCCGCAAAAGCCACCTGTGCTTTTGCCGCGTCGAGCCGCCAGGATGGGCCAGAAGGCCCATCCACGGCCACACAAAAGCGCGCAAGATAGGCCGAGAACACGTCCCGCTGCACCGTGATGCCGCAATCACAGCGGTGGACGCGCTCGGCCAACGTCTTGCGCGCGATAGCGCCGCACAGACAGGTTTGCGAGAGTCTGAGCGACGTGGGGATGAGGGTCACACTCGCGCCGGCGCTTTCAGCCTTGCCCGAGAGCCTCGCCACAAACGTCGCTGGAGCTGCCTGTCCGACGGCTCTGCCGAAAGTTCGTTGAAAGCTCTTGTAGCTGTTCCGTTCGATACGGATGTCGTTCCCAAGCCGCAGCAGCGTGCCTACAAGCTGGCCGTGCAGACTTTTGCGGTGCGCCGCTTCTTTGCCTTTGGCCTCTGCCAGCTTCCGCTCGTTATCACGCTGGTTCTGGCTGATGCACCAACGCTTCGGACCTGGCCGCACCCGGCCATCGGGCAAGAAATTCTCTGGATTATTCGCTCGCCGCTGACGGTCGATCCGCCGCTGGAGTCGACGCTGTTGCTTGCGGGACTGCCCCATCGGGGCCGCCAGGTCGACTTGTGCGCCCCAATCTGCCCCGGCGAAACCGAAAGTACGCGGACCGGGGTCGATGCCGATCACGCCGTCTCCGACCGTGTTTTGTGGTTTCTGGTACGGTCTTCCCGCGCAGACGAGCTGGACGAAGAAGCGCACTCGTCCGTTCAACGCGCGCCGCACGATGCGCACATACTTGATCGGACACGTCAGCGCATGCGCAATGACCGGATCATCTGCATTGATACGCGCGCGCAGCGTCAGATCGCCCCACACCACCGCCCCGTCACGCCAGCGGATGCCTTGCCGGTTCGATTTTCCCTCGACGCTGTGAAACTGGCCCTTACCCTTAAAACGCGGTCGCACGCGTGCGCCGAACTGGTACTGGCGCACGGCATTCCAGGCACGGCTGGCGACGGTCTGGATGGTATTCGCGTCGAGGTGCTGTCCAAGCCAGGAGCGACTGAATTGCGTGGCGTAGGCATGTAGGTCGTACTCGCGCAGCCGAAACTGTACGTCCAGGGCGCGAAACGCAACGCGGCGCTCCTTCCCGCGCAGTCGCAGGGCCGCCTGAAATGCGCGTGACTGGCGCAGCAGCGCGAGCCGCGAGAGGCTCTCGCCCAACACGGCGTTATAGATTTGCCGCGCGCAGTCCAGCCGGATGCGCAGCCTGCGTTCGTCGTCGCCGACGAGCACGAGCGGCAGTTCGCAGATGAAGGATGGCGTCGTCGTGCGGGGCATAGAGATATTCGCTCGGATGTTCGGATGTTGTGAGTATACCACGCGTTTGCTGCATTGGCAAGCCTTGGAGCGCTCCTGCCCATGCCTAACTGTTACCGGTATCTTCTGCTGACTGTTACCCATAAGTTTTCCAGGTGATGGATTCGACGCGTAAGTGAGCTGTTTGCATGGTAACTGCTGCTTGCTCAACACCATTTTGGGGCGATTTCCCATCGACTCGGCCGATTCTACTCACGTCTGGAAGATATGGGTAACAGTCAGCACATAAGCTTAGTCGTACAGCAGTGATACCACAACGTGGATGATGTGGACTATGATAGGCGGCCCAACGTCTTGCGCTTCGGCTGTCGCCAAGGCGCGCGGCATCAGAATGCGTTAAAATACAAACGATCTCGCGCGTCGAAGGCGGTCAGCTGCAACATTCCATGGGCGGGCGCTCACTCCCGACCAGAGAAACTGCCCCATCAGCCGTCTCGGCGGCTATAATGTCAGGGCGCCAGAAGCTCAGACCTATGGGTGGATTGGAGCTTATCAGCCCACGCTGCAACATGGTTCTCAATCACGTACGCCTTCTGTACTGGTGGCATTCGCGAGCGATCGCCAATGACCCCGATCGCCAAGCTGGTTTTCTTCGTGATTGGGCTGGCGCCTGACTCTCCACTCTATTGTACTGGAGGTGTCTCATGGTTGCGACACGAGTACGCACAAAGCGGCCTCGATTGGACGATCTGGCCTGCGTCCATCCCAACGCCGCCGGTCTGGACATTGGCAGTGAGATGATCGTCGCCGCCGTGCCTGCCGATCGTGATGAACAGCCCGTGCGGGCGTTTGCCACCTTTACGCCCGATCTGCACGCCTTGGTCGCCTGGCTGCTGGCTTGTGGTATCGACACCGTCGCGATGGAGAGTACTGGTGTGTATTGGATTGCGATCTATGACCTGTTGGAGCAGGCTGGCATCACATGCTATCTGGTCAATGCCCAGCATGTCAAGACCGTTCCAGGGCGGAAGAGTGATTGGAACGATGCCCAATGGCTCCAAAAGCTGCATATGCTCGGCCTGCTCCAGGCTTCGTTTCGGCCCGACGCCGAAATCCGATCCTTGCGAGTGCTGGCGCGCCATCGGGCCGAGCTAATCCGGCATCGCGCGCCGCATATCCTGCATATGCAGCAAGCCCTCAAGCTGATGAACATCCAACTGAGCGAGGTGCTGAGTGATATCACCGGTCTGACTGGCCAGGCAATTGTCCGCGCAATTGTGGCCGGCGAGCGCGATCCGGCGACCTTAGCGCAGCTGCGCCATCCGGGCTGCAAGCATACCGAGGCTGAGATTGTCAAGGCCTTGACTGGCACCTGGCACCCAGCGCAGATCTTCATTCTGCAGCAGAACCTCCAGCTGTATGATTTCTATACGGCGCAGCTTGCAGCCTGCGATGGCGAGATGGAGCGCTCTTATCAGGCGATGGAGTCGCGCCATGAAAAGGACGCGCCACTGCCGGATCTGCCGAAAGCCAAGCCAGGCTCCCGATCGAAGAACGAGCCGAACTTTAATGTACGGGCGCAGTTGGCGCGCATCGTCGGGGTTGATCTGGTCGGAGTGATGGGCTTGTCAGCATCGAGCGCGCAGACGATTATTACTGAAATTGGCACCGATATGACGCGCTTCCCGACGGTCAAGCACTTCTGTGCCTGGCTCGGCTTAGCGCCACGGAACGACATCTCAGGCGGCAAGGTGTTGCGGTCACGGACGATGAAGGTGCGCAGCCGAGCCAATCAGGCGTTCCGACAAGCAGCCGAGTCGGTTGCGCGCTCGCAGTCGTCGTTTGGTCGTTACTTCCGGGCGATGCGAGCGCGATTAGGCCCCGAGCAGGCGATTGTCGCGACGGCGCACAAGATCGCGCGCGTGGTCTATCACCTACTGACGACCAAGGAGCCGTATCGCGAGGAATGTGCAGAGGAAGCAGATCAGAAGCGGCAGGAGCGCGAGTTGAAGCAGTTGGCGCGGCGGGCGCAGCGCTTGGGCTATACCCTCAATCCGGTGGCTGAGCCAGCGCCAGCGCCCAACCCGTAAGCTTATGGCCTGGCAGTTTCTCACCAACCAGCCATCACGGTGGGCCGTGACTCCCCACCAGAGAAACCCTTTTGCCGCTCGCGCCATCCACTGCTATCATACCACGACGACCAGCAGTCCAGACCGTCTGGCGCACTGGAGCATTCGAGCCCTTGCTGCAACCTGGTTCCCACGCACCCGCGACTTTCTCACTGGTGGCAGTCGGTTCTTCTCAGACTGACTGACCCCGATCACCAAGCTTTGCTCTCGTGGTGCGGGGGCTGGTCGCTGGAGAATCACCTATTCCACCAGGAGGGTTCGTATGTCTCGACCACGCCCAACACCTGCGACGCATCGCATTGAAGGCTTGCCAACCATCTTTTCCAACGCCGCTGGAATCGATATCGGTGCGGATGAGATTGTCGTCGCCGTGCCGCCCGATCGTGACGCCCAACCAGTGCGCGTCTTCCGCACCTTTACGCCTGATCTGGAGGCGCTGCTCGCTTGGCTCGTGGCCTGTGGCATCGACACCGTGGCGATGGAGTCGACCGGGGTCTACTGGGTGCCGATTTATGAGATGCTGGAACAGCACGGCATCGTGCCCTATCTGGTCAATGGCCGGCATGTCAAGACGGTTCCGGGGCGCAAGAGCGATTGGAATGATGCGCAGTGGTTGCAGAAACTGCATGCGCTGGGCTTGCTCCAGGCCTCATTTCGTCCCGACGCGGAAATTGCCGCCTTGCGCACGCTCACTCGCTATCGAGCCGAGCTGATTGCGCATCGTGCGCCACATATTCTGCATATGCAGCACGCGCTCCAGCAGATGAATGTGCAACTGGAGCGCGTGCTGAGTGACATTATGGGCACGAGCGGGCAGGCGATCATCCGCGCGATTGTGGCTGGCGAGCGCGACCCAGTAATCTTGGCCCAGTTTCGCAATCCGGCCTGCAAGTCAAGCGAGGAGATGATCGCCCGAGCCCTGCGTGGAACCTGGAAAGACGAACTAATCTTCGTGCTGAGGCAGGCGCTCCTAATCTACGACGCGTATACTGCCCAGCTTGGCGAGTGTGACACGCAGATCGAGCAATACTTGCAGACGATGGACGCGCGCAGTGGCGACCCACACGCGCCCTTGCCGGACTTGCCGCCAGCCAAGCGCGATTCACGCTCCAAGAACGCGCCCAACTTCAATGCCCGAGCCCAGTATGCGCGTCTGCTAGGCGTTGATCTCGTGGCGGTGATGGGCCTATCATCCTCGAGTGTCCAAACGATTATCAGTGAATTTGGCACCGATATGAGTCGCTTCCCGACCGTGAAACACTTCGGAGCCTGGTTGGGACTAGCACCGCGCAACGACATATCGGGCGGCAAGGTGCTGCGCTCGCGCACGCAGAAGGTCGCCAATCGCGCCAGCCAAGCGTTCCGGCAAGCCGCCCAAGCAGTCGCACGCTCAGACTCGGCGATTGGTGCCTACTATCGGGCGATGCGAGCGCGCAAAGGGCCGGAGCAAGCAACCGTAGCGACTGCGCACAAGATTGCGCGGATTGTCTACCATCTGCTGAAGTATGGGGAAGCCTATGAAGAAGAAAGCGCGGATGCCTACGAACAGAAACGTCAAGAGCGCGAGCTGCGCCAATTGACCCGCCGCGCGAACAAACTGGGATATACCCTCGCACCAGTGGGTGAACCGCCAATGAGTCCCAACCCGTGATGCTACGGGGGAGGGTTTCTCACCAAGCGCCTGTTGGGTCGCCGCCTCGCTCACTGATAGTTTAGAGATCGCTTATCAGCTGTCCTAAATGGCGGACGTCCCCGACCCGACGGATAGCACAATATCGGGGTGCTCCATTGCTCACCCGTCCATACGGCCAAACTTGGATTTCGGTCACGGATGCTGTGGCGAGGTCAAAATCGTGCTGCCACAGGCTGTCGGTTGCTAACCCAACTGCCCACCGCAGGGCAGCATCAATCACACCCGAATGCGTCACGAAAGCGACTGATTTGCCTGCATGCTGGAGGGCCATAGCAGTACAGAGGTCCGCAACCCGCGTGGCGAATGTCGCAAGCGTTTCGCCATCGGGAACGCCACAATGATCGGGCTGCCAGAGCACCAAATCAGGACGTTGCTGGACAGTTGCAACGCTCCCTGCTGGAAATGCGAACTCGGCAAGGCGCGCATCAACAATGGGTGTGATCCCGTAGTAGTAACAGAGGGGCTGCGCCGTCGCGACGGCACGTGGATACGGACTGGTGTAGACGATTGCTGGTACCGTCTCAGATGTGAATGCGGCGACGAGGGCCTGTGCTTGTTCGTGTCCAAACGGACTTAAGGGCGTATCGTTCCCGTAGCTGCCATCAGGAGCGCGTGCTTGTGCGTGGCGAATGAAGATGAGAGTGGTGGACCAGTAGCTGTTGGACATTGTGTCAACTCCATCAGTGACTGCCAATTGAAAGTATATTGAATCTGTGAGCTGTGCGGGTGCGTTTTGCGCGAGGCGGCCCAACGGCTAGGGTTCAGCGGCGCCGCCCCAATAGATCGGGAAAGCATTCGAGCTGAATCCGGGTGTCAAAATCGCACCGATCTCGATCGACGCGAAGCGGCGTCCGCTGCAACCCGGTGTTGGGCCGCAACCCGAATGGGTTTACAATTCGAATCATTTCGTGCTTTCCTTATAATTTATGTATCGGTGAAGTGTTAAAGATTCTTGAGATCCTCTAAATGATGTCGTAAGTTGCTCGCAATCTTGTCAAAGACACGGGGCAGATACGGCAGAATGTCCTGGTATGTCGGGTTCTGCTCGGATGGCCCGCCGTGATAATAGCGCAAATGTTCGATGATGTCTTTCTTTTCGCTTGGCGTAATCATATCCAACGGATCTCGCTCCTGATAATCATGAAAACTTGAAAGATGAATAAAGCCGCAACCGAAGAGATATACTGATTTTGTCCAGCCATGCAGCTGATCAGCGATCTCCACCATTTCTCGATCTGTTACTTTGCCTTTTCCCTTCTCCTGGGTCCACTTTTGATTTGTAATGGCTGCTTCAATCAACTCGTTTTGTCGCTTTGGGTCGCTAATTTGTGCTAGGTAAATGACACGGATCATCGAGTCAAGTTCCTCACGAAGTATCGCTACTACCTGCGATATTACACTCTCACGATGCAGAAGATATACGGCTTTCCTATGCTCTTCCGATCGAGCAAGCACCTGTCTACAGAAAATGTCCAGAGACGTCATCCTGATGCTCCTCTTTGTGCTGGCCTACTACGGACATGCAAGGCTGACCGATAGTGCAAATGCTATCACGAGCGGGGAGCGATTTCAAGCCATGAGCCGATATGAACGGCTCGTTCTGGCACAGGCATAGATGTTGCGGCCCAACGGCCTGCGCATGAGCCGCCGCCCCTGCGGGTAGAGCATTGATAAGTCGGGAAAGCATTCTTCAAAAAAGCCCGATCTTGAGCGCACCGGCAGGGGCGGTCGGCTCCATGCGCGTGTTCGGCGGCAGCCGATCTTATTGGTACCTGAATGATCGTGGCAGGTAGCTTGTTACTTCTGCTGGCTCAGTATTTGTTCGCGGTGCTGTGCGAAATCAAAGCCGTGATACACCGCTAATCCCTCCTCAAGCAGGTATGGCCCACAGACCTCAATATGCCGTCCGCCAGTATTCACAAGGCTGTCACAGCTTGGCTTTTGAAGACCGCCACTGATTGTCTGGAGCATTGCCTGCGGCACGCTGAACACCACACGCGATACTTTGGCCCATTTGATCGCGCCGGAGCACATCACGCACGGCTCTGTGAGCGAGTACAGGGTATAACCGTCCAGGTCGAATAGAGTGGCTGTCTGGCAGTAGGTGCTGATGACACGCAGCTCGGCATGCGCAGTTGGGTCAGAGAGCGCACGGCATTGGTCACCCGCCTGAGCAACGACTTGTCCATTGGCAACAAGAACCGCACCAAATGGACGTTCGCCACGCACACGAGCGTCACGACCGAGTTGGATTGCTTGACGAAGAAAGGTTTCATCGTGGGCTTCCATACAGCCTCGCTTGTGAACATACCTGGATGCTGTTGAGCATATGCGCCTTCAATCCGGCTGTCAAGATGAGCTGGTCATCAATAAATGAGGAAAAGCTGCCGCCGAACGCCAGGCATGAGCTGCTGGGAAGAGCGGGAGCGAGGGACGAGTGGACGCTGTTCCCAGTCAGCTCCATGCCTGGCGTTCGGCTCGGAATGTCGTAGGAATGCTACCCCTTTGCCTCGCACTTTCTCAGCTCTCCTCCTCGTTGGGGAAAACCGCATCCGGACGCGTAGCACCTATTGGTAGAGGGTCTTCTGCCAGTACCATTTCCGATCTGTAGGGCGAAATCCCAGTGACTCATAGAGCGCGTTCGCTGCCTGGTTCCGCCTGCTCGTGGCGACCAACGCGTGGGTCGCTCCTCGCTGCTGTAAACGCCGCAGGCCCTCACGCATCATCGCTGTCGCGAGCCCCTTACGCTGATGAGCGGGATGGCACCCGACTGGCTCGAAGAGCCCCGTACGATTGACGTCGTCATACCATATGATACAAAATGCGGCAAACGTGGCATCAGGCGCACAGACAACCAGGTTCAGCTCGCGACGGTATGTGGGTGCATCCATCATCGCGCGGTATGTGGCTGCCGTCAGCTCTGGTCCTGGCCTTGCAAGATTATTCAGCTCAGTAAAGGGCTCAATGTCGTCTCGGCCTTCCACATGACGGATCGTATAGCCTGGAGGGAGGACCCCATCAGGAACGGGGTCTACCAAGGACTGTGCACGATACTGATGGTAGTTTTCCGTGCGGGTCCATCCCCGGGCGGCTAGGACGGCCGTCAACTCGGCGCCGTGTTCGAGCGCTGACGTGGTGACATCGAGACAAGCGGTATCAGATGGCATGGCCTGTTGCAGCCATGCTTCTGACCAGATCAGCATGGGCTCAAGGATCTCGGTGTAGTGGGGATGCACGCTCAGATCGATGATGCCCGTGCCATCCAGCTCAATGCCCGGCCAGGCAAACCCGATGACCGTATCGTTGCTGTCCTGCCACAGGCTGCAGGATTGTATGCAACCTGTGGGGTCGGGATGCTGAAAGCGCCAGTAATCCAAATCGCCGATCGTGATCAGAGGACAAGGCCCTCTCAAGGCGAATATCGATTGAAGAAACGTCCGTATACGCTGATAATCAGGATCGCCAGCGTACGGTCGATGGGTAATCAGTGGCCTCATATCTCCTCACCCTTCTGAGGTCTTTGTGGCTGGAGTCTGCGGGGCGTGATAAGGGCTGTAGACGCTCTTCCTGACGTCTGATGTCGTGTCATAGACCCGAAAATAACGATCGATTGCAGAGCGGCTCACAGTCACTATGCCCCGAGACTCAACGCTCGCCGCATTCTCACCAGCCTCTGTAAAACTGTACGTTCTTTTGTGCACTCCGACCGATAGAGGCTGTCTCTCCTTGTAGGAGTCTGCTGCCACAAACGCCGAACGACGGGATGCCGTTCAGCTGCGCCGCACCGATAGATCGAGATAGCATTATAGCTTATTCTGACGCGCAAAATAGCCGCGATCTTGTCGACGCGCAGCGGCGTCGGCTGCAATGGCGGGTTGGGCGGCAGTTTGCGGCACGTTATTCCCAGAAAATCGCATTCAGGAGTGGTTCAAGCTCGGTGTACGCCTGTTCCACTTGGCTGGCCACCGGAGATATCCGCGTCGAGTTAGCGCTCGTGGTTACATGGTTGAGGAACTCGTTCTCAATCGCCAGGAGGCATCCGGCAACGCGTCGATGCATATAGGCGCTGCTTTGGAGTGCGCTGCTATAGGTAGAAAGTTGATCCTTTAATCGATCCCATCGCACGCTATCAAACTGATTATAGGAATGCAGACGGACAAGGAAGCCTTGAGGGTCAAGACATTCGTCGACGATAGCACGGGCGGTAACGTCGTAGTTCACATGATACCTCGCAATGGGTCTGCCTCACTTAGCTGCTCCGCTGGCCGAGATGCTCGCTATTCTGGTTCTCTGAGATTTGCCGTGGTCGAGTCCACATTTAGGGATGTGCTGCATGCCAGCGACTGAACCGGCGGTACCCATCCAGGTCGAGAGTGATGCGCTGAAACAGATGATGCACGTTGAACAGTCCGAAACAGCGGCGCGTAAGTACCTTGATCTTGTTGTTCAAGCCTTCCACAAAGGCACTGCTCTGGCGCTCACTGAAGTAGTTGGCAATCAGATCCAGCCAGGTGTCCAGCAAGCTCAGGAAGTGGTCAAAACACCTCAGCCCGCTCGCTTCCACCTGGCGCCGCCACCGTTTCATCTGCCGTATCCCCTCGGCTTTGGAGC
>WNFU01000748.1_pt1 | contig 55649 bp, 55 predicted proteins | sample 5400121 | NCBI WGS metagenome assembly WNFU01 (sample SAMN13153360, study PRJNA577476) | soil metagenome | isolation source: 100 cm soil or saprolite under grassland replicate 1 | place: USA:California | collected 2016-06-15 | reverse complement strand
GACGGCCTCCGCGTGCCGAGCGCAGCCGGAGCCGCGGCGGCGTCGTGTCTCCGATCCAGAAGCGGAACGTGAACGCCCCCGCGCGGGCCGCGGTCTCGCTGTCGAAGACGACGTCGTAGTCGCCCGCAGCCGGGAGCGCAGCGCCCGCGATGGGCATCGGCCGACCGAATCCCCGCAGGTATGGGTTTGCGCTGAAGGGGAGGCCGATCTCGCCGACGAGCCGGTTCTCGTCCCCCGCACGGACGACGCGTGGCGCGACCGCCCCCCGCTGCGAAGTGACCGCGACCCCGAAGTTCGCCACCGGCCTGCGCAGCGAGACCCGGAACACCTGCTCCGGTCCCAGCAGGAGCCGTGGGAGGCCGAGTGCCCGCGGGTCTTCCGGGTAGCGGTACGAGTCGACGAGCGCGGGCCGGCCGCGCGTGTCGCCGTGATAGGTGCCGTTCCGGGTCAGCGGCGTGACCTGGGCGGCGCCGAGCGCGGGAGCGGCGACCCGGAACCAGTACGGGATGCGCCGGCGGTCGGCCCCGCGGGAGAGGACTACGAAGCCCGCATGGTTGGCCTGCGCGGCACCGGGCACCCCGGCGGCGCTGACCAGGAGCTCGCCGGGGACGCTCGTCGCGGGTGGGGCCGTCACCGAGGCGCCGGCGGGCGGTCCCTGGGACGTAACGCTGACCGCCCATTGGCCGGCCCCACCGCCCGCGTCGGTGAGCTCGATCCGCCGGGCGGAGGGGGGACCTCCGGGAGCTACGAGCTCGAATGAAAGCCCGGTCGGGGACGCGAAGAGCAAAGGAGCGTCGGCGCGAACGAGATTCACCGTCCCGCCTCCCTCACGTACCGAAGTCGTCTCCTCGGCCGAGAGCCCGTAGACCGGGTCTCCGGTCTGGACGAGCGCCGACTTCACCTGCTCCACACTCCAGGCGGGATGCCGCTGGCGGAGCAGAGCCGCCGCGCCGGCCACGTGCGGCGCGGCCATGCTCGTGCCGCTGGCGGATGCCCAGAGCCCCGCGCGTCTGGGAACGGACGAGACAACGTCGACGCCGGGAGCCGTGACGTCGGGCTTCATGCGGAGGGAGAGCGGGGTGGGGCCGGCGGAGGAGAAGCTGGCGATGGTGGGTCCGGACTCGTCCTCGGCCGCCACCGAGATCGCCCGTTCCGAGTTGGCAGGCGAGCTGACCGATCCCAGGCCGAGCTCGGTAAAGCTGTTGCCGGCGGCGACGACAGGCACGACCCCGGCCGCGGCCGCACCGTCGAGCGCACGGGCGACGATGTCCCGGCCGGGCTCGATCTCCGCCTCGCCAAGAGAGAGGTTGATCACGTTCATTCCGTCCCGGACGGCTGCCTCGATCCCGGCGACGATCTCGGGCGAGTTCCCGTTCAGGCCGAAGTCGCCGTCTGGGATCGTCAGGACCTTGTAGTTCCCGAGGTACGCCTTCGGCGCGACGCCCGAGATACGCGAGCCGCGGGCGAGCGTGCGGTGGTTCCCGGCGGCGATGCCGGCGACGTGGGTCGCATGCGCGGAGAGCAGGGGGTCGTAGGCGCGGCGCGCGTACCGCCAAGTCGGCGATCGCGGCGCGAAGGCGCGCGCGACGATCACCTTCGGGCTCGTCAGGGCGCGCTGGCCCTTCGGGAAGCCGCGGGGCATTCGGTAGCCGCGCGGGTTGAAATAGGGATGCGTACGGTCGAGGCCGTCGTCGATGATCCCGATCTTCATCCGGTTGCCAGCGGTTTGCAGTCTCGGCCCCCAGAGAGCGGGCGCGCCGATGAACCCAGGGCTCGAGGAACGTAGCGCCCGGTAGCGGACGCTCGGGTAGATCCGGGCGACGCCCGGCAGCCGCTCGAGCGCGGAGAGCTCAGCCCGTGGAACGACGACGGCAAGGCCGTCGACGACGACCGAGTAGCGCCGGCGCACGAGCGCTCCGGGAACCTCGTCGCTTAGATGCGCCTCGAGCTCTCGCTGTGCCGAGGCGAGACTTCGGAGGTAGGGAGCAGCGGCAGGCGATGCGATCGTGCGCACGCCCGCGGCGCGCGCGAGCGGCGGTGCGTCGAGGGTCACGACGACCTCGACGAGCCCGCCGCGCGGCGTGGCCGTGCTCGGCGCGCCGCCCGCGAGCCCCGGGAGGGCCGCAAGCGCGGCGATCGTGACGAGGAAGAGCCGCTTCAAGACGGACATGGTAGGGCGGAGAGCCGTCGCTAGACTTCCCGAGCCGCGCGGATGTGGCGGAATCGGTAGACGCGCACGGTTCAGGGCCGTGTGGGGGCAACCCCGTGGAGGTTCAAGTCCTCTCATCCGCACTGAGCGCCTGAGCAGGGCTTTTTCGTTCTGGAGGGCAAGCAGCGGGGCCCACTAGGGGCCCGAACGTCCAACCTCCCTCTCCGTCTCGCCGGCGTCCCCAGGCGTCGAGCTGGGCTAGGTGTCGGCAGGCTCGCCGGTCAGGACGGAGAGAGTCGCCGCGAGACAAGTCTCGTTCGTAGCCACGGCGCGGGTGAGCATTTCGGCCGGGAACATGGCCCGCGCCTTCGCGCGCCCTTCCTCCCCTTCGGGCGGCTCGCCTAGCCTCGCGTCTCGCACGTACCACAACAGGTGCCAGAGCGCCCACGCGGCTAGTTCGGTTGCCGTATCGCCGCGCTGCCTATTCATAGTCGCCGTTTCGTCACCCCCTCCCTCTCCGTCTCGCCGGCGTCCCAGGCGTCGAGCTGGGCGCGCTCCCGCTCGTCGGCGTGCGGCGCCAGGTGGCCGTAGGTCTGGTCGATCATCGCCAGCGAGGTCCCCATTCGCCGCGAGAGGGTGAAGAGGTCGACGCCGGCGGCGATCGAGAAGGTCGCGTACGTGTGCCGCATGTCGTAGGGCCGCGGCGAGCCGCGGGCCCGCTTGAACGCCTCGCACCGGCAGCGCGCCGCGTCGCAGCCGTCCTCGGCATGCTCGCCGCTCGAGTGGCCGCACGTGCAGGTGGCGAGCCCGGCCGCCTTCACCGCCGGGTCCCAGTGCCGGGAGCGCCAGTTCTGGAGGTCGATGTAGCCGCCCTCCGCGGCGGGAAAGAGGAGCGGCGTGTCGAGTCGGGGCGGCATTGCCTCGAGCGCGTCGAGCACGCGCTGACGGAGTGGGACCCGCCGCAGCTGAAGGCTGTTCTTCTTCGGCGTCTTCTCCACGCCCTGCGAGTACACGCGGCGCACATGCACGACGCCGGCGACGCGGTCGACGTCGCGCCGCTCGAGTGCGAACAGCTCCTCCGGCCGCAGCCCGGTCCCGACCGCGAAGAGCGGGATTGCGGCGAAGCGGGCGTTGAGCTCGCCGGCGATCTTGTCGACGTCGGCCCAGGACCCGAGGGGGATGATCTCCGGCCGGCGAGGCCGGGGGTTCTTCACGTGCCGGGCCGGGCTCTCCTCGATCCATTTCCAGCGCGTCGCCTGCTCGAGCACCTGCTTCAGCGCCCGGAAGACGTCGTGCCTCGAACCCTCCGAGAGCGTCTTCCGCCACGCCCCGAGCTCGGGCGCCTCGAGCTCGCGCAGCTTCAGCTCGCCGAACGTGTCCGTCGCCTGCTTCAGCTGCTGGCGCAGCTTCGCGATCGTCGCCTGGTCGACGTCGTGCTGGGCGAGGTAGCGGTCAACCGCCTCGGACACCGTGACGTCACGCTCGCGCGCGAGGTGGCCGAGCTTCTGCCGGCGCAGGAGATCGTCGAGGACGTCGCCGGCGTCCTCCTTCGTCTTGAAGCCGCCGCGGCGCCGGCGGAGCCCGGCCTCGTCGTAGTACCTGAAGCCCCAGGCACCGTTCCGACGGTAGAGCTGGCCGCGCTGGACGCTAGGCACAGTCGCCCGCGAGCGCGATCGCCGGCACCGGCGCCGACGTCGCCTCCAGCTCGTCGAGGATCTCACCCTCGATCCCGTCCCAGGAGCCGAGCGCGGCCGCGACGAGCTCGATCTTCTGCAGCTGGTTGAGGGGAGTCGCGCCCTCGGTGTTCTCGAGAAAGTCGATCGTCAGCACGACCATCTCGGCGACGCGGCTCGTCGCACCGAGCGCGAGCGAGCCGGCGAGCTCGCGGTTGTGTTCGGTTGCCTCGGTCATGGAGGCTGCCTCCCTTACGCGACGCCACCGGGCGCGGTCCTTGCGCGACCGGCGCCCGGCGGCGCGCAGACGTTATCGAGAGAGGAGGTGCGGCTTCGGCGCAAGCGAAGCACGAGGCCGATCATCGCAGATCGGGCGCGGGAAGTGAAGGGGCCGGGTCGCCGGCGACGTCGCTCACGCGGCCACGGGCGAGTCGCTCAGGTGATGCTCGCCTGACTCGACCATGTAGATGAGGAGCCCGCGCTTGCTGCGCGTGCCCTTCACGGTGGCGACGTCGACGAGCCGCCGGAAGCCGTCAGGCGACTCGCGAAATGCGCGCAGGCACCTACGGCGCCCGGGCCCGTTCAGGACGTGGCCGTCCTTCGCCTCGAGCGGCGCGACAAGGGCGTTGAACTCGGCGGCGCTCTGGGCGTCGATGACGACCGGGCCGATCCAGTTACCGTTCGCCTCGAACCAAACCTCGTCGGTTACCATCCGTTCAGTCACGGGCGACTCCTTTCTTTCGGGCTTCCTGGACCAAGACCGAAAGAAAGGTGCCAGTCGCGCACCGCGAGCGACCCTTTTTTTAGACCAGTTTTGGGCGATAAAGTGGTCTAAAAAAGGGTCGGGGCGCGCGCTGCGTCGATTTCGGCCGCGTAGTCGGCCTTCAGCCGACGCACGAGCCCGCGTGAGCGACCGGTCATAAGAGCTATAGCCCGTTCGCTCTTGCCGGCCGCGGCGCAGCGGATGACCTTCTCGACTGTTTCCGGGTCCACCTGCTCCACCCCGCGCGCCCCGCGTCGCTTACGGCCGCGGCGCGACGGCTTGCGGCCGGCCCAGCGGCCCTTCCACTCGCGACGGGTCGCCACCGTGTCTGGCCCGATGTTATCGAGCAGCACGTCCGAGATGCCGCGGCCGGTTCGCCACCACCGGTCGCGAAAGGAGCACGGCCGCGAGCAGTACTTGCCGTAGCCCTTCGCCACGCGGCTCGGCTTCGCCCGGAACGTCCTCTCACAGCCCGGCCGAGCGCACGTGCGCGGCTCGAGGGCGGGTCCCCCGAGCTCGACGCCGGCGTCGCGGAGGTAGACATAGGCCCTCGACTGGTGCACTCCGAGCTCGATTGCGATCACCTGCACCGTACGGCCGGCCGCGCGGAGCTCCGCGGCCTTCGCCCGGCGCTGTTCGAACGGCCGGTTGTTAGGCGCCGGCGTCTTCAGCCCGAGCGCGATGCAGTCGTTGCGGACGGCCGAGTAGGGGATCCCCGTCTCCTCCGAGATCGCGCGCATGCTGAGGTCGCGCGCGCGCAGCTCGGCGACGCGACGTCGACGCCGGGCGCGCTCCGTGAACCGCGAGCGGCCGGCGGGGCGCGGGCGTACACCGAGTGCGCGGAAGTCGAGGTCGATCGTCCGCGACCAGACGCCTTCCTCGCGAGCGATCGCTCGCGCAGTCCATCCCTCCTGGTAGCGGCGGAGCACACGGGCACGACGCTCGGCCGTTCGCTCGCGCCGCGCGTGACCGTCATCGGCGCCGGGCTCTAGACTGCTCGGTGCCGTCGGCGCATCCTCGCCGGCGGTTTCCATGTGGGCGAGTCTAGGGCGCGCTCACGACGTCGCGCTACTCGTGCTCGCGGCGCCACTCGAGAACGTCGCGCAGCTGCAGCGAGCGAACGACGCGGACGTTCAGATCATCCCCGTAGACCCTGGTCGCGAGGAAGTCGACGACTCTCCTCCGGAACCTCTGCTTGGTGAACGCCTCGTTGATCCAGTCGACGTCGGCGAGCTCCTCGAGCAGCTGCTCTCGCCTGCGGCCGATCTCGGCCGAGATCGGCCGCGTAATCAGGAAGGGCTCGCGGCGGTCTTCGTCGTGACGCTCCTTGTCCTCGAGCAGCGATGCGAGCCGCTTGAGGAGCTCCTTCTGCGCGTCGTTCAGCTCGGGTGGGCCGTTCGGCTCGTCCATCACGACCGATTATCCCAGCGGCCGAGCCGGAAGCCCTGCTCGTCGGTCCTGCGGCGCCTGACGACCACGCGCGCCTGCTCGAGCTCCTCGAGGATCGCCTGCTTGTTCCAGGCCGCCCGGGCGGCCGCGATCGCGGCCTCGAGCTTTGTCGGCTCGCCGATCGGGACGCGGCCGCGGCGGCCGCCGTCGGCGTAGGCGTTCGCCGGCAGCCCGGCCGCGAGGCGCAGCTCGGCCCGCTTCCGGTGCGCGTCGCAGCACCACTTCTTCTTGCGCCCCGGGAGCGGGAGATCGCAGTGCAGGCAGCGTCGCATGCTCACGCCTATCGGAGCGAGCCCGGAGGATCGGCACGCTCGCTCCTCCGCGCCCGCGATAGGCGAAGCCATGCCCGAGGATGAAGGCACCGCGGACGTCAAGCGAGCCGTCGCCGAGCTCACCGCGGCCGTCCGTGAGGGGACGAGCCCGGAGCGGATCGCGGGCATCTGCCAGGAGGTCCTGGCCAAGCAGGGCCTCGCCGCCCGCCAGCGCCGCTCCTACAGCCCCGAGGACTACCACGAGCGCCCGCGGGCGAAGCGCCACAGCGCCGAGCTCGTCCGGCTCGGGAAGCTCGAGGGCCGCGACCGGCTGAAGGCGATCCATGCCGGCGACCCGCGCACGGTCGCGGAGGCCTTCAACCTCGACCTCGCCACGGTTCGCGAGCTCCAGGAGCGCTCGGACGAGCTGCTGATCCTCTCCAGCTACGCGCAGTCGCAGGGCGGCCCCGGCGACCTGGCCTCGATCGCGCGCGACAGCGACTACTACACGCAGAGCTACCTGCCGGCGTTCCGCGCCGCGATGGACACGGCGACGACGGCCGAGGGCCTGGAGTTCGTCCCGGTCGCGCTCTCGGGCTCGCTGATCGAGCGCGTCGCCCTGGCGCTGATGGTGGCCGATCTCTTCCCGACGTTCGAGCAGCCGACGAACCCCTATGACGTGCCCGGATTCCCGATCGTTCGCCAGCGCGGCGGCAAGCACGACGAGCAGACGGCCGACACCGGCCAGACGAAGATCAAGAAGATCACCGCCGGGACGCGGAAGGTGACGCTGACCGCGAAGAAGTTCGCGATCGAGTGCATCCTCAGCGCCGAGCTCGACGAGGACAGCCTGATCCCGGTCCTGCCCTTCCTCCAGGAGGAGCTGCAGGACTACATCGCCGCCGACATCGAGGACACGGTCATCAACGGCGACGACTCGGGGACGCACCAGGACTACGACACGACCGCCGCCGACGACCCGCGCAAGAACTGGAAGGGGCTGCGGAAGGTCGCGATCGCCGGCGCCAAGACCGACGCCGCCGGGGCCGTGCTGACGAGCGCGATGCTGCGCAAGAACCGCTCCCTGATGGGGAAGTACGGAGCGCGCGCCGACCAGCTCGCACACGTGATCCCGATCTCGAGCTACGTCACCCTGCTCTCCGAGACGAACGTCCAGACGCTCGAGAAGTACGGCCCGCAGGCGACGATCCTGACCGGCGAGCTCGGGCGGATCGACGGCGTCCCGATCATCGTCAGCGAGTACGTCAGGACCGACCTGAACGCGGCCGGCGTCAACGACCAGACGGCGGCCAATAACACAAAGACGATCGCGGTCACCGTCAACCGGCGCGGCTTCTTCAGCGGCATCCGCCGCTCGCCCTCGATCCAGATCCTGCGCGAGCTCTACGCAGAGAGCGACCAGCTCGGTCTGATCGCCTCCGTCCGCCGCTCCTTCGCGGCGCGCTTCCCGACCGCGACCGAGAAGGTCGTCGCCCTGCACTACAACGTGCTTCCCTAGCGAGGGCCTCGCGTGGCTCGGACGCGCGGCGATCGCAGGCGAATCCCGGGGGCCCTTGTCCATACCCCCGGCGCCAGAGCGGGCACTCGGCCCGGCGAGCGCGCCTCCTCTCACTGTCGCGCCTCCCGGGCCGCCCGCTCGTTCTCGTCGGCGGCCGCGCGCAAGGCGAAGCTGTGGCTCGTCGGGGTCGTTGTCCTCGCCCTCGACGGGGCGCTCGCCGGCGGAATCGGCTGGCTCCTCGGGCTCGGCTTCTGGTGGCCCTGCGTGCTCGGGCTCGTCGCGGTCTGGGCCTTCGCCTCCGGCCACGTGCACGCTCGTCGAGGGCCCGGCGCTTGACGACTGAGCTGCTCGAGTATGTCGTCGTCGCGAACGACGCCGCGCTGAAGCGCCTGGGCGCGACCGCGGAGGTGGCGAACGCGAAGCTGGCCGCGAGCGAGGGCCGCCTCGCGGCGCTGAGCGCGCGCTCGGCCAAGACCGGCGCGACGATGACCAAGCACCTGACGCTGCCGATCATCGGCGTCGGCGCCGTCGCGGCCAAGATGGCGATCGACTTCGACGAGTCGATGACGAAGATCGAGGCCCTGGTCGGGGTGTCCAAGTCGCAGATCGCGGCCTGGAAGAAGGAGATCCTCGCCCTCGGGCCCGAGGTCGGCAAGTCGCCCAAGGAGCTCGCCGACGCGCTCTTCTTCGTCACCTCGGCCGGCTTCAAGGGCAAGGCGGCGATCGACGTCCTGACCGCCTCCGCGAAGCTCTCGGCCGCCGGGCTCGGCGAGACGAAGACCGTCGCCGACGCGGTCACCTCGGCGGTCAACGCTTACGGCGCGAAGAACCTCTCGGCGGCGAAGGCGGCCGACGTGCTCGCGGCCGCGGTGACGGCCGGCAAGATGCCGCCCGAGGAGCTCGCCAAGTCGATCGGGCGCGTGCTCCCGATCGCCGCCGCGATGGGCATCGGCTTCGATCGAGTCGGCGCCTCGATCGCGGCCATGACCCGGCTCGGGCTCAGCTCGGCCGAGGCGACGACGGCGGCGCGCGCCGCGTTCGCCACCTTCCTGAAGCCCTCCGCGAAGACGGCCGACGCGCTGAAGGAGATCGGCCTCAGCGCGGCCGGCGTGCGCAGGGAGCTGCGCGAGAAGGGCGTCCTGGCGACGCTCCTAGACCTCCAGAAGCGCACGCACGGCAACGTCGAGGTGATGGGCCGCCTGTTCCCGAACATCCGCGCCCTGACCGGCGCGCTCAGCCTGACGGGCTTCAACGCGAAGAAGAACGCCGAGATCTTCCGCGACGTCACGCACGCCGGCGGCGCCATGAACGAGGCCTTCAAGAAGACGAAGGAGGACGGCGCCTTCAAGCTGCACCAGGGGATGGCGCAGCTGCAGGCCTCGCTCGTCTCGATCGGCGAGGTGGCGGTGCCGATCATCGGCACGATCGCGCTCGGCTTCGCGGGTCTCCTTAAGAGCTTCCAGGGCCTGCCCGGCGAGGCCAAGCACGTGCTCGGGATCTTCGTCCTCGTGCTCGCGGTCATGGGCCCGATGCTGCTCCTGGCGGTCAAGCTCGAGCGCGGCTACATGGCGCTTCGCAAGTCGCAGCTCGTCTGCGCGATCGCCTCCAAGGTCTTCGCCGCCTCGATGTGGCTCGTGAACGGCGCGCTCGCCGCCAACCCGATCGCGCTCATCATCCTCGCCCTGATCGCGCTCGGTCTCGCCTTCGTGATCGCCTGGCGCAAGAGCGAGACCTTCCGCGCGATCGTGATGGGCGCCTTCGACGCGATCAAGGACGCCGTCCAGTGGCTTCGCGACCACGGCACCGAGATCCTGAAGGTCGCCTTCGCGCTCTGGATCCTCCAGTTCAAGCTGCTGCGGGGGGCGGTGCGATTCCTCGTCGAGCACTTCCAGGACCTCGTCGACCTCTTCGAGTGGATCTGGGATCACGCCGAGGGCCTGGCGGAGAAGCTGGGCAAGCTGCTCGGGCCGATCAAGGCGCTCGGCGGCGCCCTCGGCAAGCTCCCCGGCGTCGGCGACGTCGCCGCCGGCTTCAACTCGGCGCAGGCGGCCACCCAGCGCGGGCGCTACGCCGGGCCCGGCGTCGGCCAGTGGGGCCTGCAGCCGCAGACCGAGGCCGAGCTCGAGCTGATCGAGTCCATGTTCGGGAACATCATGGTCACCTCCGGCCGGCGCAGCCCGGAGGAGAACCGCCAAGTCGGCGGCGCGCCCAACTCCGATCACCTGACCGGCAGAGCGTTCGACATGGTGCCCGCGAGCGGCTGGAGTGCCGCCACGATCGCGCTCTTCGACCGGATTGCGGGCTGGGCGGCGCGGCAGCCGATCGTCCGCTGGATCGGCTGGCGCGGCGTCCCCGGCCACGGCCCCTACGAGCACCTGCACATCTCGACCTTCGACCAGGGCGGCTACCTGCCGCCGGGGCTGACCCTGGCGCTGAACAAGACCGGCCGGCCCGAGCGCGTGATCTCCCCCGGCGGCGAGAGCTCGCCCGTGGTCAACGTCTACGTCGAGGGAACGGTCGTCAGCGAGCGCCGCCTCGTCGAGGCGGTGCATGAGGGACTGAAGGCGATCGACCGGCGGAACTTCGGCACTAGGCTGCGCACATGATCGTCCGCGCCGAGCACGTGATGGCCGAGCTCGCGGGAGTCGAGCTCGCCGAGCGCGCCCACGCGCAGCTCGTTCTCGACAAGGCGGCGCAGGACCCGAGCTCCCTTGCGCGGGCGCCGCGGCCGGCAGCGGGCAAGCCTGCCGAGCGCCCGAGCGCGATCGCCTACGTGAACCACGGCCGCTGGGTCTGCGACTGCCCCTTCCCCGGCTGCAACTCCGCTCAGATCGTCTCGCCGGCGGACGCTCGCTTCTTCTGCGCCGAGTGCTTCAACGCCGTCGTCGAGGGCCGCTATCTCCGCGTCCACTTCCCGCCGAAGCGGAAGCTCGAGCGGATCGAGCGGGTGCTCGAGGAGCGGCCGCTCGAGGAGACGCGCAACTGGCTCCCGCAGGAGAGCCTCGCCGACCTCGTGGCCGAGAACGAGGAGCACGGCCTGTGAACGAGCTCGGGCTCGATCCCGGCCTTCACCTGCACGCCGACCAGGCCGGCCAGGGCCTTCGCGAGTACGAGCGCCCGCAGGAGCAGAACGCGTGGACGATCCCGCGCACCTGGGTCGTGAACGAGGTCGTCACCGCCTCGATCATGAACACGCACGTCCGCGACAACCTCAATTTCCTCTACTCGAACAGCATGGGCGGCTTCCAGATCGCGCGCGGCTACCAGGCCGCCGGCGTCGCCGCGGACGGGGTCTTCCACAATACGGGCGAGGGCTTTCGCAGCGCCATCGACTGGTCGGCCCTCCACGCGACCGTCCAGGTGCGGGCGCTCGGCAGCTGCAACGTCACCGCGCTCAACGGCTGCACGACGCTCCTCCACACGGCGGCCATCTACACCTACGGGACGGTCTCCACTCCCGCGCCCGGGGTCGTCATCGGCGCCGTCGGTGCCCAGCAGGCGCCGAACCTCGCCTCGACCGGCTGGAAGTGGCTCGACTCGGGCTGGACGACGACCGGAGCGCTGACCGGCGACGGCCAGGGTGCGTACGAGGCCGGCTACAAGTTCGACATCATCGGCGGCACGCCGACGATCGCCACGCTCGCCTGCTGGATCCTCGCGCGCTCGATCTAGCCGCGTTGCCCGGGGGTTGTCCGTTTTGCAATCGCTCCAGCTTGCTCTAGCCCGAAAAAAACCGGCCCTATTTCGCGGTCCGGGCGGGGAGGTGGGAGGGGGTGGGTCCTGCGCCCTCCCGCTAAAAACTGGGGCCCGCCCCCCGCGGCCGCACTTCGTCGTGCCCGGTTGTTGCCGACGCTGTCAACGACCAGTGCGGGCGCTACCGTCAGGGCATGCGCCTCGTCGTGCCCGTGCAGGACAGCCGGCTCGAGGACCTGAAGCCGGAGGAGTTCCGGGCCCTGCGCGAGTCGATCCGCGAGCACGGGCAGCTCGTGCCGATCCTCGTCAGCGCCGCCGGCGAAGTAGTCGACGGCAGGCACCGGCTGCGCATCTGCGCCGAGCTCGGGATCGAGCCTCGCTTTATGCGGCTCGACGAGGCGGCCGACATCGAGAGCGTCGGCCTGGTGGTCAACGTCGCGAGACGTCACCTGACCGTGGAGGCGAGACGGGGGTTGGCCGAGTTCGAGCTGGCCCACGACCCGGAGCGGTCAGACGGCCTGATCGCATCCCAAGTCGGCCTCTCGCACACGACCGTCGGGAAGGTGCGGCGCGACCTCGAGGCGCGTCGACGCATACGAAGAGTGGACACGAGGACCGGGCGGAACGGCGTCGTGCAGCCGGCTCGGAAGCCGGCGAGGCCTCGGCGACCTGGCAAGCCGCAGCTCGTGATCCCCTGCCCGGCCGAGCTCGCCCACGAGCTTGCGCCGGCCCTCGAGCCCGGTGGTAGCGCACCGGCCGCCGGACCTTTCGTCGGCGCCTGGGTCGCCTGCTCGGTCCGTGTGGCGCGCCGACCGGCCGGCTACGAGCTCGAGCTGAGGCGCACCGGGGGGCCCTCGGGCGCCAGGCGCTCGAAGCGGCTGGGGCCCACAAGGGGCCCAAACGCGGTCTGACGCATCTTCGCAACGAGCGGACGCTTCCTACCCATAATCCGCCCACATGCAGGCGAGATGTGAAGATTCGACCATCAGCCGCCACGGCTAGCCAGCGCCTCACGAACCCCGTGGAGGTTCAAGTCCTCTCATCCGCATAGCCAACCTGCGCGCTCTCCCGGGCCTATCCCGGGCCCAAACGGCGGCCGAGACCGTCACCGCTTCAGTCAACAGGGCTAGCTGCCGGAGGGTCTAGGAGGTTCTGGCCAACACGCGAGGGCTGCACCGGTCGCGGCGCCTCCGATCAGCCCAACGAGTGCAGCCAGGACGATAAGGAGGGCTTTCATCCAGCCGTCCTTCACGCTCCCCGCGATCGTGGCGCCGGCGGCCGCACCGGCGATCAGACCGAGGACGGCACCGCCAACCGTACTGGCAGAGCATTTTGAGGGGAACCACTCCTTGATCCGGCCTTCAAGGCCACGTTCCGTGGGCTTTGCAGGTTCCGTTGATGAGGCGGATTCGGGAGCGGCCACTGCGGTGTCTAGCCCTTCAGAATCTTCTGCTTCTGCGCCTGAAACTCCTCCTCCGTGAGGGTGCCCTGCTCCTTCAACTTGCCTAGGCGTTCAAGTAGCTCGACGTCCCCGGCGCCCCCGACGTCACCCGGCTTGACGAGGTTCCGGGCGTTCCGGTACGCGTCATACCCGCCTTCTCCGCCAACGCGGTACAAGAGTGTCGCAAAGGCGGTGGCACCGGCGGTAATCCCGGCGTCCCTTGCGTTCGTCGTCGCCCACGCGGTGAAGAAGCTGGTGCCGGCGCTGAGAATGGCAATCAAAGAACCCCGCAGAAATGCGGCGAGTAGCTGTTTCATCTGTTGCAGCTCCTTTCGAGAACGTCGGGCTGCTTCACGAAATGACTGCGGGGAGCGCCCGACGCCGAAACTCGATCGCGAGCATGGAGAGTGAGAGAACGAACGACGCTCCCGACCTGAGCGTCTCGCAGACAGCTTCGTGTCGCGAGACTAGCCTGCTCATTGCGCGCGACTGTTCGGATGGCGAAGTCTCGTTGCCGAACCGTGCAAGTGTCAAGCGAGGCGATCCGGTTGTGCATTGCGAGCCACGCCCGGCCTCGATAGGGTCGCCGGCGCCCAAGAGCTCTCAGGGAAGCTCGACAGAAGGGGGATTTCATGAGGAAGAGACAACTCGCGATCCTCGCGCTTGCGGCGGGGTGTGTCACGGCGCTGGCGGCTATGGCAGGGTCAGCCACGGCCGGGCCGTTTACCGTCGCGCCGCCTACGTTGATATCGGGGCCTAGCCCCTTCACCAACTGCAATATCGGCCCCGGTGCGACGAACTACCTCAACGCCGAGGTCGAGCCGTGGGTTGCGGTCAACCCGGCCAACCCGAGCAACATCATCGGCGTCTACCAGCAAGACCGCTGGTCGGACGGCGGAGCCCGCGGGCTCGTTGCCTCCGTGACGCACAACGGCGGTACGACCTGGAGCCGCTCCTGGGCCCCGTTCACGTTCTGCTCCGGCGGGAACGTGGGTAACGGCGGCGACTTCGAGCGCGCCTCCGACCCGTGGGTGACGTTCGCTCCGAACGGCGACGCGTATCAGATCGCGCTCAACTTCAACGGGAGCGACTTCGACAACGCGATCACGGTCAGCAAGTCCGTCAACGGCGGCGACACATGGAGCCCGTTGACGACGTTGACCCGGGAGGACGCCGCGGAGACGGTGTCGTTCGTCGACAAGGAGTCGATCACCGCCGACCCGTTCAATTCCAACTACGTCTACGCCGTGTGGAATCGTGGCCGTATTCCGACCGATCGGGCGAACATCAATGCTCTGCATGCGTACTCGTTCCGCGGCGACATCTGGTTCTCGCGGACGACGAACGGCGGTGCGAGCTGGGAGCAGGCGCGTCCGATCTTCGCGCCGCGCGAGAACCGGTTCTCGATCGGCAACCAGATCGTCGTCCTGCCGAACGGCGACCTCGTCGACATCATGTTCCTCGGGCACGGCTCGGGACGCCAGCGCAGCGGCTGGGACGTGGCGGTTGTCCGTTCGACGGACCGCGGAGTGACGTGGTCGTCACCGATCATCGTCGGCAGCGTTCAGGCGGTGGGAGTGGCCGATCCCGAGACCGGACAGGGCGTCAGGACCGGAGACGTCCTCCCGGAGATCGCGGTCGACCACACGAGCGGCGCGCTCTACGCCGTCTGGCAGGACGCGCGCTTCAGCGCTCCGCCGCCCGGCCACGCCTATGCGGGCATCGCGCTCTCGAAGTCGACGGACGGGGGCCTCACCTGGTCTTCGCCGGTGCAGGTCAACCAGAGGCCGGACGTGCAGGCATTCACCCCTTCGGTCGAGGTCTCAGCCGATGGAACGGTCGGAGTCACGTACTACGACTTCCGCAACAACACATCCGACCCCGACACGCTCCCGACCGACTACTTCATCGTCCACTCCCACGACGCTGGGGCGACCTTCGGAGACGAGGCGCACGTGGCCGGCCCGTTCGACATGAAGACGGCGCCGCGTGCGGGCGGCTTCTTCGTCGGCGACTACGAGGGGCTAACGACGATCGGGAACACGTTCGTTCCCGTGTTCGTGCCGACGAATTCCGGCAACACCGCCAACCGGACCGACGTCTTCGAAACGACGGCCAGCCCCTAGACGACGCCTCCAGGCGCCCGCCGTGCGCGGGCGGGCGCCTGGCGCCCGACGGGTTTCACGGCGCGACCGTCCCTAGCCACCGAGGAGCCCGTACCGCTCGAGCTCGCGGAGGAGCGTGCCGAGCACCGCCCGGATCTGGTTGAGGTCGGCCGAGCCGTCGAGGCTCCGCCGGTCCGGGAGGCCACCGACGGACCAGCCGGCACTGCGCAACCGCGGCTGTACGCCGAACAGTCCCAGCTTGCTGCCTTCGCTTCCCGCGCGCACGTCGCCCCTCGCCTCGATTCCGCGCCTCGTCAGGACGTCTTCCTGGTACGTGACCGGCCTCAACTCACCGAGGTCGCCGAACTTCGCGCCTCCGGAGACCTGAAGGTCGAACCTGTTGCTCAGCTGCATGTGGGCTCCCGGCCGGACGACGACGGCGTAGCCGCTCGTCTGCCACGCGCTCAGCAGATAGCGCCCGATGCCGTTGTCGTTCTCGAAGCGCAACGAGCCGAGCTCGCAGTTGACGACCTTCGTGTTCACGAAGGTTCCCGCCGGCGGGGGGTTCACGCTCGCAACTCCGATCTGGATCCCGACGGTGCGGTTTCCCTGGAGCTCTCGGGCGGCGAAGTACTTGCCCCCGACGATCTGTGAGTCGTTCCCGAGCAGCACGATCTGCGCCTGCTCGGCGCCTTCTCCCGTGCAGTTGACGAGCCCGGGCGCCTCGCAGTCGAGGTACCACGCGTAGGCGTGGTTCGTGCCCCAGACGTGACAGTTCGTCACCCGGAGCCCGGCGGCGTGGGTCCCGGCCGCGACCCCCTTTGTCGTCGAGCCCGCGTCGCCCGGTGGGCCGCAGCGGTAGACGACGACGTTGACCCACTGCGAGTCGTGCGGGCCGTTCCAGTAGATGCCTCCCTGCGCGCAGCCGTAAACCCTCACGTTCGCGAGCATCGACTCCAGCGGCTCCCCGCCCCCCGGGAGGATGCTCAGGTACTCGCTCCAGATGCCTCGCTCGGCGCAGTCCGCGATCGAGACGTTGAACAGGCTGAACCCGTAGCCGTAGGCCTGGACGCCGTTGCCCAGCGCCCCGCCGGCCTTGTTGCCGTCGAGGGTGATGTTCTGGAGCGACCAGTTGTTGATCTCGACCGGATCGCCGCCGCTCGGGTCGTAGCCGGGGCTGCGGAGGATGGGATAGCGCCCGCCCCCGGCCGACTTCCTGATGATGGTCGTTCCGATTCCGGCGCCGCGAAAGACGATCCGCGAGTAGATCGTCAGGCCTCGCGTGATGCGGAATACGCCGGCCGGGAAGACGATCGTGCCGCCGCCTCGCGAGTTCGCCGCGTCGATCGCCGCCTGGATAGCGTTCGTGTCGTCACTCGTCCCGTCACCCTGGGCGCCGTACGTCGTCACGTCGTAGACGGTCGGCGGCGGGACCGCCAGCGCGTCCTCGACGTGCACGAGCCCGATCAGCGGGACGGCGCCGAGCGCCCCCGCCCGGGCCAGGAACCGGCGTCGGGAGAGGTCGGGAGGCGACGAATTATCGGTCACTGAGCCTTCGGGAGTTTGGCAAAGGACGCAGATCTGGACTAGGGCAGAAGCTGAAGCACCTTCTCCGGATGGCCGTCGGGCTTGACGTTGTGCATCGCCTTCACGACGTTCCCGTCGGCGTCGATCACGAACGTGGAGCGCTTGATGCCCATGTACTTCTTGCCGGCGAAGTTGCGCTCCCCCCAGACGCCGTATTGCTCGGCGGCCTTGTGCTCGGGATCCGCGAGCAGCGTGAAGGGCAGCGAGTACTTCTCCTTGAAGCGCCCGTGCGAGGCCTCGTCGTCGGGGCTCACGCCGAGCACGACCGCACCGCGCTGCTCGAACTCCGAGTAGGCATCGCGGAAGCCGGAGGCTTCGATCGTGCAGCCGGGCGTGTCGTCCTTCGGATAGAAGTAGAGGACGACCGACCGGCCGCGGAAGTCCGACAGCTTCACGCGCTCGCCCGAGTCGCTCGTCAGCTCAAAATCGGGTGCCGGCTTCCCCTCTTCGACCACGTCTCTCCTCCTCGGTAGGGTGCGGAGGATGCTAGCCGTCCACCATGGGCTCGCGTTCGCGGTGCTCGGCGTGACCGTCGCCTCGGCGCTCTGGGGCGGCTATGCCTATTTCCGCTCGGGCGCGGCGGGCGCACTGCTCTCGCACCTGCTGACGCTCAGCCAGACCCTGCTCGTCGCCCAGGTCGGTCTCGGCCTGTTGCTCCTTTCCGACCACCATCGCGCGGGAGCTCAGCTGCACTACGTCTACGGCACGCTGGCGCTCGCTTCCGTCCTCTCCCCATGGGTGTACGCGCCCTCCGAGCACCGGCGCAGGCTCGCCTGGTTCGCAGGCGCCACCCTTGTCGCGGCCGCCCTCGCGGTTCGGGCGCTGACGACCGCCTGATGGGCCGCTTCTTCTCCCAGATGAACCCGACGCTGCGCGGCTTTCTGATCATCGCGCTGATCGTGGTCGTCGTGATGGTTCTGAACCTCTACGTCGCGCTGGCCTCGCTCTTCGTGCTGGCGCGGATCGCGTTCTTCCTCGCGATCGCCTACTTCGTCTACCTGCTCTGGCGAGAGCGGCGGGAAGACATCGCGACCTGGCCGAACCGCGCAAAGGCCGCCTTCTACGGCGGCGCGCTGCTGATCGTGGTGGCGCTAGGAGTCTTCTTCTTCCAGGGCGCCTCGGGCCTCGACGCGCTCGCGCTCATCCTCGTCATCGGCATTTCCGGCTTTGCCGCGTGGCGCGCGTGGAAAGACCAGCACACGTACGGGTATTAGCCCGGCGCTAGGCTTCGACTCGCGTGACCGCGCCGTCGAGAGTGTCCAGGGCGGCTCGGATCTCGACGCGTGTGCCGACGAAGATCGGCGTGTCGCGCTCGGTGTAGCGGCTCGCCTCCGTCTCGCGCAGCGTGAGCATCAGGTGCATGAAGTCGGCGGGCTCCTCGCATTCGAAGGCGGTCATGAACTCCTGGTCGTCGATCCCGAACGAGTACGTCGTGTGGTTCGTGATCGTCTTGAACTCGTGCCCGATCCGCATGTGCTCGTCCATTGCCCGCTGTCGATCCTCCTCCGGGAGCATGTACCAGGGCCGCACCTTCACGAACGGATAGACGACGAGGTACGGCGACCCTCGCGGGACAACTTTGCGCGGCTTCCGCGCCTGCGTGTACTGCGAGGCCTTCGTCGTCGCGAGATACGAGTACGGGGTCTCGAGCCAGCCGGCCAGCGGTGTCCCGTTCAGCTCGGCGCCGAGCTCGCCGAGATCGGCGTAGCGCTCGGTGATCTTCCACAGGAAGAAGTCGCAGTCGGGCCGCACGCCGGTCAGCGTGTATGCACGGAGCGACTCCATCCGCGTAGTCCACTCCTCGACGACCTCGGCGAACGCGTCCTTTCCTGCCGCCCGCTCCTCGACCGGCAATCTCCGCCAGGCCGGGTCGATCCGGAAGAAGGAATACGCGACGTACTGCCCGCTCACCCGCAAGATGTTAGGGGCAATCCCCCGGCTTTCCCCGCCGGGCCTTCTCGGAAGCATCTCTCACAGCGCCCAGGCTCGACTTCGCCTTCCCGTCCGCGTAGAAGACGCCCGACTGCCAGCGGTTCAGATCGGCCTCGTCGAGCAGGTGGAAGAAGAGGATGCCGGTGACGTTCGGCTGACACACGGCGAGCTCGAGGGCCTCGCGGTAGTAGTTGGCTTGCGTCGCCTCGTCGACCGCGTCCAGGGCGAGCGGCGACTCGAGGTTCGTGTACGGGCCCTCGGCGCTGTCCGGAATCTCCGATTGCACTCCGAACTCGGTGTAGGCGATCGGAAGGTCGGAGCCGCGTTGAGCAGTGCCGTCGAAGGCCTCCCCGAGGAGGTCGACGAGCTTGTCGTAATCCGCGATGCCGATGCCCGTCCCCAGCAGGTGCCGCCTCGTCGGCGGGGTTGCGGAGCGCTCCAGGTAGGGGTGAATGGCGAAAACGTCCATGAGTGGTCTCGCGCGTCCGCTCGCCCGGTAGGCAAGGCCCATGTTGCGGATGAAGGCCGTCGGCGACTGCGTCTGCCGCATCTTCTCCGGGTTGTCGAACCCGCGCGGGGCGAGCGCGCCGCCGACCACCCTGATCCGCGGTGAGACCTCCTTCAACGCGTCGTAGGTGAGGGCGAGGAGCGACGTGTAGGCGGAGGCGGCGACGTCCTGCCCGGACTCGTTGAACTGCGGCAGCCAGAAGCGATTGAGGTTCGGCTCGTTCCAGACGACGAAGTCGCGGACGGTTGGGAGCCTGCGCGCGAGGCTTGCCGCGTAGGCCGCGTACTGTTGCTGCTCCTCGTCCGAGAGCGGCGTGTCGCGATTCCGGCCGGAGTAGACGGTGAGCAGGATCCGGATACGGCGGCGTTTCGCGGCGGCGGCGACGTTGCGCAGGACGCTCAGCTCCGCGGGGTCGGGCTCGCTCAACCCGGGCGCCCAGAGGGTGGTGATGCCCAGGGCGTTGAACCCCACCTCCTCCGCGAGCGCGACCCGCTCGTCAGCCACAGCCGGATCCGGCTGCTTGACGACGTCCTCGAGCGCGCCGACCCAGACCGCGTGCCCTTCGTCGGACGAGCGAAAGAAGGCCGCCCACGCGCCCACGGCGACGGCTGCCGCGAGCGCGGCGGCGAGCAGCACCCTCGTCACGGGCACTACCCTAGATCGCGATGGCCGGACAGGTCCCGAAGGTCGAAGAGAAGCTGAAGGCGCTCCCGGCGAAGCCGGGTGTCTACCTGTTTCGCGATGCGGGCGGCCAGGTGCTCTACATCGGGAAGGCGAAGTCGCTCCGGCCGCGCGTGCGCAGCTACTTCCAGCGGGGTGAGACGCGCGCCGGGATGGCGGAGCTGCCTTCGCGGGTCGCGGACTTCGAGGTGATCGTCACCGACACGGAGGTCGAGGCGCTCCACCTCGAGCAGAACCTCGTCAAGCGCCACCGCCCACCCTTCAACGTCCGGCTGCGCGACGACAAGTCGTTCCCGTACATCGCCGTAACCGTTGGGGACGAGTACCCGCGGGTCATGTTCACGCGGGAGCGGCACCGGCGCGGAGTCGTCTACTTCGGCCCGTACGCGAACGCAAAGAAGGTGCGCGAGACGCTCGACGTCCTCAACCGCGTCTTCCCGTACCGGCCGTGTGAGGGACCGAAGCCGGGCCGCCATTCGGGCATTCCCTGCCTCGACTACCACATCGAGCGCTGCCTGGCCCCGTGCGTGGGGTACGTGTCGAAGGAGGACTACCGGCAGATCATCGACGGCGTGATCGAGTTCCTCTCCGGAGAGACGCGCCCGATCTTGCGCGAGCTCGAGGAGAAGATGCGCCGCGCGGCCGACGAGGAGCGCTTCGAGGAGGCGGCTCGCTACCGGAATCGGCTTTTCGCGGTGAGCCACCTCGCCGAGCGGCAGGCGGCCGACAAGCGCGCGGTCGGGACGATCGACGTGATCGGGATCGCAAGCGAGGGCGACCGCGCCGCCGTTCAGATCTTCCCGCTCCGCGACGGCAAGTTGATCGACCGCTACAGCTTCCAGCTCGAGAACGTGGACGGGCAGGACACGGCGACGATGCTCGAGGCGTTCTGCCTCGAGTACTACGGCTCGGCGCCGAGCGTGCCGCCGCAGATCGTCGTCCCGCGCGAGGTGGGGGAGACCGAGGCGCTGGCCGAGTTCCTCTCCGGGCGGCGCGGCTCGCGGGTCGAGGTGCGCACCCCCGAGCGGGGCGAGAAGCGGCGCCTCCAGGAGCTCGCCACCCAGAACGCGCGCCTGGCGCTCGAGTCGGAGGCCGCCGCCGTCAAGCAGACGCGGTTGCGCCGCGTCGAGGCGCTCGAGGAGCTGCGCGAGGCGCTCAACCTCGAGAGCCTGCCGCTCCGGATCGAGTGCTACGACATCTCGAACATCCAGGAGGCCTCGCCCGTCGGCTCGATGGCCGTTTTCCAGGACGCCGTGCCGAAGAAGGCGCACTACCGGAAGTTCGGGATCCGACGCGGCGACGGGCAAGACGACTACACAGCGCTCGCCGAGGTCGTCTCGCGCCGTTTCGCCCGGATGCGCGACGTAGCCGATGGCAATGCTGCGTTCGGTGATGAATTCGATCGGGTCGACCGGTCGATTCAGACGGACGCGTGGGCGCAGCCCGCGCGTCCTGAGGGCGGCGCCGCCGAGTCGGCGCCTTACGACGAGAGCTTTTCTGCCACGCCGAACCTGGTGGTGGTTGACGGCGGCAAGGGGCAGCTCTCGGCCGTGCTGGCGGCGATGCAGGCCTACGACCTGCCGCGGGTGGCTGTCATCTCGCTCGCCAAGCGGGTCGAGGAGGTCTTCGTTCCCGACCGATCGGAGCCGATCGTGCTCGACCGGCACTCGCCGGGGCTCCAGCTCCTTCAGCGCGTGCGGGACGAGGCGCACCGCTTCGCGCTCGGCTTCCACCGGCAGCGGCGCGAGGCGAAGGCGAAGCAGTCGATCTTCGACACGCTCGTCGGAGTGGGCCCGGCCCGGCGAAGAGCGCTGCTGCAGCACTTCGGCTCGGCGGAGCGTTTCCTCGCGGCGACCCAGGAGGAGCTCGAGGGGGTGCCGAGGATACCGGCGAAGACGGCGCGCTCGATCTACGCCCAGCTGCACAAGGCCGGTCGGGCCTAGGGCGTCTCGACGTGGCTACGCCAGTCCACAGTCCGAAGAACGAGTAGCAACGTGGCGAAGCCGAGCGCGAGGTTGACAAGCATCAGCGTGATCCGCATCCCGACGCTGAAGCCGAGCAGCGCCGCCCGGGCGACCTGGCCGCGGAACAGGTAGAGCAGCAAGGCCTGCTCGGTCCCGATTCCCGACGGGCTGATCGGAAGCAGCGAGGCGAGCCCGGCCGAGACCTGCACGAGCAAGGCGTTGTGCAGTGTCGCCGGGAGCCCGAAGGCGCGCAGGAAGAGGAGCACCGCCACCAGGCGCAGGGCCCAGTCGACCGCCTGCCAGACGGCGACACGGCGGAGATAGACGCGCTTGTCGCGCAGGATCGCGAACCCTTGTGCGAGCCGGTCGTAGAAGTCGTCGATCTGCTCTGCGAACCAGAGCAGCACGATGAGCAGCAGGACGAGGATGAGGCCGGCAGCCTTGGCTGCGCTGCCCGGATGGTGGACCGCCCAGGCAAAGTCGAACGAGGGGCCGAGGACGCCTGCGCCCGGCAGCAATCCCCCCGTCGCCGCCCAGAGGACGAGGCAGGTGGCTACGACGAAGTCGAACAGGCTGAGGAGCGCGACAGTGGAAGCGAGCGTCGTGTACGTGGTGCCTTCGATGCTGCGCTTCGCCATGAAGACGCGAACGACGTCGCCGCTGCGCGCGGGTACGATCGCGTTGACGCCGACGCCGGCGAACACCGCCCCGAGGATCGAGCCCCACCGGACACGCGCGTTCGGGTAAGCGCCCTGGATGATGTTCCGCCACGCCCGGCTGACCGCGACCAGCCTGAGCACGTGACAGACGATGCCCAGCCCGAGTGCGCCCCACCCGAGCTCCGCCAGCCGGTCCCAGAAGACCCCGGCCGCGTGCCAGATTGCGTGAATCAGCTAGCGCCCGCCTCGAACATGATCAGTATTCACGGGACCCTCATCGAGCTCGCGTACGTCGCCTGACGCAACCGGCCGGCGAGTGGCGCCTGGGCGAGAGTGAACACCGGCACCGCACGCCCGTCCGCGAACGACGTCGAGATGTAGTCGCCGACCATCGCGCCGTTGCTCCGTGCGATCCGGTTGAAGGGCATCCGCTCGGGGGAGAGCCGAACGGGTGGAGTCCAGGTCGCACCGGCGTCGGCGGAGGAGACGAAGCCCACCTCGAGCTTCGTGCCCGACTCCGTGTAGTAGGCGAGCGCCAGCCTGCCGCTCCGCGAGCGGTCAGCTGCGAGCCCCGGGATCACGTGGTTCCCGCGGCCGAGAGGGATCGCCGCCGGGGGCGTCCAGGAGAGGCCGTCGCGGGACTTGGAGAAGACGAGGTCATTTCCTGCGCAACGCGCACGGGAGCCGCAGTCGGGCCACACCATTACGACCGTCCCGTCTGCGTCGACCTCTGCGCTCGGAAGCGGCGCCGCGCGGAGCACTGCGGAAACGCTGAAGCTCGATGGCGCGACCGGGCTTGCCGCCGAGAAGCTGGCGCCCCCATCCGCCGAGCGAACGACCGAGATCCGAGGCCCGTCGTAGATCGGCACGACGACCGTGCCGTTTGGGAGCACGAGCGGCTGGGGACCGGGCGCAAAGCGCCCTTCGATGCCGCGCCTGCCGGCGCCGTCCGGAGACCCCACCGCCACCGACCAGGTTCGTCCGCCGTCCGCGGAGCTCTGAGTGGCCAGCCGGAGGCTTTCGATGTCGCTGTAGCTCACGTAGCAACGCCCGCGGAAAGGGCTCGCGGCGCCGTTGTCGCAGACGATCCACTCCTTGTCGAGGACGATCCCGTCCGGTCCGTTCGGCTTCCGCACGGCCGTGGCGGGAGCGCTCCAGTGCAGCCCGTCGCTCGAGCGGCTGATGAGGATCGCACTCTCCGCCGGGCCGAAAGCGAGTGAGCTGATCAGCCAGAGGCCGTGTGCGGCGTCGTAGGCGACGGAGGGATCGCTGGCGCGCGAGAACAGGCCGCGGGGCCTGGAGGCGACGGTGAGGCTGGGGAGGAGGCCCTGGCCCCAGGTCCGGCCGCCGTTGGACGAGACCGCGAAGCCGATGTTCTGGGCGCCGCCCGAGGCGAAGCGGCCCACCTGGTAGGCGGCGACGATCGTGGATCCCCACGAGAAGCTGTCCGGCTCTGCCTCGGTGGCGTGCAGCGCGCCACCGCCCCGGAACGGATCGGTCGAGAGCCGGCGGCTGATCCGCTCGCAGTCGGCAGCAACGCGGTCGGTCGGGTCGGCCGCGGCGAGGTCGACGCCGGGCCCGCACGAGACCGTGTCCCGGCCCCCTCCGGCGACGTCGATCCGGTCACCGCCCCCTCGTGCGACGATCCGGTCTGAGCGAGTGGTTCCGAGTAGGAGATCGGGGCCCCGTGTCCCGACGATCCGCCCGGCACCGGACGGGGCCGCCAGGACGAGCGCCGCGCTGCCCGCAGCGAGCAGCCCGGTGAATCTCACCGAGCGGGGTCCGGGGCGCTACCGTCCTGATCGCGCGCCATGAACGGGTACCGGTAGTCCTTCGGCGGGACGAACGTCTCCTTGATCGTCCGCGGGCTCACCCAGCGGATGAGGTTCCACATCGAGCCCGCCTTGTCGTTCGTCCCGGAGGCGCGCGCGCCGCCGAAGGGTTGCTGGCCCACGATCGCGCCCGTCGGCTTGTCGTTCACATAGAAGTTCCCGGCCGCGTAGCGCAGAGCCTGCTCGGCTTCGATCACGGCCTCGCGGTCCTCGGCGAAGACCGCGCCCGTCAGCCCGTACGGCGCCGTCCTGTCGACGAGCTCGAGCGTGTCCTGCCACTTGCCCTCCGGGTAGACGTACGTGGTCACGACCGGGCCGAAGAGCTCGTCACGGAGAAGCCGGAAGTCGGGATCCCTCGTCTCGATCACCGTCGGCTCGACGAAGTAGCCCTCGTCGTCGCGGGTGCCCCCGCCGACGAGCACCTCGGTCTTCGCGTGCGAGCGAGCCTCCTCGATCGCGTCCTGCTGCGTCTTGAACGAGCTCTGGTCGATCACCGCGCCCAGGAAGTTCTCGAAGTCGGCGACGTCGCCCATCTTGAGCCCGCCGACCTGCTCGACGAGCCGCTCGCGCAGCTCGGGCCAGAGGTTCGCCGGCGCGTAGACCCGCGAGGCGGCCGAGCACTTCTGGCCCTGGTACTCGAAGGAGCCGCGGACGATCGCCGTCGCCAAGGCGTCGACGTCCGCGGAGGGGTGCGCGACGATGAAGTCCTTGCCGCCCGTCTCGCCGACGATCCGCGGGTAGTTGCGATACGAGGCGATGTTCTGGCCGATGGTCTGCCACATGCCCTGGAAGACGGCGGTCGAGCCGGTGAAGTGGACGCCTGCCAGGTTTCGGCTCGCGAGCGCTGCGTCTCCGATTCTCGCACCTGGGCCGTAGACGAGGTTGACGACGCCGTCCGGGAGGCCCGCCTCCTGGAGGAGCCGCATGAGGAAGTGCGCGGAGTAGGCGGCCGTGCCCGCCGGCTTCCAGACGACCGTGTTCCCCATCAGCGCGGCGCTCGCGGGCAGGTTTCCCGCTATCGCCGTGAAGTTGAACGGCGTCACCGCGAAGACGAAGCCCTCGAGCGGCCGGTACTCCATCCGGTTCCACGTCCCCTGCGACGAAATCGGCTGTTCCTCGTAGATCCGCGTCATGAACTCGACGTTGAAGCGCCAGAAGTCGATCAGCTCACAGGCCGCGTCGATTTCCGCCTGATGGACGGTCTTCGACTGGCCGAGCATCGTCGCCGCGTTCAGCGTGGCGCGCCACGGGCCGGAGAGGAGCTCCGCAGCGCGGAGGAAGACCGCCGCGCGCTCCTCCCAGGGGAGGCGCGACCAGTCGTGCCAAGCGTCGGCGGCGGCACCGATAGCCCTTTCGACCTCCTGCGGCCCGCCCTGGTGCACGTCCCCAAGGACGTGGCTCTTCTTGTGGGGCATGACCGCTTCAGCCGTGTTGCCGGTGGTCACGTCCTCGCCGCCGATGACGAGCGGGAGCTCGATTCGTTCGCCCTGCATCTGGTCAAGGCGGCGGCGCACCTCCTCGCGCTCCGGCGAGCCCGGTGCGTAGTCGCGGACCGGCTCGTTCACCGGCTTCGCCGGCCGGAAGATCCCGTGAGCGCTCACCGCGTCATTCTAGGTTCGCCGCCTACGATTCCGGCGTGACCTACGTGCGGTACGACGTGGACGGCTGGGGCGTGGGGGAGATGTGGCTCGACGGCGAGCGGCTCTTGCTGCACGAGCTTCCGAGGCCCGTCCGGGCTCGAGCAGTGGGCGACCACGACCATGCGCTCGCGGCTCGGATCAGGCGCTACTTCGCGGGGGAGGGAGGCGACTTCCTTGATGTGGACCTCGACCTCGAGGGGGCGACGCCGTTCGAGGAGGCGGTCACGGAGACGCTCCGTCGCGTCCCCCCGGGCGAGACCGTCACCTACGGCGAGCTCGCGGCGCTCGCGGGGTACCCGAACGCACAGCGTGCCGCGGGGACGTTCTGCGCGCGCAACCGGTTCGCGATCGTCGTTCCGTGCCATCGCGTGGTCGCCGTCGACGGCCTCGGCTCGTACGGCTCGCTCGGAGTCGGGTACAAGCGTCGCCTGCTGGAGCTCGAGGGTGTCTCTGTCTGAGGACCTCCGAAACGAGCTGGCGGCGATCGCGCCGCGACGCAAGTGCGATCGGCTCGCCGAGCTCTCGGGTCTGTTCCACACGGCAGGGAGCCTCCATCTGCGCGGGCGCGGCGAGGTCTCGCTCCACCTCGACCTGGCGAGCGCCGCGGCGGCCCGGCGCGCGTTCAGCCTCTTGCGAGAGCTGGGCGTCGCGGCGGAGATCCGCACCTACCGGCGACCCTCCTTCGGAAAGGAGACCCGGTATCAGCTTCACGTAGAGGGCGCAGACCGTGCCCTTGAGGTGCTGCGCGAGGCGGGCGTCGTCGGCGCAAGGCTCGCGCCGCTCGAGCGGCCGCCCAAGCGCGTGGTCGCCCGCGCGTGCTGTCGTGGCGCCTATCTGCGTGGCGCCCTCCTGGGCAGCGGCAGCCTCTCCGGTCCGCGCTCCCCGCATCTCGAGGTGCGGAGCTCGTCGCGTGGAGGAGCGGAGTTCGTGGCCTCGGTCGCGCGGCCTGCGGGCATCAGGATGGCGGTTCTCGACCGCCGCCGTCACTCGGCCGCGTACGCAAAGGGTGCCGGCCCGATCGCGGATCTTCTCGCAGCGGCGGGCGCGAGCGACGCAGTGCTCGCCTTCGAGGAGCGCGCCGTCATGGGCGGGACGCGAGCCCAAGCGAACCGCCTCGCGAACGCCGACCATGCCAACCTCGTCCGCACGAGCCGTGCCGCGCAGGCGCAAATCCGGGCCGTCCGCCGCCTCGAGCGGCGCGGCGCGCTCGCCGATCTTGCGCCGCCGCTGAGAGAGATCGCCCGTCTCCGGCTTCGCCATCCCGCGCTCTCCCTGAACGAGCTCGGCGGGCGGTGCCGTCCTCCGGCGACGAAGTCAGCAGCCCAGCGCCGCCTGGCAAAGCTCGTGCGCCTGGCGGGGCTCTAAGCAGCTTCGCCCGGTCCCGCACTCGGGGGGCGAGGCGTCTGAGCCCAACGGCCCCAACCCCGTCGTCGGGCAGCGGCGGGCCGCGGGCAGCGGCGGGCCGCGTCGTCGCCGCTTGCGGCGACGACACTAGAGGCCGTACGGGCTCCGCCCGTGCGGCCGTCTCCGCCCGACCGGCCCCCCGCTCTCCTCCAGGCAGCGGCGGGCCGCTTCGTCGCCGCTTGCGGCGACGACAGTAGAGGCCGTACGGGCTCCGCCCGTGCGGCCGTCTCCGCCCGACCGGCCCCCCGCTGCCCTGCAGGCAGCGGCGGGCCGGAGGGGAAGCTCCGAGGACGACCTCCCCCTCCCGTTGAACCGCGCTCCGGACCTTGGCGACGGACGGGGTCTGAATCCGTCGCCGGACGAGCACAGACCCGCCGCAAAGCAAGTATTGCGCACTCGTTGCGGCCTTTACAACCCGCCCGACCGGCCAGGCCTCGTAGGGCCTCGCGCAGTGGACTCCTGCTCCGGTCTCGTGCCTGGCACCGGATCGGTCTCTTTGGGGCTGGGGGCGCACGGGCGAGGGCGGCCGGGAGCTTCGCCTCAGCCCCCGAGTACGCGTTTAGACTCGTTTCGGAAGCGAAAGGGGAGCAGCATGGCGACAAAGGTGGGGATCAACGGCTTCGGTCGGATCGGGCGGAACTTCTACCGGGCCTACCTCACGAAGAGCCCGGGCTTCGAGATCGTGGCCGTGAACGACCTCGCCGACCCGGACGTCCTGGCGCACGTCCTCAAGTACGACTCCTCGCACGGCGTGCTCGACGCCGAGATCGTGCCCTCCGAAAGCGAGATCTCGGTGAACGGGAACGCGTTCAAGGTGCTGTCGGAGCGCGATCCCAAGGCGCTGCCCTGGAGCGAGATGGGCGTCGACGTCGTCGTCGAGTCGACCGGCCTGTTTACCGACCGCGAGGGCGCGTCGCAGCATCTCGACGCCGGCGCGAAGAAGGTCGTCATCTCGGCCCCCGCCACCGATCCCGACATCACACTCGTGCTCGGCGTGAACGACGACAAGTACGACCCCGAGCAGCACCACGTCATCTCGAACGCGTCTTGCACGACGAACTCGGTGGGCCCGATGGCGAAGATCCTGCTCGACACGTTCGGGATCGAGTCCGGCTTCATGACGACGATCCACGCGTACACGACCGAGCAGCAGCTCCAGGACCAGATCGCGCTGACGCGCAAGGGGAAGCCCGACCTGCGGAGGATGCGCTCCGCCGCGATGAACATCGTTCCCGCGTCGACCGGCGCCGCGCGCGCGATCGGGGAGGTGATTCCCGAGCTCAAGGGCAAGCTCGACGGGATGGCGATGCGGGTGCCGGTGCCGGACGGAAGCGTCACCGATCTCGTCTGCGTGCTCGGGCGGGAGACGACGGTGGACGAGGTGAACGAGGCGTTCCGGAGTGCCGCAGACAGCGATGGCTGGGACGGCATCCTCGAGTACACGGAGGATCCGATCGTCTCGTCGGACATCATCGGCAACCCGGCCTCCTGCATCATCGACGGCCTCTCGACAATGGCGCACGGGAACCAGGTGAAGGTGATCGGCTGGTACGACAACGAGTGGGGCTACTCGTGCCGGCTCGTCGACGTTATCGACCGCTTGCTCTGAATCCAACTTCCGACGACGATGGTCGTCAGATACGTCGTCAGCAGGCGACGAGTCGGGAGGGGGACTTGCGGCACCCGCGAGGGGCGAGGAGAGTGGGCTCCGTTCTCGGTCTTTCAGTAGGGGTCTCCCTGCTCGTGCTCGTGCTCGGGGGCGGCGCGCTTGCCGGCGATTCCACGGGCGAGACGACGAGGGTCAGCGTCTCCTCGACGGGCGAGCAGGCGGACTGGCGAGGCTACGACGACTTCTCCCGCCCCCGGACTTCGATCAGCGCTGACGGTCGTTACGCGGCCTTCGCGTCGAGCGCATCGACGCTGGTCGCGGGCGACACGAACGGCGTGCGGGACGTGTTCGTCCGGGATGCCGTCAGCGGGTCGACGAGCCGGGTGAGCCTCGGCGGCTCGGGCGCTCAGGGCAATAAGGCCAGCGGCTCCGGGGGCGAGGCTCCATCGCTGAGCGAGGACGGCCGCTACGTCGCCTTCTCCTCCTCCGCGTCGAACCTCGTCGTGGGTGACGCGAACAGGGCCATCGACGTCTTCGTGCGGGACCGGCAAGCCGGGACGACGGCGCGCGTCAGCGTCGCGACAGGGGGCGGCGAAGGGAGCGGTACGAGCTCCTCGCCTTCGATCAGCGCAGACGGCCGGTACGTGGCGTTCTTCTCCTACGCCTCCAACCTCGTCAGCGGTGACACGAACAACACCACCGACGTCTTCGTCCACGACCGCCAGACGGGGACGACGACGCGGGTGAGCGTCGCAACCGGGGGCGGCGAGGGGAACAACTACAGCTTTGCTCCTTCGATCAGCGCCGACGGCCGCTACGTCGCTTTCCACTCGGACGCATCGAACCTCGTCGACGGCGACACGAACAACACCACCGACGTCTTCGTCGACGACCGCCAGACGGGGACGACGACGCGGGTGAGCGTCGCAACCGGGGGCGGCGAGGGGAACGGTGCGAGCTCCTCGTCTTCGGCCAGCGCCGACGGCCGTTACGTCGCGTTCGGCTCCCATGCCTCAAACCTCGTGAGCGGGGACACGAACAACCAGCTCGACGTCTTCGTCCACGACCGCCAGACCGGGACGACGACGCGGGTGAGCGTCGCAACCGGGGGCGGCGAGGGGAACAACTACAGCTTTGCTCCTTCGATCAACGCCGACGGCCGCTACGTCGCCTTCCACTCGGACGCAACGAACCTCGTCAGCGGCGACACGAACAACAACGGCGACGTCTTCGTCCACGACCGCCAGACCGGGACGACGACACGCCTCAGCGTCGCGACCGGGGGCAGCGAAGGGAACGCGGGAAGCCGCTCACCTTCGATCGCCGGGGACGGCCGGTTTGTCGCCTTCGACTCGGAGGCGTCCAATCTCGTCGCCGGGGACACAAATAGCCGAGCCGATGCGTTCCTCCGAGACACGCAAAACAACACGACCGCTCGCGTGAGCGTCGCCAGCGACGGGAGTGAGTCGTTTGGGCCATGGGCGAGCAGCTGGCCCTCGATCAGCGCCGACGCCCGCTACGTCGGGTTCGAGTCCTACGCCTCGAACCTCGTCCCGGCGGACGCGAACAACACGAGCGACGTCTTCGTCCGCGACCGCCAGACGAATGCCACCAGCCGCGTGAGCGTCTCCAGCGCCGGCGTGGAGGGCAACGGTGTCAGCTACGACGCCTCGGTCAGCGCCGCCGGCCGCTACGTCGCCTTCGACTCGGCTGCGTCGAACCTTGTCGGGGCCGATACGAACAACACAACGGACGCCTTCGTCCACGACCGGGAGACCGGGACGACGACGCGTGTGAGCGTCGCAACCGGTGGCGCAGAGGCGAACGGCTTCAGCGAGTTTCCTTCGATCGGCGCCGATGGCCGCTACGTCGCCTTTGAGTCGTTCTCCAGCAACCTCGTCTCAGGCGATACGAACAATGCGTCTGACGTGTTCTTGCGCGATCGCCAGACAGGAACGACGACGCGCGTCAGCGTCTCGAGCGGCGGCGCTGAGGGAAACGACTACAGCAACAGCACCAGCGCCTCGATCAGCGCCGACGCCCGGTACGTCGCCTTCTACTCGTTCGCCTCCAACCTAGTCGGAGGCGACACGAACAACCAACCCGACGTCTTCGTCCACGACCGGCAGACCGGTGAGACGACGCGGGTGAGCGTTGCGACCGGAGGCGGCGAGGGGAACAACTTGAGCTACTGGCCTTCCATCAGCGCCGACGGCCGCTACGTCGCCTTCTACTCGGCCGCCTCCAACTTCGTCGGCGGCGACTCGAACAACGCATACGACGTGTTCGTCCACGACCGCCAGACCGGGACGACGACGCTGGCGAGCGTCGCAACCGACGGCACTCAGAGTAACGACGACAGCTTCGTCACCTCGATCAGTGCCGGCGGCCGCTACGTCGCCTTTGAATCGTTCGCCTCGAACCTGACAGCGAACGACACGAACGAGCAGCGGGACGTCTTCCTGCGTGACCTCCAGGGCGGTACGACGAGCCGGGTCAGCGTCGGGACGGGCGGTCTCCAGGCCGACGGATCGTCACTCCTTCCGTCGGTGAGCGCCGACGGCCGCTTCGTGGCGTTCACGTCGCACGCGTCGAACCTCGTCGCTGCGGACACGAACCACGTCTCGGACGTCTTTGTGCACGACCGCACGCCACCTCCTCCACCTCCTCCACCTCCTCCACCTCCTCCACCTCCTCCACCACCGCCTCCTCCTCCGGTGGCGCGTTGTCATGTCCCGAACGTGATTGGGCTACGGCTGGCGGCCGCGCGGGCGAAGATCCGCCGTGGGAGGTGCTCGGTCGGCCGGATCCGCCGCGCCCGCTCGGGCCGGGTCGGCCGCGTCATCCGGCAGAGCCCCAGACCTGGCAGGGTGCTTCGCCGCGGGGCCAGGGTGAATCTCGTGGTCGGCCGGCGTTAGCGTCGCTCTAAGCTCCGCTCCTCGTGAGGCGTCCCCGCTCGATCCGGAGAGCCGACATCGCCGGCAAGCGCGTCCTAGTGCGCTCCGACCTCAACGTCCCACTCGAGGACGGGCGAGTCGCCGACGACACGCGCATTCGCGCCTCGCTGCCGACGCTCGAGCTGCTGCTTGAGAAGGGCGCCTCCGAGGTGGTCGTCTGCTCGCACCTCGGCCGCCCGAAAAGGGAAGACCCCGAGCTCTCGATGAAGCCCGTGGAAGCCCGCCTGCGCGAGCTCCTGACCGACGAGCGCATCCGCTTGCTCGAGAACACCCGCTTCAACCCAGGGGAGACGAAGAACGATCCGGACTTCGCTCGCGAGCTGGCCGACGACCTCGACCTCTACGTGAACGACGCGTTTGGGTCAGCACACCGGGCCCACGCCTCCACGGTCGGCGTCGCGCAGCTCCTCCCCGCCTATGCGGGCCTTTTGCTGGAGCGCGAGCTCGAAGAGTTGCGCCGGCTCCTTGGTGAGGTCGAGCGGCCGTTCGTGCTCGTCTCCGGCGGGGCGAAGGTCGACGACAAGCTCGGGGTTCTCCGCAACCTCGGCGGCCGTGCCGACCACGTGCTGATCGGCGGCAAGATGGCCGAGGAGCTCCGCGACGAGAACCCGCTCGACTTCGAGGTCGAGCTCCCGAGCGACATCGTCGCTGCGGCCGAGTTCGCCGACGACGCGGAGGCCAAGGTCGTCCCCTACGACGAGCTGCCGGACGGTTGGCTCGGCCTCGACATCGGCCCCGAGACGCGCGCGTCGTTCGCAGAGCGGATCGCGCAGGCGAAGACGGTCTTCTGGAACGGGCCGATGGGCGTCTTCGAGTGGCCGCGCTTCGCCGAGGGCACGAAGGCGGTCGCCGAGGCCGTCGCGCGAGCGGAGGCGCATACAGTCGTCGGGGGCGCCGACTCGGTCCGCGCGCTGACCGAGCTGAGCCTGATCGACGAGGTGGATTGGGCCTCGACCGGCGGAGGAGCAGCGCTGGAGCTCCTGGAAGGGAAGGAATTGCCGGGCGTAGCTGCGATCCCGGCTGCGCCTTGACGAAGCTCTATACCGAGCACGTCCAGCTCTACAACCTCGCGTTCTCGTGGGAGATCGACGAAGAGGTCGATTGGCTGCTCGGCTGCCTCGGACGCGGCTGTTGTCGGAGCGTCCTCGAGCCAGGCTGCGGCACCGGTCGCTACCTCGAGGCCCTCGCGCGCCGAGGGATTGAGGCGGTCGGCATCGACAACTCGCCGGCAATGGTCGAGGCGGCGGGACGCCGAGGCAACGCGATGCTCGCCAACATGGCCGATTTCGAGCTAGGCCGCACCTTCGACGGCGCCGTCTGCGCGATCAGTACGCTCGCCCTTCTCACGCCTCGCGACGCTGCCCGGCACCTCGTGCGTGGGACGGCATCTCGAGCCCGCCGGCCGCTACCTCGTCCAGGTTGCGATTCGCGATCCTGAGAACCCCCAGGCGGCCGTCCACGCTTCCACGTGGGGGACACCGGAGGTTCGGGTCACATGGGCGACCGCGGAGCTCGATCTCGATCGCGGGAGGAGAGCTTCGTAGGATTGCCGCAGCGATGCTGATTGCAGGCAACTGGAAGATGTACAAGGGCCCGGCGGAGACGGCCGAGTTCTGTGTGGAGCTGAAGCGGGCCCTCGCGGACCTCGAAGGCATCGAGATCGCCGTCTGCCCGCCGTACACCTCGCTCGCGGTGGCCGTCCAGGTCTTGGCCGGCACGGACATCGCGGTGGCGGCCCAGAACGTGCACTGGGAGGCCGAGGGCGCCTTCACGGGCGAGGTCTCCGCGCAGATGCTGCGCGAGCTCGGCGTCTACGGCGCCATCGTCGGCCACTCCGAGCGCCGCCAGTACTTCGGCGAGACCGACGAGACGGTCGCGAAGCGCGCGAAGGCGGCGATCGACGCAGGGCTCTCGGTGATCGCCTGCGTCGGCGAGACCGACGAGGAGCGCGAGCGCGGCGAGACCGAGGACGTTCTTCGCCGCCAGGCCTCGGTGCTCGAGGCCGAGGACAACCTCGTCGTCGCCTACGAGCCGGTCTGGGCGATCGGCACCGGGAAGACCGCGACGCCCGAGATCGCGCAGGACGCGCACGCGTTCGTCAAGAGCCTCCTGGACGTGCCCGTCCTCTACGGCGGCTCGGTGAAGCCGGAGAACGCGGCGGAGCTGCTCGCGCTCCCCGACGTCGACGGCGCGCTCGTCGGCGGGGCCTCGCTCGACGTGGAATCGTTCGCCTCGATTTGCCTAAGCGCTACCCGCTCGTAGCACTGGTCATCCTCGACGGCTGGGGGCTCGCGCCGCCCGGCCCCGGCAACGCAGTCGAGCTCGCCGAGACGCCGGTCTTCGACCACCTCTGGGCCGAGTACCCGCACACGACCCTCGAGGCCTCGGGCGAGGCGGTCGGCCTGCCGGCCGGGCAGATGGGGAACTCCGAGGTCGGGCACCTGACGATCGGCGCGGGCCGCGTGCTCCTCCAGGACCTCATCCGGATCAACCGCGCAATCGAGACGGGAGAGCTGTACGAGAACCCGGCGCTCGTCGGCGCCTTCGAGCGCGGCGCGAACGTCCACCTGCTCGGGCTCGTCTCCTACGGCGGAGTCCATTCGCACATCGATCACCTGCGCGCGCTGCTCGAGCTTGCCGGCCGCAAGGGCATGGAAGAGCGGACGTGGATCCACGCCTTCACCGACGGCCGCGACGTCTCGCCCACGTCGGCCGTCCGCGATCTCGCCGAGCTGCCGACGGATCGCATCGCCACCGTCTCCGGCCGCTACTACGCGATGGACCGAGACGGGCGCTGGGAGCGGACCGAGCGCGCCTTCACGGCCATAGTCGAGTCCAAGGGGCGCAAGGGGTCCGACCCGGTTCAAGAGGTGCAACGAAGTTATGACGAGGGCGTCACGGACGAGTTCATCGAGCCGGTCGTGTTCCCCAACTGCCCTCGGCTCGGACCGGAGGACGCCGCGATCTTCTTCAACTTCCGCCCCGACCGCGCGAGGCAGTTGACGGAGAAGCTCCTCGCCTCACGATTCGACCTGACGACGATGACGCGCTACCGGGCCGACTTCGACTGCCCCGTCGCCTTCGAGGAGCAGGACGTGCACGAGACGATGGCCGAGGTGTGCGCCGAGCACGGGATCCGCCAGCTGCACGCCGCCGAGACCGAGAAGTACGCGCACGTCACCTACTTCTTCAACGGCGGGCGGGAGGACGAATGGGCGGGCGAGCGGCGGATCCTCGTCCCCTCGCCGCGCGATGTGCCGAGCTACGACTACAAGCCCGAGATGTCGGCGGCGAAGGTCGCCGAGGAGTTCGACCGTGCGCTCGCCGAGGACGGCTACGGGTTCGCGATCGTCAACTTCGCCAACCCCGACATGGTCGGCCACACCGGGTCGATCCCCGCAACCGTGACGGCGGTGGAGACAGCCGACGCGTGCCTGGGCCGCGTGGTCGAGGCCGTGGAGCGGGAGGGAGGGGTCGCGCTCGTGACGGCGGATCACGGGAACGCCGAGCAGATGCTCGACGCGGACGGGAAGCCACATACCGCACATACCGCAAACCCTGTGCCGCTGGTCGTCACAGACCACGATGTTTCGTTCCGGGACGGCGGGGAACTCAGCGATCTTGTGCCAACCGCGATTTCCCTGCTAGGCCTTGCAAAACCTTTACAGATGTCGGGTCACAATCTGATGGTGGAGAGCGAATAGGCGGATATACTCGTGAACCTTCTTAATGTCACTTCAACAGCCTGATTTCGGAGTACTCCGAAAGGCGCAGCGCGGCGACGAGCGCGCCTTCACCCTCATCGTCCGGGCCTATGAAGGACCGGTCTTCAACTACGTCTTGCGGCTTGTCGGTGACCGGACGCTCGCCGAGGATCTGACTCAGGAGGTCTTCCTGCGGGTGTTTCAGGGGCTCCCGAAGTTCTCGCTGCGGTGCCGTTTCACGACGTGGCTCTTCCAGGTGACGAAGAACCGGGTCCTCGACGAGCTGCGCGCGAACGAGCGCCGGCCCCGCTTGACGGTCGCGCTCGACGACATCCCGCAGCTCGAGGTCCTGGACGCGCCGCTCGAGCAGGTCGAGGCGATGGACGCCGTCTGGCGCTCGGTCGAGGAGCTGAACGTCGATCTGAAGATGGCGCTTCTCCTGCGCGACGTCGTCGGCCTCTCGTACACCGAGATTGCCGACTCTCTCGAGATCACGCTCGCCACTGTCAAGTGGCGCATCTACAAGGCGCGCGAAGAGGTTCAAGTCGCGCTTGCCCACGAGGGCATCACCTTCGGCCAGGAGGAAGCTGCTCCCGCCGAGATGCCGGCGACGATCACGACCTAGCTCCTAGTCCCGTTCGGGCTACTTCGAGTGCTCGCGGAGCCAGTCCGCGAGATTGCGCGCCTGCTCGGTCGGTGACGAGCCCGGCGGGACGGGCTGGACGGCTGCGGGGCTGGGCGCGGGCTTTCCGCCCGAGCGATCGCTCGCGGCGAGCGCCAGGCCGACGACGATCGCGACCACGGCCGCCAACCCGGCGAGCGCGAGCCAGAGCCGCCGGCCGGGGGCGGGCAGTCGAGCGCGGGGGAGAGGGACAGTCACGAGCTCGGGGGGAACCTGCTGCATCCGCGGCTCCCCGGAGGAAGCCCCGAGCTCGCGGGCGAGCGCGGCCGCGGAAGCGGGCCGGTACTCGGGATTCCGGGCGAGGCAGCCCATGACGGCGTCCTCGACCTCCTCGGGCACCTCCGGCGCCAGCTCGCGAACCGGCGTGATCGCGCCCTCGCGGTGCTTCAGCGCGAGCTCGGCCAGGTTCCGGAACTCGTAGGGAGTCCGCCCGGTCAGGAGCTCGTAGAGGACAGCCCCGAGGGAGTAGAGGTCGGCTGCCGCGGTCACCTCGTCGCCCGCGGCTTGCTCGGGCGCCAGGTAGGCGGCGGTGCCCAGGATGGTGCCGATCTCGGTCAGCCTCGTCGTCTCGGCCGCGTGAGCGATCCCGAAGTCGGCGATCTTCACGAGGCCGTCGGTGCGGCGGAGAAGATTTCCGGGCTTCACGTCGCGGTGGACTAGGCCGGCGGCGTGTGCGTGGTCGAGCCCCCCGCAGACCTGAAGGGCGAGGTCGACCGCCTCCGGAGGCGCGTACCGCTTCCGCCGAGCGAGCTCGTCCGCGACCGTCTCACCCTCGACGTACTCCATGACGATGTAGGGCCGGCCGTCGTCCTCCCCCGCGTCGAAGACGCTGACGACGTTCGGGTGGGAGAGGCGCGCGGCGAGGCGCGCCTCTCGCAGGAAGCGCTCACGGAAGGCCGCATCGCCTGCCAGGTGCTCCGCAAGCACCTTGATCGCGACGTGACGGCCGAGCTCCTCGTCACGCGCGAGGTAGACGACGGCCATGCCGCCCCCGCCGAGCTCCCGTTCGACGACGTAGCGGCCGGCTTCGATCGTCTCGAGGCTCAATCTGCACCGTCCTTCCCCTCGCGGCAGCGCTCGAGCTCGTCCTCGATCGCCTTCTTCTGCTCCCTGAGCTCTTTCTTCGCCTTGCCGTGCTCCTCCTCGATCGCGTCCTCGAGGCGCTGCTTCTCGAGCTCGAGCGCGTCGCAGCCCTCCTCCGCGGGGGGAGGCGGGGGCGGCGGCGGGCAGTTGAGATCGTTGACGAGCGCACGGGCGTTTCTCTCCAGCTCGTCCGCAAGCTGGGCCGGCACGCGCCCCTCGTCCACGGCTGCCTGTGCGTCCGCCTGGAGCTCGTCCGCCTGGTGAGCGGCGCCGCAGAGGTCGCCGGCGTCGACACTGTCGGCGATCGCGTCGCTCTCGTCGGCGAGCTGCTGCGCGGTCGCGCGATCGATCTTCGGCGCCGCGCGCTGCTCGCCGCCTCCGCAGCCGGCAAGGGCGAGGGCGCTACACGCCGTGAGACAGACGCTCAGCAAGCGCATCCGGAAGCCCTCTTTCCCGAATCTCGGCCTGAGTACGCTCGACTGCGTAGGCGACGCGTCGAAACCGGGCCCGCCGCGCGTCGAGATCGAGCTCGAGCCACGCGCCGCGCGGATCGGCGTCGCGCGGTTGGCCGACGGAGCCTGGGTTGAGAAGCCAGCGGCCGGCGGAGAGGTCAGCCTCGGATCCGTCGGGAGCGAGCCCGCCGCCGAGCGCCCCCTCCGCGAGCGCGATGGCGAGCGCGACGTGGCTGTGGCCCACGAGGACGAGAGGCGCTTCGGTCAGGTCGAGCGCGTCACGGGCGGCCTCTTCGGTCAGCACGTATTCCCAGACCGGATCGCGGGGGCTCGCGTGGTAGAGCTCGACCCCGTCGGTCTTCGCCTCGGGCGAGAGCCCCTCGAGGAAAGCGCGGGCCTCGTCCAGCAAGACGGTTCGCGTCCATTCGGCGCTCACAGCGGCGTCAGGCGCGAACTCGTCGAGGTCGAGGCGGCCCAGCACTCCGAGATCGTGGTTCCCGAGGAGGCAGAGGTCCGCACGCTCCTGCATGAGCGCTGTCACCTCGTTCGGGCGAGGCCCGTAGCCGACGAGGTCGCCGAGGCACCAGAGCTGCTCGGGCGGGTCGCTGTCGATCGCTTCCAGGACCGCCTCGAGCGCGTGCAGGTTAGCGTGGATGTCGGAGATGACTGCGACTCGCAATAGGCCCGCCTCGCGCGCGGCAACCATATCCCTCGTTCTCATGGCCCTGGCGTGGGTCGTGGCCGCCTCCCTGCTCTGGCGCACGCAGGTGCCCGGCGATCTCCACTTGCCGAAGCTCGACGCGGGCGATTACTTCGGCGGCGCCGAGCTGGGGCGCACCGAGCGGTACGAGCGGTTCCTCCGGATCGACTTTCTCCTCTCCTTCCTGGCGAAGATCGCCGCACTCCTCGTCCTCGTTCGGCGGGCGCCGCGGCTCGCCCGCAACACCGGCCTCGGCCCGATCGGGGCCGGAATGATCGTCGGGATGGTCATGCTCGTCGTCCTCTGGGCCGTCAACCTCCCGTTCGCGATCGCCGCGCGCTGGTGGGAGCAGCGCCATGACCTCGCGCAGGGCCCGTGGATCGCCTGGCTGATCGACCCATGGGCCCAGCTCGGGGGCTCGATCGGCTACGTCATGCTCGTGATCGCGGTCGTGATGGCGTTCGCGCGGCGCTTTCCGCGCCACTGGTGGCTGCCGGTGACACCGATCTTCCTCGCGCTGACGACGCTGCTCTTCTTCGTGTCTCCGTACCTCCTGGCCCACGGCACCGACCCGCCGCGCGACCCCCAGCTGCGCAGCGACATCCGCCTGCTCGAGCGCCGCGAGGGCATCGACGTCCCGGTCGACGTCGAGAGGGTGAGCGATCTCACCTCGCAGGCAAACGCGTTCGCGGTCGGGCTGGGGCCGACGACGCGGGTCGTCGTCTGGGACACGCTGCTCAACGGCCGCTTCGACCCGGCAGAGGTGAGGGTGGTGCTCGCGCACGAGTTCGGGCACGTCGCGCGCCACCACCTCTGGAAAGGGCTCGGCTGGATAGTCCTCTTCGCGTTCCCACTCGCGTTCGCGCTCGCCCAGATCACGCGGAGGCGAGGAGGGCTCGGCGACCCCGCTGTCTTACCCTACGGCGTCCTCGTCCTCGTGCTCCTGCAACTGGCCCTTGCGCCGGCGGTGAACGTCGTCTATCGCCGCTATGAGGCCGAGGCCGACTGGCTGGCGCTGAAGGCGACCCGCGACCCCGCATCGGCCCGGGGCCTGTTCGAGGAGTTCTCCAGGACGAGTCTCGCGCAGCCGAATCCGCCGACCTGGTCGTATGTGATGCTCGAGAACCATCCCACTCTCATGCAGCGCATTGCCATGGCCGAGGCCTGGAAGAGGGAAAACGAGCCCTAAGCGTCAGCATCGCCGCCGGAGGGGGTCTCCGGGAGATTCCGGATGCCCTCACGGCTCGTCCACTTCGAGTAGGCGTCGTTCATCGCCTCGAGCAGCTCGTGCATGAAGCGGGTGGACATGTTCACTCGGGCCACGACGACACCGGGAACGTCGCCCTCCTCGACCTCGTGGTCGATGCGCGCGAACGTGAGCGTGAACTCGTAGTCCGAGAAGCTGATGTTCGCGAAGTTCGAGTAGACGCCCGCCATCACGTCGGGGTCGATGTGGATGTTCAGCTGTCGCTGCTGGGAGTCCTCGTCCACGCTCTTACGATATACCCGTGACGGACGCCTTCTCCACGCGACGCCTCGCATTTGCGCTCGCCGGTGCGATCGCCGTCTTCGCGGGCGGGACCTTCGGCTTCCACTACTGGACCGACGAGCCGTGGCTCCAGGCCTTCTATCGGGCGGTGGTCACGACATCGCTGACCGGGCTCGACACGGTGCCGGCCAACGACAGGTCGCGGGTGCTCTCGATCCTGCTCGTCCTGGCCGGGCTGACTATCTTTGCCTATGTCGCGACGATCCTCGTGGAGGGGATCGCGCGGGGCGTCTTCACGGGCGCGCTGGCCGAGCAAAGGAGGGTACGGGCGATTAAGCGGCTCCACGACCACTACGTCATCTGCGGCTACGGCCGTGTGGGCCGCAGCGTGGCGGCAGAGTTCCGCGAGGCGGGAGCGCGCTACGTCGTCCTCGACTTCAATCCCGACGCGATCGCCGCGGCGCGAGCGCACGGCGTCCTCTACATCGAGGGCAACGGAACGCACGACGAGGACCTCGAGGCAGCCGGCCTCGCCCGGGCCCGCGGCCTCGTCGCGTCGTCCGACTCGGACGTCGACAACCTCTACATAACGCTCTCCGCGCGGACGGCCCGGCCCGACCTGCTCATCGTCGCGCGAGCCTCCCAGGAGGATGTCGCCGAGAAGCTCCGCCGGGCAGGGGCAAACCGTGTGGTTCAGCCGTACTCGACCGCGGGCAAGGAGATGGCGACGCTCGTGCTCCAGCCGCAAGTGGCGGCCTTCCTGGATGCGGCCTCGGCGACGGGCGGCTCGGATCTCCGCTTCGAGGAGATCGAGGTGACGCCGACCTGCGACCAGGCCGGCAAGACGATCCGCGAAATTCGAGTGCGCCACGAGACGGGGGCGGTGATCATCGCTCTCCGCAAGCACGACGGCACCTTCGATACGACGCCGTCTCCGGACGTTCGGCTGGAGGCGGGCGACGTCATGATCGCGGTCGGAAGCCCAGACGAGCTGCGCCTGCTCGAGGAGCTCTTCGCCCCGCGCGAAGCCCTTGCTCCCTAGACGCTCAAGTGGTGCCTAGTACTATTCTCGAGAGGCTCGCCGACGAGCTTGGCCGCGCCGCCGGGGCGCCGATCGAGCTCGAGCGCCCGTCGAGCGCCGAGCACGGCGACTACGCGACGAACGCAGCTCTCCGGCTGGCGCCCGAGCGCAAGCGCTCACCCCGCGAGATCGCGGACGAGCTCGCCGCACAGGCGGAGGCCCTCGACGTGGTGGAGCGGGCGGAGGTCGCGGGCCCGGGCTTCGTCAACCTCTGGCTGGGACCGGCCTGGTTCGGCGAGGCGCTCGCGGAGATCCTGGCGGCGGGGGACGACTACGGCTCGGGCTCGGCGGCGGTGGCGGAGCGGATCCAGGTCGAGATGGTCTCGGCGAACCCGACGGGCCCGATCACGGTCGCCTCGGCGCGAAACGCGGCATACGGCGACTCGGCCGCCCGCCTGCTCGAGTTCGCCGGGCACGAGGTCGAGCGGGAGTACTACGTCAACGACGCGGGCCGTCAGGCCGAGCTCTTCCGTGCATCGGTCAACGCTGTGCGGCGAGGAGAGGAGCCGCCCGAGGACGGATATCACGGCGACTACGTCGCCGACCTCGCTCGGGTCGACGGCGATCCCGTACCCGTGATGCTCGACCGCATCCGCGAGTCGCTCGAGCGCTTTCGTGTCCACTTCGACTCGTGGACGCGAGAGGCCGACCTGGCCGACGAGATCCCCGCCGCGATCGAGCGGATCGACACCTACGAGGCGGAGGGGACGCTCTGGGCGCGCACGAGCGCTCACGGAGACGACAAGGATCGCCCGCTTGCCCGCTCCGCCGACGGCAGCTATCTCTATTTCGCGTTGGACGTCGCGTACGTCCGCAACAAGTTCGAGCGCGGCTTCGACCGCGCGATCTACGTGCTCGGCGCCGATCACCACGGCTATGTTCCACGGTTGAAGGCGGCTGCGGAGATGCTCGGCTACGGCCCTGACCGCCTCGAGGTGCTCCTCTATCAGCTCGTCCACCTGACGAGAGGAGGCGAGCTCGCGAAGATCTCGAAGCGCCGGGGCGACGTCGTGTTCCTGGACGAGCTGATCGACGAGATCGGAGTCGACGCCGCCCGCTGGTACCTCGTCAACCGAGGCCCCGACCAGGCGATCGAGATCGACGTCGACCTCGCCGCAGAGAAGACGCAGAAGAACCCGGTCTACTACGTCCAGTATGCGCACGCGCGGATCGCGGGCATCCTGCGCAACGCCGGCGACGCCGAGATCGGCACGGAACCGCCCCCGGATCTCTCACGCGAGGAGCGCGACCTGATCAAGCGGCTGGTGGAGTTTCCCGAGGTCTTCGCCGAGGCCGCCGAACGACGCACGCCGCAGGGCCTGCCGAACTACGCGATTCGCGTCGCCGACGATTTCCACCGCTTCTATCACGAGCATCGCGTCCTCGGAAGCGAGGCGCAGGCCTTCCGACTCGGCCTTGTTCGGGCGACGCAGATAGTCATTGCTCGCACCCTCGATCTCGTCGGCGTCGAAGCTCCGGAACGCATGTGAGGTGGAACGTCGCCGCCGCGGCGCTCTCTGCGTCGTGGGGCTTCATCTCGATCATCGTCGCCGGCGTCGACCTCTCGGCCGAGGCTCTCGTCTTCTACCGGCTGACGCTCGCCGCGGTGACCGTCGCCGTCGCGGCTTGGGCCCTCGGCCGCATCGATCTGCTGCAAGTCCGCGCCGGGCGCGGCCGCGTGGCCCTGCTCGGGCTCGTCCTCGGCGTCCACTGGCTCCTGTACTTCGAGACGATCAAGCTCTCGTCGGTCGCAGTCGCAGTCCTAACCGTCTACACGGCTCCGGTCTTCCTCGCTCTGCTCGCGCCGCTCGCGCTGCCCGAGGGACGTAGCCGCGTCGCCCTGGCCGCGCTGGTGCCGGCGGGCGCAGGTCTCACGTTCATCGCGCTGGCGGGCGAGGGGGGAACCCATCCCAGGCCTCTCGCGATCACGGCCGGGATCGCCGCCGCCGTCACGTACGCGACCGCGGTCATCCTCGCCAAGCAGCTCACCGTGCGGCTCGCAGTCCCGGCGATCCAGCTCTGGACGTACCTCGTGGCCGCGGCCGTCACGATTCCGTTCCTAGCGGTCGGCTCTCATCTGGCGCCGACCTGGGAGGAGGCGGGATACGTCCTCCTCCTCGGGATCGTCTTCACGGCTCTCTCGGGGCTCGTCTACGTCTGGCTGCTGAGGAAGGTGACTGCGCAGGCGATCGGGGTCCTTGCCTACCTCGAGCCTGTCTTCGCGGCGCTGCTCGCATGGGCGATCCTCGGCCAGCGGCTCGGGTGGGCGATCGTGGCGGGAGGCGCGCTGATCATCGTCGCGGGCCTGCTCGTCGTCTTCTACGAGCCGGCCGAGGCGGCTACCGTTGCGGGGCCCACAGCCGCGCAATGATTGACCCGGAGTAGGATGGCCGTGTGACCGAGGGCGCCGAAAGCCCGCTGTCCACGCTCCCCGGCTCGGCTCCCGACCGCAACCTCGCGCTCGAGCTGGTTCGGGTGACCGAGTCGGCCGCGATGGCCGCGGCCCGCTGGATCGGCCGAGGCGACAAGATCTCCGCCGACCAGGCGGCCGTGGACGGGATGCGCGTGATGCTCCACACGGTCTCGATGTCCGGCGTCGTGGTCATCGGCGAGGGGGAGAAGGACGAGGCGCCGATGCTCTACAACGGCGAGGAGGTGGGGTCCGGCTCGGGCCCGGAGGTCGATGTCGCGGTCGACCCGCTCGAGGGGACGCGCCTCACCGCGCACGGGCAGCCGAACGCGATCGCGACGATCGCAGTTGCTGAGCGCGGGACGATGTTCTTCCCCGGCGCGGCCGTCTACATGGACAAGATCGCCTGTGGCCCGGAGGCGGCCGGCGCCGTCGACATCGGGGCTCCGCCGGCCGAGAACGTCAAGCGCGTCGCGAAGGCGAAGGGCGTGCAGCCGAGCGAGGTCTCCGTTGTCGTCCTCGACCGCGATCGGCACGAGAGCTTGATCGCCGAGCTGCGCGAGGTCGAGGCGAAGGTGCTGCTCATCACCGACGGCGACGTCGCGCCCGCAATCGCGGCGGCACAGCCCGGCACGGGCGTCGACCTCCTGATGGGAATCGGCGGTACGCCCGAAGGCGTCCTCTCCGCGGCCGCGCTCAAGTGCGTGGGCGGAGCGCTCCAGGGCAAGCTGTGGCCCCGGAACGACGAGGAGCGTAGGGCGCTACTCGACGCGGGCTACGACCTCGGCCAGGTGCTCACGACGGACGACCTCGTCGGAGGCGAGGACGTCTTCTTCGCCGCCACCGGCGTCACGACGGGCGCGCTGCTGCGCGGCGTGCGCTACACGAAGGACGGGGCGCTCACCGACTCGATCGTCATGCGCTCCCGCTCGGGCACGGTGCGCCGGATCGAGGCGCAGCACGCATTCGAGAAGCTCGAAGCGCTCTCCGGCGGCCGCTACACGCGCTAAGCATTCGCGCGCGCGTCCTCGATCGACGGAAAGGAGACAGCATGGCGACGATCACCAAGGCGCTCTGGGTGCCGCTCGAGGCGAAGCCCGGCAAGGAGGCGGACGTGGCGAGATTCCTCGAGAGCGGCCGCTCGCTCGTCGAGGACGAGCCTGACACGACGGCGTGGTTCGCGGTCCGGCTCGGCGACTCGCAGTTCGCCATCTTCGACGTCTTCCCAGACGACTCGGGCCGCCAGGCACACCTGTCGGGTCGTGTAGCCGAGGCGTTGATGGCCCAGGCGGACGAGCTGCTCGCCCGACCTCCGGACATCCAGCAGGCTGATGTAATCGCGTCCAAGGTGCCGGCGTAGAGCTCGCCGGCAGCTGGTGGTGAACCGCGTCAGAAGTCGGTGTGCGGGGCCGATCGACCCGCCCTCGAACGGCTGATCGTTCATCCCTCCGTAATGACTGGCCTTCTATCGTGACTTAGCTTCCATGCGACGCTTCTTCCTCTTCGCCGTGGCAGTACTCGTAGCTGTGGTTCTCGCACCGGGGGCGATGTCCCGCCACGCAAGCCGTGCGCCCGTGATCCGCTACCAGGACGACAAGTTCGGCGCGATTCTCGCCACGCCGAAGAAGCAGGCGCTCTACTACTGGAACCGCGAGAAGCGCGCCGGCGGCAAGGTCCGCTGCACCGGTCAGTGCGCGAAGGCCTGGCCGCCGCTCGTCGTTCGGAGCCGCGCTGCCGTGCCCGCGCACGTCCGCGGCATCCGCGGGACGCTGGGCGTTGTCCGGCGACCCGACCGGCGCCTCCAGGTGACCTTCAACCGGCTGCCGGTCTACACGTACGCGCACGAAGGCCCGACTCAGGTCCTCTGCAACAACGTCAACGGCTGGTTCGTCGTCCGGCTGAAGTGAACGTGACGAGGAGCCGGTCGATCTTGCCGTCGCGCAGCCGGAAGATCATCGAGCCGGCCCGCGTCTTCGGTTCCGCCCGCCAGGCGTAGTCGGCGACGACGAGCTCGTCGTTCGACTCCCGGGTCCGCAGGATCTCGATCTCGTCATCGGGCGGCTGCTCGGCGTAGGCCTGAGCGATGGCGTCCTTGCCCCGAAAGGGCCCGACCGGTGCGCCCTCGAAGGCGAGCTCCGCGTTGTCCGCGAACTGCTCGAGCATGGGCTCGAAGTCGCCCGACCGCACGCCCTGGTTGAAGCGCTCGATGTGAATCCGAAGGAGGTTCTCGCTAGGCGACTTCGGCCGTCTCCCATTCGGGCGCGTACGAGCCCGACCGCGCCGCGCCGTTGAACTTCGCGCGCCGGTAGAACGCCTTCTGCGCGTCGTCGACGTTGGCCTCTTCGCCGCGCCAAGCCTTGAGGGCAGGCGCCTGGAGCGCGCGGCCGTACGAGAAGGAGAGTTCCCACGGGTGCGGCCCGCGTTTGTTCATCTCGTTCAGGCGGGCGGTCGCGTCCTCGTCGCTCTGGCCCCCGGAGAGGAAGACGATGCCGGGAACCGCCGACGGCACGGTGTTGCTCAGGCAGCGGATCGTCTGCTCGGCGACCTCGTCCAGGTCGGCCTGGTCCGAGGCGTCGTAGCCGGAGAGGACCATGTTCGTCTTGAGGAGCAGCCCCTCGCGCTCGACGCGCTGGTCGTAGAGCTCGGTGAAGACGGCCTGGAGCGTCCGCGAGGTGACGCGGTAGCTCTCCTCGATCGAGTGGTCGCCGTCCATCAGCACTTCGGGCTCGACGATCGGGACGAGGCCGGCCTCCTGCGAGAGAGCCGCGTAGCGCGCGAGCGCATGCGCGTTCGTCCAGATGCAGTACTCGCTCGGGATCCCCTTGCCGATCGTGATCACTGCGCGCCACTTCGTGAAGCGCGCGCCCAGCTCGCGGTACTCCTCGAGTCGGTCGCGGAGGCCGTCGAGGCCCTCGGTCACCTTCTCTTCGGGCGCCCCCGCGAGGTCCTTCGCCCCCTTGTCGACCTTGATCCCGGGAATGATGCCCCGGTCGGCGAGGAGCTTCGCGAACGGCGTCCCGTCGGCCGACGACTGGCGAAGAGTCTCGTCGTAGAGGATGACGCCGCTGATGAACTCCTCGATCCCCTCAGTGGTGAAGAGGAGCTCTCGGTACCCGCGCCGGTTGTCCTCGGTCGACTCGACGCTGATCGAGTCGAAGCGCTTCTTGATCGTCGGCGAGCTCTCGTCCGCGGCGAGGATTCCCTTGCCCTCGGCGACGAGCTCTCGAGCCGTCGTTTCCAGGTCGGTTGCCGTAGCTGCCATGTCGGTTCCTCCTGTCGTTCCTGTCGCCGAGATTATCCCCTTAACTCGGCTATCCTGACTCGGCTACGCGGACGTAGCTCAGTTGGTAGAGCATCAGCTTCCCAAGCTGAGGGTCGCGGGTTCGATCCCCGTCGTCCGCTTCGAGAAAGCCCCGCAAGCGCGGGGCTGTCGTTGTCTAGAGAGGCGGGCGTCAAGCCGCGCTGCTAAGGGACTGCTAAGGAATCCGCGCCGGATCGAAGCGATTGGCCGCCTCGCTGATCCGCGTATCCAGCAGGTGCGAGTAGCGCTTGAGCGTGATCAGCGGACTTGCGTGCCCCGCGACGGCTTGGACGAGCTTGACGTCGGCGCCGGCCGCGACGAGTCGCGACACGCACGTGTGCCGCAGGTCGTGGAAGCGGTACCCGAGTTGCGCGAGGCCTGCGTGCTCGACCGCGGGCCGCCAGACGCGCCGGTTGAAGTTCGACTCGTGCAGGGGCGTGCCCCGGACCGTCGCGAAGACGAGTTCGTCTGGCGCGTAGCGGCCGCGCTCCAAGGCCCGGGCTGCGAGCTGACGAAGCGCGTCGTCGACCGAGGCGAAAAGGGGCACCGAGCGCACTCCCGCCTCGCTCTTCGGCCGCTTGAGCTCACGCCGGGAGTAGGCGCGCTCGACGCGAATGACGCGCCGGTCGCGATCCACGTCGCGCCAGCGAAGCCCCCGGAGTTCCCCGAGCCGTAGACCAGTGCCGAGCGCCACGTCGAAGAAACAGACGGAAAAGAGATCCGGTTCGTTTCGGAGTGGATCGTTCGGTGCGAGGCTGACAAGTGACGCGCGGATCGCATCCGTGTGCTCGCGTGGGATCTCCTTTCCGGTGAAGTCCTGCGCCGGTGGCAGGTCGGCCCCCGCCGCGGGATTGGCGAGAAGCTTCCCCTGCCGCACCGCGTCGGCGAGCATCCTGCGCAGCGGCGTCACGATGTTGCGCACCGTGCCCGGCGCTTTGCCTTCCGCTTCGAGCGCAGCGATGAGCGCGTCGACGTCTTCTACTCGGAGCGAGGCGAGCGTTCGCGCGCCCAGACGTGGCCCGACGTGACTGAGCAGCGCTCGGCGGTACTCCGCGAACGTCGACGGTGAGAGCCGCGTCCGCCCTCCTCCGCCGACGCGGGCGGGATCGCGGTGCGCGAGCCAGCGTTCGGCGTAGGCGGCGAGCGTCTCGCTGCTCGGCTCGCGCCAAGTGCCGGTGTCAACCTCGCGCTTGCGCGCGGTCAGGGCGCGCTCGGCTTCGCGGCGGCTTGGGCCGATCGTCTCCCACTTCTGCTTGCCGTCGACGTAGTAGACGATCGCGTAGTTGCCGCTCGAGCGCTTGACGATCGATCCTCGGGCCATGACGTTCCTCCTATCTCGTGACGGTGGCGCCGGCGCGAAGCCAGCCGAGAGCGGCCTCGCGCTCAAAGAAGAGCATGCCGCCGAGCTTCACGCAGCCCGGGACCTCGCGGCGGCGCGTTCGCTCATAGAGCCAGCGCTTCCAGGTCTGCGGCCGCTTCGCCGGCGGCAGCTCGGCGACGAGCTCGTCGAGGGTCAGCAGCCTTGCAGTACTCGCGGGCTCAAACACGCGGGTCGGCGGGATCCGATGCGAGAGCTCTTCGGCGAGCCGTGGCGCGAGCGCGTCGGCGAGCACGCTGACCGGCTCGGGCTCTCCGGCCGGCTCGGAGGCCGGCTCGCGGATCACGTTCAGGGCCTGCAGCCAGTCGTCCAGCGTCAGTTGGCCGGGAGCGGGAGTGTGGTCGGGACGAGCGCGTGCCATGAGAACTCTCCTACGGTCGTGGCACGATGAAGCTTGGAAGCATATCAGCCACAGATGACGGAATACCTTCGAAGGGTTAGACTCGCCCAAAATGCGGAGCGCCGATCTGCTCCGGGAGGCGCGGCTGCGCGCCGGCTTGACCCAGTACGAGCTGGCGGAGCGGAGCGGCCGCGATCGCTCGGTCATCGCCCGCTGGGAGCAGGGCACCGTCGCGCCCAACCTCGAGACGCTCGTCGAGCTCGTGCGCGCCTGCGGCTTCGACCTGCCGCTCGAGCTCCTCCCCTACGATCCTTCGAGGCAGGAGCGGCTGCGCAAGAACGCGCTCCGCTCGCCCGAGCGCCGCGTCCTGCGCTACCTACAGGCGCAGGGCAGGATCGGCCGCACGCCGTGAGCGCGAAGCCGCAGCCGTTCGACCCCTACGCGATCCTGACCGCCCTCGAGCGCCGGCGCGTCACCTACGTCCTGATCGGCGGTTTCGCGCGCATCATCCAGGGCACCGAGGAGCTCACCCATGGGCTCGACCTCGTGCCCTCGCTTCGGGCCGAGAACCTGCGCCGGCTCGGGCTCGCGCTCGACGATCTGAACGCGCGCCACCCGGACGACAGGCCGCTCGTCCTCGAAAGGGACGTCGCGCGCCAGCCAGTGCTCGAGCTCCGCACCGGCGGCGGCGAGCTAACGGTCGTCCCTGAGCCGGTGGGCACACGCGGCGGGTACGACGACCTCCGCCGCGCGGCGACACGCGAGCCAATCGGCAGGGGCCTCCGCCCAAGGGTCGCTTCGATCGGCGACCTGGCCCGCATGCTCGCCGCCCTCGGCCGCGAACAAGATCTAGCGCCGCTCCAGCAGCTCCGCATGCTCGCCGAGCTCGAGCGCAGCCTCATCCGCCAGGTCGAACGCTGACGACCGGCAGCCCGCCCGACGAGCCCGGACGTACAGCAACTGCTCACCCCGATAGCCGGGGAGACACAGATGCACCCTGGTGCGAATCAGCATCGGAAGCGGAACTCCCCGGCGAAGCATTCGGGCCGCCCAAGGATCGAAACAGAATGATGTCTACTTGGCCGGGCGCGTCACTCGACTCGGGCAGCGGGGCCCAGTCAAAGTCCCCGACCGGCTCGCGTGGCTCCGAGACGCGCCGTCTCCCGGAACCATCCCTGTTGACCACCCAGAGTGCCGATGCCTCGCGGTCGTTTGGCCTCAGAGAGACGAGGAGGTATGCGACTTTCCTCCCGTCCGGCGACCACGCGAGACCGTGCGCTTCGTTCACGTCCGTAGGGACGATGATCTTCCGTTGCCCGCCTGTAAGCGGCATCGTCTCGATCCCTCTCGCGCTGACGAACACCAGGTGGGCTCCGTCAGGGGAGACGGAGAAATAGCTGAAATCCTGGTTGCTGCCTGCATCGTTCCTACCTGCAGCTATCACAGCGTCGTCCCCACCCTCGACAGCGATCCGTCGCAGTCGAGCCTTGCCAGTCCCATTAGGGTCGCTCTCGGCGACGAGGATGCTCCGGCCGTCGGGAGTCCAGACTGGAGCGCCAAACTCGGGTGTGCCTGGGCTGTTCTCGGCGATCAGTCGCAGGCCGGTGCCGTCCCGGTGAATCGTGTACAGGGTGGACTTGCTGACGGACTGCTCCACGCCAGCCCCGGTCAACCCGTAGCGCACGAAGGCAATCATCGTCCCGTCCGGAGACCAGGCTGCGGACTCGCTTGCTGCGACCCTTTGCACACGCACCGGGTCGAGACTCACCACCGACCCGGAGACCAGGAGAGCAGTCCCGTCGGGCGACCACTGCGCACTGCCACCGCGGGCGATCCGACGCTCCCTCTTCCCGTCGACACCGATGACGTACACCTCGCCATCGCGAGCGAAGGCGATGCGCGTCCCGTCGGGTGACCAGTTGGGGTCGTACTCGTGAGACGGAGCCGTGAGCAGCCGCTTCCCGGAGCCGTCCGGCCGGCTGACGGTGAGCTGGTAATGCTCGTCCGCGTAAGCGAGCCACTGGCCGTCAGCCGCCCAGGACATGCCCAGCGAGACGTTCAGGTTGAGCCGGTGCGTGAACCTCCCGCCCGACTCGAGCAGCCCCCTGCCCACATCTCCGAGGCGCGTCGCCCGGTCCCGGTCGAGCGGATACCGATAAGTGCCGTCCTCACGATCCTCCGAGCTCCAAGACTCTGCGAGCAGCGATTTGCCGTCGAACGACCAGGCGACGGCGTCGAGCCCGCCCGCGACGAGCCTCGGGTGCGGCGGTCCGTTCGCCCACATGATCCACGCCTCTCCGTCGCCGCCCGCCGACCGGCCGAACAGAGCGATCCGCTTGCCGTCCGGCGCCCACACCGGTACCTGGTCGTAGCCCTCGTCGCCGAGCGGGTTGAGCGTTCGCGGCGGCTCCTCGCCGTTCGCGGCGACGACGTAGATCCCTCGACCCTCCACCCCGACAGCGAGCTCGCGCCCGTCCGGAGACCAAGCCGGCGCGGCCTGCCCCACCTCGTCGACGCCAATGCCTAGCCGGATCGTCCGCTCGGGGACGCCGTCGGCGGTGACCAGGTCGATCTCGCCCACGAGCTTGAGGATGGCGACCTCGCTCCCGTCCGGCGACCAGCTCGCGTCGAAGCCATCGCCGATCTTCCGCGCCTGGCTGCCGTCTGGACCCATCGTCCAGATCTCGCCGCCGAAGTCCGTGTCAGTAGCGAAGAGGATCGCGTCACCGCTCGGCGACCACTCGGCGTTCCGGGCCGCCGGAGGCGGCGCCCGCGTCAGCCTGAAGCGGTGGCCGCCCTCAGCGTCGACGATGTGGATACCGGCGTAGGCGCTGCCGCTTCCCGCCTCGACGGAGTACACGAGCCTCTCCGTCAACCTTTCGCCGGGCTTGGCGCCGCAGGCGAGGGCGACCGCGGCGACGAGAGCGGCCGCGACCGCGAGTGTCATCGAGCGGACGGCCGTGTTCGTTCGTCGACACATCCACCGGTGTTGTACCCCTTGAGGGCGAAACCGTACCTGGGCCGGAGGCGCCTCGGCGGCCGCCCATCTTTGGTGCTGCCCCAAAACGACTTCTCGGCGTGCTGACCCGCAAGTGCCGCTTTCCCTGCTAACGGTCTGCTAATGGAAGGGGCGCAAACGCGCTTCCGAGGACCTCCGCTCGACGCGTCCACGAAGTGCCTCAATCCCGCATCAGGACGGGGATTGAGCGAAACAGCCGGAACGAGACAGAGATTGCCGGAAGCGCCTGTGTCAGCTTCCCAAGCTGAGGGTCGCGGGTTCGATCCCCGTCGTCCGCTCTCCCCTCTACGTCGGCCAGGCTTCGGCGAGCTTGCGGCGCGTCTCCACGAGGTGTTCGGGAAGCACCTTCACGTCGGCGAGCACGGGCATGAAGTTCGTGTCGCCGGCCCAGCGTGGAACGAGATGGAGGTGGACGTGATCGGTCACCCCCGCACCGGCGATGCGGCCGAGGTTCCAGCCGAGGTTGTAACCCTGCGGCGCGTAGACCTCGGCGAGTGCGCCCATCGCCTGCCCGGCGAGCCGGTGCACCTCGAGCGCCTCGTCGTCCTCGAGCTCGGCGAAGTCGCCGGCATGGCGCAGCGGAGCGATCATCAGATGCCCGGACGCGTACGGGAACTTGTTCAGCAGGACGAACGCGTGTGCGCCGCAGTGGACGACGAGCCCATCCTCGTCGGAGGCGCCCTGCGCCAGGCAGAAGAGGCACCCCTCCTGCTCGTCCGCCGAGCCGACGTACTCGAGCCGCCACGGCGCCCAGAGCGGTCGCGTCACGGCCTACGGCCGCCTTAGATCCAGCGCTTGTAGCGGAAGAAGCCGACCATCCCGGCGAGCGCGACGACCATCGCAACGAGAATGACCCAGAACGCCGTGTGCGTGCCCTCTCCGGGGTAGAGGACGTTCATCCCGAAGATGCCGGTGATGAGCGTCAGCGGGAGCATCGTCACGCTGATCAGCGTCAGCAGCCGCAGGACGTCGTTCTGCCGGTGCGAGATCGCCGACTCGTTCGTCGCCTCGAGCGCCTCGACGACCTCCTTGTAGTTGTCGAGCAGGTCCCAGATCCGCTCGGACGCATCGACGATGTCGTCGAAGTAGAGCTCGAGCGCCTCAGGGAGGAAGCGCTCGGCGCGGCGCTCGAGGAGGCGCAGCGTGGGGCGCTGCGGCTTGATGATCTTCCGGTAGGAGATGATCTCCTGCTTCGCCTTGGAGATGTCGCGGACGATCTCCTCGAAGCGTTCCTCGTCGATGTCGTCCTCGATCGAGTCGAGCTTGTGCCCGATCTTGTCGAGGATCGGGAAGCAGTAGTCGAAGAGGTCGTCGAGGACGTGGTAGAGCAGGTAACCCGAGCCCTTGGCGAAGAGGCTCTCGCGCAGCTCGGCGTCGTCCGAGCAGCGCCTGAACAGGCGCGAGACCGGCAGGAGCTCGACGTTCGGGAGCGTGACCAGGTAGCCGTTCCCGAGAAAGACGTCGAGCTCGGCAGCGTTCAGCCGCTGGACCGCCTTGTCGTAGAACGGGAAGTGGAGGACGGCAAAGAGGTAGTCCGGGTACTCGTCGACCTTCGGACGCTGGCGCTTCGAGAGCACGTCCTCGACGTCGAGGGGATGCCAGCCGAAGCGGCCGGCGAGCTCGGTCGCCGCCTCGTGATCGGGCGCGTCGAGGTGGATCCAGGTGAGGCCGTTGGCAGGGAGCTCAGCCGGCTCGCGCCGCGCGAGGGCCACCGGCTCCTCGGCGCGGCTGCGCAGGCGGCGGGGGCGCTTGATGCGGGGCAGGCTTGGCATCGGTACTGAGCGGGTCGTCCATTGCCGAGAGTGTCACGAAGAGGATTCTACCCGGGCACCGCGCTTCCTATTCAGCGCCGATCGGCGCCGCCGCGGCGAGCGCGGGGACACCGGCCTCCTCGCGTGGGATGCGCTGGAGGTCCTTCGGGATGTAGCGCTCGATGGCGAGGGCTCCGGCGGCGGCGACCAGGCACACGCCCGAGGCAAGTGGCCAGAGCGCGAACGGCGAGGCGGCGAGGATGAAGCCGCCGATTGCAGGCCCTACTGTCCCCGCCAGGCCCCAGGAGAGGCTGTGCACGGCGAAGTACCGTCCGCGCAGGTTGGGCGGACCGATGTCCGAGACGAGGGCCTGGTGCGCGGGGCCGTGGAAGCACTCGCCGATGCCGAGGATCGCTGCGGCGACCGCGATCACGATGAAGGCCGAGGTCGCCGTCAGCCAGTAGCCGCCGGCGTCGACGATCAGCCAGGCGCCGGCCCAGAGCAGCGGCATGAGCGCGAGCGCCCGCATGCGGCGCCGCCCCTCGATCCACCGCGAGAGCGGCAGCTGGGCGAGAACGATGAGCGCGGTGTTGACGAAGAAGATCGCGCCGATCTGTCGCTCGCTCAGATGCGAGTGGTCGCGCGCGAAGGCGGGGAGGAGGTTGAAGAGCGAGTAGCCGGCGGCGACGAAGAGGAAGTTGAGCGTCCAGAGGCCGAGGAACGTCTTGTGCCGGAGGACGGCGCCGTAGGAGGCGGGCGCCTCGCCTTGCTCGTGCGGCGCGACCCCGGGGTCGTGGACGAACGCGAGCACACCGACGTAGGCGAGGAAGGTAAGCGCGTCGAGGACGAAGAGCACGGTGAACGTCGTCGGGTCGTCGATCCGCGCGATCGAGCCGGCCGCGAGCCCGCCGAGCCCGATGCCGAGGTTCATCGTCACGCGCTGCTGCGCGAACGCGGCGTGACGGCGCGCGGCCGGCGTGAGCCGGGAGATGAGCGTCGACTGGCTCGGCCAGAACCCGGCGCTCCCCGCGCCTTCGAGGGCAACGAGCGCAAAGGCCTCCCACGGCTCGCGCACGAGTGGCAGCAACCCGTAGCCGACGGCCTGGAGGACGAGCCCGACGGCAAGCGAACGGCGCGCGCCGAAGCGGTCGATGAGCGGTCCGGCGAAGATGCCGGCGGCGAGCTGGCCGGCTGAGGAGACGGCGACGACGAGGCCCGACGTCCCGAGCGAGAAGCCGCGGACGTTGTGCAGGTAGATGACGAGGAACGGCAGCGCCAGCCCGTTGCCGAACGAGTTGGCGACCCCGCCGCCCTGCAGCAGCCAGACCGGGAGCGGCAGCTGCGGGTTGAGGCTGCGGAGGTACGCGGCGCCGGGCATCGGCGGGGACGAAGCTACCTGCCGGACTCAGTGAGGCGGGGGCAGCCGTCATTCCCAAGCACTACACGTCAGGAGTCACCGAAGGTCCGGGGGGTAGATCTTGGCAAATGCGCAGATGGCTGAGGTCGTCTAGCGCAGCCGAACAGCGCGGCCCATTGTCGTGCGTCGATGTCGCGCGCATGCGCTCCGGGAGCGAATCCGAGAGCCGGTGCCAAGCGCTTCACCTGTAGAGCAGTGAGATACACGCGCAGCGATCTCCGGACCGGAATCTGGGCGCGAAAGGCGTCCGACAGGAACCGCCAGTACGCCTCGTGCTCGTCGACGGGGACGAGTGGCTGCGGCCGACGTGCGATTCGAAGAACCGCGGCATCGACGCTGGGCGGCGGCGAGAAGGCAGTTCGGGCCAAACGACCCGCGACCGAGACTTCGTACCAGGCTCGCCAGTACGTGCTTCTGAGTGTTGCGGGCCAGACGGCAGCGTGCTTGGCTGCGAAGTCCCACTGGACGATGAGATCTGCTCGCTGCAGACCGCCGCGCGGATCGCGAAGGAGCTGACGCAAGATCTCCCCCGAGTTGGCGAATGGGAGGTTGGCAATGGCGGCGAAGGCATCGCGTGGGAAGCTCCACCGGAGCACGTCGACCTGGACCACGTCGACGTTCTCCGTCGAGGAGAATCCTCGGCGTAGCCGTGAAGCGAGAGCGGGATCGGCCTCGAGCGCGATGACGCGCGCGCCTGTTCCGGCAACGGCGCGTGTCAGCACCCCGGTGCCGGCGCCGATCTCGACGACAAGGTGGCCGCGCCCGACGCCGGCCTCGCGGACAAATTCGGAAGCGAGTCGGCTGCTACGAAGAAAGTGCTGGCCGGGCGCGCCCCTCGCGGGTCGTCGCCGAGCGGCCACGGAAGACCACCATCGTCATCGCTCCGGGAATTCTATGCGCCTTGTGAGCCGCGCGCAGTGACGCCGAGGGCAATCCTGCGACTCAAATGCGCCTGGCAGGAATCGAACCCTCCTGCAAATCAGGCGTTTTCTACCCTCGAGGACAGCACGGAGGACAGCACCATCT
>WNFU01000468.1_pt1 | contig 55832 bp, 63 predicted proteins | sample 5400121 | NCBI WGS metagenome assembly WNFU01 (sample SAMN13153360, study PRJNA577476) | soil metagenome | isolation source: 100 cm soil or saprolite under grassland replicate 1 | place: USA:California | collected 2016-06-15 | reverse complement strand
CTTACTCGATGTCTTCGTGATCTTGATCGCTCCCAGCTGTTGCTTGTCGACGTACACGCAGGTGACGACGTCAACTCCGGTGAGGCTGATATTCGCCTGGAACGGGTTAGTGGCGTCCTGCGAGCCGCTAGAGCCCCCGGTTCCTTCTACCGAACAGGTCAGGCTTTCCAACGCGAAGCCGCTGGGCTCGGCGCCCTCGGTGACGGTGTAGCTCCCGAACGGCACGTTCGCGCAGTTCTGGGTGTTCGCGGCAGAGTCGCCGGTGCCCGAATTGCCGTTGTCGTTCAGGGTGAAGCTCGTCGGCGTCTCCGGCGCGGGCTGTGTGCAGGTCAGCGTCGCGCCCGAGAGATTGGACGTGAAGCTGAAGTCCTGGTTGATGCCACGCGGGTCGGTCCGCTTCTTGATGATGACCCTACCGCAGTTGCTGATGTTCACCGGCTGCGGGGCGATGAAGTCCTTCACTTCGGCCGGGAACGAGGCGGAGGCGCGGCTCTTCAGGAACGCGCTTCCGAGCGCCTCGCACGTCCCTGCGGGGAAAACGCCCGCCGCCGTCAGGTTGATGGCCGCCTCGCCGAAGGTGCCCGCCGGCAGGCTGACGTTGGCGATCGGATCGGTGACCGTGGTCGAGTTGACCGCTCCCTCCGCAAACCCGGCGGCCGAGAGATTCACCCGGTTGCCCCAGCAGGGCAGCGAGTTGGCGGAGAAGCACTGGCTGGCCGCGCCGCTGACCAGCGTCTTCGCCCCAGTGGTGGTCAGATCGGGCTGGGGCTCCCGGTTGAGCTCGAAGTCCATGTTCGCCGAGCCGAGAACATTCGAGCGCTCCCAGGCGAGATAGAGAAAGTTGCTGTTGCTGGCGAACTCGGACGCGACATAGAAGCGGGTCAGGTCGCTCTTCATCGGCGGGATCGACCCCGTCACGACCGTGACGTTCGGGTCGTCCTCCTTGGTGCCGCCGCCGAACGAGTTGTCGGTCCCCCCGCTGGCCAGGTCGTCGCCGCGGACGCGGTTGGGCGCGTTCACCCAGTCCGTGTTCCCGGGGGTGTTGACGACGAGGTTGCCGTCGTTGCCCTCAAACGTGCTCCCTGCCAGGTTCGCGCTCGAGCCCGCCACGAAGATGACGGCGAAGGCAACGAGCGCCGTAAGTGTTGCTCCGATGAACCGCGACCGCGGTACGGGCCGCCGGCGAAATCGAATGAAAGCCATTGATTCTCCTTTGTTGCCGCTACAGGTGCCTGTCGCCGCCCGTCGACCTCTCATTCCGTTCTGACGCTCCCTCCTCGCAGTGCAGACGCAGAGAGGCGGGTCAGGCGCACCGGACGGTCTCCGTGGGCCGCGCGCCCAATCCCCTCCAATTCCTGCGGAAACTGGATCGCGAGGAGCGTATGGCGTCGGGGCAACGCCCGTGAAGTCGGCGATTGCCCGATCTTCGTCTAGGTCGTCTTCCTCAATTACAGTAGGGCGATCAGAGCGATTCTGCTGTCAACGCAGTACTGCCTGAGGGACCGTGTGACCCCCGAAACCCTTGAAACTGCAACGAAACCGCGCTACAAGAACGCAGAGCCTCGGGCGAGGCTCACATGAGGCGGTGCCATTTGTCTGCGTGCGACAACTCTGCGGGTTTGATTCTCGTCGTCGACGACGACGAGGACTACCGCATGTTCGTCTCTCTCCTCCTCCAAAGAGTGGGATATGAGACGTGCGAGGCGGCCACGGGCGAGGAAGCGCTCGACGCAGCGCGTCGGACTCGGCCCGATCTCGTCCTTCTCGACGTCCATATGCCAGGCCTCTCCGGCTACGAAATCTGTCGCGAGCTCCGCGACGAGTTCGGCCAGCAGCTGCCGATCATCTTCGTCTCAGGAGCCAGGACCGAAGCGTACGATCGCGCAGGCGGCCTGCTGCTCGGAGCGGATGACTACGTGATCAAGCCGTTCGCACCGGATGAGCTACTCGCGCGCGTCCGGCGGCTCGTCGGCCGATCGAGGCAGGACTCGACGTTGACTTTCGACTTGACGAAGCGGGAGCTCCAGGTGCTCCGTCTCCTCGCGAGCGGTCGCGGGCAGGCCGAGCTCGCAGCTGAGCTCTTCATCACGTCGAAGACCGTCGCGACGCACATCCAGCACGTCCTTGCGAAGCTCGGCGTCCACAGCCGTGCCGAGGCGGTCGCCGTCGCGCATCGTCAGGGCCTGGACGGCAATCGTGCCGGCTCAGGCCGGCGGGTCCCCGTTGAACCTGGAGCAACCAGCGCTCGGTGCGCTCGACCAGGTGGTCGCGTCCCGGCGGGGGTCGCCCGCGCCGACCGGCGTCCAGTGCTCGACGCCACGGGTGATTCGACCTAAACACCACAACAGCTAGCGCGCAGGGGGCTGGTTTGAAGCATCCGGCGGCGGATGCTGCGGCCGCTCGTTCTCGCCGAAGCGGCGGTGTTGGCTGTGGCTGCACTCGTCGACGCTGCTCTCAACACGTCTGACATCGGCACGGCGGTACTGCTCGCGCTTGCAGGTGTAATTGGCGGCGCGGCGCGGCGGCGACCGACCGGGCCGCCGCGGCAGCCGTGAGATTCCCCGTCCGCCGACTGGCCTCTAGAAGGTTCAGCTGATGCCGCCTAGGCTTACCGTCATGCGGATCTGCCCGAACTGTGGGCAGGAGAACCCCGAGATCGCGCGCTTCTGCCTCGGCTGCGCGACGGTGCTCGCCATGGCGCCGCCGACGCGTGAGGAGCGCAAGATCGTCACCGTGCTGTTCGCTGATCTTGTCGGCTTCACGGCGCGCGCCGAGCGGCTGGATCCGGAGGCCGTACACGCGTTCATGGCTCCTTACCATTCGCGGCTGCGTGTCGAGCTCGAGCGGTTCGGGGGCACAGTCGAGAAGTTCATCGGCGATGCAGTGATGGCGCTCTTCGGTGCGCCGGTTGCGCGTGAGGATGACCCTGAGCGTGCTGTTCGAGCGGCGCTGGCGATCCGCGATTGGGTGCGTGAAGACAAGGAACTTCACGTGCGCATCGGCGTGAACACGGGCGAAGCGCTGATCGTGCTCGCCGCCCGGCCGGACGCGGGAGAGGGAATGGCTGTGGGCGATGTCGTGAACACCGCGGCGCGTCTGGAGTCGTCAGCACCAGTGGACGGCGTCCTCGTCGGCGAAAGAACTTTCCGAGCCACAAGTCATGTGATCCACTATCGGGAGGCCGAGCCGGTGCAGGCCAAGGGCAAGATTGAGCCCGTCCCCGTCTGGGAGGCGGTGGCGCCTCGGAGCGCGGTCGGCGACGGGCGAGCGCATGGGACGCTGCTCGTCGGGCGGCGCCACGAGCTCGACTCACTCCAGACGGTGCTCTCGGAGGTCCGACGCGAGGGTTCGGCGCGGCTCGTGACGCTCTGCGCGGGTGCGGGCGTCGGGAAGTCGAGGCTCGTCCACGAGTTCGGGCAGCGGGCGTCGGAGGTCACGTGGCGCCAAGGGCGTTGCGTCCCATATGGCGAAGGTGTGACGTTTTGGGCCCTGAGCGAGATCGTTAAGACGCATGCCGGAATCCTCGAAGCGGAGTCCGCGATGAAGGCTGCCGAGAAGCTGGAGGTGGCAGTCGACGAAACGCTTCACGACGACCCCGAAGCGAAGTGGGTGGAGGGTCACCTTCGCACTCTCGTCGGACTGGGCAGCAACGATGGCGCGTGGCAGGACCGGCGGTCAGAGGCGTTCTTCGCTTGGCGGCACTTCCTCGAAGCGCTCGCCGGGGTGCGTCCGCTGGTGCTCGTTTTCGAAGACCTGCACTGGGCTGACGACGACCTGCTCGACTTCATTGAGCACTTACTCGAATGGGGAAGCGATGTTCCCTTGCTCGTCCTCGGCACGGCGCGGCCCGAGTTGCTGGAGAGTCGGCCCGGTTGGGGTGCGAATCGACAGAACAGTTCTCTGCTCACGCTGTCGGCACTTCGCGACGAAGATGTCGCACGGATGGTCTCGGCGCTGCTCGGAAGCGTTGCTCTGACGGCGGACACTCAGGCAGCGCTTCTTGAGCAGGCCGGCGGGAATCCCCTCTACGCCGAGCAGTACACGCGTCTCTTTCTCGAGCTGGGTCGAGTCGAGGGATCGCAACCGGCCACGCTGCAAGGGCTGATCGCCTCGCGTCTCGACGCCCTCGAAACCGTCGACAAAGAGCTGCTCCAGGCGGCAGCCGTCATCGGGAAGGCGTTTTGGACGGGCAGCGTCACGGCCGTTGCCGGTCTGGACCGCTGGTCGGTCGAAGAGCGTCTTCGAGCGCTCGAGCGCAAGGAGCTGGTTCGCCATACAACGGTCTCTTCGGTCGCGGGCGACAGCGAGTGGGCGTTCGGGCACATCCTGATCCGAGACGTCGCTTATGGCCAGATCCCACGCGCCGACCGGGCCGAGAAGCACCGGATCACGGCTGAATGGATCGAGTCGCTCGGCAGGCCGGACGACCACGCCGAGATGGTCGCCCATCACTACGTCTCGGCGCTTGAGCTAGCGCCGACGGAGCCGCTTGCAGAGCAGTCGCGCTTCGCCCTTCGCCGTGCGGGAGACCGAGCTTTCGCTCTGAACGCGTTTGCCGCGGCGAGCCGTCTCTACCAGCGCGCCCTTGAGCTCTGGCCCCTCGACGACCCGGATCGGCCGCGGCTCCAGCTCCACTATGGGCGGGCGCTCTACCGAGGGACTGGGTCAGGCGCTGAGGCCTTCGCCGCAGCTCGCGACGGGCTGCTCGCTGCCGGCGATGGTGCAGGGGCTGCCGAGGCGGAAATCATGCTTGCTGAGCTCGCCTCCTACGTCGGTGAGCACGATCGTGCGTCCAATCATCTTGAGCGCGCCCTGGATCTCATCGGGCCGGAACGGGCGTCGTGGACGAAGGCCTTCGTTCTCAGCCGTGCAGCACGGCTCAACCTGCTGCGGGCGAGACTGGAAGAGGCAATCGCGCTTGGCCGACACGCGTTGGCGATCGCCGATTCGCTCGAGCTCGACGAGATCCGTGTGCACGCCCTGAACACGATTGGCACCGCGCGCGTGGAACACAACCAGCCGGCAGGGCTCGAGGACGTCGAGCGAAGCCTCAGGCTCGCGCAGCAGATCAACTCACCCGAGAGCGCGCGCGGCTACCTCAACCTCGCGGTCTTGACAGCGATGTCGGGCGACCTCTCGCGTGGTTTTTTCCTCAACTCCGAGGGCCTTCGCGAAGCCGAACGTCTCGGAGTCGGCGGCTGGCACCGCTTCCTCCGCGGCCACAGCGCCCAATACGGGTACTGGCGCGGTCGCTGGGGCGAGGCCCTTCATTGCGCGGACGAGTTCCTCGCGGAGATCGAGGCTGGCTCCCCGCACTACGAGGAGAACCAGAATCTCAACGTGCGTGCGCTCGTGCGGCTGGCCCGCGGCGACAACCACGGCGCACTCGCCGACACGGCGAGATCGGTGGCCCGCGCGCGGGAGGTGAAAGACGCCCAGAATCTCTGCCCGACGCTCGCGTTGCGCGCGTTCGTCCTGCTCTCCACGGGGCAGGCTGATCCAGCGCGAAGGCTCGCCACGGAAGTGCTCGAGAGTTGGTCCGGCGTCGAGCAGGTCGTCCTCACCTGGGGCGGCGTAGGCGCTCTCGCCGCCATCGCCGCGCTCGGGAAACGCGGTCCGCTTGACGTCCTCGAGGCCGACAGCTCCAGCCGGAGCCGGTGGGTCGCTGCTGCCGAGGGATACCTAGCCGGCGACTTGGAGCGCGCCGCAAAGATCTACGAGCGCATCGGCTCCCTCCCAGACGCGGCGTACGCCCGGCTGCGGGCAGCCGAGCGATTCGTCTCGGACGGTCAGAACGCCGAAGCGGAAGCGCACCGTCAGAAGGCGCTCGTCTTCTATCGTTCGGTCGGCGCAACGCGGTATATCCACGAAGCCGAAGCACTTCTCGCGGCAAACAAATGATCAGACGCCCGTTCGTTCCGACGAGCGATTCGAGCCTGGCGTTTCTGTCGAGGAGAAGTGCCGAAAACGTGCCGCTCGGAGCTGCTCTTGTTCCCTGAAGCGCGAATCAGAGATCATGGAATGCTCGTGCTCGCGAAACGGGAGGCCCCATGCCCGTAGGCTTGATGCAACTGCGCACCAGTACGCCGCTGGAACTCGAGCGATATCGCGACGATCCGCAAGGGCTCCATAACCACGTAAAGGGGGTCATCCAGCGTGCGGGTGCACAGCTGGAAGCCCTCTACTTCGATATCGGCAAGGAGCGAGCTTACGCTCTCGTGACTGATCTCGACGACTACATCGCCGTGAAGGCGGTGGCCCGCGCCCTCGGCGCCGAGGGCTTCACCAAGCTGATCACCGTCGATCAGGCGGTCAAGGCAGTCGAACGGGACCGGGAAATACGCGATAGCTCCGGAACCTCTTCGTAGCTCGCGCTGGTAAGCCGGCTGAAGCCGTTCCCCGACAGCCGGCTGGCGGGGTCGCCGATTTAACCACGGCCTCGAACACCGTCACCGTCTGGGTCGGATTTTTGTCGATCCAGGGCGCCGAGCGCGATGCGCAAGGTGACGCCCCGCGTGGAGGATCAGGTCAAGGAAGAGCCACCGCAGGCGGATCTCGCAACCGATCTCCGCCGCGTCTGGTAACGCCGGTTATTGACCGAGGGAGACCTGACCCCGCAGGTCCCCTAGCGCCCACTCTGCAATCATTCGAGCGGTCTCGTCCGCGGCGACGGACCCGGTATCGAGCAGCAGGTCGGTTGGCGGCAAATCACGGAGAGCTGCCTCGGCCGCTTGATAGTGGCGCCAGAGGAAGGGGCGGTCGCGTGAGAACGTGCGTGTCGTGTCGTTGTCCACGCGCTGCAACGCGTCCTCGAATGAAACGCGAAGGGTGACGAACCGCGGCTCTACACGAGCCTGCAGCGACTGGAGGAAATCGGCACGGTCGGTCGGTGCCAAGAAGTCCCCTTCGACAATCACGACGTCGATCCCCTCCATCATCAATCCCGTCGCGAGCGCTGCTGCAGCGTGCCGTGTGCGAAACCATTTCGATGCGTCGTCCTTGCGCGCGTTGTTGTGCTCCAGCATGTCGTAGACGACATCCAGGTCGATCGCCGCGGCGGTCGCTCCATGGCGCTCGACCTCCTGCGCGAGGGCGCGCGCGACCGTCGACTTGCCGCTCGCGATCGGGCCGCTGATCACAATCAACACGGGGACCTATTCTCCTAGGAGTTACAGCGTGCGCACGGCAAGCAGAACGGCGCCGAGCACGGTTATCGCTGCGAATACGGGCACAGCGAGCCTGGCGGCACGCGGGGGCAACAGGAGTTCGAAGAATGGGGTTTCCCACGGCTCAGGAGCACGAGTACGCCCTCCGCAGATAGCGCTGCAAGTGCGGCGAGTGTCACCGTCCCGGCCTCTCCGCGCCACGCGCCGAGGTCGACGATCGCGATGCAGGACACGAAGACGACCGACACCAGTCCATGGGCAACGCGCGACAGCAAGACAGCCAGCGTCCGCGGTGGGCCGGCGTGCGCCGACCCACTGCGGAGTCGAGGTCGCCTACGGATAGGCGACGACGTTGCTGGGAGTCGTGTTCGCGCTCGTCGGCGCGCCGAAGTCGTTCACGACGTGATCGATCGTGCCGTGGTTCGTGATCGAGAGCGAGAGGATGTCGTGCAGCTTCACGCCGGGCGTGACCGGCACCTCGAACGCGCGGCTTGCGTGGATCGTCGGATCCACGTTGAAGAAGCAGTAGCTGCCCAGGCCCCAGCCCTCGTGCGTCGTCACCGAATCGGCGACCTTGTAGGCGGCGAAGCCGAGAACCCCGTCGTGCTGCCACGCAGCCTGGTCCGGAGGGTCGTAGGGCATCTCGTTCTGGAACATGATCGTCTTGCCGTTCTCACCGTTCCAGACGACCTCGTAGCTCTGGTAGTGCTCGACGAAGAGACCGGTCGCGATCACGTTGTCGCCGTTCACGACGAGGCCGGTGTCGGCCGTGTTGCTCGTCCAGCCGACGCCTGTGCCGTGATCGGCCCGCCACGCCCAGATGTTGTCGAGGATCGTGTTGTCGGCATTCACCTCGAGGCTCACGGTCGCCTTCCCGATGTGGGCGCCGCCGATGCGGAAGTAGACGTCGTGGAGCGCGGTCGGGTCGTTCGGGTCGCTCCACCCGTTGTGTTCGCGCGCCTGGCCGTTGGCCGCGTGCTGCGTCCCGACCTGGAGCAGGACCGGGGAGTTGACCGGGCCGGCGTCGAAGAGGAGGCCCGAGATCTCGACGCCCTTCACGTCGGCGACCGTCATCGGGACGACGCCGTTCACTGCCTCGAGCGTCGCCAGTCCGAGGCCGACCACGACCGTGTCCGGGCGCTTGACCTTGATCGTCTGGTCGACGTCGTAGACGCCCGGTGTGAAGAGCAGGTTCTTTCCGCGCGCGAGCGCGTTGTTGATCGCCTGGACGCTGTCGGACGGTTTCGCGATGAAGAAGTCGTCGATCGAGATCGAGTGGCCCAGCGTCTGGCCGTTCTGCCACGTCGTGCCCCTCGAAGTGAACCGCACGTCGGGCACGTAGACGTTGAATTGGTCGTTCGAGTCGACGTAGAGGAACGGCTTCTCGCGTGACTCGGGGTTCGTGTCGAGCGTCGTGTAGGGCGGGTTCGGGAAGGACTGCGCGGGCGCGCCGACGACGCCGGCAAAGACCTGGTTCCAGACGGCGTTGGTCCAGAAGTCGACGTCGCTGTCTCTGACCAGGTACTGCTGCTGCGAACCGTTGACGACGACGCTGCCGGAGAACTGCGAGTCCGCGATGAAGCCGCCGCTGGCGAAGGCGGGGCTCGAGCAGTAGTCCATCAGCGTTGCGAAGCCGTTGACGTGGACCCGCCGGAGCGACGTGGCCTGCGAGGTCGCCCAGAACTCCCCGAACTGGCAACCTCCCTTACCGGCGACGTTGATGGTCAGGTTCGACAGAGAGCGCCAGAAGTTCACGAGCGCAGTGCAGTCGCCGGGCCCGAAGCATTGGTTGTAGACATCGATCGTGCCGTTCACCGTGACGTCGTGCGGCGAGCTGCCGAGGCCGGCCACCTCGGTGTAGTAGCCAACCTGGAAGTTGAGCGGAGCGGCGGCAGATCCGTACGTGCCGGGCTTGAAAAGCAGGGCATAGCGCTGCGTACCGAACTGGTTTGGGACCTGTTGCGCGGCAATGGCGTCGACGGCCGCCTTGATCTCGCTCGTCGACATGCTCGGATCGAAGATCTTCACGTTCGGTCCGAAGTCGGGTGTGGCTGCGCCCGCGCCCTCGGACACCGCCAGCGCGCCCGCCAGCACAGCGACCGCGCAGGCGAGACGGCGGCGAAAGGAATGGATCATGCGGCTCCACCTTTCACGTTGTGGCTAGACCAGGGACGCCGGCGCCCCTTCCCGCTGACCCTCTCACGCGGCGGGCTGGTCTCAAAGGGCCGCCAGACGTGGCAGCAGCGCCGTAGCGGCGCTGCTGCCGACGTCCGATGTGGCTTTAGGGATGGGGCTCGACGACCGGACGGACGAGGACGGTGGTCGTCCAGAGCTGATACGGATCGCTCGCGCCTGGATTCAGCACCGCCAGTTTGCCGGCCGCCTCGGCGGCCGCGAACTGATCGACGCTTGTGATCGGAACGAAGCCCGGGTCGTACGTGTAGGCCAGCGTGTACTGCATCCGGACGAGTCGCAGAGGCGCCGCGTAATCGCCCGCCGTGCCGGAGGTGCCCAGGCCCGGCGCGCCGGTCAGGACGTGGTCGTGGTACGGAACCGGCGACGGAAGCCCGTTGTTCTGAGGCTGGTAGCCCGAGGGCAGGGTGATCGGCCCCGTGGTCCCCGGTACGACCGTAAAACCGATGAGGTACATCGGGGAAGACTGTTCGAGCAGGCCCGGACTTGCGTCGAACACCACCGCCGCACCTGTATTGATCGCGTAGGTCTGACCGTCGACGTAGACCTTCTCCGTCTGTGGGTCGGCGGCCGCGCCGGAGACGAAAGCGAGCGCGACAACGACCGAGATCAGGCCGAACCTCGATAGCACGCTGATGCGCATGAAACGTAGCTCCTTCAGGTTCTGGGGCCCGCCGAAGCGGGCCCCGAGTTTGATGAAGTCCTACGGCTGATCCGGGTTGGGGTTGATGGCCAGCCGCGTGCCGACCTCAGTGGCGTGCAACTGCCCTCCCACGGGACTGCCGTCGACATCGAACTGTTGGACGACGGCCACTGCCGTGAACGAATCCCCGTCCGCGGAGAGCCGCACCGTCCGGTCGACCTCTTGGGTGCCCAGGTTGGCACCTGTCGCAGGATCGGAGCGGAAGAACCACATGCTCGTCGCGAACAGGTCATTGCCAATCCGTTCCCACTGTCCGAGCGCGGGGCTGCGGCGGTTCGCGCCGGCGGTACTGCTCGTCTCGATCATCACGCCACCGCGCGCGTAGCTCAGCAACGACTTGAAGGTCGGAGCGAGGCCGGGCGGAGGATTGATGCGCGTAACCGTCACCATCCAGGTCCCGTCGAGTTGAAGGCCCTCCGCCGAGCGCGCCGCCGACGAGGCGCTCGAGAGGGCGGTTGCGGCCGCGACGGCTGCCACGAGCAGACCCGCGATCGCGATCAGAAGACGTTTTCGCATTTCTTTCATCTCCTTTTGCCGAGCTTCGAAATCCATCGGCCGTGTTCAGGCGTTTCGTTCTCGCTCCCGGGCGCGCTGAGGCCCACTCCAAGGCCGGCGGTCAGCGCGCTCCAGTCCAAGCTCGTCATCGGCGCTCCTCGCAGTCGTCGCTTGCATTGCCCGGGGAGCATCGGCGTGGGCGGTTGACGGAAGGCTGGAGTCCGCTAGGCGCCCGGTTGAAGAGGTGCTAGGTTCGAGGCGAACGAAGGGGTAACCGCATGCGCTTCCGCATTCTCGGGCCGCTCGAGGTCGAGGACGGGCCTCAGACCCTCCGGCTCGGCGGCCGTCAGCAGCGCGCTCTCCTCGCGCTCCTTCTGCTCCGCGCGAACGAAGTGGTACCGGTCGACGAGATCATCGAGGACCTCTGGGGTGCCGAGCCGCCCGCCAGCGCGACGAAGAGCGTTCACGCGCTGATCTCGAAGCTGCGCCGGAGGCTCGAGGGAGACGCGGCCGATAACGCGAACGGAGAAACCGCTGAGAACGGTGTCCTCTTCACGCGTCCGCACGGTTACGTGCTCACGGTTGCGGACGGCGAGCTCGACCTTCATCGCTTCCAATCCTTGGTGGAGGATGGACGCGGTGCGCTCGCAGCCGGACAGCCCGCGGAGGCAGCGGGCAGATTGCGCGAAGCGCTCACGCTTTGGCGTGGTCCGCCGCTCGCGGAGTTCGCGTATGACTCGTTTGCCCAGGTCGAGATCGCGAGGCTCGAGGAGCTCCGATTGTCGGCACTCGAGGAGCGGATCGAAGCCGACCTCGCGCTCGGCCTCCATCGCGACCTCATCCCCGAGCTGGAGGCGCTTGTCGCCAAGAACCCCCTTCGCGAGCGTCTGCGTGGACAGCTGATGCTTGCGCTCTACCGGTCGGGTCGGCAGGCGCAGGCGCTCGACGCATATCAGCGGGCGAGGCGCGTGCTCGTAGACGAGCTCGGGATCGAGCCGAGCCCCGCGCTGCAGCGTCTGGAGCAGGCGATCCTCCAGCAAGAAGGGTCGCTCGAGCTAATCCGGCAGCGGACGCCGACGGTCGCCGATCGTGATGAGGAGCTTGCGGAGGTGCCCGAGTCGGTCGCCTCCAGTGCTCGCCGACGGCGGCGTAACCTGCGCGAGGTCGCCGTGCCGGCCGCCGCTGCCGCCGTCGCTGCGCTCATCGCGCTGCTCGCCTTTCGCAGCGGGAGCGAGTCGATCACGGTTAGCCCCAACTCCGTCGCGATCATCGATCCGAAGACGAACAAGGTCGTCGCGGACGTGAAGGTCGGAACGAGACCGGGTGCCGTTGCAGTCGGCGAGGGCGCCGTCTGGGTTGCGAACCTGGACGACTCGACACTCTCCCGGATCAACCCGAAGACCCGAGCGGTGGAGCGGACGATCTCGATGCAAGGTGTGTATCCGAGCGACATTGACGCCGGCGCAGGAGGAGTGTGGGTCGCCAACGGCCCCTACAACACCGTCGTCCGCGTCTCGCCGGATGCGAACGAAGTGGTCGACAGGATCGACACCGACGAGTGCCTTGGATTCGACGCTAGCATCGCCGTCGGCGAAGGAGCTGTCTGGTTCGTCTGCGCCATCAGCATCTCCCGGATCGATCCGGTAGACAATGTCCCACTCGGGTTCCGTTACCTCGGCGGGGTGCCGCGTGGCATCGCTGTCGGCCTCGGGGCCGTTTGGGTGTCGGACGGCGGTCAGAACACCGTTTCGCGGATCAACCCGCAGACGAGACAGGTCACGGACACGCTCACAGTCGCCGGCGATCCCCGAGCCCTCGCCGTCGGCCAGGGGGCGGTCTGGGTAAGCGCGTTCCGGGACGACCAGGTCTCGCGGTTAGCCGCACGGCCCGGCGAATCGATCACGACCGAGAGCATCCACGTCGGCGACGGACCAATCGACGTCGCCGTCGGTGCAGGGGGCGTGTGGGTTGCCAACAGTGGCGACGGGACCGTCTCGCGGATCGATCCCGAAACGGGGAAGGTCGTTGCCACGGTGCGGCTCGGGAACAGCCCTCGAGGAATCGCGGTCGGAGCGGACAGGATCTGGGTCACGGTGCAGGCGCCCGAGAAGGGCGGGCTACGGCATGAGCGTTGAAGGTGGACGAAGCCGAAGTCGCTCGACCCGCTTAGGGAGCACGGTCGTCCGCCTTCTCGGAGCCGTGGCTGTCGCCGGAGCGACCTTCGCCACCCTGATCGCCACGTCAGCGGCCGAGCCGGCAGCGAAGCCGAAGCCCCGGCGCGGCGGCACGGTCGTGGTTGCCCTCCATCTCGACCCTCCGAGCCTGAACTACTACCTCGATCTGGGAGCGCCACACTCGACATCGGAAGTCACCGACCAGGTCCTGGCGTCTGCCTATCACGATGTCGGGCGTAGCGGTGAGTCGGTCCCGGACCTGATCGTCGGCGACCCCAAGATCACGCCAAGGCCGTTCTCGCTCACCTACACCATCAAGAAGAAGGCGCGGTGGAGCGACGGCGTCCCGATCACCGCCCGCGACTTCGTCTTCACCTGGCAGCTCCTCGCGAGATCGACGTTCAGGATCCCAGATCACACACGCGAGGCCTACGGCGAGATCGTCAAGGCGAAGATCCTCGGCCCGAAGAAGGTCAGATTCGTCTTCCGCAAGCCGTCGCTCGAGTGGAAGAGCCTGTTTGCGCCGGTGCTTCCGTGGCATGCGCTCGCCGGCGAGGACTTCGACAACGTCTGGCGGGACCGAATCGACAACCCGAAGACGGGCCGACCGATCGCGAGCGGTCCCTTCATCTTCGCGAGCCGGAACCGCGGCAGCAGCCTGACGCTCGCGCGCAACGCCAATTACTGGGGAAAAAAAGCGGACCTCAACCGGCTGAGCTTCCGCTTCCTCCTGGACTACGGCGACGAGCTCCGGGCGCTGCTCGACCGAGAGCTCGACCTGATTCAGGAGACGGCGGACTTAGCGTTCGGCGACCTTCCCAACTCGCCCGGCATCCGGGTGAAATCCGGCCAAACGACCCTGTGGGAGCACATCGAGTTCCAGTTCGGCAACAAGGGCGATCCAGCCCTCAAGCAGCCGTTCGTGCGCCAGGCGATCGCATACGGTATCGATCGGAAGACGCTGACAGGGCAGCTCTACAAAGGGCTCGCCCCCGGCCTGAAGACCGCCCAGAGCGCGATCTTCTTACCGTTCCAGCGCCAGTACAAGCCGCACTGGCAGATCTGGGGCTACAACCCGCAGAAGGCGATACGCCTGCTGCGCTCCCACGGCTGCCGCAAAGGCAGCGACGGAATCTTCAGCTGCGACGGGCGGCGGCTGTCCTTCCGCTTCGCGTCAACCGGTATTGGGTTGCGGACGCGAACGTTCGACCTGATCCAACTTCAGCTCCGACGTGTCGGGATCGACCTCGTCAAGAACTACAGTCTCCTGTTCACCAGGGACTTGCTCCCTCAGGGGGACTGGGATCTTGCGCTGTTCGCCTGGGGGAGAGCCGTCGATCCGCCCGGGGCGGACTCGCAGGCTCTCTGGGCCTGCAACGGCGTGCTGAATTACCTGGGGTACTGCAACCGCAGGGTCACGAGGCTCCTGTTGAAGGCGGCCACGGAGCTGAGCTCGAGCAGGCGCGAGCTGCTCCTCAACCGCGCCGACGCGCTGATGGCCCGCGACCTGCCGACGCTACCGCTGTTCCTCAAGCCCGGCTACCTGATCTACAACAGCCGAATCAGGAACGTCACGTGGAACCCGATCGACGTTCTTTGGAACGCGCAGGACTGGTGGATAGCCCCTCGGTGACGACCGCCAATGCGGACTGGTTTTCGCGCAGCGGCTGGGACACAGGAATGCGTGCGCGCGGCTGCCCGTTCCAACGCGTATGGCGCGCACGCGAATCGTCGGGCTGATGCCGAGCGTCTAGGTCGTGCGCGCTTCGAGCGGTAGCGGCGATCCGAACGGCCGGCTGTCGCCGTTCACGGGACGAACGGCGTGGGCGAGGAACGTGCAAACCCCGCTCCGCGAGTTCCTGCGCACCGAGACCGGCGGCGCTGCGGTGTTGCTCGCAGCGGCTGTCGCGGCACTCGGGTGGATGAACGTCGACGCGTCGTCTTACGAATCGCTCTGGGGGACGACACTCTCGATCGACCTGGGCGGCGCGGGCGTCGCGCTGGATCTTCGTCACTGGGTGAACAGCGGCTTGATGACCTTCTTCTTCTTCGTCGTCGGCCTCGAGGCTCGTCGGGAGTTCGACCTGGGCGAGCTACGGGAGCGGCGGCGCTTCGCGTTGCCGCTGCTTGCCGGGATCGGCGGCATGGCGGTAGCGGTCGCCATCTACCTCGCCTTCAATGCCGGCAGCTCGTCCGCGCACGGGTGGGGGATCGCCATGTCGACGGACACGGCGTTCGCGCTTGGCCTGCTCGCGCTTGTCGGGCCGCGCTTTCCCGACCGCCTGCGGGCGTTCATGCTCACGGTGGTCGTGGTCGACGACATCGTCGCGCTCGTGGTCATCGCGACCGTCTACACGGAATCGCTCCGCGTTATGGCACTCCTTGCGGCGCTCGTCTTGTTCGGGGCCGTCCTCGCTGCACGTAACCTCCGAGTCCGGCCCGGTCTTGTGTATGCGGCACTTGGGACTGCCGCCTGGGTCGCCCTGCTCAAGTCGGGAGTCGAGCCGGTCGTGATCGGCGTCGCGATGGGCCTCCTGGTCTACGCCTTCCCGGCTCCGAGGTCCAATCTCGAACGCGCGACCGAACGGTTCCGAGAGTTCCGCGAGCAACCCACTGCGGAGCTCGCGCGAGTGGCGGGAGTGGAGCTCAGGTCGGCGACACCAGCGAACGAACGGCTGCAGCAGCTCTTCCACCCCTGGACGAGCTACGTGATCGTGCCCCTGTTCGCGCTCGCGAACGCGGGGATCGCGATCGACGGCGACTTCCTCGCGCGAGGCTTCACGTCGCCGATCACGCTCGGAATCCTGTTCGGCTACGTCGTCGGGAAGCCAGTGGGGATCCTCGGCTGCTCCTGGCTGCTGACTCGGCTGAGCGGCGGGCGGCTGCGGCCGCCGGTCGGCTGGGCGGCCGTGGCGGGCGGCGGCACGATCGCCGGCATCGGCTTCACCGTCGCGCTGCTCGTCGCGACACTCGCGTTCGACGGGCTGCAGCTAGAGGAGGCGAAGCTCGGCATTCTCAGCGCCGCTCTCGGCGCGGCGCTGATCACCTGGCTGTTGTTCCGCGCCACGGCGCTGTTACCTCGACGCCTGCGGATCCGCGCGCTGCTCGGGTCCGCTCAGCCGCTCGTCGACCTCTACATCGACGTCGATCCGGAGCGAGACCACGTTCGCGGGCCGCTCGACGCCCCGGTGACGGTCGTCGAGTACGGCGACTTCGAGTGCCCTTACTGCGGCCAGGCCGAGCCGGTCGTCCGCGAACTCCTGCGCGATTTCGGTGACGTCCGCTACGTCTGGCGGCACCTGCCGCTCAGCGACGTGCACCCCAACGCCCAGCTCGCCGCGGAGGCCTCTGAAGCCGCGGCCGATCAGGGCGCGTTCTGGGAGATGCACGACCTCCTGTTTGCCCATCAGGACGCTCTTCGCCCGGACGACCTCGTCGGCTATGCGGGGCAGCTGGGCCTCGACGCGGAACGGTTCGCGAAGGCTCTCCGCGAGCACGCCGGTGCCGGCCGCGTCGCCGAGGACGTCGACAGCGCCGACCTCAGCGGCGTCTCCGGCACGCCCACCTTCTTCATCAACGGGCGACGCCACTTCGGCGCCTACGACATCGACACGCTCTCGGCTGCCCTGCGCGTAGCGGGCGCGCAGTCGACGCTCGCGAGGGCATGACGGGCTGAGCCGCACCGATCGTGGAACTCGCCTTCGCGTTCGCCGTTCCCGCCACCGTCGTCGCCGGGCTAGGCGTCGAGCAGCGCCTGTTCGCGCCTGGCCGCCAACCTCGCCGGGGCGAGGCGATCGCCTGGAGCACCGGCTGGCTCGTCCTCGCCGTCGCCGTCGCTGCGCGAATCGCGCTGGCCGGCGGCCCCGCCGGCGAGTGGACGACGGTCTACCTGATCGAGCGCTCGCTCTCACTCGACAACGTCTTCCTCTTCTCGCTCCTGCTCGCCTACTTCGTCGTGCCGCCGGAGCTGCGAGGCCGCGCCATCCTCGTCGGCATCGCCGGCGCGCTGATACTCCGCGGCGTGGCGATCGTCGCCGGGCTAGCCCTGATCGAGAGCGTCGAGGTCATCGTCTACGTGTTCGGCCTGCTGCTGCTCTACGTGGCCTACCGCGCCTTCCGCGGGCGATGGCCCAGCTTGCAGGCGAGTTCCGGAGCCCGGCGCGCCAGCTTCCCCGCGCGATGGGCCTTGCTTTTGGAGTCATCGCCACGCTTTACGTTGGGCCGGCAGTCGCGACGATCACCGTCACGGCCGGCGGCGATTCGAAGGTGCCGCTCGCCGACCTGATCGAGGTCGGCTTCGGCCGCGCCGGCCGCGACGCAACCGCCGTCCTTGCGGTCGCACTGACGATGGGGACGATCAACCTCTACACGGGCGGCCCCGCGCGGCTCGCCGCTGCACTCGCCCAGGACGGGCGTTGCCCCGATGGCTCGGCGCGATGCTTACAGGAGCGTGCCGCGCCGTCCTCTGTTCGCGCTCGCCGTTCTCGGCACCGTGTTGCTCGTGGCCCTGGCCGCCGGTATCAGCAGCGCCGCTGATCTGATTCGCGCGACTTCGGCCTGCTTCATCGCGGTCTACGTGCCGGCGGTCGCATCCGCCGTCCGCATTCTCCGCGGGCGCATCCGCACGGCAGCGGTCGTCGCGCTCGTGCTCGTGACGGTGGTCGCCGTCTTTTCCTCGGGTTTCCTGCTTGTGCCGGCCGCGGCAGCGCTGCTCTCCATCGGCCTCCCGCGCTCGACGACCACCCGACTGGCGGCTACCCGGTAGCTCACGATTCGGGCGGGCCGTGGAGACGTGGGTGAGATCGACCGCCATGCTGGCGCATGTGCGAGTGCGCCCTCACGTACACCTCGATCTGGAAGGAGAGAAATGGCTTCGACCGCGAATCCGACACATCTGCCCCCTCTTGGGATGCATGCGCACGAAGAGGTGGGACGCGAGCTTGACGCGACACTGATCGATCTGATCGACCTGTCGCTCTGGGGCAAGCAGCTGCACTGGAGCGTTGTCGGCCCCTTGTTCCGCGCCCTGCACGAACGTCTCGACGAGCTCGTCGACTCGTGGCGGGAGCTGGCGGACATCGTGGCCGAGCGCGCCGTCGCCATCGGCCACTGGCCCGACGGCCAGGCGGCGGCCGTCGCTGCCGGTGCGACGGAGATGAGAGTCGAGCGCGGGCCGGTCGCGGATCAGGTCGTGGTCAGGCAGCTGGCCGGCCGTCTGGCGGAGGTCAGCGAGCGCGCACGAGCACGTCTCGGTCGCATCGGAGAGCTTGATCTGGTCTCACAGGACGTGATGATCGAGGTCTTGCGGGAGCTCGAAAAGCAACTGTGGATGAGCCGCGCTCAGCTACCGGCGAAGGATTAGTGATGTCATTCATCTCACGCGGCTTCCGCAGGCGCCGGCAAACCTCGGTCGATCCGGCGCGTATTCCCCCGGGCCAGTACGTGACCGATGATTTCCCGGTGCTTTCCGCCGGGCCGACGCCGCACACGCCCTTGGAAATTGGACGTTCGCGATCCGCGGGGTTGTCGACGAGCCGAAGTCGTGGACGTGGGAGGAGTTTCGCGCACTGCCCAGCGAGACGCCGACCGTGGACATTCACTGCGTGACCAAGTGGTCGAAGTTCGACACGGTCTGGACCGGCGTCTCGCTCGACGTCCTGCTCGATGGTGTCGAGTCGAGCGCCGCCTACATCACCGCCTTCTGCGACGGCGGCTACACCACGAACCTGCCGCTGGCAGACGTGACCCGTGGTAAGGCCTGGGTCGCCTACGCCTATGACCAGGAGCCACTCGAGCCCGAGCACGGCGGCCCGGCGCGGCTACTTGTGCCGCACCTGTACTTCTGGAAGAGCGCCAAATGGGTGCGCGGGCTCGAGTTGCTCGAGGAGGACGAGCCAGGCTTCTGGGAGCGCTACGGCTACCACAACTACGGCGATCCGTGGCGTGAGCAGCGCTACCAGGGAGACTGAACTCAGGCGGCGGCGCGAGCGCGGCGGCGGTTGAAGCGCTCGACGCGACCGCCGCTGGCGACCGTGCGCGGGCGGTCGGTGTACGCGGGATGGCAGTTTGAGCAGATCTCGACCGAGATCGCCTCGGCGGTTGAGCGGACGCCGAAGGACGCGCCGCACGAAGAGCAGCGCACCTCGACGAGATGCAGAATGGGATGCTGCGTCACAGAATTCTCCTTAGATAAAGACGGAACGGCAAGCAGCCACCCCGTCAACCAAATAAACGCTACGAGGGCTGGAAATGTTCCGCGCCCCGCGAGCGTGACAGCTCACTTCGAGGGAGGGCGGAGTCAGGTCTTGCGATCACAATCGCCGCCGCGCCCGACATGCGCGGGCGCGGCTACCTGCGGCACTCGGAGATCAGCGGATCCACACGAATCATCATGGCCCTCGCGCAGCGAGGGCCGGAATCGTGTGGATGAGTCAGCGTCTTTCTTCGTCGACGGTCCGCTCGGCCGTCGGGAGAGCCTCGAGACGCTCGTCCGGAATCGGCTCTCCGCTCTCGATCGAGCGGCCGTACGTCCCGGCGGCAAGACGGGCCTCGGCACGCTCGAGGGCAGCGAGCTCGTCCCGGAGATCGTCCGACAGACCCTCGTCCAGCTCGTCCTGGTAGAGGTCGGACGCCAGGTTTGCCGGATCGAGCTCGTCCGCCGGCTCGCCGGTTTCCTCGCGCCGGAGTTTCGCGAGCGCGCGCTCGATCCGCTCGCGCTCTCCGGCCAGCAGTTCGCGAGCGCGTTCCGAATCCATCACGCCACGATGCTACTGCGTGAAAGCAGGCCGGCGTCGCGCGCGGCTCCGATCACTCGCGCGACGTGGGCCAGCCGTGATCCTTGCGCCCGTGCGACGACCAACGTCGCCTCATCCGGTCCGCCGACTTCGTGTCCGCTCGTGAACGAAGCTCCGTAGGGATTCCCGCCGCCGTTGAAGACCTCGCGAGCCGTGAACCCGAGCGGGAGGACGATCGCACCCCAGTGATAGAGCGTGTTGTTGAGGGCGAGAATCGTCGACTCCTGCCCGCCGTGCTCGGTCTGCGAGGACGTGAATGCCGTGGCGACCTTGTTGATCAGCTTTCCCCGCTGCCAGAGCTGTCCGGCGAGGTCGAGGAACAGCTTCAGCTGCGCGGCAACGTTGCCGAAGCGCGTCGGAGTGCCGAATGCGATCCGTCGGCCCACTCGAGATCCTCGAGTTGCGCGACGGGCTCATCCTTCACCTCGGAGCGATGGCGGCCCCAGTATTGATTCAGCGAGATCAGCATCTCGTCGCTCAGTTCGGCGACGTGTCGAAGCCGGACCTCGGCGCCTTCGCGGGCAGCGCCCTCGGCGACGGCGCGCGCCATCGCGTGCACGTTGCCCGTGGCGCTGTAGTAGATCACGGCGATTCGGACGGGACGCTCGAGCGGTAGCGTCGTCACCGGCCGGCTTCGTTCCGCGGATTGCTGATCGAGAAGAGAGTGTCGACGGCAAGCTGGTCCACATTCGCGGGCCGAAGGACGCGGCGCGGCTCGGCATCGAGGTCGCCTACCAGGATCTGGCGCTCTGCGACAACCTCGACGTCGTCCAGAACATGTACCTGGGACGCGAGGAGCACGACCGGCTTCAGCGGCTGAGGGAGACGACCATGGAGCGCCACACCGCCGAGACGCTGCAGAGCCTCGCGGTGACGACGATCGGCTCGATCCGCCAGCCGGTCGCGCGCCTCTCCGGCGGGCAGCGGCAGTCGGTCGCCGTTGCCCGCGCGTGATGTGGAACTCGCGCGTCGTCATCCTCGACGAGCCGACCGCGGCGCTCGGCGTCGCGCAGACGCGTCAGGTCCTCGATCTCGTGAAGCGACTTGCCGCTCAGGGACTTGCAGTCGTGATGATCTCGCACAACCTGCTCGACGTCTTCGAGGTCGCCACACGGATCACCGTCCTGCGCCTCGGCATGAACGTCGCCGTCTTCGGGCGTGACAAGATGACTCCGGAAGAGGTCGTTCGCGCAGCTGGCCCGTGATCCTCGGGCTCGCGGCGATCGTCGTCTTCTTTACGCAGAAGAACGGCAACTTCCTCACGGCCGTCAACTTCGACAACCTGATCGTGCAGATGGCGGGAACGGCGACGATCGCGATCGGCGTCGTCTTCGTCCTCCTGCTCGGAGAGATCGACCTGTCGATCGGCTACGTCAGCGGGGTCGCGGGCGTGGTGGTGGCCGAGCTCCAGCTTCCGGGGAGCACCCACGATTTGCCGGGCCTCATAGCGATCCTGCTGGCGATCGTCACGTGCATCGTGATCGGCGCCTTTCAAGGCTCGTTCGTCGTGCTCATCGGCGTGCCGTCGTTCGTCGCGACGCTCGCGGGGCTGATCGCATTCCAGGGCGTGATCATCAAGGCGCTCCCGCGAGGTGTGATCGTGCTGCAGGACAACCTCATCAACGACGTCGCCAACTACTTCTCCGATTTCGGCGGTTGAATCATCGCCGTCGTCCTGTCCGGCAGGTACGCGGCCGCGCGCCTGAGCAGCATCCTCGAGCGCCGGAGGGCGGGGATCGCGGTTCCCTTCTGGTGGCTCGAGCTCGGCAGGGTGGCGGCGGTCGGCGGCCTCGCCTTCGCCGTCGTCGCGATCGCAAACCACGATCGGGGCCTGCCGTTCGCCGGGTTACTCGTCGCCGTACTGGTCATCGTCATGACCTACGTCGCCAGGAGGACGACGTTTGGGCGCCACGTCTACGCCGTGGGCGGCAACGCCGAAGCGGCCCGGCGCGCAGGCATCAACGTCGCGCGCATCCGCATCACCGTCTTCATGATCTCCGGGGCCATGGCCGCCGTGGGCGGGATCATCTTCGCCTCGAGGTTGAGGTCGGTCGACCTCAACGCCGGCGGAGGGACGATCCTGCTCGACGCAATCGCGGCAGCCGTGATCGGCGGCACGAGCCTCTTCGGCGGCCGCGGTGACGTCAGGGGCGCGCTGCTCGGCGCCCTCGTGATCGCCACGATTGCCAACGGGATCGATCTCGTCGGCTACAGCGCAGCGACAAGATTCATCGTGACCGGCGTCATCCTCCTCGCCGCGGTGACACTCGACACGTCTCGCGGCGACGGCTCGCGGCGTCAGGCCGCTGAGCTTCTCGTCACTCGACGGTGCTTTCGCTGATCAGGCGGGCGCCGCGGCCGCGCGTGACGAAGCTGAACGTCCAGCGCGTCACGACGAGGAGCCGGTTCTGGAACCCGATCAGATAGAAGAGATGGACGACGAGCCAGGTGACCCAGGCGGGGAAGCCGCTGAGCCGGATTCCCTTGACGTCGGCGACGGCCTTCGACCGGCCGATCGTGGCCAGATTGCCCTTGTCGACGTACCTGAAGGGCTCCGTGGCGCGGCCGCTCAGGCGGTTGCGGATCACGCGGGCGACGTAGCGTCCTTCCTGCATCGCCACAGGGGCCAGTCCGGGCAGCGCCGCGATCGTGCCGTCGCTCTGGGCGACGCGGACCATGTCGCCGAGCGCGAACACCTCCGGGTGGTCCTGCAACGTCAGGTCGGCTGTGACGGTCACCCGTCCGGCTCGGTCTACCTCGGACCCGGCGGCTGAGGCCAGCGCCGCCGCGAGCGGCGACGCCGCGACGCCGGCAGCCCAGATGACCGTGCGCGCGCCGACGTCCTCGATCTCGCTGTTCGCAGCACGGATCGTCACGGACGCAGAGCCGACGTCGACCACCGTGTGGCCGACGAGCGGCGTCACGCCGAGCTTCTCGAGCGCACGTTCGGCCTTGTGCGAGAGCGAGGGAGGAAAGCTCGTCAGGATACGGTCGGCGGTCTCGACGAGGAGCACGCGAGCGCGGCGAGTGTCGACGGAGCGGAAGTCGCGGCGCAGCTCCCGCCCGAGCTCGGCGATCTGCCCGGCCATCTCGACGCCGGTGGGGCCCCCGCCGACGACGACGAACGTCAGCCAGCTCTGCCGCCGCTCGTCGTCGCGCTCGACCTCGGCGGCTTCGAACGCGGTCAGGATCCGGTTGCGGATCTCGAGCGCACCGGCGAGCGACTTCAGCTCGGGCGCGTGTGCTCTCCAATCGTCGTGGCCGAAATAGGAGTACTGCGACCCGCCGGCGACGACCAGCGTGTCGTAGTCGAGCCGGTCGCCGCTCCGACCGTTCGGGAGGTGGTCGAGAACGACCTGCCGTCGTTCGAGATCGAAGCCGGTGACCTCAGCAAGCAGAACGCCGACGTTCGCCTGCCGCCTCAGTACCGACCGAAGCGGTGCAGCGACCTCGGCCGCCGAGAGCGCTCCCGTGGCCACCTGGTACGCGAGCGGCTGAAAGAGGTGGAAGTTCTGCCGGTCGACAAGCGTCACGTCGACGGCAGCGCCTCGGAGCCTGCGAACCGCCTGCAGCCCGCCGAAGCCGCCGCCGACGACGACGACGCGCCTGTCAGGCGGCAAGGCGTGCGCGCAGCGCGTCCGTGTGCAGGTCCTTCGTGTTCGGGTTTCCCGGTTGATGCTTGCGGCCGCCTGCGGCAAGCGTGCCGGCGTCGACGGCGTCTAAGCCGATCTCGTCGATCAGCTCCGCCACCGTCCCCTTCGCCGCCTCGTCGTCGCCCGAGATCGGGATGCCAGTCGAGGTCGTGCGGTCGCTGTCGAGCTCCTCGAAGTGGCCGTCCCGGTCTGGGTAGTAGTTGTTCGTGTCGATCACGACCTTGCCGGCGACTCCCTCTGTCGGAACCTCCAGATAACGACCAAACGGCAACGAGACGACGACGACCTCGCCGAACCACGCGGCCTCCGCAGCTGTCATTGCCCGCGCATGCGGACCGAGCTCCTCGACGACGGCCTGGAGTGTCTCCGGCCCACGCGAGTTGCTGAGCGCCACCTCGTGCCCGGCGTCGACGAACTGCTTGGCCAGCGTGCCGCCGATGTGCCCGGCGCCGATGATTCCGATCTCATCGCACCTCCTCCTCTGTCAAGACGCTACCGCAGCTTTCGGCTCGCTCTCGTCCGCGTGCACGATCAGCACCGCGGAGGGGCTTCGGTCGAGCACTGCATGGCTCACGCTGCCCAGTACGAGAGCCGCTGCGGCACCGCGTCCACGCGCGCCCATGACGATCAGGTCGTGGCCACCCTCTCTCGCGGCCTTGACGATCTCGTCCGCCGCTCCACCAACACGGACGACGGTCTCGACCGGGACGTCGTCCGGCACCTTCGCGGCCGCCTCGTCGACCACTGATCGTGCTCCCGCCTCGAGGTCAGCATCGCTCACGGCCGTCACGTACGAGCCGGCGAACAGGACCGGCCGTGTGCCGACGCTGATCAGGGTGAGGCGGCCACCGACGCTACGCGCCAGGTCGACGGCTTCGTCGACTGCGCGGGCGCCGTGCTTCGAGCCGTCGACTGCTACCAGGATGCTGCGGAACATGTTCCTCCTTTCGGTGCCGGACCGGCGCCAGTCCGGTCTGGGGTGGACGCGTCGTGAAGAACACGCCGCGATCGTCGGCGAGCATGAGCTCCTTCACGCCGAGGCCGGCGACGCGGAACATCAGCACGTCGTCGAGGCCGCTCCCCGGTCTGCGCATCGAGCGCGTCGCGCCGACGGCTGCGATGGCAGCAGAAGAGCTTGCCGTGGACGAGGTACGAGGGACGCGCGTTGTCGGACACCTCCTTCGTCGTCTGCGGCATCGACAACGCGAGCTCGTCGAGGTCGGCCATCGTCGTCATGGCGCCAGTCTGTCAGCGTTGGAGCTCGGCCAGCCGTTGCTCGAGGAAGCGCCGCTCGGCGTCCGAGTGAACGAGCTCGAGCGCGCGGGCGTAGGCCGCGCGGGCGTCTTCGACGCGATCGAGCCGGCGTAGGAGCTCCGCACGCGTCGCGTGCAGATAGTGGTAGCGGTCGAGCTCGAGGTTCTCGATCAGGGCGAGCGCGGCCTCGACGTCGCCCGCTTCGGCGATGGCGGCGGCCCGGTTGAGCTCCACGACCGCCGAGCCGGTGAGGCGGGCGAGCTCGCCGTACAGAGCCGCGATCTGTGGCCAGTCCTGGGGCTCGTCAAGGTGCAGGGCCGCGATCGCCGCCTGTAGCACATAGGGGTCGCGGCCGCCGAGCGCGAGCGCGCGCTCGAGCGTGGCCTGTCCCTCGGCGATCTGGTCGAAGTCCCAGAGCGACCGATCCTGGTCGCGGAGGGGGACGACGGTGCCGTCGGCGAAGCGCGCCTCGCGGCGAGCGTCGTTGACCAGCATCAGCGCCAGCAGTCCGTGCACCTCGGCCTCGTCGGGCATCAGCTCGGCGAGAGTGCGCCCCAGCCGGATGGCCTCGGCTGCGAGGTCTCCGCGCCCGCCGTAGCCCTCGTTGAAGATCAGGTAGACGACAGCGAGCACCGCGGCGAGGCGGTCGGGGAGCAGATGAGCCGGCGGCACGCGAAACGGGATCCCGGCGGCCTTGATCTTGTGCTTCGCGCGGACCAGGCGCTTGGTCATGGTCGCTTCCGGGACGAGGAAGGCGCGCGCGATCTCGTCCGTCCTCAGCCCGCCCAGGGTCCGCAGCGTGAGCGCGACCTGGGCATCGAGCGCGAGCGCGGGATGGCAGCACGTGAAGACGAGCTCGAGCCGCTCGTCCGGGATCGTCCTCTCGTCCATGTCGTCCTCCATCGTTTCCGGCACGTCGAGCAAGCGGGTCTTCGCTGCGAGCGTGCGATCGCGGCGGATGTGGTCGATCGCGCGGTTGCGCGCGGTGGTCACCAGCCAGGCGCGCGGGTTGGCGGGCGTCCCTTCGCGGGGCCAGCGCTCGGCGGCGATCGCGAACGCTTCCTGGGCGGCTTCCTCGGCGAGGTCGAAGTCGCCGAGGAAGCCGATCAGGGCGGCGAGGACGCGGCCCCACTCATCGCGGAAGACCTGGTCGAGGATCGCTATTGCTCCTTGATCGGGCGCACCTCCACCGCACCGCCCATGCTGGCCGCCGGAATGCGCGACGCGAGCTCGATCGCGGCGTCGATGTCATCGGTCTCGAACATGAGCCAGCCGGCGAGCGCCTCCTTGACGGTGACGAACGGCCCGTCGGTGGTCAGCGTCTTGCCGTCCTGCACCCGAACCGTGGTCGCCGTCTCGGGGGGCTGCAGCTGGACGCCGGAGGGGGTGACGCCAGGGGTCTCGTTGATCGCCGTGTAGGCCGCGTAGATCGCCTTCTGCTCGTCCTCTGACACGCGCTCCCACTTGTCCGGCGAGTATGGCGTCGGGGCGTCGCCGAATTGGATCAGCAGCATGTACTTCATCGCTTTCCTCCTGCTCGGAATGGTCGCCTCTAAGACGAACGGCGGACGACGAGAGGGACAGCCTCGCGTGGAATGGCTCCGGCTACCGCTTTAGCCGCGCCGTTCCGAAGGTCCAGAGGTTTCCCTCGAGGTCACGAGCGCTGTAGCCACGTTGGGCGCCCTCCATGGCGTCGTGTGGCTCGCCCAGGACCTCGACGCCGGCTGCCTTCGCGCGCTCGTAGTGGCCGTCGACGTCGTCGACCGCGACGTAGGCCCAGCCACGACCGCTATGGCTGCCGTGCAAGTCCTCGGGGCGCTCGGATTCGATCAGCACCATTCCGTCTCCGTGCATCACCGCCGCGTGCTGGACGTCGTCGGCGCCGCCCTGATCGAAGACGCGGGCTCGAGGCTGAATGCGTTGGCAAGCCACTCGAGCGCGGCCTTGACATCGCGATAGGTGAATGCCGGGTAAACGTCCACGAGGTTCGCGCCGCTTCCTCCTACACGGTCACAGGCACGCGATCGTCGTGTTCGTCGAGGACGTACTGCTCGACGGCGATAGCTCGGTAGAGCCGATGGCGCGCCGGAGACTGCAAGTCCTCCTGCGTCCATTCGCGTCCGCCGTGTGCGAAGGCGCGCCGGGAGTAAATGCCGATTCGTTCCGCGAGCTCGTCGCCTGCAAGCTCTTCGGCGGCCGCCGACATGTAGACGGCTTGACCTGTGTTGATGGGCACGGTGGAGTCGAAGATGACGATGCTCACCTCGCGTCGCGCTGCGAGATCTTGAGAGTGCCTCGCTTCTGGCCACGAGACCCAAAAGAACTCGCGGTGTGCCGCGGACGCGTAGTACACCGGCGCTACCCAGGGCCGCCCGGACCGATCGGCGGTGCCGAGCACCATGTACAGATTGGCGTCGATGATCGCTCTCGCGATCGCTGCCAGATCGTGCTCGGCGTTCATCCCTTCTCCTTCCGATCGGCGCTCGCGAACTTGGCCTCGTCGAAAGCCGATGCTAGACCCGGCTGAGGGTCAGCTTGTAGCCCCCGCCCGGCCACTCCCACGCTCCATCAAGCGTGTTGCCGTCGTCGCTCCACCGACCCTGAAGACCGCTGGCGACCCTTCGGCCCAAACCAGCTCGTCACGTTCTTGTCACCCACCTCGTGGGTGTAGTCGAGCGTCTCCCCACGCGTCGTGTAGATGGGGGAGGTCAGGGCGTCAGCTGGCGCGGCGCCGCGCGTGCAGCAGGTGCTGCACCTGAATCGCGATGCAGGGCTCAGCGCGAACCTCGGCCACCGAGCCTGAGGAAGTCCCGCTCGGCGTCTGTCGGCGCCAGCGCGGCCGCACGCTCGTAGGCGGCCGCGGCCTCGCTGTTCCGGCCCAGCCGCCGAAGCAGATCGGCTCGCGTGGCGTGGAACGGGTGGTAGTTGTCCAGGTCCAACTCGTCCACCAGAGCCAGCGCAGTGGCTGCGCCGTGCACCTCGCCGATGGCGATGGCGCGGTTGAGGGCCACGACCGGCGTGGGGGCGACCGCAAGCAACTGGTCGTACAGGGCGACGATCTGCGACCAGTCGGTCTGCTCGACTGTCGCAGCGTCCGCATGCACGGCGTTGATGGCGGCCTGGAGCTGATACAGACCGGGTTGGTTACGGCGAAGCCACCGGCGGACGATCGCCTGACCCTCCTCGATCAAGGCCCGATCCCATCGTCTGCGGTCCTGCTCGCCGAGCAGCACGAGGGAGCCGTCGGGCCGCGTTCGCGACCCGCGACGGGACTCGGTCAGGAGCAACAGCGCCAGCAGGCCCGCCACTTCTGGCTCGTCGGGCATGAGGGTCGCCAAGATCCGTGCGAGCCGGATTGCCTCCGAGCAGAGACCCGGTTCGGCTGGCCTGGTCAGCCCGGCGTTGTAGACGAGGTAGACGACGGCCAGCACGGGGCCTAGGCGGTCGGGCAGCTCGTGACCCTCGGGCACGCGGTAGGGGATTCGGGCGGCCTTGATCTTCCGCTTGGCACGCGCGATACGTTGCGCCATGGTCGGTTCCGCCACCAGGAAGGAGCTGGCGACCTCCTTGGTCGACAGGCCGCCGAGCAGTCGGAGGGTGAGCGCCACCTGCGCTTCCGTGGAGAGCGCCGGGTGGCAGCAGGTGAAGATGAGGCGAAGCCGGTCGTCCTGCACGGGGCCCACCTCCCCGCGCATGCCGGGATCGTCGTTGCCGGGCGAGAGCACCGCCACCTCGCTGAGCAGTTCCTGTCCACGCGACTCCCGGCGCAGGCGGTCGATGGCACGGTTGCGGGCGGTCGTCGTGATCCAGGCGCCCGGGTTGGGCGGCAGGCCGTCGCCCCACTTGCGCAGCGCAACGGCGAACGCCTCCTGCACCGCATCCTCGGCGACGTCGATGTCACCGAAGACGCGGATCAGGGCAGCCACCGATCGGCCGGACTCCTCGCGGAAGATCCGGCCGACCTCGGCCTCGTCGAGCTTGGGTGCGGCGTCGACGTCGCGCACCGCTCAGGCGGAAAAGTCCCGGAACGGACGGACCTCGATCGGCGCCTTGATGGCTCCAGTGACCTTCGACGCCCAGGCGAGCGCAGCGTCGAGGTCCTCGGCCTCGATGATGTAGAAGCCGCCGAGGTGCTCCTTCGACTCCGCGAAGGGGCCGTCGGTGGTCAGCACCTCGCCCTCGGACACGCGCACGACTGTGGCCGTGTCGGGTTCATGCAGACGGCCGGAGAAGAGCCAGGCGCCGGCCGACTTCATCTCCTCCTCGAGCACGCCGACCCGCTCCATGAGCTGCTGCATCTCCTCGGCGGTCATCGGGTCGCGGGCCTGTCCCTCGACACTGTGGACGGACAACAGGTACTTGGCCATGCTGGTCCTCCTCGTGGTGGGCGGGCACTTCCCGCCTCTCACCCCAACTACGAACGGGCCTCGCCCAGATTGACACTTCCGGACGGCTATATGCTCTACTAGGGACCGCGTCCGATCGACCAAGGAGACGAGATGCGCGGAGCGTTTATGTCCATCCAGAAGGGCTTTGGCACCTATTCGGAGGATATGACGCTTGCTGCACAGAACGTTGAACTTGGGGATCTTCGCGCATGTAGACGCCGGTAAGACAACTCTCACCGAGCGGCTGCTGTACGCCGCCGGTGTCATCGACGAGGTCGGCAGCGTCGACGATGGCACCACCCAGACCGATTCCTTAGCGCTGGAACAGCAGCGCGGCATCACGATCAAGTCCGCGGTCGTGTCGTTCGCGATCGATGACGTCACGGTCAACCTGATCGACACGCCCGGCCACCCGGACTTCATCGCCGAGGTGGAACGGGTCTTGAGCGTGCTGGACGGCGCCGTGCTGGTGGTCTCCGCCGTGGAGGGTGTGCAGCCGCAGACCCGCATCTTGATGCGAGCGCTGCAACGGCTGCGCGTTCCGACCCTCATGTTCGTGAACAAGATCGACCGTCGCGGCGCCGGTTACGACGGCGTACTGCAGAACATCTCGGACCGACTGACACCGGCGATCATCCCGCTCGGATCCGTACGCGATCTCGGGACGCACGCCGCCGAGTTCACGCCGTCGGGCGCGGCCGACGTCGCTTTCACGGCGAGCCTGGCGTCCGCGCTTGCCGAACGCGACGACGCACTCCTCGCCGCGTACGTCGATGACGAGACGCGCGTTTCGTACCGGCGACTCCGAAAGGAGCTCGCGACCCAGACAAAGCGCGCGCTGGTGCATCCGGTGTGCTTCGGCTCGGCAATTACCGGAGCAGGGGTGAACTTGCTGATGAGCGGCATTGCGGAGCTGCTGCCCGCGGCCGAAGGCGACGTCGACGGTCCCGTTTCGGGCAGCGTCTTCAAGATCGAACGCGGTCCGGCCGGCGAGAAGATCGCGTACGCCCGCATGTTCTCGGGCACGGTGCGAACGCGAGATCGGGTCCGGTTCGGCGAAGGCGGCGAGCGGAAGGTGACCGCGATCACCGTCTTCGACCACGGCTCAATCGTTCGGCGTGCATCGGTGTCCGCGGGCGAGATCGGGAAGCTATGGGGTCTCGGCGAGATCCGAATCGGCGACGTGATCGGCAACCCACGAACGGCCGTCGCGCAACACCATTTCGCCCCGCCGACACTCGAGACGGTCGTCGTTCCCAGCCGCGCAGACGACAATGGTGCGCTCCGGGTGGCGCTCGCCCAACTCGCGGAGCAAGACCCGTTGATCGACGTGCGACAGGACGACACCCGGCAGGAGATCTCGGTCTCGCTCTACGGCGAGGTGCAGAAGGAGGTCATCCAGGCGACGCTGGCGAACGACTTCGACCTCGACGTCAGCTTCCGCGAGACCACCATGATCTGCATCGAGCGGCCGGCGGGCGTGGGTGCGGCCGTCGAGACACTCGGCAGGGCGCCGAATCCGTTCCTCGCAACCGTTGGGCTGCGCATCGAACCGGCTCCGACGGACACCGGCGCGAGCTTCCGGCTGGAGGTGGAGCTCGGGTCGATCCCGCTCTTCGTCTACAAGGCAGTCGACGAATTCCGCATGGCAGTCGAGGGCTACGTGCACAACGCGCTGCGCGAGGGCCTTTACGGATGGCAAGTGACCGACTGCACGGTTACCATGACGCATTCCGGCTATGTGTCGCCGGCGAGCACTGCCGGCGACTTTCGCAAGCTGACGCCGCTGGTTTTGCTGAGCGCGCTGGAGCGGGCGGGCACGGTGGTGTGCGAGCCGGTCCACCGCTTCCACCTCGAGATCCCGCCAGACACGCTCGGTCCGATGTTGTCCGCACTGGCGCGGCTGCACGCCGTCCCAGGAACACCGTCGATACGAGGTTCGTCGTGCGCGCTGGAGGGCGACATTGCGGCTGCTCGCGTGCACGAGCTGCGGCAACTGCTGCCCGAACTGACGCGCGGCGAAGGCGTGCTCGAGTGCGCGTTCGGCCACCATCAGCCCACCAGCGGAAGCATCCCGACCCGTTCACGGAACGAAGAACCGCTTCGCGTCACGCGAGGGAGAGCGAGTGGCTGATCGGAAGATGCACGCCGACGAGGAACACACGGACGTCTCTCTGGTTCGACGATTGCTCGCCGCGCAGTTTCCGGAGTGGGCGGCGCTGTCGATCGAGCGGGTCCCGTCCACCGGGACAGACAACGCGCTGTATCGGCTCGGCGACGACATGGTCGTGCGACTCCCGCGCATCCACTGGGCTTTCGAGAACGTGGACAAGGACTTCCGCTGGCTGCCCGTGCTCGCGCCGCTGCTTCCGCTTGCGATCCCGGTGCCGCTCGCGAAGGGCGCACCTGCGGAGGGCTACCCGTGGGAATGGGGGGTCTATCCGTGGCTGGAGGGTGAGAACCCGACCGTCGGCCGGATCGCCGACCCCGACTCCCTCGCGAGGGACTTGGCGCAGTTCGTCGAGGCGTTGCACGGGATCGACCTCGCGGACGGACCGCCTGCGACGCGCGGTGTGCCGCTGGCAATGCGGGACGACCCGACCCGCACCGCGATTGCCGCCCTACGCGGAGCGATCGACACGGATGCGACGACCGCCGCCTGGGACGCAGCCGTGCAGACGCCTGCCTGGTCCGGCCCGTCCGTGTGGGTCCACGGCGACCTGTCACCGGGGAACCTGCTGCTCCAGGACGGCCGGCTCACAGCGGTCATCGACTTTTCCGGCCTGGGCGTGGGCGATCCGGCGTGCGACCTGATCGTTGCGTGGAACCTCCTTCCCCCCACGGCGAGGAATGTCTTCCGCACCGGACTCGGCGTCGATGATGCGACGTGGGCTCGAGGTCGAGGCTGGGCGCTTTCCGTCGCACTCATCCAACTTCCGTACTACTGGAACACGAGCCCGGCGCTCGCGGACAACGCGCGCCATGTCATCCGCGAAGTCCTCGCCGATCACCACGGCGTCCTCGTCGAGCGGCTTCCGAGCGACGGCCTGCAGAGGTTCCGCGAGATCGATCGGTCCGAGGAGGTTGCCGTCCATTACCGCCAGGTCGGAAGCCGGCTCGTCGCCAAACGCGTCAACGACTCGGTCCCGAACTTCTTCGCGGAAGGTGACTTCCACAGCATTCCGGAGCTCGTGAAGAGGTGGCAGCCTGTGGTTGACGCGGGCGGCGTCCTGCTTGGAGCATTCGAGGAAGGACACCTGGCAGGCATCGCGCTCCTCGGAGGCGAGGTCGCAGCGGGCGTTTATCAGGTCGCACTTCTGTTCGTGAGCCGTCCGCATCGAGGGCGCGGCGTCGCGACGGCGCTCATGAACGAGGTGGAGCAGCTAGCGCGGAATGAGAACGCTCGCGCGCTCTACGTCTCATCCGTGCCGAGCGACTCTGCCGTCGGCTTCTATCTGTCGCGCGGCTTCCGGCCGGCCGATCCGTTGCCGGAGCTCTTCGCCGAGGAGCCGGAGGACATCCACATGCTCCTGCCGCTCACTGACTAGAAGCGACTCAGTGAGCGGGGGCCTGTCCCTCGTCGCGGTCTTCTTGAGGTGGCTGTGGTGGCGGGCGGTGCTGCATAACGGCTGGTGGCTGGTCACCAGCGTCTAGCTGGTCGTCGATGCAGACCTGTCGCCGTCGCAGCTCGTCCTTATCGGCGTCGCGCAAGGGGTCGTCGCGCTGGTGTTTGAGGTCCCGGCCGGCGTCGTCGCGGACACCATCAGCCGGAAACGGTCGCTCGTCGTCTCCCACGTTCTCATGGGGCACCGCGATGATCGCCACGGGGCTCGTGACCGACTTCGGGCCGTTGGTCGCCACCCAGATGCTGTGGGGCCTGTCGTGGACGTTCGCCAGCGGCGCCGACGTTGCGTGGATCACCGCGAGCTCGATGAGTCGGCGGGCATCTCCGTCGTGTTGATGCGGTCGGGGCGGGCCCGACCGAGGTCACCGACGCCATGGCTCGGTTCAGTTGGCACCGCCACCTGATCGAGTAGGGCCAGTACGCCGACTGGGTCGACCGCGGTCGCTTGCGTCCGTCCCATCGGCGCTGGAGTGCCAGCGGAGTGTCGGCGCCGTCGGCGTGGATGCCGATCGCCGCTTGGACGCCGGGCGCATCGGGCGATCCCGGTGAGCGGATGACGTTCGCGCGCACGCCGTTGGGACCGAGTTCGATGGCGAGGCCGCGCCACAGTCCTTCGATTGCTGCGCAGGCGGCGCCAAAGCCGCCGAGGTCAGCGACGGGCGTCGGCTCGGCGGTGATCGTGAGCAGCACTCCTGCCCCTTGCTTGACCATGTGGCGGCCGACGGCGCGGGCGGTGATGAACTGCGTCCGCGCTGCGACCTCGACCGGCTGCGTGAAGGCGTCCACCGGCATGTCGACGAGCGGCGTGCCTTGGACGTCTTGCATGCCGATCGCGTTGAAGAGGACGTCGATGCGCCCGCCGGCCGCGACAACGCTTCCGACGTGCGCTTCGACTGCTTGCTCATCGCTCGCGTCGACGACCGCCGTCGCGACCGTGCCGCCACTCGCCCGGATGCCGTCGGCAACGGCATCGAGCGCGGGGCTCGTGCGTGCGGCGAGGTGAACGGACGCGCCCTCGCGGGCAAAGGCGCGCGCGACGGCACCGCCGACCGCTCCCCCGCCGCCGTAGATAACCGCGACCTCGCTGAGAAGCACGAGAACCTCCTATCTCGGCGGCGACGCCGCCGGGTCGGGTACAGGAGCGCGTCGCCTGCCGCGCAGCGCGAAGCCGGTAGAGAGCGTGAGCAGGGCCGCAAGGCCGGCCGCCGTCAAGGCCCCAACCTGCAGGCCGTGAACGAACGCGGTGCGCGCAGCGTCCACGACGTTTGCACCGACGCGCGCAGGCACGACGGCGGCGACGTCAACCGCCCCGGCGAGGCTGGCCTGCGCCCCGTCGAGCTCGGCATCGGACAATGCGTTCGGTGCGGACGAGGCGAGGTCGCCGCGATATACGGCGGCGCCGATGCTGCCGAGGATCGCGACGCCCAGCGCACCGCCGAGCTCGGCGCCCGTCTCGGTGATCGCGGACGCGGCGCCGGCGCGCTCGGCCGGCGCTGCACTGACGACGAAGTCGGTGGCGAGCGTGCCGACCGCGCCGGCGCCGATGCCGATCAGCGTCGTACCGAGAACGAGCAGCTCGAGTCCGCTCGCAACTCCGAGCCCCGCCAGCAGCGCGGCGCCGACCGCGGCGATCGCGAGCGCCGCAGTGAGGACGAGAGAGCCGGACAGGCGTCGGACAACGACAGGCGCGAGCAGCGAGCCGGCCACCAGCCCACCGACGCCCGGCAGAAGCCAGAGGCCCGCCTCGAGAGGCCCCTTGCCGAGCACCAGCTGCAGGTACTGGCCCAGGAAGAAGTCGGTTCCGGCGACGAGGAAGACGGCGACGCACATCGCGGTGACCGCGGTCGCAAACGCGGCCCGCCGGAAGAGCCGGACGTCGACGAGCGGCTCGGCGAGGGCGAGCTGACGGCGAACGAAGGCAAGCGCGAGCACAGTCCCGACCGTGAGCGCGAGCAGCGGCCCCGCGCCGAGGCCGACGGCCGCGATCTGCTTCAAGCCGTAAATCAGCGCCAGGATCCCGAGCAGCGACAGCCCCGCGCTCGCCAGGTCGAGCCGGCCGGGCGCCGGGTCGCGGAACTCGGGCAACAACACCGGCCCGAGCACGAGCAGGAGCGCCATCACAGGCACCGCGGCGAGAAAGACCGACCCCACCAGAAGAACTGCAGCAGCGCGCCCCCGACCAGCGGCCCGATCGCCGCCCCGACCGAGAAGCTCGCGATCCAGATGCCGATCGCGACCGTCCGCTGCCGCTCGTCGAGGAACATGTTTCGGATCAGGGACAGCGTCGACGGCGCCAGCGTCGCCGCGGCAACGCCGAGCAGCGCGCGGGCAACGATCAGCATCTCGGCACTCCTCGAGAACGCGGCGAGTACCGACGCGGCGCCAAAGGCGGCCGCTCCGGTCAGGAGCAGGCGCCGGCGGCCGATTCGATCGCCGAGAGTACCCATCGTGATCAAGAGCCCGGCAAGCAGGAAGCCGTAGATGTCGGTGATCCACAACAACTGCGTGCTCGTCGGCGCGAGATCGGCGCTCAACTGTGGCAGCGCCAGATAGAGCACCGTCAGATCCATCGAGTACAGCAGGCACGGCAGGGCGATCACGGCCAGCCCGACCCACTCACGCCGTCCGGCAAGCACGGGCCTCGGTCCGTTGCCGTTGCTCACGCGCTCGCCGTCGATCGCCTTGTGGCAGTCGCGTTCATGGGCTCCTCTCGCTTCCAGTCTGTTCGTCGAGACCGTCGGCCGCGGCGAAACTCATCGCTGGCGGCGGGACTAGGTCGCTAGCTCGTCGGGCAGACCGAAGCGCGGGAAGATCTCGGGTGTGCGGATGCTGTGACGTCGGTGATCCGCGTGCCCCGCAAGGTGAGTACGTCGAGCGCGAGCGGAAGAAAGCGGCGCCGTTCCGGGTGCAACGCAGAGGTTGCCAGCGCCAGCTGACCGTTCGCGCGGGGCGGGAGATAGCGCAGGCGCGGCGGCGGTCCGCCGGGCATGAGCCAGGAGTCGGCGATCGCCTCGCGGCCGCGATACCACGTCGTGTGTGGGGGCATTGCGAATGTGGCGTCCTCGGTGAGCAACACGACGATTGCCTCGACGTCTGCGCGCTCGAAGGCGTCGACGAAGTGCTGCACGATCTCGCGGACGCGCTCGTCGCCGAGCGAGCGCATGGTTGCCTGCTGGCTCTTCGCGCAGTGCTCTATCGTTCTCGCTCTCGCCGAGATCATCCTCTTTTAAGAGACCAGACCGGGCGCGTGGGGCAAACTCATCGCGACTGGCCGATTAGTTCGGCGGCCGGCGTCGGTCAAGAGAGACAGGGCATGAGGCCACCCCGCCCGAACTCTCGTCCACCTGGAGCTTCGCGCCGGAAACCTGGCGTGCGCCTGCGCCAGGCGGCGAGATCGCGCTCTGGCAGTCAAAGAGATAACGCCAGCGGGAGGGATGCGCGGGTGATCAGAGGCGTCAGCCAGGTCGTGTCGGAGGTCGAACGCGGAGTCGAGTTTCCTCAGCCGCCCATCGAGCAGCCCTTCGGCTGGTGGTCGAAGTACGAGGATCAGGAGGGCAACCGCTTCGCGCTGATGGCGGGGGAGACAGGCGAGGCCGACCGGTCCGGTGCCGGTGAAATCGATGGTTGAGCGGACGCGCTACGAGCCCGGAGAGTTCTGCTGGGTGGGCCTAGCGACATCGGACCCTCCCAGGGCAAAAGCGTTCTACGGGCACCTGTTCGGCTGGCAGGCTGAGGATCTACAGGCACCCGAGATCGGGACCTTCACGATACTTCGTCTCCGGGGTAAGAACGTCGCGTTTCTGTATCGGCAGACCCGCGAGGCACGCGCCGCACGGGTGACGCCGCACTGGACGTCCTTCATCTCCGTGGATGACGTGGACGCCACCACCGCCCGCGCCGAGGCGCTTGGCGGTGCAACCGTACGCGACTCATTTGATGTGGTGGACACGGGCCGCGTCGCGACGTTACGAGATCCGGCCGGTGCGATCGTATCGCTGTGGCAACCACGCTCCATGGTCGGCGCCGAGGTGCTCGGCGACGCAGGCTCCCTCTGCTGGAACGAGCTCGCGACGAGCGACGTGCCCGGGGCGAGGTCCTTCTACGGCGACCTGTTCGATTGGAAGTACGAAAACGACAGCGGATGCATCGCGATCGAGAACTCGGCAGCTCCAGCGGAGGAATGCGAGCGCAAAGCGAGGATGAACAAGGCAGTGCGCCGAATTGGATTCCGTACTTCTCCGTTGAGAGCGCGGATCAAGCTGCGAAGAGGGCAGAGCGAGCGGGAGGGCGCATCCTCGTCCCGGGCGGTGGCATCCGCGGGAGACGCTTCGCGCGGCGCGTCGCGCTCATCGCCGACCCGCTGGGCGCGGTGTTCGGCGTCCTCGGGGTCGAGCGCCACGAGCGCCGTGTGTGGCCCTCGCGCTGACAAGGCGAGAGGTCGGGCTCAATGTGGTTCTGCCCCGCGACCTAGTCACCGGGAGGAATGATGATTGCTCGAATCTGGAAGGGGGCCGTCCGCCGTGCCGAGGGTGACGCCTACGCGGAGTGCATGCGCGAAACGGGGGTGGCCGGCTATACGAAGACACCCGGTAACCACGGCCTGACGAGGCGGAGCTGCGCCGGCAGGCGGAGGGACGGGCAGACGAGAAGGCGTTCGCGATCGAGAGCGAAGGAAAGCTCGTCGGCCTGGTCCAGTTCCACGAGGAGAACGAGCCCGACTTCCGCCACGCCGGCATCGACCTCTTCCTCTCCGAGCGCCATCACGGAAGGGGCCAGGACGGCAACTTCGACATGTACGAGACGATGCTCGCTTGGGAGACCATACCCCTCGACGCGCAGCCGGTCGTGGTGCGGGACTTCGCGGAGATCTGGCGGCCGACAAGATCGTCTACTCGAAGACGCTGGACACGGTCTCAAGCGCCCGGACGCGCCTGCGAGCTAGGAACGTCCAGCCGTGTAGATCACGGCGGGGTAGTCGTCGAGGATGACGGTCTTCTCATCGTGCATCCCGATGTTCTCGGCAACACGACGAGACGCGATGTGATCGGGATGGATGATCGCTACCAGACGCGACAACCCAAAGCGTCTGAACGCCAGCTCCCGAGCCGCCGTCGCAGCCTCCGTGGCGATTCCTTGGTTCCAAAACGTCTTCTTTGTGTGCCATCCGATCTCTATTTCCGAGGCGCCCTCGAGGGCCAGGGGTCTGATCCCGCAGTACCCAAGGAAGCCTGAAGTCGGGAGGGACTCGATAAGCCAAAATCCGAACCCGTACTCCTTGTACAGCGCGAGATTGCGGCTGATCCACGCGGACGCTTCGTCTCTTGTCTTCGAGCGAGGGTAGAACCTCATCTGGTTTTCGTCTGCAACCATCGCGGCGAGGTCGTCGAGATCGTTTTGATTGAACTCGCGCAGTTTCAAGCGCTGGGTTTCGAGGATCGGCGTCATCGCCCCGATGACCGGTGGACGCTCTCTCATGCGTGCTAAGACGTTAGCGGCGCGCCCCGCTAGCCCCCGGCGCTAGCGCCGGGGCGCAGAGCCGGCGTCAGCCGAGGTCGTGCCGCCAGACGCGCGGGACGCGGCCGTAGTCGACGTCGGACGCGCCGAGCCAGCGCGCGAGCGGACGCGCCGAGCCAGCGCGCGAGCTCGTGGATCGCCTTCGCGATAGCCGCGCCCGCGTCCTCCGTTGCCCCGTTGGCTTGTCGACGACGAGTCTCCGTTGAGGCGATTCCCGTAGGAAAGGAGTCGGCCACGACCGCGCCTACGGGGAGGACGCTAGGTCTACCGCTCGTCGACGATCTCGCCGTCCTCGGAGGTGGCCTCCCGAGTGAGGGACCACGCCGGACCCGCTTCAGGAAACGGCGCCGCCGCGAGGGCCGCCTGCATCTGCTCGGCGGAGTCCCAGCGCCAGGCGTCGACGAACGTGCCGTCCTCGAGGCGGACTAGACGAGCCTCGGCGAGGCCGGGGTGGTCAGCCCGGATCGCGGCGATCAGCGTGGCCCGCCGGGCGAGCAGCTCCTCGATGTCGGCTGGGTCGACAACGTAACGGTGGATCCTGATGTCTGCCATCTTGGTTCCTTTCTTTGCTGTTGGAGTCGTTTGGTCGCGGCCATAGAGGATCAGGGCTGCTGGCGACGGGCCATGGTCGTACCGAGCGGCCTCGTCGGGGCGGCTGCCTCGGCGAGCATGAAGCCGCCGAGGCAGCCGATCGGACTGGCGAGGACGCGGTCACACTCGTCGCGAAAGACCTGCTCGAGAATCGCTAGCCCTCCACGATCGGGCGCACCTCGATCGCGCCGCCCATGCGCGCCTGCGGGATACGCGAGGCGAGCTGGATCGCGGCGTCGAGGTCGTCGGCCTCGAACACGAGGTAGCCAGCAAGCGCTTCCTTGATCGCGACGAACGGCCCGTCGGTCGTCAGCGTCTTGCCGTCCTTCACGCGCACGGTGGCTGCAGCCTCGGGGGGCTGCAGCCAGAGGCCGGGGGTGACGCCGGGCGTCTGGTTGATCGCCTGGTAGTCGCTGTAAACCGCCTTCTGCTCGTCCTCCGAAAGCCGCGCCCACTCCTCCGACTGCGGCGTCGGGGCGTCACCTTGCTGGATCAGCAGCAGGTACTTCATCGATTCCTCCTCTCATCGAACTCGGTCGCCTCAGAGACGAACGGCGGACGAGGGAAAGGACACTTCGCACGCATTCGTCACAAGGCCCGTCGCCAGAGCCGCTCGGGCAAAGCGCTGCGGGCGACTGTCAGTGACGAACGTTGTGGAGCACCGGCGAGAGCTTCCGGGGGTCGAGCACGCGATAGAGGTCGCGCGTCTCGATGGCCGGGGGTGCCCGTGCTTCGGACGGCATCCGGCCCGGGGTTCCGAAGTGAGCATGTCGTGAACTGACGGGCCGGCAACGTGAAGCGAACGCCGTGACTGATGAGCTATGGGAACGGAGTACAGTCCAGACTCCGTCGCTTGTCCTTGAGAAGGAGATCATGAGCGTCCCACGTGAGGGTGGCTGCGCCTGCGGAGCGGTTCGCTACCGGCTTACCTCCGATCCGCTCTTCACGCACTGCTGTCACTGCCTGAACTGCCAGCGGCAGACCGGAAGCGCTTTCGTCATCAACCTGCTGATGGAGGCCGACCGTGTAGAGCTGCTCGCGGGCGCCCCGCAGCCGGTCGACGTGTCTCGTGACGACGGCAGCAAGCAGCGGATCTTCCGTTGTCCGACCTGCCAGGTGGCGGTCTTCAGCCAGTACGGGCACCCAGGGGTGCGGTTCGTCCGCGGCGGCACGCTCGACCAGCCCTCGAGCGTTGTGCCCGATGTCCACATCTTCACCAGGTCCAAACTGCCTTGGATCACGCTCCCGGACTCGGCGCCGGCGTTCGACGTGTACTACGACTCGAAAGCCCTCTGGCCAGCCGCCAGTCTCGAGCGGCTCGAGGCGGTCGTGGCTCCGGCGAACTCCGGCGCCTGAGGACCGCGGGAGCCAGCAGCTTCAAGACGGGAGCGTCGGGACTCGAATCTGTCCCCAGAACCCGCCCCCAGATGATCCGTGCTGAGCGACCTTCGCGTCCCGAGATCCAAGCTTGTACCGGGGACCTTGCCGTTTCCAAGAGCCGCACCCGCGTGGTCCGGCGAATGGGCGGCACCCCCAGCCTTGGCGGCCGCCCATTCGGTGGCACAGCTCTTAGTCTCGGGGGCGTTCGAGCGCCATGTCCGCCGCATGCGCACCCGTTATCGGGCTCGGCGCGACAGGCTCCTCGCGATGTTGGCGGAGCGTGCGCCCTCCACCACGCCGGTCGGGATCTCGGCAGGGCTGCGTGCTGCTCGAGCTACCCGCTGGCGCTCCCTCCGCCGACGCGCTCACCGAGCGGGCTGCGCGAGAGTCGATCGAGCTCTTCTCCGTCGGCCGCTGTTACCACGGCAGGGAGCCGTGCGCGAGGGCCTCGTCATCGGGTATGCGGCTCTACCCGAGCACGCTTTCGAGAGCGGCCTCGCTGCGCTCGGCGACTTCCTCGAAGCGTCCCTCGTCTCTTGAGAGATCGCCGTCGCTATTCGCGCTTCGAGGGAGAAGTGTTCCAGGAAGATCGCCCGGAAATGGTCTGGACGAAATCCGGTCCGGAGCGTCGGAGAACGCATGATCCTGCACCTGCGTCAGTTTCGGCGCGCGGGTCGGCGGTGGACCACTTCGAGTAAAGGAGGAGAGATGCGACTTGCGTCGTTCCGGTCGAAGCATCTGCTGTTGGGGCGGGACTCCTCGTAGCCCTGAGCAGCGTGTCAGCCGCATCGGCTTCTAATCCTGCCGCGGAAGCCGTAGGTTGCGCAAGCCAGTTCGAGCTCGCCCAGAAGACCGATATGGGAGTCGTTCCGTGACTTCGACGAGGAGACCTTCCGGGCGGGGTCATGACCCGCGGGCGGTCACGATTTCGCGAGCGGCGCAATCCGGTATGGGATAGATGCGATCATGACGGCGCTGCGTCCGCACTTCGTCAATCGAAACGCCGTCTGGAGCTGGACCGAGCTCTACCGGGTGGTCGACGGCTGTAAGTCGGCCTTCATCCTGTACGACACCAATTACGACATCCCGTCGATCGGCTTCCATCAGCACGCCTTGACGGGGGTCACATACACACACAACGGCAACCGGTGGCTGGCGATCGCGGATCAGGGAACCCTGCTCAAATAGCCGCAAAACGAGGACGGGGTCGTCCCGACGTTGGCACCCTGGCCGGTAGGTCGTTCAAGACATCGAAGAACGTCGTATCGAGAGGCGGCAGCTCACCCTCATGACTGCGCTCGCGTGCGTCGAAAGCCTGCGCGAGGGTCGCGCCCGGCGGCGAGGACGACGCCGTCGCTGTCGGGCGCAAGTGCGCCTCGACCGCACCGGCGGCCGAGGCGCGCGCCTCAGACATGGCTCGCCACGCGGCTGTCTCGTTGGAGATAGCGCGCGCCCGAACCGTTCCCGGCCGCCTCGTCGTCGGGATTGAGGAGCTCGCAGGCGTCGATCGAGAGGCAGCCGCAGCCGATGCAGGTCGTGAGCCGGTCGCGGAGCGCCTCGAGAGTGGCGATGCGCTGGTTGATGTCCTCACGCCAGCCGCTGGACAGCCGCTCCCAGTCGCGGCGGGTCGGGGTGCGGTTCGCGGGAAGGGTCGCAAGAGCTGCACGGATCCGTCCGAGGGGAATTCCCGCCGCGCGGCCGGCCTGGATCAGCGCGACCCGCCGAAGGACGGCCCTCTCGTATCGGCGTTGGTTTCCGGTTGTTCGGCGCGAGACGATCAGGCCTTCCTCCTCGTAGAAGCGGAGTCCTGAGGGTGCAACACCGCTGCGGGAGGCGAGTTCGCCGATCGTCAGCTCAGTGGGCATCGCGCTTGACTTAAACCTTACTTGAGGTTCTAGGCTGTCCGGCGTGGCTCAGCTGAAGGAGGAGACGGCTGCCGTCGGCACCCAACCTTTGATCCGCGCCGCGTCGCTCGCCGATCTGCGGGCGTCGGGACGGCTGGTTGTCCACGTCGACCGGCAGTCGCTGTGTCTCTTCGCAGACGGCGATCAGGTCTATGCCGTCGACAATCGCTGCCCGCACATGGGCTTCCCGCTCCACCGCGGCACGCTCTGCGACGGGATCCTCACGTGCCACTGGCACCATGCCCGCTTCGACCTCTCAACCGGCGGCACGTTCGACCAATGGGCCGACGACCTACGCCGTTTCCCGGTCGAAGTTCGCGGCGACGACGTCCTCGTTGACGTCAGCCCACTCGAAGACATGGTCAACCACCAGCGCAGGCGACTGCGTGACGGGCTCCAGCGGGAGATCCCGATTGTGCTTGCGAAAGCAACGCTCGCACTCATGAAGGTGGATCCAGCCGGCGTCGAGACCTTCTGCGACGGGCTCGACTTCGGGGTCGCGCGGCGCGGAGGGGGCTGGTTTCGCGGGCTGACGACGCTCACCTGCTTGATGAACCTTCTGCCAAGACTCGAGGAGGCGGATCGTGCCGCCGCGCTTTATCACGGGCTGGCCGACGTCGCGGCCGACTCAGCCGGCCAGCCGCCACGTTTTCGGCTCGACCCGCTCCCCGGTCCGGCGGACCATTCGCAGCTTGCGCGCTGGTTCCGCGATTTCATCGAGGTGCGCGACGCCGAAGGCGCGGAGCGCGCGCTCGTGTCCGCCGCGCGAGCGGGCGCGTCGTCCGGAGAACTCGCCGACATGCTCTTCGCAGCCGCGACCGACCACCGCTACCTGAACGGCGGACACACACTCGATTTCGTCAACAAGGCGCTGGAAGCGCTCGATCTCGCCGGCTGGGAGCGCGCAGAGGTGGTGCTCGCGTCGCTGCCGACGCAGCTCACCGGCGCGGAACGAATGGAGGAGGCGAACGCTTGGCGGAATCCCATCGACCTTGTCGCGCTTCTCGACGACGCGTTCGCGCGAATACCGGGCGCGCTTTCAGCGGGCGCGCACGTGGACGGCTGGTCGGGGCGTGACGCGGTCGTCGAGAGCGTCCTCGGTGAGGATCCGGCGGCGAGCATCGAGGCGCTGCTCGCGGCTCTTGGCGACGGTGCGAGTGAGGTGGAGCTTGCGTCCGCAGTCTCCTCCGCTGCTGTCCTCCGGATCGCCCGTTTCCCGACGAGCAACGAATTCGGCGATTGGGACACCGCGCTGCACACGTTCACGTTCGCCAACGCCGTCGAACAGGGACTTCGACGGGCGCCGTCACCGGAACTTGTCCGCGGTGTATTCGATGCGGCAATGAGCATCTACCTCGACCGCTTCCTCAACGTGCCGGCCACAAGGCTGCCCACCCCTGACCCCGACGCCGACCCAGACTTGCTGTTAGGGGAACTCCCGCGCCTGTTCGACCGTCAGCAACAGGTCGCCGAAGCGGGTCAGCTTGTCGCCTCGTTCCTGGGCGCCGGCGGCGACCCAGGCAGGCTCGTCGCCTCGCTCGGCGCCGCGCTCGTGCGCGAGGACCGCAACTTCCACACGATCCAGTGCGTCGAGGCAGCCGTCCGCCAGCACGAGCTGTTAGCCCCCGGCGAGGCCGCGGGCCTACCGCTGATCGCCGCAGCGCGCTACCTCGCCGCGCACGCTGCCACGACGCGCTCACAGCGACAGACGTTCGACATCGCCCGCCGGCTGCACCGGGGCGAGCGGCTCTACGAGGACATGGTGGTATGACCGAGTCCATCGCGAAGGCACCCGAAGGAATGCACACGATCACGCCGCACATCGTCGTCGGCGACGCGACAGCCGCTACCGATTGGTACAAGCGGGTACTGGGCGCCGAGGAGCGGAGTCGCATCGAGGTTCCCGGAGGAAAACTCATGCAGGTCGAGTTGTGGTTCGGCGACTCCGCGGTGATGTTGGCGGACGAGTTCCCCGAGCTGGGCGTCCTGTCGCCGCTCAGCGTTGGCGGCACCGCCACCGTCCTGCACCTGTACACGAATGACGTCGACGCGCTCTGGAAACGCGCGGTCGACGCAGGTGCGGAGGTCCGGCAACCGCTCCAAGACGTGTTCTGGGGCGAGCGCTACGGTCAGATCACCGACCCCTTCGGCCACCGCTGGGGCCTTGCACAGCACCTGCGCAATGTCCCGCGTGAGGAGATTGCCGACGCGGCGGCCGCAATGTTCGGCTAGCACGTCTAATGGTCGTCTGCGACCTGGCGTTCGAGATACTCGAAATGCCTTGACTCGCGTCGCTGACCTTCCACTCCGTGGCGCCGGCGGCGAGCCGGTCGACTTCGCCCGCACAATCGTCTCCCACGGGGTCGCCGAGTTGCCGCCGAACCACGTCGACCTCGCGGGACGCTCCTTCGAGACGACGCTGCTCGGCCGGGGGGTGCGCGGACGGTTCGGTTGACCGAGTCGGGCGGGAAGCTGCATACCGATGTCGTCTCGGGACGGGTCGGCGCGAATTCGCGAGGCGCTTGGCCGCGACCGCCAGCCACATGTTCAGGCTCGACGAGGATCTGTTCGGCTTCCACGCGGTCGTCAGCGCCGACGGCGACCTTCGCTCGGCTCACGTCGTCCGGGACGACGGCTGCCGTCGTTCGGAGGTGCCGCTGTCGCGAACGCGCGTGCTGCCGCCGACGCGGGTGCTAGGTCGACTGGCCCGCAGCTCGCCTAGAACCACCGCCTCGCTCTACGGCGTCGTCGCAGCGCGGCGAAAGAGCTTCGGGCTTCTCGTTGGCAATTGAGGCGAGGCGGCGCGCCAATGACCTGCTCGGAGCCACGAGCGCGACCACCGCGGCGGAGCTCACCCGCCGCGATCGCAGACCTAACGAGCTGGGGGTGCGGTGAACGTGCCGGTCGCCCGGTGTGGCGCCATTCGGGCGTTCCAGGCTCGTTTGATCTGCCGCATGTAGGTGATGGCGCGCGTCCGCGGCGAGCTGCGCATCTAGGATTCCCGCGACGTTCGGCCGCGGGTCGGAGGAGCACACGTGGTGGGGGCTCGGACTGACAACCCGAAGACCGTCTATCGGCGCTCGGAGCTCGCCCGCCGCCATGGCGGCGGTGAGCGCCTGGTGCGGAACCAGCCGGTGCTCTTTACTGTTTCACGCGCGCGCGCGAATACCAGAACTGGGGTAGGCGCGCAAGTTTCGTTTTGTTGCTGCGAGCGCGAAGCGCGAAATGGTCTCCAACCGCCTGCTCCCGGCGCAGGCGGGAACGGGTGCGGGTCGGACGCATGAGCACGATCATCCTTCGCAGCGGTGTCGAGGTCGAGAATCCACTCGAGCTGGCGCTTGAGTTCGTCGAGGCGTATTCGAGCTATGAGGCGTACGACTCTTCAGGACCTGCGTCATTCGACGAGAGTGACCTCAGGCTGGCGAACCGCGGCGGTGCCCGCATCGCGGCGGCCGAGATCGCAGCGATTCTCGAACGCCGCGGCGAGATCGAAGGCGCCTTGCGCAAGGTCCACCCTGATGCATCGTTGGCGGAGGCGACGAGCTCGATCCCCTGGATCCCGCTGACGCGGCTCTTCGACGCGTTCGCGGACATCCGCGGAATCGGTTTCTCGAAGATGACGAAAGCGCTGCACAGGAAACGGCCGGCGCTGATCCCGATGCTCGATAGCGTCGTCCAGGCGTACCTGACGAGGGACGATCCCGGGACGCGTTCGTCGGGGTCGTTCGGGGAGCGCGCCACCGCGCTCGTCCGCAGCTACAAACGAGACCTGGATCGCAACCACTCGGTCCTACAGGAGATCCAGCGGGAACTCGCGAGCCGCGAGTACCGGCTCACCGAGGTGCGAATCCTCGACCTCCTGATCTGGTCCGTATCAGCCACGACCTGAACGTCGGCGGCGTTCGAGCGCGCCCTCGACCTCGGCCGCGGGACGAGGATTTTACGGATGACTGCCGGGTGTCAGAGTCGTTCGGTCAAGTCGTGGGGTGCACAAACACGATCTCCCTGAAATCCGCGGATCCGCGAACGGTCAGTTGCGGTAGGCGACGCCCTCCCCTGGAACGCGACCGCCTCTCCCGGCTCATGGAAACACACCCAATTCCCACCTCAATGCGCACGCTCTGGGACCGGAAGGGCAGAGCTATCCGACGGTCAACCCTGAGTTTTTCGGCGTCATCGGCCGCTGGCAGAGCCGTAGCCGCCTCGCGGGCGTGTCGCGTGCGAAAGACTCGGTTCTGCCTGCATATCGGCGCGACCAGCGGGCGTGAACAGAGTTTTGGCACCCACACGGCGAGATGGACCCTCCCGGCCGTGTCAGGCTGAGAATCGCGCGGGGACGCCGGACGGAGTCCCCGCGCGGGTATTCGTTACCGCAACGTCACGAACTGGCCCAGGAACGCACGCGCTTGCGGCGTGTCGAGCCGGTAGTCGACGTTCGTCGCGAAGCACTCGACGTCGCCGGTGATCGTGATGCTGACCTGGATCGGCGTCTCGGTCGCACCCGCGCCGAGGAACTGCGGGCCGCCGGAGTCGCCGCTGCAGGTGCCGCCGTCGCCGGTGGCCTGAGTCTGCGCGATGCGGAGCCAGATATCGTTCAGCGCCCAGAACTGCCCGATCGCGTACCAGCGCTCCATCGGGAACTTGTGCGTGATCCCACCCGGTCCGGTCGTCGGCTCCTGGATCCCGTAGCCGACCGAGGTGAAGAGCTGGTCCCTGAGCGTGCCGTTCGCCTTCATCTCGTCGAGCAACCCCGCCTTCGGTAGCTGCACCGGCGCGATGTTCGTTACCGGCTTGTCGAGCGTGATCACGGCGATGTCTTCCGGATCCGACTGCGACTGGTTGTACAGCGGGTTCGTGTGCATCGTGCCGTGCAGGAGCTTCGACTTCGAAGTGAAGCTCGAGTCGAAGGTGACCCAGATGTCGGTCTGGCCCGTGGACTCCACGAACGACGTGCAGTGCGACGCGGTCAGGAAGACCGTCGGGGAGATCAGCGAGCCGCTGCACACGATGCGCAGCTGGTTGTCGCTCGGCCGCAGGCGGATCATCGCGCCGACGTTCGGATGGAGATTCCCGTCGGGCTGGCCGTACGTGATCGCACTGGCGCCGCCGATCAGCGAGACGGCGAGCACGGCCACAACGAGCAGGACGAGTTGCTTCATAAGCGCCTCCCTCCCCAAGATCCTCAGGACGCGCCGACGCTAATACAGAATCCGTGTGTCCGAGGACGGCGTGATCCGGACGCTCGACGGCTCTAGGCTCGCCGGCCGCGGCGGACACGCCGCGCTTCGTCCTGCGCACGAACGTGTCGGAGGCCAAGGCGGCAGCGGAGTACTGCGCCAACGAGGCCGGATCGTCTGGGCGACGCGGACTGACGTCGCCGCGCTCAAGGAGACTGCTCGGTTCGTGTGGCACGCAGCTCGAGACCGAAGCGACTCATCGAGGCGATCCACAGCTCAACCAGCGAACGCAAGCGAGTTCGCCCAGCGCGCTCCCTGCAGACCGCGGACGCAGCCTGGTCAGGCCGCCCGGGATCACCCGCTAGAGCAGGCCTTTTCCTCGCCGAACGAACCGGCTGTGACCGGTTACGATCGGCTACCGCCCGGCAGAGCCTGTGTGGTACGTGTGTAGTGGATGTGGTGCCCACTTCGACAACGGTGCCCACGTTCAGCTTCGATGAGCTGACCGACATCGGCGCGCACGTGACTCCCGGACGTAGGCAGAGTTCGCTCGCGGCATCAACGAGACAACCGTAAGAAGGAGGACTGGAGCGAACATGATTCTGGTGACTGCTGCAACTGCGCCCGTCGGCCGCTCGATCGTCGAGCAGCTCCTCGAGGCAGGGAGGGAGGTGCGCGCCCTGACCCGCGACCGCGGCGAGGCCGGTCTCCCGGAAGGCGCGGAGGTCGTCGCCGGCGACCTCTCCGACCCGGAGAGCCTGCGAGCTGCGATGGAAGGCGTGTCCGCCGTCTTCCTACTCGCGGTGGTGCCCGGCTTCGCGCCGGCCTTCCTTGAGGCGGCGAGGGAGGCCGGGGTGCGGCGGATCGTCTTCCAGTCCTCAGGGGCGATCCTCGACGGTGCGGAGGACCAGCCCAACGAGATCGCCGCCTTCCATAGGGAGATCGAGCGCGAGATCGAGGAGTCGGGGCTCGAGTGGACGTTCCTGCGCCTCGAGGTCGCATCGGCCGACGCCCTGCAATGGGCCTTCGACGTCCCCGGCCAGCTCAGCCGCGGGGACGTCGTGCGCGGGCCGTACGCCGACGCCGCTGGCTCGCCGATCCACCGGGCCGACTTCGCCGCCGTGGCGGTCGCCGCGCTGACGGACGATCGCCATGCGGGAAAGACCTACCTGCTCACCGGCCCTCGATCGCTGACGAACGCCGAGCAGATCGAGCTGATCGGCCGGGCGCTGGACCCGGACGCTTCGCTACGAGGAACTGACCCCCGAGGAGGCGCGTGAGGCGATGGGCCCGCACGCTCCCGCCGACGTGCTGATGGCGACCTGGGAGAAGCACCGCGCTACGCCAGTCCCGGTCACCGACACGGTCGAGCGCGTCACCGGCCGCCCGCCCCGCTCACCCGAGCAATGGGCCGCCGACTATCCGGCCAGCTGACATCGGAGCCGTCAGGCGCTCCTGGCTGGACGGGCCAGCAGCGTGCAAACGAACGGTCGCGAATAGCACGGGTTCGCTCGTCATGGGGGCTCGCTGCGAACGCCAGCCGCTCCGGCCGCGTCCGGGGCCGGAGCTGCCGCTCGACCTCCTACGCGGGTCCCATTGGACGGGCGCGAGCAGCGTGTCGAGCAGAGCGCGCGTCTCGCTGCGACGGACGCTGATCGTTACGCCGAGCCACTCAGACTGTCACGGTCAACTCTGGGTTTTCGGCGTTATCCGTGTGAGGCGTCAGCACTCGGTTCCACCTGCAAATCGGGACGATCCCGCGTGTGAACGGAGTTTTGGCACCCCGCAGGCGGCCGCGCGCGGCCGCGGCGCGCGGCTTGGTCGGCCGCCTCGTCTCGGGAACTACATCTAGCGCCGCAGCAACGTTGCCGTCGGGCGCGTCGGCGGCCGGCGCGAGGTGGCGCGCGCGAGGGGCGAAGCGTTCCCGGCTTGCCTATCGCTTGTCCACGAACCGCGCGAACCAGTCCAGCACGCGCGCGTAGGCCAGGGCCGCTGCCTCCGGGTCGTACCGTGCTCCCGTGTCGTTGAAGAACGCGTGGTTCACGTTCGGGAAGGTGACGATCTCGTGCTCGAGGCCGGCCGCCTCGAGCGCCGCCTCGGCAACGGGCCGCGTCGCGTTCACGCGTGTGTCCAGGCCGGCGTAGATCGCCAGCAACGCGGCCTTCGAGCCGGACAGGTCGCCGTTCTCGGGGAAGGGCCCGTAGAACGGAACCGCGGCCGCCAGGCGCGGCTCCCGCGACGCGAGCAGCCGCCAGACCATCCCCCCGCCGAAGCAGAAGCCGACTGCGGCGACGCGCTTGCCCCGGACCCGCCGCTTGAGCTCAGTTACGCCGGCGGTCATGTCGGCGTCGAACCGCTCCGGGGGCACCTGACTGAGCGCCGCGGTGGCCTCGGAGGGGTCGCTAAACGAATCGGTTCCACCCTCCTCGGAGAGCAGGTCGATCGCTAGCGCGGAGTAGCCGTCGCCCGCGAGCCGCCCGGCGACGGAGCGGATGTGGTCGTTCAGGCCGCGGTTCTCGTGGATGACGAGGACGCCGCCGCGCGCCTGTTCGGCCGCTGCCCACGCGCCCGAGAGCGTCCGGCCCTTGGGCCCGACGAACGTGATCGGCTCCGTCGCGCCCGCCGCCTGCAAGCCCGTCGGCCGGGCCGGGCGCGCAACGGGCGTGCGCCCTGCCGCCGCCGCGTCGGCCGTGAATCCCGCGAGCAGCGACGAGGCCGCCCCCATGCCCAGTCCGAGCAGGCCGAGTCGTCGCAGCGCCTCGCGCCGCGTGATGATCCCATCGACGTGGTCCTCGGCGATCTCCTCCGCCAGGTACCGCTGGAGCTCTGTCATCGGTTTCCCGCCTCCGATCGGTGGACCCTCCGAGCGTCGAGATAGTACGAGAGGAGCGCCGCGAGCGGATTCCAAGCGCGGGCGCTCCTGCTGGGGCTCACGAATCGCGAGGCGCGGCGCTCGCGGCCGCGAACCACCCTGCCGTGCTCAGCCTCGCGGCGCGCCCACCGCGGCGACTTCGTCTTCACCGTGCGGGTGCACGACTATCGAGAACATGGGCGGGACGTACCGCCCCACGCTGTTTGCGGCCCGGCGCGCGTAAGGCTGTCGACGACGAGACGGCCATCCAGGGCCTCCGCACGTCCCCGAGGCCGAGCAGCCCCGAGCGAGCGCAGCAATTGATCCCCACGTATCGGCCGACCGGCTCCCACTTCGGCTAGCTCGCGCGCTGAATTTTGCCCGCGCCGCCGGCCGCCTCGACGTCCCACTCACAGCCGAACGCGCGTAGGCGGCGGATGACGATGCGGCCGATCTCCGCGGGCACCGACGGATCGAGCCGCAGCTCGCCGTCGCGGGCGTCGAGCCCGAGCATCGCCTGGATGAAGACGAACGGAGCTCCCGTGGCCCAGGCCTGCAGGCTGCAGGCGGTCGGGTAGGGGACGGGGAAGCGGCTGATCCAGCGCTCGAAGCCTGCGAACGCCTCGGGCAGCCGGAAGCCGTTGAACGACGCCGCCTCGAGCTGCGCCAGGGCGATCCGGTTTGCCTCGTCGCGGAAGCCGGCCCGGGCCAGTCCAAGGGCGACGATCGCGTTGTCGTGAGGCCAGATCGTGCCGGCGTGGTAGCCGATCGGGTTGTAGCCGCGATCCTCGGTGGAGAGGGTGCGGACACCCCAGCCCGAGAAAAGCCGATCGGACGTGAGGTGCTCGGCAACGAGCCGCGCGCGTTCGTCCTGCACGATCCCCGACCAGAGCAGATGGCCGATGTTCGAGGTCAGCGAGTCGATCTGGCGCTTGTCGCCGTCGAGCCCGACGACGTAGAAGCCGCCGCGCTCGTCCGACCAGAAGTCCTCGTTGAATCGGGTCCGGAGCGAGGCCGACTCGCCTTCGAGGCGCTGGGCGAGCCCGTCTCCCAGCGTGAGCCGTCGGGCGAGCTCGGCTACGCGGAGCTTCGCGTCGTAGACGTAACCCTGGATCTCGGCGGTCGCGATCGGCAGGTGTGGGATGCTCCCGTCGGCGAACTGCACGCCGTCCCACGAGTCTTTCCAGCACTGGTTGCCGAGCCCCTGCGACGACCGCGTCTCGTACTCGACGAATCCGTCCCCGTCGCGGTCTCCGTACCGGTCGATCCACGCGAGCGCGGCAAGGACGTTGTGCCAGCGGGCGCGGACGAACGCGTCGTCTCCCGTGAAGCGCCAGTACTCCGAGACGAGTATCAGCCAGAGGGGCGTCGCGTCCGCTGTCCCGTAGTACGGGCTGTACGGCTTCTCGCCGAGCAGCGTGAGCTCGCCGCTTCTGACCTCGTGCATGATCTTGCCGGGCTCCTCGTCGCGAAAGTCGTCTACCTGCGTTCCCTGCAGCGCGCCGAGCAGGTGCAGCGCGCCGCGTGAGAGACCCGCTCCGACCCAGAGCGTCTGCAGCGAGGTGATCAGCGTGTCGCGCCCGAAGAGGGTCATGAACCACGGCAGCCCGGCCGCTGGGAGCATGTAGCGCTCGCCCAGTAGGTCGCCCGAAATCCGCAGCGCGGCGAGATCGACGACCGACTGGCGGAAGACGCTGTTCAGGAGGTCGCTATCCGACTCGAAGCCGGGGATCTGCTCGAGCCAGGCGCGCAGCGGCCCTTCGACGGGCGCCTCGCGCTCTCCGAAGCCCTTGTGCACAGGCTCGAACGCCACGCGGTTCACGCGGAGGCCGACCTTCGCGAGCGCCATGAGCACGGAGCGCGGGGGCAACTCATTCTCCCACACGATGTCGCTGCCGTCGATGCGCGGCGGCGCCTGACCGAGCTCTCGCTCGGTGCCCGCGTCGAGGATCTCGCTACGCTCGATGCGGACGGTCGTCTCGGCCAGGAAGCCGGGCACCCGGTAGCGAAAGCGCAGCGAGCGCCCACCGGAGCTGCAGGCGATGTTCGCACTGCGGTCGCGCACGGAGCTCCGGACCTCGAAGAGGTCGGCGAAGTCCGCGCCGCACGAGAGCCGCAGCTCGAAGGCGATCGGTTCCGGCGCCGTGTTGAACACCGCGAGCTGCTCGAGGGCGCCGTTGCCGACGAGCCGCATCCGCCGGACCGCCAGGCTGTTCGCCGGCAGGCCCGGAAGCTCGGGGTTCGTGAGGAAAAATGCCGCCGAGTTGTAGTCCACCGTGTCGGACTTCAGCGGTGACAGCCGTCGTCCGCCGAGCCTGAGCTCCCAGCGGCTGAGGAAGCGCGTGTCCTCGTGGACCAGGCCGCCGTTCGATCCGGGCGGCACGTCGCCCAGCGAGTCGGAATACATGAATGTCCGGCCCTCGAGAATCGCGATCGCGTCGGCGCCCAGCTCGCTCGGGTGGCGCTCGTCTTCACGGCCCGCCTCGCGCGACCGCGGCTCGGGATACGGGTCGAGCGGCGTTCGGCGTCTTCCGGCCCTGGCGCCGGCGCTGTTGCGTGTCGTCACGGCGTCTCGCTTGACGCTAACACTGCAGCAGAACCGGGAGCGCGTCGCGGCGCTCGAGCGCCGCGCCGAACTCCTCGACCGTTGTCCCTCGCCGATGCCGGCGCACCATGCGCGAGGAGCTTGGCGCGCTCGCCTTCTCTCGGTTTTTTGGCCTCATCCGCCCGGTACCGCCGCGACCGGCTGATCCGGCGAGCAGAGCCGCCTCAACGGAACGCGTTCGAGCGCCCCATCGCCGATTCGGCTCGCGAGCGTGCGCAGGTGCTTCGTCGCCTCATGCATCTGCGCTCGATCCTAATTACCCGCTATAGGGTGGCGGCAGTGACCCAAAGGTCACACGATGTCGTGGCTGCCGGATACGACGCGATCGCGGAGCCCTACTCAGCATGGCAGGCGCAGATCGTCGGCGACCGCGCGAGCGCTATGTCCAGAAGCTGCTCTCCCTGGTTCCCGAGCACCCAGACATCCTCGAGATCAGTTGCGGCGCCGGCATCGAACCGACTCCTACGCTTGCGAGAGTTGGGCGTCTGATTGGAATCGATGTCTCGGGCGCTCAGATCGAACGCGCCCGCGCTGCCATCCCCCAGACAGGATCCATTCGCAGGGGAACGGCGAGCGCCGCCGAATCCTCGCAGAGGTCTACTACCCGTCGGTTAGAGGCAATGGCGAACGCGCCCGCTACATGCCGGCAGGAGTCGCCAAGGCGCTCGCGACACCCGATGTGCCGTCGACAGCACTACGCTTCGTCACGACGAACGCTCACCTCGACGCTCGCGCACGCCCGGGCCAGTATCCAGTGCTCATCTTCTCGCCCGGCTACAGCGTCCCGCACTACCTGTACACCGGACTGCTCGAGGACCGGAGCCAGCCCGTCAACACACCCTCGGTTTAGCGAACGAACGGAACGTCGGCAACGTCTTCGTGATGGACACGCGGGGGTTGACCGCCAGTGGTAAGGACGACCTTTACGACCACCTGCCCCCGTACTGGCCAGTCGAGGTCCGCGAGGCCGACAGCTACTACGACTTCGCCTTCGATCCACAGCTGGCCCTTCAGGCTGCCTACCGCTACGCGGTTGGGCAGGGAAAGCTGCATGCCTGGCCGAACTTCGAGGCCGCCTGGTATGGCAACAAACATGTGCGCGGAACGTTCTTGCTTGACGTCGGCGCCCACGCAATCCAGCGCGATGTCGCGTTCACGGACCTCCCAGGCTTACCCCAGATCTACGAAGTCGCCCTCTCTGGAAGAGCGCGCACGAATACGCACGAACACAGGGCTTCGAAACTGCGCTCCCCACGTTCGACCGGTACAGACCGGAAGCGGCGCCGGCGTGCGTCTAATCCTCTTCAACAAGAACCTGCCCTGGCTGACGGCCGCGAAAGCACCTGTGAACTCCACCTATCAGCAACCGACCTTCGCTGAACCCGGCTCCGTCATCCGGAACGTCGGACGCTGGGCCGATCCGAACGGCCAAACCGCGACGACTTCCTCCGTCACCTCCCGCACGGAGACGTGGACCCAACGACTTTGTGAGTTTTCGCGTCGCCGTCCGCGGTCGCCTGATTATCCCGAAGGCCGCACGTCATTAGGGATACTGGCGCGCATGGATGTCTTCAACCTGTTCGACGGCGCAACGGAAACACCGGCCGATCCGAACGACCCGCCGGGCTACGCGTGCAGCGCAGTTCGCGTCGGCCCGAAGATCGGCGCCTCGAAGCTTGGCATGAGCATCTACGAGCTGCCGGCGGGGCAGGCGATCTGCCCGTACCACTTCGAATGGACCGACGAGGAGTGGCTAATCGTGATCGCGGGGCGGCCGACGCTCCGCTCGCCGGAGGGCGAGCGGGGGCTCGAGCCGGGCGACATGGTCTGCTTCGCGCTGGGGCCCGACGGCGCGCACTTCGTCCGCAATGACGGCGAGGAGCTCGTCCGCGTGGCGATCCTCTCGACGAAGAACGACGTGGGCATCGCGGAGTACCCGGACAGCGACAAGGTCGGCGTCTGGGCAAACGGGGCGCACTACATGCTCCGGCGGGCCGATCACCTCGACTACTGGGAGGGCGAGCGTTGAAATGCGGAGTTGCGTCGGGATGATTCGTCGCGTTTCAAAACCCGTACTAGCACGTGGTTCCGCCTGCTTTGCGTACCGGGTTCGGCTGATTGCACGGCGGCGCCGGCGAGCGTGTTGAGCGATTGTAGTTACCGAACGACGCGGTCCAGCTTGTCCTGGCCGCTAACCGCACGATCTGCGCCTGTCTGGCCCTCTGGCGTCCACGGCAACGCATCTGCCTGTGCGGCGGGGTCCGCGCCGCCTCGAACTCCGCTGGCTGAACACCAAGGTTGCGACGAGCTGCGCAAACATGGATGCTCCTGCTTCCGGGCGTGAATCGAGCAAGGAGGGTCAGGTGGTAGCACGCAGGGTCTGGGCGCTGAGCGGCGTCGCATTTGTCGTCATCGCGCTTGGCGGAGTGGTGGTGTTCGGCGGGGACACCCCGGATACCGGCGCTTCGGCCGCCAAGGTCGTGTCGTACTACAGCGAGCACACGACGCGGCAGTCAATCGCCGCCTTCGTCCTCGCCGCGTCAGTGCCGTTTCTGGTGCTGTTCGGGATCTATCTCGCGTCCTTCAGCGGGCGTGGAAACGATGCGGGAGAGGCAATCCTCTGGCGCCGTTTGCTCATCGCAGGAACAGTGATCGAGGCGGCGATGCTGCTAGCGACCGCGCTGATTCACTTCGCGCTCACGGATGCGATTGATCAGGGCGTGACAGGTGACGCTGCGCGTGCGCTCAACATGCTCGACGGCGACAGCTGGATCGCGTGGAACAGCGCGTTCGGCGTGATGATGCTCGGCGCGGGAGCGACAGTCTTCACCTCGGCGTTGCCGCGATGGATGGGGTGGGTGGCACTCGCCCTCGGTGTGCTGCTGTTCATTCCGTTCGCAGACTTCTTCGCGCTCCTGGTCACGCTGATCTGGATCATCGTCGCGAGCATTTACCTGTTCAGGCAAGGAGGAGGAGAGGCCGCTGCAGGCGCCGCAACGGCCGCGCCTACCGCTGGCCCTTAGCTGTCCTGCCTACGGACGTTGTGGTGGCTCAACGCCGCGCGACGCACCGAGGGCACGGAGAAGTTCTCGTGCCGGTCCCTGATCCTGTTGCGTGGGGTTGCAGAAGTCCGGCCGCCGGGGAAGCTGCTCCGGCGCTGCCTCGTTACTGCCCGCGTCTCGTTGCCCTCGCGGCAGTCGACCGGGTCGGCCTTGCGGTTGCGTTTGAAGGACCCTGAGTTTCTTGGAGGCTCTCGAACCAGGCGCTGTCCTGGGGGAAGGAGATGCTCCGGCGATGGGAGCCCCGAGGAAGTATCCGTTGGAGTTGCGCGAGCGGGCCGTCCGGCTGGTGTTCGAGTCGGGCCG
>WNFU01000452.1_pt1 | contig 55897 bp, 57 predicted proteins | sample 5400121 | NCBI WGS metagenome assembly WNFU01 (sample SAMN13153360, study PRJNA577476) | soil metagenome | isolation source: 100 cm soil or saprolite under grassland replicate 1 | place: USA:California | collected 2016-06-15 | reverse complement strand
CTCGGGCAGCCACGCTCGCATGTCCGGCGGCAGCAGCAACTGCTGGTCCAAGCTGTACGGGCGAAAGATCTTGGTCATGCGTAGCACGTTAGCTGGTCTCGGCTTGTTGGCCCAGGCCTTTTCTCCGACAGGCTCCTAGCGGCGCTTGTTCTCCTGCGCGTGGCGGGCGCGGATGTCGCGGGCGCGCTCGTCGATCTCGAACGCCTCGGCGTCGCGGCGCGCGCGGCGAAGCACGACGGCGTAGTTCTCCAGAAGGCCCGCGAGAGTAGGGTGATCCGGCCCCAGCGCCCTTTCGGCAATGGCGATGGCGCGCGGATAGAGCGGGGCCGCGTCCTCCCAGCGCCCCTGGGCGCGGTAGACCTCGGCCAGGTTGTTGAGCGTGCTCGCCACGTTGCCGTGCTCCGGCCCCACGGATTTCTCGAGGATGACCAGCGCGCGCCTGTAGAGCGGCTCGGCCTCGGCGTAGCGCCCCTGGACATGGTAGAAGGCCGCCAGGTTGTTGAGACTCGTCGCGACGCTCGGATGCTCCGGCCCGAGTGTCCGTTCCCGGATGGCGAGCGAGCGGCGGTAGAGCGGATCGGCTTCGGGATAGCGTCCCTCTGTCCGGTAGAGCTCGGCCAGGTTGTTCAGTGACTCGGTCACCATCGGTGTCTCGCGGCCGGGGCCCGGATCGAGGATGGTGAGCGCGCGCTTGTAGGCGCTCTCGGCATCAGTGTAGCGTTTCTGGTCGAAGTAGAGGAGTCCGAGGTTGCCGAGCGTCGCCCCCACGTCCGGATGCCACGGTCCCAGTCGCGCCTCCCGGATGGCGATGGCGCGGAGGAAGAGCGGCTCGGCATCGACGTAGCGCCCCTGCACACGGTACAGGTTGCCGAGGTCGTTGAGCGTGCCCGCAAGCGCCGGGTGATCGGGACCTATCGCGCGCTCCTGGATGGCGAGCGTCCGCCGGTAGAGCGGCTCGGCGGCGCGGTATCGCCCCTGCGCGTTGTAGAGCGCGGCCAGACCGCCCAGAGGCAAGGCGGTCTGGATGTGGTCGGGGCCGAGCGAGTGCTCGGCGATGGACAGGGCGCGCCGGTAGAACGGTTCCGCTTCGCGGTAGCGCCCCTGCTCCCGGTAGAGCCCACCCAGGCTCGAGAGCGGCCGCACGACCGCTGGATCGGCGGGGCCCAGAGACTTTTCGAAGATGCGGAGGGCACCATGGTAGAGCGGCTCCGCCTCGGCGAAGCGCGCGCGGGCCTGGTAGACCGCGGCGAGGTTGGCCATGGACGCGGCCGTGGCGGGGTCGTCGGGGCCGAGCGCGGCCTCGGAAATCACCATGGCGCGGCGGAAGAGCGGCTCGGCGTCGGTCGCGAGCCCCTGCTGGAGCCACACGACGCCCAGGTTGTTGAGAGCCGGGACGAGACGCGGATCGCCGGGCGGCACGGCTTTCTCGGTCACGGAGAGCGCGCGACCCAGGAGTGGCGCAGCGTCGCGGCTTCGGCCCTGTTCGCGGTAGAGGAGACCGAGCGAGGCAAGACTGCGGGCGAGCCGCGGGTCCGACTCGCCGAAGCTCTCGGCCTTCTTGACCGCGGCGGTGTAGAGCCGCTCGGCGTCTCCGACCTGCCCGCTCTCCCATGCGCGATCTGCCGCGCCCACGATGTCCACCCAGCCGGGGGACTGGGCGGCGGCCCGGCCCGGCCAGAGCAGCAACAGGGCGAGAGCGAGGGCCTGGGTCACCGCGCCGAGGGGAAGGATGGAGCGCGCTTCTCGCGGATGGCCCGCGTGCCCTCGAGGACGTCGTCGCCCATGAAGGTCAGCATCTCGAGCGCGAGCGACTGGTCGAAGATCGGCCCCGCTTGTCTCAGCCAGTTGTTGAGCGCGCGCTTGGTGAAGCGGATCGAAGGCTGGCTGCCGCGCGCCAGCGATTCGGCCACGGTCCACGCGACGTCCATGACCTTCTCGGCCGGCACCGCACGGCTCACGAGACCGATACGCTCGGCTTCGCGCCCGTCGAGGAACTCGCTCGTCAGGAGGTAGTACTTGGCCTTGGCCATGCCGCAGAGGAGCGGCCAGATGATGGCGGCGTGGTCGCCGGCCGCGACGCCCAGGCGTGTGTGGCCGTCGGTGATGCGCGCGGTCTCGGCGATGATGCTCACGTCCGCGAGCAGCGCGACGACGAGTCCGGCGCCCACGGCCGGGCCGTTGATGGCCGAGACCACGGGCTTGTCGAGATTGATGAGGTTGTAGACGAGATCGGAGGCCTCGCGCATGGTGCGCGTCGCCGCGGCGGCATTGCCCGCCATCTCCTCGACCAGCGACATGTCGCCGCCCGCGGAGAAGGCGCGCCCCGCTCCGGTGACGAGGGCGACGCGGGCGGCCGGGTCGGCGTCGATGGTCAGCCAGACTTGTGTCAGCTCCCAGTGAAGCCGCGCGTTGGTCGCGTTCATCACCTCCGGGCGGTTGATGGTGATGAGCACGACGCCGCTCGGGCGGCGGTCGAACGTGAGGTGCTGGTACTCCGCGTAGTCCATGGCTCGATCCTCCGGCTGGGGTTCTCGGGCGATGCTAGGGTCCTGGCCGGCCGCTGTCAAGGCGCGGGGTCGCGGATCGGGTGTAGACTAGGGACCCCCAGGGAGGTGGGCCTATGAGCGAGGATCTGGCGACCAAGGTGCAAGAGTTGATCGACTCGACCATCAATCCCGCGGTGGCGGGGCACGGCGGCTTTGTCCAGCTCGTCGAGGTCAAGGACAACAAGGTATATCTACAAATGGGCGGCGGCTGCCAGGGCTGCGGCGCGGCCGACGTGACGCTGAAAGCCGGCATCGAGCGCCTCATCAAGGAAGAGCTGCCGGAGATCGAGGAGGTGCTGGACGCCACCGACCACGCGGCGGGCGCTAACCCCTACTACACCCCGGATAAGTAGCCAGGCGGCTGAAAAAGGCCCATCTGCTTCGTTAGCGCCCTCAGCCGCATGCTCAACGTAGAGAGACTACGCCTCGCGTGCGGCTGTGGGACGCCGCCTCGCATCTGGACCTTCTTGATCCGCCTGGGTCAGTCGCGACCGTTTCCGCAGCCAGTCCCAGGCCCGCACGCCTAGCAGCACCGCGAGCACGATGACGTAGTAGTACGGCGTCGTGCGCCCCTTCTTCGCGAGCCACAGGAAGTGCAGCACGCCCAGGCCGCCGATCACGTACACGAGTTTGTGCAGCAGGCGCCAGTTGGCTCCGCCGAGCCGCTTGATCATCCCCGAAGTCGAAGTCGCCGCCAGTGGGATCAGCAGCAGGAGCGCCAGCATGCCTACGGTGACGAACGGGCGTTTGAGCACGTCCCCCCACATGCGCCGCCAGGCGAAGAAATGATCGATGCCGATCCAGACCGAGAAGTGGAGGCACACGTAGAAGAACGCGAAGAGTCCCAGGAGCCGGCGCAGCTGAATGGGCCAGGACCAGCCGAAGAGCGAGCGGAGCGGCGTCATGCCGAGGCTCGTCAGCAGCAGCACGAGGGCGGTCATGCCGAGCGTGCGGGTGACGTACTCGATCGGGTTGGCGCCGAGATCGTCCGTCATGAAGCCGCGCACCAGCACGCTGAGAGGCCAGAGGCTGCCGATCCAGACGGCGGATTTGAGGGCGACCCGTACCCGGTAGCTCACGCGGCGCCTAGTAGAGCTTCTTCAGGTCCATTCCCGCGTACAGCGACGCGACCTGGTCGGCGTAACCGTTGAACATGAGCGTGTCGCGGCGGCGCAGCTCGCCGATGCGCCGCTCGGTCGCCTGACTCCAGCGCGGATGACTCACCTCGGGGTTGACGTTCGAGTAGAACCCGTACTCGTTCGCCGCGGCCCTATTCCAGGAGGTCTTGGGCTCATCGGCCGTGAGCCGCATGCGCACCAATGACTTCGCGCTCTTGAAGCCGTACTTCCACGGCACGACCACGCGGAGCGGCGCGCCGTTCTGATTGGGCAGCACCTGGCCGTACAAGCCGACCGTCACGAGCGTGAGCGGGTGCATCGCCTCGTCGAGCCGCAGCCCTTCCGTATAGGGCCAGTCGAGAGAGAATCCGAAGAGCCCGCGCTTCTGTCCCGGGAACATCTCCGGGCTGAGGAGCGTGGTGAACTCCACGTACTTGGCCTGCCCCGTGGGCTCGACCCGCTTGAGCAATGCTGCGAGCGGGAAGCCGATCCACGGGATGATCATGGACCAGGCCTCGACGCAGCGAAGCCGGTAGACGCGGTCTTCGAGCGGGAACTTGAGCAGCTCCTCGATGTCGAAGGTCTTGGGCTTCGCGCAGAGCCCATCCACCTGCACCGTCCACGGGCGGGTCTTCAGCGACGCGCCGTGGGCGGCGGGATCGCCCTTGTCGGTGCCGAACTCGTAGAAGTTGTTGTAGGTCGTCACGCTCTTGTACGGCGTGAGCGCGTCCTGCACCTGGTAGGCGGGATTCTTCGCCGCCTGGAGCGGCTGGAGATTGCCCTGGGCGGAGGCCTCTCGGCCGCACGGCGCCAGGGCGAGCGCTGCGGCCCCCGTCATGAAGGCCCGGCGGTTGAGGTACACCCCATGGTCCGTGATCTCCCGGGAAGGGATGTCCTCTCCCCGGAGCTTTCTCTCGCTATCGCGCTTGACGAGCATGCCCTATGGCCTCCTGTGGTGAGACGCACCCTCGATGCTAGCAGGTTCGCGGGAAGCTGTGTCACACGCCTGTGAACTCCCGCGTCCCTCTGGGCAATCCGACACCGCGCCGGAGCCTGGCCGAGGCGCTCCGCGCCGTGGACGCGGCGCCGGTCAGGAGCCAGGATGGTGACGGCGGCGCGCTGGACATCCGGCCCGACGCCCGAGGACCGCTTGGCCGCGCTCGAGCCTCTCGAGCCCGTGCCGGTGGCGGACGCCGTGCCCAAGCGCTGACCCCCGCGCCACTCTACCGGTGTCGGCTCAGGCGCCGAGCGGGCTCATATCCGCCGGGCCCGGCGGTACGGTCGCAACCGGTGCCGGGGAAACCCTGACGACCCGGGTACCCGCGAGCCAATCCGCCAGGCCGCGCCGCTCCGCCGTGAACAGAACGCCCGCATAGCCCAGCCCGACGGCGGCGACAGACAGCAGGCCGCCGAGACACCGGAGCGTCGCGCGGCCATAACCCACCGCGCCGCCGTGTCGCTTGACGACCGCGATCCCGAGCGCCATCTTGCCGAGCGTCTGGCCGCAGCCCCCGACGAGTACCACGTGGTAGGCGACATGAAGGGCCATGGCCAGCGCCAACATGGCCACGAGAAGCAGCCCGAGGTCGAGGAGATTGCGCGGGGGGTACTCGAGCGCCCAGAGGCCGATCAGGAGCCACATCGAGCAGAGGAGCCAGGCGGCCAGACCGACGAGGCAATCGAGCCAGTGGGCCAGCAGCCGGCTCCAGACGCCGGCCGTGAACCGCTCCGTCACGGCCGGCCGCCCGCGGGCGGGGTGCCGTAGAGGCGGCGGTATTCCTCCCAGGACAGCATCACGCGCCGGACGAAGCCGCGCGTCTCGGTGAACGGAATCAGCTCGACCCAGACCTCGAGATCGTCCGTGGTGCGCGCCTTCCACCACTGGCGCACGGGCGTCGCTCCCGCGTTGTACGCCGCCACCGCGACGCGCGGGTCACCGAACTCCTTGAGGAGTCCCCCCAGGTGCGCGCTGCCGAGCGTCAGATTAGCCGAGGGCTCGTCGAGCAGGTCGCCGTCATTGAACGCCAGGCCCCGCTGTCGCGCCATGGGCCTGGCCGTGTCGGGCATGAGCTGCATGAGGCCGCGGGCGCCGACCCGCGAGCGGGCCTGGGCATTGTAGGACGATTCCTCGCGCACGACGGCCGCCACCAGATAGGGATCGACAGCCGCGCGCGCCGCAGCTTCGTTGAGCTCGGAGCGCCAGCCGATCGGATAGAAGATTTCCCAGAATGTCCGCGGCACGGCCGACGGGGCGCTGCGCGCCAAGCCGACGAAGTACCGCCGTAAAATTCTCAGCGCGAGGTAGTGGCGCGAATCCTGGGCATAGGCGGTAGAAAGCGCGTAGAGGCGGCGCGCGTCGGCCAGGGACCGCCGCACCAGCTCGTCCATCTCCTCGTCGGCGAAGTCGTCGAGCCCGACGGCATGAAGCGCCTCCACGCGCGCGTACGGCGCGTCAGCCTGGAGCAGTTCGCGAGGATCGGAGGGCAACGAAGCTGCGAGCTGGGCCGCGGCAGGGTTCCGGCCCGGGCTCGGCTGGATGCGCGGCGCACGGTGCGACGCGAGGACGCCGTAATAGCTGCGTGGCGAGTCAGAGATCACCTGGGCGAAGTGCCTAGATGCGCTCTCAGCCTGGCCGGCAGCGGCCTGCGCCCGGGCCGTCCAGTACAGCGCCGCGTCACGGTAGTTCTGGTTTGCGGCCCGGAGCGCCGTGACGCGGGACCAGCGCTCGGCCGCCTCGACGTAGTCGGAGCGAAGCCACGACAGCCAGCCGAGACGCCACTGGGCCGCGATCCCCTCGTCCGAGTCCGGGTAGTTCTGGGCGAGCTTGAGGTATACCGGCTCGGCGGACTTCGGGTCTGGTCCCGCCTCGAGGATGCGCGCCTTGAGGAGCAACGCATCGTCCGCTTCCGGCGCCTTGGGATAGTCGGCGAGGAGCCGGTCCACCGCGGCGATCGCGCCGTCGCGGTTCCTCCTCTGCTGGATCTTCGCGGACTCGAGGAGCCACGGCGCGCGCCTGTCGGCGGGTGACAGCACGAGCCCGCGGCTGACCGCCGCGAGGGCCAGGTCGTCGCGCCCCGAGCGCCGCGCGCCGTCCGCCACCACGCGGAGCGCCTTCAGTGCCAGGTCAGCGGGTGGCCCTTCGGCAAGGATCGCGTCCGCCTCGGCGCGCGCCTGGTCGCCGACGCCTGCCACCGCCAGCCGCTCCGCGCGCTCGACGCGCTGGGCCTGCGTGAGCGGGACGATGGGGACGCCACGGGCCTCGAGGGCGCGGACCTCGCGCGCCGCTGCATCCGCCTGCGGCGTGGCGGGGGCGGTCAGCCAGAGGTCGTGGTAGGCCGTCGCGGCCTCGGCTGCGCGCCCGGATGCGGCGAGAGATTGGGCCATGCGAAGACGCGCCCGCAGCACCTGTGCGTGATCGGGGAACCGGTCGACGAAGCGACGCCAGAGTCCGGCCGCGCCTGCGTCGTCGCCGGCCCGCGAAGCCTGTTCAGCGGCAAGGAGCAGCGCGGGCGGCACGGCGCGGCTGTCGGGCGCGGCGTCGATCGCCTGCTGGGCCACGGCGCGCGCCGCGGCGGCGTCGCCGAGACGCGCCAGGGACTCGGCCTGGTGGAGCAGCGCGTACTCGGCGATGGGAGACGCGGTGCGGCTGATCTCGGCGAGCTCGCGCGCGGCCTGCGCCCAATCTTGCGCGCGGTATGCGCTGAGCGCGGCGGCGAAGCGATCGCGTACCTCCGGTGACAGGCGCGCGGGCGCGGGCCCGGCCCCCCGCGCCGATACGGTCGACAGCAGGAGCACCAGGCAGCCGACGGCAGCGAGAGCCCACCGCATGTTTTGAGTCTACCGCAGGGCCGTGTCCCGGGCGATCTTCCGCGTGTAGAGGATGCGCTGGATCGCCGTGACGTTGGTCAGCACCGCGAGCAGCGCCATGACAGGTGTCAGCAGATTGAACGTGGCTCCAGCGATGAGAGCGATGAGCCGCTCGGGACGCTCCATGACGCCGATCTCGCAGCGCACGGCGATGGATTGGGCGCGCGCCTTCGTGTAGCTGACCATGACCGTGCCCGCGAGCGTGGCCATGGTCAGGACCGCGCTCAGCGTGTCGCCCCTGTGCTCGTAGTAGACCAGGATGCCGAGCAGCACGGCCAGGTCGGAGTAGCGGTCCACCACGGAGTCGAGGAAGGCGCCGTAGTCGCTGTCCGAACCCGCGAGGCGCGCCACCGCGCCGTCGAAGAAATCGAAAAGCCCCGCCACCGCGAGCAGCGCCGCTCCCCAGCGCAGGCGCCCAACGGAAAAGACATAGGCCGCGGCGATGCTGACGCCGAGACCCAGCACGGTGAGATGGTTCGGGCGGACCCGCGCGCGCAAGAGCACTCGCGCGACAGGGTCGAAGAAGCGGTGCAGCGGGGCCTTGTACTGTCCGAGCATCTAGAGCGGCTTCAGGAGCGCGTCTTCCAGCGCAGCGCGCACGCGGGACATCTCGTCGGGATCCTCGATGCGGCGGCCGTGACGGTCCGCGACGTAAAAGGTGTCGAAGGCGTGGTCGATGTCGGTGGCGATGCGCGCGCTGCCGATCGACAGGTCGAACCCCGCCAGCGTCCGGGTGATGAGGTAGAGGAGGCCCACGCGGTCCGGACACTTGACCTCGACCACGGTGTGCGTGTCCGAGAGATGGTTGTCCACGGATACCTTGGGAGGGCCCGGGACCGCCTCGTCGCTGGAGCGGCCGCCTCGCCGCGCGGCCAGGAGCTCCTCCACCTTCTGCTCGCCCAGCACCACGCGGCGGAGCGCCTGGAGCGTCCGGCGCCAGCGCGCTTCCTCGGTCACCGCCTCGCCGAAGGGGTCGTTGACCTGGAAGGTGTCGATGGCGATGCCATCGGCGCGCGTGTGGATCTGGGCGGAGAGGATGTTGATGCCGTTGGCGGCCAGGCTGCCGGCGATGAGGGAGAAGAGCCCCGGCACGTCGCGCGTGACGATGACGAGGTCCGAGAAGCCCAGGTCCCGATGGTGGAAGAGCTCGGTCGCCACCGGCTCCTCCTCGAGGCGCTCGATGAGCCTCAAGTGCGCCGCGATCCTCGCCGCCGGCGTCGTCGACAGATACCGCTCCGAGATCATGCCCAGATGCCCCGGCACCGCGCGCTTCAGGCCCGCGTCGCGGAGCTCGGCCAGGACGCGCTGGGCGACGTCCTCCCTCGTCAGCCGCTCGGGCCGGCCGCCCGTCAAGCGCTGGAGCGCGGCGCCGTAGAGCTCCCAGAGGATCTGCGCCTGCCAGCCCGTCATGACGCCGGGGCCGACGGCGCGCATGTCGGCAAAGGTCAGGAGGTAGAGCTTGCGGAGGCGTTCGGCCGTGCCGCAGAGGGCGGCCAGCGCTTCGACCGTCTTGGGATCGTGGACGTCGCGCCGCTGGGCGATGTGCGAGAGCGCGACGTGCTGGGCGATCAGGAAGACCACTGCGCCCGCGGCCTCTCCTTCGAGCCCGATGCGCGCCGTCAGCTCCTCGGCGAGCGGGACGCCCTTGGTGACGTGGCTGTGCCCCTTGCCCTTGCCGATGTCGTGCAGGAGCATGCCCAGCATCAGGAGGTCCGGCCGCTGGACCTCGTTCAGCACCTGCGCGATCCCTTCGGAGGAGGCGGAGGCGCCCGGCGCCAGCGCCTCGAGATTCTCCACGGCGATGAGCGAGTGCTGGTCCGCCGTGAACTTGTGGTAGACGTCGTACTGGACGAGGCAGGTCAGCGCGTCCCACTCGGGCAGGTAGCGCCCGAGAAAGCCCACCTCGTGCATCTGGCGGAGCGTCTGCGCCACGCGCCCCCAGTTGCGGCAGATGTCGAGGAAGAGGTCGCGCGCCTCCGCGGAGCGCCGGAAGCCGTCGTCCACGAGGTCGAGGGCGTCCTCGACCGCCCGCTCCACGTCCACGCCCAGCTCCAATCCGAGCTGGTGCGAGTGCCAGAAGGCTTTCATCAGCCGCGCCGGCTCGGCGCGGAAATCCCGGCCGTCGTGATGGACGAGGTGGATGCGCTCGTCCATCACGAAGAGCCCGTCGGCCAGCGCCTCCTGGCGCAGGTGCCGCTGCACGGTCCCCCTGCGTGAGAGCGTCTCCTGGCAGCGCGCGATCAGGCGGCTCGAGACCCGGTGGATCACGCGGGCGTGGAGGTAGTAATCGCGCATGAACTTCTCGACGTCGAGCGAGACGTCGTCGCTCTCGTAGCCGAAGTGCTTGGCGATCCGCGGTTGGATGTCGCGCGAGAGCACGTCGTTCTTGTGGCCCGAGAGGAAGTGGAGCTCGTTGCGCGCCCGCCAGAGAAAGGTCAGAGCCTCGTCCGTCTGCCGTTCCTCGCGCTGGGTGATCAGGCCCTTCTCGAGGAGATCGCGCAGGGTGCGCGCGCCGAACTTGGTCGAGCAGAGCCACATCGCCGTGTGGAGGTCGCGCAGGCCACCCGCTGACTCCTTGACGTTGGGCTCCCCCATGTAGGGCGAGCCCCCGAACTTGCGGTAGCGCTGGTCCCGCTCGGTCAGCGCCGTCTCCAGGAACTGGGCGAAGTCCTTGCGGTAGACGTTCTCGGCCAGCACGCGGCGGAAGCGCTGGAAGAGCCGCCGGTCGCCGATCACATAGCGCGCTTCCTGCATGGACGTCCGCGAGGCGAAATCCGTGCGAGCCATGGCGACGCAGTCGGGCAGGCTCCGTACCGAGTGGCCGACCGTCAGCCCCAGGTCCCACAGCGTGTAGAGGAGCCCCTGCGTGACGCGCTGGACGAAGGGCCCCATCTTGCCGTCGTAGATGACCATGAGGTCCAGGTCGGAGAGCGGCCCGAGCTCCCCGCGTCCGTAGCCGCCAAGCGCCACCAGCACGATAGGCCCGGGAACGGCGCCCTCCTTCTTGACGTCGTCCACGGCCAGGCGGAAGAGCGTCGAGAGGAAGCCGTCCATGAAAGCCGCGTAGGCCTGCACCGACTGCTGGCCCGAGGCGCCGCCCAGGTGGGCGGCCTTGAGGAAATCGACGTTCTGGGCGAGGTGCTGGCGGAGGAGCTCGAGCCTCAGTCGGCGCCGGCGCTCCGCACGTTCGGCGGCCGTGCCCTCGAAGCCCCGCTCCGCCTGCACCTCCACGCGCCGGAGTTGGCGGAACAAGTCCGCAGACATGTCGAAACCCTACATGGCAGGGCCCGGGATGTCAAACGTGGCGCGGACTTGGACGGCGGGATAGAATATCTCCCCATGAGAAAGATATGGCGCGAGGCGCTGTCAGCGGTGACTCCCTACGAGGCAGGCAAGTCATTGGAAGCCCTCGAGAAGGAGTTCGGGCTGCCGGCCATCCTGAGGCTCTCGTCCAACGAAAGCCCGCTGGGGCCGTCACCGAAGGTCATCGAAGCGCTGCGGCGAGAAGCCCCGCGAGCGCACCTCTACCCCGACGGCGGCTCGACGGCTCTCCGCGAAGCCATCGGGCGGAGGCTGGGCGTCTCGCCCGACTGGATCATCGCCGGCAATGGCGGCGACGAGATTCTTGCGCTCATCGCGCGCGCGGCCTTCGAGCCCGGCGACGAGATCCTGATGCCGCACCCGGCCTTCGAGCCCTACGACATCGAGGCCCGGATCTCCGGCGCCACGCCGGTGCACAGCCCGCTCCAAGGGTACGACACCGATCTCGCCGACATGCTGGCGCGCGTCACCCCACGCACCAAGGTCGTCTTTCTCTGCACGCCTCACAACCCAGCGACGACCATCATCAGGCGCGGACTCCTCGAGCGCTTCCTGGAAGCGCTCGGCGATGACCCGCCGCTCGTGGTCCTCGACGAGGCGTACCGGGATTTCTGCGACGATCCGGAGACCGCCGACGGCGTTCTCCTCGCGAAGCGGCGCCCGCGGCTGGTGGCGCTCCGCACGTTCTCCAAGATCGCGGGACTGGCGGGGCTGCGCGTGGGCTATGCGGTGGCGCAGCCGGAGGTCATCGGCTGGTTGGGCCGCGTGCGCGCGCCCTTCAACGTCAACCGCTTCGCCCAGGTCGCGGGCGTGGCGGCGCTCGAGGACCCCGAGCACCTCGAGCGGACGCGCGCGCTGATCCTGACCGAGCGCCCGTGGCTCCTCCAGGAGGTTGCGCGGCGCGGCGCGCCCGCGCCGCCCTCGCAGTCGAACTTCATCCTCCCGCGCGTCGGCCTACAAGCGGACGCGCTCCGGGCGGCGCTGCTCAAAGCGGGGATCCTGGTGCGGGAGGGAGCGGCCGTCGGCTTCCCCGGCCATCTCCGGGTCTCCATCGGCACCCGCGAGCACAACAACCGGCTGCTCGAGGCCTGGGACCGGACGACCTCCGCGCGCTGAGAGACCGCTCAGCTGCGGTCGGGGGATTCGAGCGAGCGGATGCGGCGGGAGAGCGTGACGAGAAGCCGCTGGGTCAGCTCGGGCACCTCGCGCAGCAGCTCCTGGAAGTTCTTCCTGTCTATCACCAGCACGCGGAGCGCCGTCGCCGCCCGCACCGTCACGGACCGCGGGCCCCCGTCGAGGAGGCTCATCTCGCCGAAGAAATCGCCGGGCTTGAGGAAGGCCCGCTTCTTGCCGGGCTTCTCCACCGCCGCCGACCCGTCGAGGATGACGAAGAATTCGTCGCCGGGCTGCCCCGCCCGCGTGAGCGATGTGCCCAGGGGCACCTCGACCACGCGCGAGATGTCGGAGAGCGAGCGCAGCTGCTTCTGGGTGCAGTCAGCGAGCAGCGGAACCTCTTCGAGAAGGCGGATCTTCTCGTCGTGGCTGACGCGAGGTCCCGAAGGCTCTGCCCGGCGCAGCGCGTCCTTGAGATCCTGCGGGATAGAGCCATCGAGAATCCGGCCGATCAGTTCCATGCGGTCTCCTTCCAGAGTGCCGGCGACACTACCGGCGCGCCGGCGGCTTGACGACCCGCGGCTTGGCGTCGGCCGGCTTGGCCTGCCTATCCCGCTCGGCGTTGAGCGCGCGAATCTCCCGCTCGAGCTTGCCGATGCGCTCCTGGGCGAGGGCGGCCTGCAGCCGCAGGTCCTCGGCCTCCTTGTAGACGCGCGTCAGCTCCTTCTGGAGCCTGGCGGTATCGCGCCGCGCGACGGACCACTTGACCCAGAGCACCGACGTCAGCACGACCAGGACGAGGCAGGCGGCGATGAGCGCCCAGGGACGCCGCGGCTGGCGTTCGTCCGGCAGCGGGCCGGCGTCGTGCTCCTCCTCCGGGGAGCGATCCCTGCGCATATCGCTTCGAGACTAGCACCACGGGTCGGGCGGGGCCAGAATTTGCTAGAGTGCGGCCGTGATTCCCGGCGTCCATGTCGGCCACGTCACCGATCTCCGGTCGCTCACCGGCTGCACCGCCATCCTGCCGGAACGGCCGGCGGTAGGCGCGCTCGAGATCGCCGGCTGGGCGGCGGGCGTGCACGGCATCGAGTTCCTCGACCCGCGCCACGTGGCACCGACGCTCGACGGCGTTGTCCTCGCAGGAGGAAGCGCCTTCGGCCTCGAGGCCGTCTGGGGCGTCATGCAGTATCTCGAGGAGCACGGCCGCGGCTTCCCCGTCACCCGCACCGTGGTGCCGCACGTCGCGGGCGCCATCATCTTCGATCTGAACGTCGGCGACCACCGCACCCGCCCCGATCGTGCCATGGGTTACGCCGCATGCGCCGCGGCGCGGCCGGGGCCGGTGGAGGAAGGCAACGTGGGCGCCGGGACGGGCGCGACCGTGGGCAAGCTCTACGGCATCGAGCGCGCCATGCGCGGCGGCCTCGGCGTATCGCGGGTGGAGCGGGACGGCATCGTCACGGCCGCGCTCATGGTCGTCAACGCCTCGGGCGACGTGCGTGACCCCGTCACGGGCCGCCTCATCGCCGGAGCACGGGACGCGGCCGATGGCACCCGATTGGTGGACTCCGCCGCGGCCCTCGAGGCCGGTGCGCCGCCGCCACGCTTCCGTCCCGTCAACACCACCATCGGCGTCATCGCCACGACGGCCGCGCTCGGCAAAGCCGAGGCCGCGCGCGTGGCGCGGCTGGGCCTCCAGGGCTTCGAGCGTGCGCTCTCTCCACCTCATCTGCCGACGGACGGCGACGCCCTCTTCTGCCTGTCCGTCGGGGACGCCCGGACCGATCTCGCCTCGCTCGGCGGCGCGGCGGCGGAGGCCGTGGCGGCAGCTATCGCGCGCGCCGTGCTCTGCGCGACATCGCTGCCGGGACTCCCGGCGGCCAGCGACCTCTTCGCCCGGAATTCTTGAAGTGCCCGTGCGGTCGGCGGGGTAGAATTCGGCACTGGAGGTCGCTATCAGCCCACTCGGCGCCACCGTCCTCCGGATCATGCTGGGCGTGGTGTACATCGCCCATGCCTACTACGTCTACGACGTCCTCACCGTCGATGCGCTCGCCGCGACGATCAACAGGCGGCTCGGCATGCCCGTCGGCGACTACGTCACCACCTATCTGCTGTTCGCCCAGGTCGTCGGCGGCGTCCTGATGATCCTGGGGCTCTTCACGCGGTGGGCGGCGATGGCGAACCTGCCGATCATGGTTGGGGCGGTGGTGCTCTTCCACTTCCAGCAGGGCTTCTTCCTGCACGGGGTGATCATCGACGCCGCGCGGGGCAAGGCGGACGTGGCGGGCTACGAGTACGCGCTGGTCGTCCTGGCAGCGACCCTTGCCCAGTGCTTCCTCGGCACCGGAGCCCTCGGCCTCACCAAAGACTAGCAGGCCGCCGAGAAGGGCCCGTCTGCTTCATTTAGCTAGAAGCGTATTGGGGCGAGCCGAATCCGAGCTGCATCACCACCGGGAAGAAGATCGGCACCGTCAGCAGGATGATGGCCAGCTCGTCCATCACGCAGCCCAGGATCAGGTAGAGGATCAGGATGATCCAGAGGACGCCGAGGGCGCCCAGTACTTCGGCCAGAGGTCGGCCAGCATCTGCGAGCCCACTGCCGCCGTCCGGTGCATGTAGGGCAGCTCGATCGCGCTCGACGTTGACGTGGTGGTTGTGGGTTACGGGAGTGAAGTGGGAAAGCTTGAGCTTGATCTCCTGGGCGGACGCGGGCGCCGCGAGGCACGCTGAGGCGAGCAGCGCTCTGGCGACGCGAAGTGTCATCGCGTGGCTTCTAGCTTCGCACTCGGGGCGATCGAGTCGGCCCCGGCTCGGGCTGACCAGCGGTAGGGATACAGTATCATCGCGTCTGCTCCAGATAGAGCCCGAGGGCGCGCAGGGCCGGCTCGTCGTTGAAGTGGAAGAGACAGGCCGGAGACGATGACGACAGGTTCTTGTGCTGGACCCAGTGCCAGGGCGGCACGACGACGCAGTCGCCATGCTCCCAGGTGAACGTCTCGTCGCCGATCCTGCTCTCGCCGCGGCCTTCGATCACGTGGAAGACCCCGCTGGCCGTCCGGCGCTCGGCGGCCGTGCCTTCGGCGGGCCTCAGCCACTGGGCCTCGCAGCCGATCGTGCGGAGCGGGAAGTCGCCGGTCCGCGGATTGACGTAGCGGAGGACGACGGGCCGCCCGGCCGGCGCCTCGGCCGCCAGCGCCTCGAGCGCTCTCCGCACCGTGCTCCAGGGCCAGCGCACCTGCGGGTAGCCCGTCTCCTCGTAGCGCGAGGTGCGCGGCACCATGCCCGCCGCGGTGAACTCGTCCTGGGAGGAATCGCATGTGGTCGCGGGAGCTGCCGCCGGGCGCATCTTCGACGCCCAGGCCGCCTCGAAGCTCCGCACGAGCGGTATGTCGAGCCCGTCGAGCCAGATCACGGGCTCCGTGCCCTCGTGCCCGTGGTCGTGCCAGCGCATCGGGGGCGTGATGATGAGGTCGCCCGGCTCCATCGCGCACCTGACGCCGTCCACCGTCGTGAAGGCGCCGTGCCCCTCGACGATCAGCCTGAGCGCGGCCGGGGTGTGGTGGTGGCTCGGCGCCGTCTCGCCGGGCAGGATGATCTGGAGCCCCGCGAAGAGCGTGGCCGTCGCCGCGTACGCGCCGCCGAGCCCCGGGTTGCGCAGCACGAGGACCCGGCGCTCGGCCTGCTCCATGGGCACGAGTCGCGCCGCCTCGAGCAGCGGCCCGCGCATCTCGGCCCAGCGCCAGCGGTGAGCCACGGCCTGCGTGACGCGCTCCTGGGGCAAGAGGGCGTGCAGCGCCGTCCACAACGGCGCCAGAGAGAGCCGCTCCAGCCCCGCCGAGTACTCGGCGGGCAAGTTCGGATCGCGGGTCGTCATCACGGCAGGATCCACGGCGACCTCCACGCTGGCGGAATCGAAAAGTGCCCCAGCATAAGTGGGTAGTGGTGGTTCGTCAATACGTCCGGCCGAGCTCTTTCGGGTAGTGGTCGACGACGGAGAAGACGCCGAAGCGTATCAGCGCCCTTCGTCCTCCGATCCCCCTGGTCTCATCTTGTCGCGGGCGTCCGCCAGGCGCTCGGCCTCGCTCCGCACCTTGGCCAGCCGTCCCGGGTCGTGGAGGAAGCGCGGGTCCGTCGTGTAGCCCGACCAGCTCGCCATGTAGTCCGGTTGCGACAGGCCGAGCGCGAAATCGGAGATCTTCGCCGGGTTGGCGAAGTCGGCCATGATGCCGACCTCTTCGAAGCGCTGCGGGCGTGTGTCCTCGAGCAGCGCCGCCATGGCCTTGGGATGGGGCCCGTGGGGCAGCCCGACGGGGTGCACCGAGACCATGCCCTCGGAGAAGACCCCGCCGCGGCTGAAGAAGCGACCGACATGGTAGCCGAGGGTCTCGCAGTAGTCGAGGTTGTTGTGGAAGAAGGGCACCCAGAGCCCCTCCTTCTCGGCCGACCGGACCGTGAAGACGCAGATGTAGCAGCCGGGCAGGATGAAGACGGTATGGCCGGAGGGCGGCACGTGCGAGCGGTCGGCGACGATCGGCCTCACGTCCTCCACGGCGAACTTGTACGGCAGGTACGTGCCGCGCCAACCGACCGCGTCGAAAGGATGCGTCGGGTGCACCCGGCGCGCGTAGGTGCCGTCGGTCTTGGAGACGATCTCGAAACGACCCGCCTCGTTGCGCGTGTCGAGCGAGCGCGGGAACTTGTAGTCACTCCGGCTATGGGTCAGGAACTGCCCGGTCGTCACCGCCTCGGCCTTCTCCGGGTCGCCCGCGAAACTCTCGTAGGCCCAGTAGTACTGCGGGCCGGCGTCGAGCTCGAAGCGGTGCGTGATGCCCTTGGGGATGATCAGGAAATCGCCCTTGCGATAGGCGATGGGGCCGAAGGTCGTCTCAAGCGTACCCGAGCCTTCGTGGACGAAGAAGACGAGGGTGGCCGAGTGGTGCTCGAAGAAGTAATCCATCGGCGCGGCCGGCGCCGTCACGCTCATCGCCGCGGTCGCGTTGGCGATCAGGCGTCCCATGCCGCCGTAGACATCGAGCGGCGCGTCGGGCCTGAGCACGCCCAGGGCATGGTGGATGCCGCCGACGGGCCGGAGCGGCGAGTCCCAGTGCTGCGCGAAGGCCGCGCCGTCGAGCAGCCGGCTCTCCGCCGGCAGCCAGTTGGTGGGCGGGTATAGATGATAGGTGTGGCTGACCTTGCCGGCGAAGCCCCCGCGCCCGTGCTCCTGCTCGTACACCGAGCGCATGAGGGGTCCGGCGTGCGGCGCGCGCGGGACGATCCCGACTTCCGGCACTCCGCTGAAGTACTCGAATTTCTCCATGGCCTGCCTCCTGAGTAGTCGCAGCCTAGACCGTGGCGAAGAAGCGCGCGGGGGCGCCCTCGGTGCCCGCGATCTTATAGAACGGCGCCGCGAACTCGACGCGGCGGCGGGGCAGCGCGCCCAGATTGGTCAGCCCTTCCATGATGACGACGCCGGCGCCGAGGATGACCCGGTGCATGGCGAAGTCCTCGGAGCTGAAGTCGGGCAGCCGCGCGCAGTACTCCTCGAAAAAGTCGAAGCCGATGTTCTTGGGCCCCTGGTCCACCAGCCACTGCGCGGAGTCGGGCGGGAAGTACGGCGACTGGGTGAAATAGTCGGGCCATTTCCCGTACATCTTGTCGGTCCAGTCGGTCCGCAGCAGGACGATGTCTCCGCGCTTGACGTCGCCGGCACCGCCCTTCTTGAGGTCGTCGATGGTGATCGCGTGGTTGGGACCGGCCCAGGCGAGATCCACCACGAGCGCCTCTCCCATGACCTGGTCGAGCGTGATCTCGGCCGTGGTGATGCCGTTCTTGAAGACGTGGAGCGGCGAGTCGATGTGCGCGCCGGTGTGGAGGCTCTGGTGCACGATCGAGACCTGCCAGAAGCCCGGGCCGCGGTTGTGCGGCGTGACCTCGAGCCGCATGTTGGTCGACGGCGGGCTCATGGTGCTCGAGTCGACGGTGACGGAGAGATCCACGACGCGGCCCATGCGGTCTCCTTTCCCGGCGCTCAAGACTAGCACCGGCGCTCCGTGTATGCTATCGGTCCCAGCCAGCGAAAGGGGTGCGCCATGCGGCTCGACGGGAAGGTCGCGATCGTCACGGGCGCCGCGAAGGGGATAGGCGCCGCCATCGTGGAGGCCTGCACCCGCGAGGGCGCGCGGGTCGCGGCGCTCGATCTGGACGGCGCCGGGGTCGAGGCGCTGGCCGAGAAGCAGCGGGGGCGCGGCGCCGACGTCCAGGCGCTGCGGGCCGACGTGACCCGATCCGCGGATATCGGCCGGGCGCTCGACGCCGTCCTCGCGCGCTGGGGGCGGCTGGACGTCCTCGTCAACAACGCGGGCGGCTTCGCGGTGATCCGCGCGACGGAGGAAATCACGGAGGAGGAGTGGCAGTCCATCCTCGCCTCAAACCTGACGAGCGTCTTCCTCTGCTCCAAGGCCGTGCTGCCGATCATGAAGCGGCAGCGTTACGGCCGGATCGTCAACCTGGCCTCGGTGGTCGGCCGAGCGGGCGCGGTACGCGTTACCTCCCACTACGCGGCCGCCAAGGCCGGTGTCATCGGCTTCACCCGCCACCTGGCCTTGGAGGTGGGCGCCGACGGCATCACCGTCAACGCGGTGGCGCCCGGAACCACGGCGACCGAGCGCGTGCTCAAGGCGCGGACGCCGGAGGAGACGCGGCGCGTGGCCGAGGCCATTCCCGTGAAGCGCCTGGGCGAGCCAGGCGAGATCGCCGAGGCCGTCGTCTTCCTCGCCTCGGACTCGGCGGCCTTCATCAACGGCGCCACGCTCGACGTCAACGGCGGCCAGGTCATGGTATGACCGCATGAGCGAAACGCTTCTCATCGAAGCGCGTCGAGAGCTCGCGCGGCTGCCCGCGGTGCTCGACACGCTGCTGGCGGGCTGTGAGGAGACCGCTGCCCGCGCGCGGCCGGCGCCGGAAGAGTGGTCGCCCGTCGAAATCCTCTGCCATCTGCGGGATGAGGAAACCGAAGACTTCGGCGCCCGCCTGCGCGTCATCGTGGACGGCGCGGGCGAGTTCGCGCCGATCGATCCCGAGCGTTGGGCCGAAGAGCGACACTACCGCGACGCGAGCCTGCCCGTCGTGCTGGGGGCGCTGCGCGTCCGCCGCCGGGCCAGCCTCGACCTGCTGGCAGGCATTGGGGCGGATGCGCTCACAGGATCGCGGCCTCACCGACGGCTCGGCAGCCTCTCGGGGCTCGACCTTCTCGCGGCCTGGGTGGCGCACGACCGGATCCATCTGGCGCAGCTCGCCGGGACGCTCGCGCGCATCTGGGCGCTTCGATGGGCGCCACTCCGGGCCGAATACGCCGGCCCCATTCCCTACTCGCCGAACCCGCGGCCATGACCGTTTCATCCGCTACCGGCGCAACTACCCGCCTTGGACAAAATGCTAACCTTCTTCCCCTCTCCCCCATCGGGGGAGAGGGCAGGGTGAGGGGGCAAAGGGTGAGGGGGCAAAGGGTGAGGGGGCGAGCCTCATGACCACCGTCGGCATCGTCGGGATCGGCCTCCTCGGCTCCTCCATCGCCGCGCGCTTCATCAAGGCCGGTCACGCCGTCGTCGGCTTCGACGTCCTCCCGGATCGCGTCGCGGCGCTGACCGCGATGGGCGGAAAGGCAGCGGCCTCGTCCGCCGCCGTCGCCCGGACGGCCGAGGCCGTCTGCACGCTTCTGCCCTCGCTGGCCGCGGCGGAAGCGGTCATCCTCGGCGACGACGGCATCCTCTCCGGCGGGCGCTCGGGCCTCACCATCATCCAGATGAGCACGATTTCGCCCACACTGACCGAGCGCCTCGCCCGCGAGGTCACGGGCAAGGGCCTGGGATTCCTCGATTGCCCCGTCAGCGGCACGACCTCGATGATCGATCGCGGCGACGGCAGCTTCATCGTGGGAGGGGAACGCGCGCTCTACGAGCGCTGGCGTCCGGTGCTCGCATCCGCCCTGCCACGCGTGGTCCACGTCGGCCGCGTGGGCCAGGCCATGACGCTCAAGCTCGTCGCCAATCTCCTGGTCGCGCTCCACAGCGCGGCGGCCGCCGAGGCCCTGACGCTTGCTCGCAAGGCAGGCCTCGATCTCGACGTCGCGCTCGACGTGCTCACCTCGAGCGCCGCGACTTCCGCCATGCTCAAGGTGCGCGGCCCCATGATCGTGCGCGGCGACTTCACGGCACAGATGAAGCTCGATCTCTTCATGAAGGACATTCACTTGATGCAGGAGGCCGCGGAAGCCGTCGGCGCACCCTTGCCCTTCACCGACCTGGCCGAGCGGCTCTACGCAGCCGCCCAGGCGGCAGGCCATGGCTCGGAAGACCTCGCGGTGATCGTGAGGGCGCTCGAAGCGACAGGGTAAAAACGCCCGCACACTCCGTTTCGACCCATGCGGTTCCTTCCCAATAGGGGATGTCCCACCGACAGCGAGTCTTCAGAAGACCAGAGCGTCAACAGAATCGGTAGGTTTGACGACGCCTGCCGGACCCCGGCAGGGCTGCCTTTGGCATGGCGATTGATACCTTCAAGTGCTCGATGCAAGCACGGTCGCGTGTGGTCGGGGTGGCGCTGACGCTGGCGATGACGGGTTGCGTGACGTCACCGTCGTCCATCAGCATGCCGCCACCGGACGTGTTGCCGCCGCAGGTGGTGCGCCCGCCAGCGGTGTCGTCCCCGATAGTCCAGACCGGGCGGGCGTCGTGGTATGGCGAGCCCCACCATGGGCAGAAAACGGCGAACGGCGAGACATACGACATGCGCCAGTTCACGGCCGCGCATCGTACCTTTCCGCTGGGCACGCGGCTGCTCGTGACGAACCTCAGAAACGGCCGCACGGTCGAGGTCCGGGTGAACGACCGCGGCCCCATCGCGACCGGCCGGATCATCGACCTCTCGTACGCCGCGGCGGAGGAGCTGGGCGCAGTGTCCGACGGCCTCTTCCCCGTCCGCGTGCGTGTCCTGTCCACGCCCGCGCGTTGACAGGTCTCTTCAGCGATCCTCCCAGCTCTCGATCCGTTCCGTGTAGTTCTCGCCAAACCGCGCCCGCGTCACGCGCCGGCCGATAGCCGCTGTGCCCGCGCGCGGACTTCGTCGATGCCGCCGACGAAGTAGAAGGCATCCTCGGGGAGATCATCGTAGAGACCGTCGAGGATCTCGCGGCACGTGCGGACCGACTCCGCGCGGCTGACCGTGGAACGGGGAAGGTGCGTGTACGGCTCGGCCACGAACAAGTGCTGGGCGAAGAAGCGCAGGAGCCTGCGGGCGCGCCGCACCAGCGGATTCGGCTCGGCCGATGGCTCGCCCGACCCCCCCCAGCCCTGGCCGGCCAGAAGCCTCAGCGCCTCCCGGATTCGCGCGGCGACCTCGACATGTTCCGCGCCGCCGAGCTGCTTGGCCCGCCCGATCAGTTGCTCCAGGTCCTTGCCGTCCCCTCTACCCAAAGGTGCCAGGGGCTCGTACCTATCTCTGACCAAAGATTCGCAAGGCCCAGCGGGCGCGGCTTCCACGAACTCGCGCTCGCGAACCGCGGGCGCGCCTCGCACAAGCCTGGGTCAACGCGGGACGGTCGGGACGGGTCTTCTGTTGCCGTTCCGGCTGACGCGTGGGGTCCCATCGAGGGCGCTTCTCACAGCGCGGGCGAGAGACTGTGGCGTAAACGGCTTTGGGAGAAATGATCCGACGGGCTCTGCTGCGCCATGCGCGCCGATCATCTCGTCCGCGTATCCCGACATGTAGAGCACGCGCATATCGGGATACCGGACCAGCGCCTGCGCTGCCAGTGCCGGTCCACGTATGCCCGGCATGACGATATCCGTGAGAAGGAGATGTATCTTGCCCGGATGAGCCGCTCCGATCGCGAGCGCCTGCTGCGGATCCCCGGTATCCAGGACGTGATAGCCGCACGCGGTCAGGATCTCCGACGCGAGCTGGCGCACAGCCTCTTCGTCTTCCACGAGCAGGATCGTCTCCTGGCCCCGGACCAACCTGGCGCCGCTTGCTCGAGTCTTTGCCAGGGCTGCCGGCGCGGTAGTCCGGGGCAGGTAGATCGTGACTGTCGTGCCTTGGCCCACCGTGCTGTCGACGCCGATGTAGCCGCCGCTCTGATTCACGATCCCGTATACGGTCGAGAGGCCCATTCCGGTCCCCTTGCCCGGTTCCTTGGTCGTGAAGAACGGCTCGAAGATCCGGGCGAGCGTCGTCGAATCCACGCCGCATCCGGTGTCCCGCACCGTCAGCGTCACGTACGGCCCGGGTGGGATCTGCCCCTGCCCGTGCGGCACCGCGGCCTGCAGATCGCGGTTGTCGGTTTCGATCCGCAGCGTGCCGCCGCCCGCCATGGCGTCGCGGGAGTTCACGAGCAGGTTCATGATGACCTGCTCGATCTGCCCGGGGTCCGCCATCACCCGGCCGAGCCCCATGCCCGGCAGGATGACCAGTTCGATCTCCGCGCCGATCAGGCGTGCCAGCACGGGCGCCAGCTCCTCGACGAGAGCGTTCAGGTCCAGGGACCTCGGCTCCAACACCTGCTTCCGGCTGAAGGCGAGCAGCTGACGCGTCATGGCGGTCGCGCGATCCGTCGCCTTCTGGATGAGCTCGACGTCTCGGCGCGCGGGGTCGTCGGAGGTCAAGCGCTTGAGAAGGAGGTGACTCCGTCCGCCAATGACCGTGAGCAGATTGTTGAAGTCGTGAGCGATGCCACCGGCCAGCTGCCCGATGGCCTCCATCTTCTGGGCCTGGACGAGCTGAGTCTGGGTATGCGAGAGCCCGTCGAACGCCCGTTGGATCTCCTGGTAGAGACGGCTGTTTTCGAGCGCGATGCCGGCCTGGGACGCGAATGCGGCCGCCATCTCCACGTCCCCAGGCGAGAAGCCCTCGTCACGGGCGCTTCGGACCGTCAGGACTCCCACGACTTGATCCTTGATCTTGACCGGCGTGCCCAGGAAGGCGCGGATCCCGAGCCGGCGATAGCTCTCCCCCCGGGCCGGATCAAGGCGCGGGTCGCTGACCGGATCCCGAACCGCCAGAGACTCGCCGGTAATGGCAACGATCCCCGTCAGACTCCCGCCGATCTTCAGCGGTTTTGGCGACAGGGTCTCGTCGGTTGGGCCCCAGGTGCCGCAGATCACCAGGTCGTCGCCTTCGACGAGGCGGAAGGCGACAGAGCTCGCGTCGAGGAGACGCCCACAGGCCTCAGCGACCCGCGTCAGCAGCGACTCCACGGGCTGGATGCGGGACAGCTCGCGCCCCAGCCCCAGCAATGCCTCCAGGCGGGCCTGGCGCTTCTCCAGCCGCTTGACGAGGCGCGCGTTGGCGAGGGCGATTCCCGCCTGGCGGCTGATCCCCTCCACCAGCCGAAGCTCGGTTGGAGCGAATCGATGCTCCTGCTCGAACCACGCGAGGAGAAGCCCCCCGATCGGCTCCCCGTGGACGACCATGGGGCAGAAGAGACTCGACCGGTGAGGATAGCGGCGGAGCATCTCGGGATCGACGCGAGGATCCGCCGCGACGTCGCTCAATGCCACCGCACGCTGTTGCGCCCACGCCTCCTCGAGGATGCGATGCCCCTTCAACGGGATCAGGGATGCCATCAAGTCCGCCGGGAGGTCTTTGGGGACGTGGTAGCCGGCGATCGGGTGAAGATAGCCGCGGTTCGCGTCAGCCAGGAAGGCGCCCACCGCGTCAGCGCCGAGGGCGCGGCCCGCCTCCTTGGCTACACAGCGCATCATCTCTGGCACATCCAATGTTTCGCTCACCTGCTGGCTGACGGTGAGCAGCGTCTCGCTCTGGACCAGCTGCTCGTGCGTCTCTCCGTAGAGCCGGGCATTTTCGATGGCAATGGCGGCCTGATCGGCGAATGCCTGGGCGATCTGCATGTCCTCGGCGTCGAAGACCCTGCCGACGTGATCGAAGACACCGAGGGCCCCCAGCACTCGCCCCTGAACCAGTAGCGGGACTGCCAGGATGGCCCCGAATCCGGGAGCCTCGGCTCGTGAGCGCAGGTCGGGGGTGACCAGGACCCGGGGATCCGCCAGGAGATCCGCGCTGCCCACCGCGCGGCGCTCGCGGACGGCGAGGCCGACCACGCCGGCTCCGGACGGAACGACCTGCACCGGGTGGGCCGCGGCGCCCGGTTCCCCAGAGCTGGCCAGGGCGAGGAGATCCTCGGTCCCCGGATCCAGGCGGTAAAGAACAGAGGTCGATGCGGACAGCAAGGACCGGATGCTGTCAACGATTCGCTGGCTCACCTCTCGGTAGTCAAGCGTGGCCGACAGCTCCCGCCCCACAGTGGCCAGGCTGCGGAGTGCGGCTTCGCGCTGCTGGAGCTCCTGGCCGGCTTTCTCCATCTCCTGCCTGACCTCGTTCACCTCCGCAATGGCTGAGCGCTGGGGATCGACGCGCTCGCCCCTCGCGAGAGCCGCGGCCGCCGCCGACAGCGAGGCGATCGGATTGGCGATACGCCGTGCCCGGTGCACCGCGGCGAGAATTCCAAGCAGTGTCGTCGCCACGCCCACGACCGCCAGCAGCCAGAGTGAGGAGCGCAAGGGGGCATCGGCGGCAGCTTGCGGCACGCTAAGAGCAATGGTCCAGCCCGTCCGTGGCGACCGGTTGATAGCGGTATACACCTTTTGGCCATCGTTGGTCATGACCCCGAATGCGCCCTCGGCGGTCTGGTCCATCCTCGCCGCGAGGCCAGAGGTACCGGGCTGGCCGAGGAAGCGGTCCGCATCACGTGTCCGGGCGATGATCACCCTGTTGCGGTCGAGAAGCGTGCCGATCCCTGAGGACGGGACCCTCTGCTGGAGGAGAACATCCGTGAAGCTGGTGGGCGCGAAGGTCGCTCCCAGGACATACCTGACTGAACCGTCGTGAACGACGGGTACGGTCACCGCGATCAGGCGGCGTCGCGAGGCATTGCCGGTGAACAGGTCGGACACACTCGGTGCGCGAGTCTCGACGACGCGAGCGATCAGCTCCGGATTGGCCGTCTTGGGGAGCGGCGTTCCAAGCGGACTCACGGTGTTGATGAGCTGACGACCGTCTGCGTCCAAGAGGACGATGGATTGCCACCTTGGCTGGGTCGCGAGGACCGCGCGGGCTTTTCGGTCGAACCCCTTGAGGTCCCCCCTCCGGAGTTTGTCGGAGGTGGCCAGCGACTCGAGGACGGAAGTCGACGCGGCCACCTGCTGGTCGATCACGACCGACAGCGCGCGGGCCGTTTCAACGAGGGCCCGTCCCGTGGCCTCGTGGCTGTGCTTGTTGAACACAGCCAGACTGATGCCCGCGAAGGCGAGGACCGGAATGACCGTGCCCAGCACCAAGAGCACGAGCTGAGATCGGATCGTCACACCGCGGTTGCTCACTGGTCTCGCTATCCGGCCTCGCGGCCCGTCTTAGGTCGAGTGCCCCAACCATGGACGAAGCAAGAAGGGCGCCACTCAGAGACCATCAAGGAATCAAGGTGTTACCTCCTGATCGGATCCGCCGGGGCGCAAAGTCCGTCAACCGGGTACCGAATGTGGGGACCGGCGCGGCTGTCACGCCTGACCGGCGAGGAAACCGTGAAGAACGGGCACGAAGCGGTCGGCGTCCTCGACGACGGAGCAGTGCCTGGCGCCCGGTATGACGACCAGCTCCGAGCCCGCGATGCGCTCGTGGATGACGCGGGCCATCGCGGGTGGCGTGCCGGGGTCCTTCTCACCGACGACGACCAGCGTCGGGCAGCGGATGGCGCCGATGCGCTCCGTGAGGTCCACGAAGCCGATCGCGCGGATGGCGGCGGCATAGCCGCGCGGGTCGGTCTTGCGCAGCATATCGGCAATGCGTTCCACCGCCTGGCGGCTCTTCGCGCGAAACGTCTCGGTGAACCAGATCGCCAGGGTGCGCTCGACCAGCGCCGGAGTCATGCCCTCGCTCTCGGCCACGCGGATGCGATCCTCCCACATGGCGCGCACGCCGGGGCCGTAGCAAGCCGTCGTGTCGCAGAGTACCAAGCTCTTGATCCGCCGCGGCTGCCTGAGCGCCGCGGTCATCCCGATGAGCCCGCCCATCGAGACGCCCACGAAGTGCGTCTCCGCGATGCCGAGGGAATCCAGGAGATCGAAGAGATCACCCGACATCTGCTCGAGGGTGTACGGCCCCGGCGGCACCTCGGAGCCGCCGTGCCCGCGCACGTCGTAGCGCAGGACACGGAATTGCTTCGTGAGGGCCGTCAGGTGGCCGTCCCAGAGCGCGAGCGTGACGCCCAGCGGGTGGACGAGCGTGACGACGGGCGCTTCGCGAGGCCCGTCAAGGCGGTGGTTGGTGTTCATCAACTTGTGGTATGAGTATGGGATGTACTGCAAGCATACCGGAAGGAGAGGGCGCACATGGCAAAGGGGGCGACCAAAGTAGCCGTAAGCATCCCAGCCGATCTTTTCCAGGCGGTTGAGCGGGCTCGGCGGCAGCGCGGATCGAGCCGCAGCGCTTTTCTGCAGGACGCCCTGCGCCATTGGCTCAAGCACCAGGCAGAAGTCATGCTCGTGCGGGAATACGAAGCGGGGTATCGCAGCAAGCCCGAGGCGCGTCGGGAGATCAAGGCCGCGGAGTCCACTGCGATGCGGGTATGGTCCGAGACGGAGTGGTAATGCAGCGAGGAGAGGTGTGGTGGGCCACTCTCCCTGCGCCGGCCGGCTCGCGGCCAGTCCTGCTTCTGTCGAGAAACGAAGCATACGCGGTGCGCAATCTCGTGACCGTTGCGCCTCTGACCACCCGAGTCCGTCATATCCCCTCGGAGGTCCCGCTGGGAACCAAGGACGGCTTCCCGAAACGGTGCGCCGTCAACCTGGATACGATCACGACCATCGCCAAACACGCTCTGGCCCGGCGCATCACCGCCCTTACGCCCCTGAAGCTTGCGGCGGCTGATCGGGCCATCAGGTTTTCGCTCGGCCTCTCGTCATGACGCCCTCGCGCTAGAACCTCTCTCCCTCACCCTACCCTCTCCCTGACCCTACCCTCTCCCTCACCCTACCCTCTCCCTCACCCTACCCTCTCCCTCACCCTACCCTCTCCCTCACCCTTCCCCTCTCCCTCAGAGGGAGAGGGGAAAGATGAATAGATATCATTTGAAGCGCGGCATGACCTCGCGCGCGAAGAGCTCCATGGAGCGCCGCACCCTGTCCTGAGAGAGGCCGCCGAAGTTCATCCAGCACATCACCTGTCCGACGCCGAGCTGACGCATCTGGTCGATGTGGCGCGCCACCGTGTCGGGCGACCCGAAGGCGAGCGTCTCGGCCACGAGGCCCTCCCATGTGATCTTGGAGAGGCGCTCCGCCATGGCACGGAAGCCGGGCTGCAGCGACGGGTGCGCGTCCTCGATGCGGTCGGGGACGACGAACCTCCGGAAGGACTCCTGGTACCAGAGCTCGGCGTCCTTGGCCTCGGCGAGGGCCTGGGCGTCGGTCTCGGCGACGTAGATCTGGCGCGAGACGCCCCAGCGCGAGAGGAGGCTCGCGATCTCCGCCGGGGTGCGCCCCGACTTCTTCAGTGTCTCGACGTAGGTGTCGCGGTTGCCGACGAGCTGGCTGACGGGGCCGAAGAGGACAGAGTTGAGCATGGGCCAGCCGCGGAGCGCCGTGTTTTCGATGCCGTCCTTCGTCACGCACACCTGGTAGAGCGGCGGGTGCGGGCGCTGCACGGGCTTGGGAATGACGGACACCTCGGGCACTTTGAAGAAGCGCCCGTCGTAGCTGAAGCGCTCCTCGGTCCATGCGCGCCGCATGATTTCCACGGCCTCGTCGAAGCGCTCGCGGCTCTCCTCCTGCGGCACGCGGTAGCCGCGGAACTCCGCGGGCCGGTTGCCGCGCCCCACGCCCACGTCGAGCCGGCCGTTCGAGATGATGTCCACGAGCGCCATCTGCTCGGCGAGACGGAGCGGGTGGTGGAAGGGCAGGATGGCCGCGGCCAGCCCGATGCGGATCCGCCGCGTGCGCGAGGCGGCCGCGGACGCCAGCGCCGCCGGGTCGACCGAGAGCCCGTACTCGATGAAGTGGTGCTCGGTGAGCCAGATCTCGTCGAAGCCCAGCTTCTCCGTCCACTCGATCTGGTCGAGCTCGCGGCGGATGATGTCGTCGTGGCGGTGCCCCGGCGGGGCCTGGAAGAAGAAGAAGGTGCCGAATTTCATGCGATGACCTCCCTCACGCCACTCCAAGGTAGCGCGACTTCACGTCCTCGTTGGCGAGCAGCTCATCCGGTCGCGACGAGTGGACGATCTGCCCGCGGCTCAGGATGTGGGTGCGGTCCGCCACGGACAGCGCCAGCGGCAGGTTCTGCTCCACGAGCAGGATAGAGAGACCCTCGAGCTTGAGCTGGTGGATCACGCGGCCGACTTCACGCACGAGGAGTGGCGCCAGGCCCTCGGTCGGCTCATCGAGCAGGAGCAGGTCGGGGTTGCTCATGAGCGCCCGACCGATGGCGAGCATCTGCTGCTCGCCGCCGGAGAGCTTGTTCGCGCGGTTGCTGCCGCGCTCTCGCAGTCGAGGGAACAGTGCGTGCACCCGTTCCACGGTCCAGCGCCCGTCACCGCTCCGGGCGACTTCCAGGTTCTCCCGCACGGTCAGCGTCGGGAACACGCGTCGCCCCTGCGGCACCAGCGCCATCCCGGCCTCGACCATGCGATACGGAGGCCACCGCGTGATGTCTTGGCCCTTCAGGCGGACGGCGCCGCGGCGGGGAGGCGTGAAGCCGATGATGGAACGGATGAGCGTCGTCTTGCCCATGCCGTTGCGGCCGAGGATCGCCAGCACCTCGCCTGGGGCGACGTGGAGCGAGACGCCCTGGAGCACGTGGCTCTCGCCGTAGTAGGTGTGCACGTCCTCGACCTCGAGGACCGTCGTGGACCTGGCGTGGGCCTCAGGCACCGAGGTAGATCTCCCTGACCTGCGGGTCGGCCCGGATCGCCTCGCGCGAGCCGTCGGCGATGACGCGTCCGTAGTGGAGAACGGTCACGTGCGCCGAGAGCTCGAGGGCGATGTCCATGTCGTGCTCGATCATGAGAACGGTGATCGCGGGGTCGAGGCGCGCGAGGAGGCCGGCCATGAGGCGAGACTCCGCCGGCGACAAGCCGGCGGTGGGCTCGTCGAGCAGGAGCACGCGGGGCCGCCCGGCCAGCGCCAGCGCGATCTCGAGCTGGCGCTGCTCGCCGTGGGAGAGGTTTTTCACCACGGCGTTGCCGACATCGACGAGTCCGACGGACTGGAGCGTGGCCCGGGCCCTGGCGTGGAGGCCGGTGAAGGCGCCGACCGGCCGCAGCATGGCGAAGCGCGTCGGAGTCAGCGCCTGGACGGCGAGCAGGCAGTTCTCCAGCACCGTCAGGTCCGGGAAGAGATTGGTGATCTGGAAGGTGCGAGCCAGGCCCAGCGCGGCGCGGGTATGGGCAGCGGTGCCCGTCACGTCGCGCCCGAACAGACTGACGGTGCCCGAGGTGACGGGCAGCGACCCCAGGATGAGGTCGAAGAGCGTGGTCTTCCCCGCCCCGTTCGGGCCGATCAGCGCGCGCCGCTCCCCCGGGCGCACGGCGAGCTCGACTTCGTCCACGGCGCGAAGGCCCCCGAAGTCCTTGGTCACCCCCTCGAGCCTCAGCGCGAATTGTTCGGTCACGCCCCCTCACCCTGCCCTCTCCTCCGGTGGGGGAGAGGGAAACCTAGCAGTACTTGCACGGGGGTTAGTCCCGCGTGTAGAGCGGCATCTTCAGAAACTCCTCGGGGTCGCACTTCCAGAGCTGGCTCGGTGCCGCTTAGCATGTCCTTGCCGAGGACCGAGGCGGCGCCGGTGAGCGGCACCAGAGCCCGAACTTGATGGGGCCGTCGTGGGCGCCGGCGGGCGCCGGGGCCGTCCCTGCCGACGCCAGGGCCAGCGGCGCGACGAGCACGACGAACCGAGTGGCCATGCCGGGCCTCCTTGTCTTCAGCGCCGCCGGCCGCGGAGCGCGCCGACGAGGCCGTGCGGGGCAAACAGAATGACGCCGATGTAGACGGCTCCCAGGATGAGAAGCCAGCGTTTGGTGTAGACGCTCACGAAGTTCTTGAGAAAAACGATGATGCCGGCCCCGATCGCCGGCCCGATCAGCGTGCCCGGGCCGCCGAGCGCCGTCATCAGGAGCGCCTCGACGGAGGTCACGAGCTGGACATCAGTTGGGCCGACGAAGCCGTTGTAGTAGGCCCAGAGGACGCCGGCCACGCCCGCGAAGGTGCCGGCGAGCACGAAGGCGACGTACTTGTGGAGCCACACGTTGTAGCCGAGGGCCTCCATGCGCGACTCGCTCCCGCGGATGCCCTTGAGACCCAAGCCGAAGGGCGACACGACGACGAGCCCGAGCAGCGTCCAGGCCGCCGCCGCGACCACGAGAGAAAAATAGAAGAACGGCAGCGGGGCGCTGAGACTCAGCGAGCCCAGCTCGGGCCGCGGCACGCCCGAAACGCCGTTATCGCCCTTGGTGAGCGACACCCACCGGAAGGCGAGCCCCCACACGACCATGCCCAGCGCGAGCGTGATCATGAGGAAATACGTGCCGCGCGCCCGGATGGCGATGATGCCGAAGACGGCCGCGGTGACGGCCGCGAGGGCGATGCCCGCCGCGGCGCACCCGAGAAGACCCACCTGGCGCTCGGTGGCGAGGAGGGCCACCGCATATGCGGCGACGCCGAAATACGCCGCCTGGCCGAGCGACGGCAGCCCCGTGTAGCCCAGGAGCACGTCGAGGCTCATGGCGAGGATGCCGAAGATGAGCGCCTGGGTGACGAGGGTCAGCGGGTAGGCGGGCATCAGGGGCCCAAGGGCGGCCAGCGCCCCGATGACGATCACCCCGATCAAAGCGCGCCGGCGGATCACGAGGCGGGACTCACCGTGACCAATGATCTAACCCCTGCCGAAGAGTCCGGTCGGGCGAATGGCGAGGATCAGGGCCATCGGAGCGAACAGCGTGAAGTAGGCCAGCTCGGGAAAGAGCGCCTTGCCGAAGTTGTCGAGGAGCCCGACGAGGAGGCTGCCGGCCATCGCGCCCGGCAGGCTGCCGAGCCCGCCCACGATGACGACCACGAAAGCGTAGGGCAGCACCTCGAAGTCGGCGCCGGGGTAGACGCCGAGGAAGCCGGCGCCGATGACCCCGCCGAGAGCGGCCAGTCCGGCGCCGAGCCCGAAGACGGCGAGGGAGATGCGCGGGACATTGATGCCCACACCCTGCGCCATCTCGCCGTCGTCCACGGCGGCGCGGATCATGGCGCCCGCGCGCGTCCGGTCCAGCAGGAGCCAGAGCCCGAGACCCACGGCGACGGCGACGCCGACGATAAAGATGCGGTACAGGGGGAACACGGCGCCGCCCAGTCGCAGCGCGCCCGAGAGAGCCGCGGGCACCGGCAGGTTGTAGGGATCGCCGCCCCAGATCAGGAGCGCCAGGTCCTGAAAGATCAGCGCGAAGCCGATGGTCATGAGCACCTGCCCCAGGTCCTGGCCGCGCAGCCGGCGCAGGAAGACGCTCTCCATGGCCATTCCGATCAGGGCGATGGCGACGGTGGCGGCCAGCACCGCCATCGCGAAGCTTCGCGTGCGGAGCGCGACCGTCAGCCCCAGGTAGCCGCCTAGCATGAAGTAGGAGCCGTGGGCCATGTTGACGATGCGCATGACGCCGAAGATCAGCGAGAGCCCACTCGACAGGAGAAACAGCAGCGCGCCATAGGACAACCCGTTGAACGTCTGGACGATCCAGAAGTCCGGACGCACGCGGCGCCTAGCCCAGATGCAGCATGCGGGCGGCGTTCTCGCGGACGACGCGGCGCTGGTCCTTCAGGCCGAGCCCAGTCGCCTTGGCCTGGATGATCGCGAGCGGCCGGTCGTAGCCCATGTCGAAGCAGAAATCCGTCCCGAGCATGACGCGGTCCGCCCCGACCGTGGCGACCAGGTAGCGGAGCGCGCCGGCGTCGTGACTGATGATGTCGTAGGTGAAGCGACGGAGATAGGCGCTGAAGGGCTTCTTGGCGGCGCCCTTCGTCTCCGCCCTCATCCCCTGCCCGTGACGGAGGCGGCCGTGCAGGTAGGGCAGCGCCCCGCCCGCGTGAGGCAGGCAGACGTCCAGCTTCGGCAGCCGATCGAGCACGCCGCCGAAGACCAGATGCGCGGCCGCGATCGCGGTATCGAAGGGGTTGCCGAGGAGGTTGCCGAGGTAGAACGGTACCAGCCGCTCCGCGCCGATCACGCGGATGGGATGAAGCAGCACGGGCAGCCGGAGCGCGGCCGCTCGCTCGAAGACCGGGAAGAACGCCGGGTCCGAGAGCTCGCGGCCGCCGACATTGGTGCCCATGTACACGCCGTGGATGCCGGGCAGCTTGACTGCGCGCTCCAGCTCGGCGAGCGCGCGGGCCGTGTCCTGCATGGGCAGCATGGCGCAGCCGACGAACCGGTCCGGGTGCGCGACGTGCGCCGCGCTCGCGGCATCGTTGAACGCGGCCGAGAGACGCGTGCCGGTCGCGCCGTCGGCCCAGTACACCATCGGGACGGTCAGCGACAGCGCCTGGACGGCCACGCCCTGGCGGTTCATCGAGCGGATGCGAAGATCGAGATCCCAGTAGCGAGCCTCGAGCGGCGGCGTGCGCGTGGCGCCGATCACGAGGGCGGGGCCTTTCGGGCTCGTGCGGTCCACGCCGGCGCCAAACGACGCGCCCGATTCCTCGACGACGCGGATGAAGGACTCGGGAAAGAAGTGGGCGTGAACGTCGATGGCGAGGGGCGTGGTCATGGATCGGGATTCTACCTTTAATGCCCGAGCGGTGGTAGTCTCTAGGGCGCCGTGAGACTGCCCCGCGAGCGCTTCGACTACTCGCCAATGACGAGCCGCCGCCCATGGACACTGCCCAAGGGCGCGCGCATCGCCGTGTGGACCGTCGTCAACATCGAGGAGTGGAACATCGAGAAGCCGATGGCTCGCCAGTACCTCACGGCGCCGCAGGGCGTCGCCACCGCGCCCGACGTGCCCAACTGGGCGTGGCACGACTACGGCATGCGCGTCGGCTTCTGGCGGCTGCACGAGGCGCTCGTCAAGCGCAAGATTCGCGCGACCACGTCGATCAACGCCCGGGTGGTCGAGTCGTACGAGCCCGTCGCGCGGGCCATGCTCGACGCGGGGTGGGAGTTCATGGCCCACGGCGTGATCCAGGGCGCCATGCACCTGCTGCCCGACCAGCGCGCGGCCATCCGCCAGTCCGTCGAGATGCTCAAGACGTACACGGGCAAGAAGCCCAAGGGCTGGCTCGGCCCGGGGCTGACCGAGACCTGGGAGACGCTCGACTACCTGGCCCACGAGGGGATCGAGTACGTCTCCGACTGGGTCAACGACGACCAGCCCTATGAGATCCGCACGACGGCAGGCCCGCTCGTGTCGGTGCCGTACACGATCGAGATCAACGACATCCCGATGATGGTGATCCAGCACCACACGTCATTCGAATGGCTGCAGCGCGCGAAGGACCAGTTCGACCGGCTCTACGCCGAGGGCGCCAAGAACCCGCGGGTGATGGCGCTCGCCGTGCATCCGTACATCTCGGGCGTGCCGCACCGGATCAAGTATTTCGAGGCGGTCTACGACTACATGCGGAAGAAGAAGGGCGTCTGGTTCACCACGGGCGAGGACATCTACGAGTGGTACAAGTCGCAGCGATGACTCGCCGGGGCAAGGTCATCCAGTTTCCGAAGCGGCAGCCGGCGCCGGAGCCCGCGCCCGCGCTGGTCGAGGTGCGCCGCTGCCGCGATCAGTCCGAGGCGCTCGTGGTCCGCGCGCTGCTCGACGGCCACGGCATCCCCGCGGTTATGCGCGGCCAGCTCGTCCAGTCCGTGCATCCGTTCAGCGTCGGCGACGCAGGCGAGGTGACCCTCCTCGTCCACGCGGCCGACGCCGACCGCGCCCGCCAACTCCTCGCCGGCGCCTGACATGCGCACCAGGCGCGCCGCAATCCAGAACGCGGGGCCGCGATCTACCGGAGGCTTGATTCTTGCAGGTTGGTTCTTGCAAATTGGTTCTTGCGGGAGTGTTGCAAGCGTCCTGGGCGGCGGGGTGGTCATAAGCTAGTTTTCGTAACACCATTGCTCGTTAGAAAGTGAGATCCATCTACCATGGCGAATTCAGGAGAGGCGCAGGTCAAGGTATACCGGTCCGCGGATGCGCCCCGGCAGGGGCTGTCCGGCGAAGTGGTGGCGGTGCTCGGGTACGGGAACCTGGGTCGCACCGCCGCCCTCAACCTCCGCGACTCGGGCGCCAAGGTCCGGGTCGGGAACCAGGAGGACGAGTATGCCGAGCGCGCCCGGGCCGAGGGATTCGAGGTGGTCCCTCTTCAAGTCGCCGCGTCGGACGATATTGTCTTCCTCCTTCTTCCCGATGAGGTAATTCCTACCGTCTTCGCGAGTGAGGTTGCCCCCGCGCTACGGCCGGGAAGCGCCCTCGCCTTCGCTTCGGGGTACAGCCTGGCCTACGGTCTCATCAGCCCGCCCGACACCGTCGACCTGCTCCTGGTGGCGCCCCGGATGGCCGGCGTCTCGGCCCGGGAGCGGTACCAGGCCGGGGAGGGCTTCTGGGCCTGTGTCGGCGTCGAGGCGGACCGCAGCGGCCGCGCCCAGCAGCGGATGCTGGCGCTGGCGGAGGCTCTCGGCGTCTTGCGGGCCGGCGCCATCGAGATGAGCGCGAAAGTCGAGGCGGCGCTCGATCTCTTCGTGGAGCAGAGCGTCGGGGCCATTCTCGGAATGGCGATCATGACGGCTTTCGATGTCGGCCGTGAGGCGGGCATCCCGGCCGAGGCGCTGGTGATGGAGATGTACATGTCCGGCGAGATGGAGGTGGTCTTCCGATCCTTTCGGGAGGCCGGCTTCTTCCGATCCTCGGAGGACCACGGGCCGACGGCCGTCTTCGGAGGCATCACGCGCACGCTCGAGATGGACCGGGAGGCGATGCTGACGAGCTTTCGGACGATCATGGAAGATATCGGGAGTGGCGGGTTCGCCCGCCGATTCCAGGACGAGGCCCGGAGTGGGTACCCGATGCTGGAGCTGGCCAGGTCCATGATGCACGGCCCCTCACCGATCGCCGGCGCGGAGGAGCGCATCCGGCGCCTGTTGGAGTCTCCCGAGCCCGGATCGGAGCGGCCGGGCGGCGCGTAAGCCGCGCGTCGCGAGGAGGCGGGACGACCGGAGGGCCCTGGATTGCGGCTGCTGAGCTGGACCATTTTCATCGCCGGCCTGTTTGCTGCCGGCTTCCTGGGTGGACAGACCGCCGCATTCATCTTCCTCGTGGCGGTCGTGCTCGCGATCACGCTCTTTCGCCTGCCGCTCGTGCTCCCGCTGACTCGGCTCGGCTCGTGGCTTGGCCTGACACGCGAGACGATCGAGCGGATGGCATTTTCGATCCAGGCGACTCGAGCGTCCGGCCCCACGGACGCGGCGCGCCCAATCCTGGCCGCGCTCGCCGCGAATAACTTTGTCGCCGCCGGCGCGTGGAACATCGCCCAGATGCCGAAGATCCACGTGGCATTGATGGTGCAGCGTGAAGAGGGGGTGCAGCTCTATGCGGACGAGATCCGATTCCGCAAGGCAATGGGCAAGTAGGCTCCACCTGCGATACACTGGCCGCCCGGTACACTGGGTTGCGGCGCGGGACCCCTCCCAATCGCGGTATTCGTGATCAACGAGAGGAGAGTCGGCATGAGGCACGTGAAGCGGGTGATGGTGGTCGGTGTCGTTGCGCTGGCGTTCGGCGCCGTCAGCGCCCTCCAGGCGCAGCAGCTCAGCGGAGAGTACAAGATCGGCGTGCTGGAGCCGCTGACCGGCAACCTCGCCGCCGAGGGCAAGCGGCACCTCGAGGGCTACGAGATCGTACGTGACCTCATCAACGAGCGCTTCGGCGGCGTGATGGGCAAGAAGCTGGTCTTCGTGACCGGAGACGCCGTCGATCCCACCGTCGCTGCCTCCGAGGCCACGCGGCTGGCCACGCGTGAAGGGGTGAAGATCATCACGGGCACGTTCTCCTCCACCCTCTGCGGCGCCGCCAGCGAGGCGGCGTCGCGGCAGAACGTCATCTACTGGGAGTCGTCGTGCGTCGACCCGCGGTTCACCCGGCGCGGGCTCAAGAACGTGTTCAGGACAGAGATCGACGGCACCGGCTTCGGCTGGTACAACATCGAGTTCATCGCCAAGCACCTGTCGCACCGCCTCGGCAAGAAGCCGAACGAGCTGCGCATCGCCTACCTCTCCGAGGATTCCTCCTACGGCCAGAGCGTGACCGAGTCCGCGCGCCAGCGCGCCAAGACGGAATTCGGCATGCAGGAGGTCGCGGCCGAGTACTACACGTTTACCACCAACGACCTCACGCCGGTCATCCTCAAGCTCAAGAATGCGAACCCCGACATCCTGCACCATATCGCGCGCAACCAGGATGCCATCCTCTTCTGGAAGCAGGCGCGCGAGCAGGGCTTCCTGGTCAAGGCGGTGGTGCACGCGGGCGCGACGGGCTACGGCTCGCCCGACTTCGGCAAGGCGCTCGGCAATGACGCCAATGGCCCCTTCGCGCTGCTCGAGCCAGGTCCGGGACTCATCATCGACAAGCTGAGGCCCGAGGGCCAGAAGATCGAGCGCGCGTTCCGCGCGGCCGTCAAGGCCAAGACCGGCTCGGACATCCCGGCGGGCGGTCATCAGCTCGCCGGCGGCGGCCTGTGGCTCCTCAAGCTGGTGCTCGACGCCGCGAAGTCGGACGACCTCGACAAGTTCCGCGCCGCGGTCATGGCGATGGACCTGCCGGTCGGCTCCTCGATCAACGGCTGGGGCGTGAAGTTCGACGAGACCGGCCAGAACTCCAACGCGCGCGTGCAGCACTACATGCTCCAGTGGCAGAATGGCCAGCTCCTCACCGTGTGGCCCGAAGAGTTCACGACCAACCGCGCCAAGTGGATCCCGCTCGGCGCGTGGGACCAGCGGAAGTAGCGCTCACCGCCGGCCTGCCGATGTCCGCTCGTCCGCCCCGGGGCGGCCCCCCGGGGCGTCGCGCGTTCGGCTGACCCGCCGAGCCCATGCGCGCGATTCCCCAGCTCATTGTCTCCACCATCCTGTTGGGCGGCGTCTACGCGCTCATCGCGGTGGGCCTCACGCTCATCTTCGGCGTGATGCGCGTCGTCAACTTCGCGCACGGCGAGTTCCTCATGCTCGGCATGTACCTCGCCTTCTGGGCGTTCGCGCTCCTCCGGCTCGATCCGTACGTCACGCTCGTGCTGGCCCTGCCGCTGATCTTCGGCGGCGGGTGGCTGAGCTACCACGCCGTCATGCGGCCCGTCATCCACGCCTCGCACAACGTGCAGATTTTCACGACGGTCGGGCTGTCGATCGCGCTCCAGAACCTGGCGCTCGTGCTCTGGAGCGCCGACTCCCAGTTCGTGCGCACCGGCTACTACGCGTTCGTCGTCCGCTTCGGAAGCGTGGCGCTCAACCTCGCGCAGATCGTCGCCTTTGCCGTCGCCGTCCTCTCCACCGCCGCGCTCTTCGCCTTCATGCGCTGGTCGTACACGGGCAAGGTCATGCGGGCGACCGCGCAGGACAGGGCCGTCGCCTCCCTCATGGGGATCGACACCGGCCGCGTCTTCGCGCTCACGTGGGCGGTCGGCATCACGTGCGTCGGCGTGGCCGGCGTCCTGCTCGCGCCGATCTACCCCGTCTATCCGACGGTCGGGCTCCAGTTCGTGCTGATCGCCTACGTCGCGGTCGTGCTGGGCGGGCTGGGAGACATGGCCGGCGCGCTGATCGCCAGCCTTCTCGTCGCCGCCGTCGAGGTCGTGGGCTCCTACGTGATCGGGACGGCGTGGAAGGAAGTGCTCTACCTGCTCCTGTTCATCGCGATCCTCGTCGTCCGCCCCGCGGGCCTGTTCGGCCAGCGCGGCGCGGAAGCGATCGGCACGTGAAGGGCACGTGGCTGGCGGTCGGCTTCTTCGCGCTCGCCGCGCTCGTTCCCCTCGTGGTGCGCGACGCATTCCTCCTCGACGGGCTGATCCTGATCCTGCTCTGGGGCGCGGCGGCGGCGGCCTGGAACGTCGCCGGCGGCTACGCCGGCCAGGTGTCGCTCGGCCACGCCGCGTTCTTCGGCCTCGGTGCCTACTCGGTGGCGCTCCTCGGCACCAAGTGGGACCTGTCGCCGTGGGTAGGGCTCCTGGTCGGCGCCGCGGCGGCGACCGCGTTCGGGTTCATCCTCGGCTTTCTCAGCAACCGGCTCCGCGGCCCGTACTTCGTGCTGGCCACGATCGCCTTCTCGCAGGTGTTGCTGATCGTCGCCAGCCGCTGGCGCGCCCTGACGGCGGGATCGGAAGGCATTCCGGTCCCCTTCCGCCCCGGCTTCTGGACGCTCGGCATCGCGGACAAGCGGCTGTGGGTCTACATCGTCCTCGGCTTAGCAGTGCTGCTCTACCTGGTCGAGCTCTATCTCGAACGCTCGCGCCGAGGCTACCAGCTGGCCGCGGTGCGCGAGGACGAGGACGCGGCGCTCTCGCTCGGCGTGCCGGCGCTCGGGCTCAAGGTCGCCGCCATCGCGGCCAGCGCGGCGCTCACCGCCGTGTGCGGCGCGCTCTGGGCGCAGTACGTGGGTTTCGTGGACCCGTTCTATGTCTTTTCCGTGGACCTGTCGGTGCGCTTCTGCCTGGCCGCGATCCTCGGCGGCATCGGCACGCCGCTCGGCCCATTTCTCGGCGCCACGCTCATCGCGACGCTCGAGACGTACCTGCGCGCCCATTTCGGCGGCATCGGCGCCGGCCTCGTCGGGATCTACCTGATCATCTACGGCGTCGCGCTGGTCGTGATGATGCGCTTCGCGCCGCAGGGCCTGGTGCCCTGGATCGGCGAGCGGCTGCGCCGGCGCCCGGACCCGGAAACGGCGCCGTGACCCTCCTCTCCGTCTCGGGGATCACCAAGCGCTTCGGCGGCATCACGGCGAACCGCGACATCTCCTTCGACGTGGCGCCCGGAGAGCTGGTCGGCATCATCGGGCCGAACGGGTCCGGCAAATCGACGCTGTTCGAAGTCATCAGTGGCTTCTATCGCCCCGACGCGGGCCTAGTCCGCCTGGACGGCGGCCGCCTCACCGGCCTGTCGCCGGATCGCGTGTGCCGTCTGGGTGTCGCGCGCACGTTTCAGAAGCTCAGGCCGTTCGCCGGGCTCACCGTCGTCGACAACGTGATGGTCGGCGCGCTCACCCGCACGCGCGATGTGCGGCACGCGCGGGCGCGCGCGCTCGATCTGCTGGACCGCGTGGGGTTGGCCGAGAAGGCAACCGCGCACGCGCGAACGCTGTCCACCGGCCAGCGCAAGCGCCTCGAGCTGGCCCGCGCGCTCGCCACCGAGCCGCAGATCCTGCTGCTCGACGAAGTCACCGGCGGCGTCGATCAGCGCAGCATCCCCGGGCTGGTGCAGCTCGTCCGTGACCTGCATCGGGGCGGACTCACGCTGCTGGTGATCGAGCACAATATGCGGGTGATCACCGCGGTGGCGGAGCGCATCGTCGCCCTCTATCTCGGAGAGAAGATCGCCGACGGCACGCCCGACGCGGTGACGCGCGATCGGCGGGTCGTCGAGGCCTATCTCGGCCTGGCGTACACGCAGTGACCGCGCAGGAAGCCGCTCAGCTGCTGGCCGTCGAGGGGCTGGACGTCGCCTATGGCGACTTCCAGGTGCTGTGGCAGGCGGCGATGCGCGTTGGCGACGGCGAGATCGTCGCCCTCCTCGGGCCGAACGGCGCGGGCAAGTCGACGCTGATGAACACCATCTCGGGGCTGCTCGCGCCCCGCGCCGGGCGCATCACCTTCCACGGCACGCGCATCGACGGACTGCCCGCCCACCGCACCGCGGGCGAAGGCCTGGCGCACGTGCTGGAACGCCGGCGCCTCTTCCCCTTCCTGACCGTGCTCGACAACGTGCTGCTCGGCGCTCATAACCCCAGCGCCCGCCCGCACCGCGACGATACGCTGGCGCGCGTCGAGCGCCTGTTCCCCGTCATCGCCGAGCGGCGCGCGCAGCTCGCGCACACGCTGTCGGGCGGCGAGCAGCAGATGGTCGCCATCGCGCGTGGCCTCATGGCCCGCCCGCGCCTGCTTATGATCGACGAGCCGTTTCTCGGCCTGGCTCCCGTCGTCGTTCAGCAGATGGGCACCCTGATACGGCGCATCCGGGACGAGCAGGGCATCAGCATCCTCTTCATCGAGCAGAACGTGGAGCTGGCGTTACGGCTCGCGGACCGGGGCTACATCCTCGAATCGGGCCGCACCCTCCTGACGGGGCCGTCCGCGGAGCTGCTCCAGTCCGCCGAGGTCAAGCGGATCTTCCTGGGCGACGTCGCGCTCTGATCGGCCGCGCGCTTGCGACGCGCGCGTGCCACTCTTCGACGGGCAGGTAAGAGTGTTGCGTGCCGCGCGAGCTAGGGGCCCGGGGTCTCCGCGCCGCCGGTGTCCCACTCCTGCCCTGCGGCAGGCGCCGCATCGGCTCCGGCTGCGCCATGCGCCTCATGAATTCTCTCGGATCGGCAGCGCACCGGAAAGGTGAGCACCAGCCGGTCGGTCGGATAGACCCTGCGAGGATCGAAGCAGTCGGCAACCACGGGCATTGGATTCTCGGTACCCGCGAGGTCGCCGTCTCGGTGCGATGAGCACGCCGCGGTGCAGAGCTCGAAGTGCACGTGGGGGACATTGCCCGAGTTCCCCGACGTCCCGACGAGCCCGATGGTCTCGCCCCGTCTGACCTTCTGGCCGACTCGCACGAGCCCTGTCTGCATGTGGCAGTAGGCCGTCCATCGGCCGAACTGCGGGTGCGAAACGATCACGCCGATTCCGCAGCCGTAGCGATAGTCAATGAGGAGCGACACGGTGCCGTCGGCGGCAGCCATCACGGGCTCTCCGATGTGACCGCTGAAGTCCACGCCGGCGTGGGGCTTGAGCCGACGCTCCTCGTTGACGCCAGTCAGTGAAGCGTAGCTCGAAAGAACAGCAGGCTCATGGAGCGCGTAGACGGGGGCCACGGCGACCCCGGGCACGATCAGCAGACCCCCCGCTCTCCAGAACAGGCTCCTCCAAATCCCCACGCTGGAGCCCTGCTGGGCCCGTGCCAGGGCTGAATGGGGCCGCAAGTACCTGAGTCGCCGAACGTTCTCTCAAACGGGACAGTGCCTGGAACTGTCCACCTGACGCGGGGTGACGTCAGATTTTGTATTCCGGATTCATGACTCGAAGGTGCGCGAGGCGAAAGACCGACATCTCGTGGCGCGATCAGGAGGAAGAGACGGGACGCGAATGAGCGTGGTCCCGGGAGGGCACCTCCCCCCCGCGGCCCCGCCCGTGAAGTGGTCAACGCGCAGCCGGGTAGGTGGTACCCGAGCCGTGCTCGGGTACCACTTCTTCCCGTGGTCCTGGCGGGCCAGCTACCAGTCGAACTTGAATCCCTGCTGCGACATGCAGGCCTTGATCGCGTAGCTGTCGTTCGTCATGCCGGTGCTGAAGGTGAAGCTCCCATCGGGGGCCAGCCTGTCGATCCTGGCACTGACATAACCGGCGGCACAGGCATTGAACGTGTCGTACGTATGCTCCTGCGCAGGCGTGAGGAAACCCGCGGCACCTCCGCTGCCGGCGCCCGCACCAGCGCTACCGCCTCCGCCCGCCGCCGCTGCGCCATCGCCGCCGCCTCCGGTCGCCCCAACGCCCGCACCACCGCCCGCCCCGTCACCGCCAGCGCAGCACCCAATAGTTCCGTCCGGGGCCGAGCCTGCCAATGCCACGCCGGCCGCTGACATGGCCAGGAGCATCATCAACGTCATCAGGACAGCCATGCACCGATATGCACGTTTCATGGCCTTTTACTCCCTTCAGGACTGCGAGTGACTCCCATGTTCGCTTCTCTGCCCTCCGCTCGCTTCGTCTGGCGAATCGGGACAAGGACTTCTCGCCGGGCGGTTCCCTCGTGCTGTCGCGGCACCTCCTTCCTCATGTGCAATCGTCGCAAGACCCCGTCGAGCACAGCGGTCGCCAGATCAGCCAATGCCGATCCGTCGGGCGGAACCAGAACCTCGTCGAGGATCATCGGATGATCCTTCCATAGCGCAAGCCATTCTGCCCAACCGTCACCCCGTATCCTAGCGGTAGAACTGCTCCGCGTTGGGGTCCTTCCTGTCGTTGAAGGCGCGGCCCATCTCCTTCGCCTCGTCGGTGTGGTAGTAGTTCGCCACGAGGTGATCGATGGTGACGCGGCTCAGGCCGAAGGCGCCGTTGTGGCGCGCGTGGAAGGCGGCCTTGAGCGCGGCCAGCGCCTGCGGCCCGCGCTTCTTCAGCTCCTCGCAGATCGCCTCGGTGCGCGCGCGCAGCTCCGCGTGCGGCGCCACCTCGTTGGCGAGGCCCATGGCCTGCGCCTCCTTCGCGCTGTACTTGCGGTTGAGATACCAGATCTCCTTGGCGCGCTTCCTGCCAACCGAGTCCTCCAGGTACCACGTGCCGAAGCCCGCGTCGTAGGAGCCCATCATCGGGCCCACCTGTCGGAAGGTCGCCTGCTCGCTGGCAATGGTCAGGTCGCACATGTTGGCGAGCACGTTGCCGCCGCCGACGGCGAAGCCGTTGACCATGGCGATGACGGGCACGGGCATGAGGTCGACGAGGCCGTAGAGGTCCACGACGGGCGGCGTGTTGTGGTAGTGGAGCTGGCCGTCGTTGGGCTCCTTCTCGCCGCCTATGCAGAAGAAGCGGTCGCCCGCGCCCGTGATCACGACCACGCGCACGCCCGCGTCGTTGCGCGCCTCGTTCAGCGCGGCGATCATCTCGAGCACGGTCTGGCGCCGGAAGGTGTTGCCCTTGTCGGGGCGGTTGATCGTGAGCCACGCGATCTGATTCGTGACCTCGTAGACAATGTCGGCGTAAGGCATGGTCGGGCCTCCGTGTAGCGGGTTAGGTCAGCGTGATTCGGAAGAGCTTGACCGCGTTGGCGGTGAGCGCATCGCAGAGCGCCTCGGGGTCGGCGCCGCGGAGCCCGGCGACGTGCTCCGCGGTCAGGGCAACGTAGGCGGGCTCGTTGCGCTTTCCGCGGTGCGGCGTGGGCGGCAGGTACGGGCAGTCGGTCTCGACGACCAGGCGGTCCTCGGGGACGAAGCGGGCGACGTCGGGCAGCGCGCGCGCGTTCTTGTAGGTCACTGGCCCCGCGAGTGAGATATAGAAGCCAAGATCGAGGCAGCGCCGCGCGATCTCCACGTCCCCGGAGAAGCAGTGCATGACGCCGCCTGTCTCCCCCGCCCGCTCCTCACCGAGGATGGCGAGCGTCTCGTCATGAGCATCGCGGCAGTGAATGACGAGCGGCTTGCGGGCGCGGCGGGCGATGTCGATCTGTCGCCGGAAGACCTTCCGCTGGTCGTCCGGCGGCGAGAGGTTGCGGAAGAAGTCGAGACCCATCTCGCCGAAGCCGACCACCCTGGACTCGTCGCGCGCCAATCGCTCCATTGCCTCGAAGTCGGCCTCGGCCGCATTGCCCGCGTCGTGTGGATGAATGCCCACCGTGGCCCACACGTCGGGCAACCGCTTCGCCAGCTCCACCACGGCGCCGTTCGTCTCCCGGTCGGTTCCGATCGTCACCATGCCCCGCACGCCCGCCCCGCGCGCGCGCTCGAGGACGGCGTCGAGATCGTCGGCGTAGTCGGGGAAGTGCAGGTGCGCGTGGGTGTCGAAGAGCCGCATCACGCGTCCATGATATCTCACGGCGCGACGGTAAAGCGCAGGCGTCCGACCAGCTGGCCCGAGGCCGTGACGACGTCCACGCGGTAGCGGCCCGCGTACGGCGGCTTGAGGTCGGTCTTGCGCGAGTAGGTGCGAAACCCTTCCTTGCGGCCTCCCAGCACCGGCGAGAGCGGCACGCGGCCGATGACCCGCCCGTCCTTCCACCACAGGTGCTGGATGCTCTGCTGGAGCCCCGCCGGCGCATACACGGCGGTATAGGCGGCGAGGCCTCCCCAGTCCGCGACGGTCTGCGCGGGAATGGGACTCCGGATGGGCTCGACGGGCTCGAGCATAGTGACGCTGCGCGCGGCCGTGGCACTGGCGACGAACAGTGGCGCGGGCGGCACGACCCCGCGCCCGAGCCAGACCGCCGCCATCGCGAGCGCGGCGAGCATCGCCGACATCGCGTACGCGCGCCCCCACGTCGCCGCGCCGCGCTCGCGGAACACCGGCATCATCGCGACCGCCGTCAGCGCGGCGGCGCCCTCGAGGGCCAGGATGGGCCGGATGCCGAGCAGCGGCAGCGCCACGTTGAGCGCGGCGAAGATCGAGAAAGCCAGCAGCGTCTGGTTGAGCCAGCGCCGGGGGTGCACGATGGCCGCGTACCAGGGATCGACCGCCGTCACGAGCGCCCCCGCCGCGATGCCGGCGAGAAAGAGCACATTCGGCGAGTCGAGCGTCGCGCTCGCCCAGTAGGCGGGGAGCACGAAGAGCAGGAGGCCGTGGTAGAGCGACTGCACGGCGTAGTCGGCGGCGCCCAGGATGCGGTCCCGGCCGCGCAGCTCGAGCGGCTGGCGCAGCTCGGTGACCGCGGCCACGAGCAGCACGAGCAGGAGGAGGTAGCCCACGATCCAGCCCACGTGAGGCAGCCCGCGCCTGAACACGAAGAGCGTCGCGATCCCCAGGCCGAGCGAGAAGATGGAGATCCCCCAGCGCTTGATCCAGCCGAGCCACGTCCGCCGCGCGGCGGGCGCGTCAGTCGGCGGAAGGGGCTGGGGCTCCCGCTGTGGCGGCATGCCGGGCTTCCCGGTAGAAGAGAAAGAGCGCGATGGTGAACACGGTCTGCGTGACGGCGATCACGCAGTCGGCCAGTACCTGGACGACGAAATGGTCCGCGGCGCCCGCCAGGGCCGAGAGCGTCATGGCGAGAGAGAAGACGGCCGCGAAGAGAAAGCCGGTCGTCCAGAAGATGGCCAGGCGGCGGCCGGCCGTGAGCGCGTTGCTGGCGCGGAGCGCGGCGCCGAGGGGCGCGCCGTCGACCACCACGAGGGCGTCCACGAAAGCGAGCCGGACCAGGACGATCACGCCGGGCACGACGAGCGCGATCAGCCCCGCCAGCACGAGCGCGCTCATGACCAGCCGTGCTATGAAGAGCCGCGGCCACGCCACCAGGCCGTCGACCAGGACCCGGGCGTAGCTCGCGGGCTCGCCACGCTTGATGCGCGCCAAGGCCGCCAGCGTCGCGGCCACCACCAGCGGACCGAAGATACCCTCCACCATGAGCCCGACGCGGAAGCCGCGGGCGGCGGCGTCGGCTGTGCCCTTCGAGGCCGCGAAGAAATCGATGTAGTTGATCACCAGATGGCCCGGGAGCCACACGGTCAGCGCGATGAGCGTGAACAATTCGAGGTGATGCGCGAGAACCCGGAACGTCCCCTGGAGAATGTCCCGGCGCACTACTTGACCTGGGAGCCCGGGGGCACGTCCTTGTCGAGCGTGAGGAGGGACACGGTGCCCTCGTGGGAGGCGGCCAGCACCATGCCGTTGGACTCGACGCCCATGAGGGTGACGGACTGGAGGTTCGCGACGATGACGACCTTGCGCCCGACGAGCGACCCGGGCTCGTACTGCTCCGCGATGCCGGCGACGACCGTGCGCGTCTCGTCGCCGACGTTGACCGTGAGCTTGAGGAGCTTCTTCGATTTCGGCAGGCGCTCGGCGGCCAGCACCTCGGCCACGCGCAGCTCGACCTTGGCGAAGTCGTCGATGGGGATCCGGGCGGCACCCGCCGCCGCCCCCTCACCCTGCCCTTTCCCCTGAGGAGAGAGGGAGGATTTGTCGGCCTCGATTCGCGGAAAGAGCCCGGAGACCTTCTGCACGGCGGCGCCCGGGGCGAGCCGGCCCCAGGCGAGGTCGGAGAGCCGCGGGGGCGCGCCGCCCACGGCCGCGCGGATCTTCCCGGCGGCCTCCGGCAGGAAGGGGTCGATGAGGATGCCGATGGCGCGCAGCGACTCGGCGAGCGTGTAGAGCACGGTGTCGAGCCTGCCGCGCTTCGCCGGGTCCTTCGCGAGCGCCCACGGCGCCGTCGCGTCCACGTAGCGGTTGACCACGCCGAGGAACTCCCAGATGGCCGCGAGTGCCCGCTGGAAGGCAAAACCCTCCATGGCTTCGTCCACCTCGCGCGCCGCTCGCGCGAGGGCGACGCGCACCGTGGCATCCTCGTCGGCCTCGGGCCCCGGCGTGGGCGCGCGGCCGCCGCCGAAGTTGACGACCATGGTCGTCGCGCGAGAGGCGAGGTTGCCGAGGTCGTTGGCGAGGTCGGCGTTGAGCCTGCCCACGAACGCCTCCTCGCTGAAGTTGGCGTCGAGGCCGAAGGTCATCTCGCGCAGGAGGAAGTAGCGGAAGGCGTCGTTGCCGTACTTCTCGGTGAGCTGGAACGCTTCCACGACGTTGCCGACGGACTTCGACATCTTGCCGCCGCCGAGGGACCAGTAACCATGGACGTTGATCCGCTCGTACAGGGGGATCTTGGCCGCCCACAGCATGGCCGGCCAATAGACGCCGTGGGGCTTGAGGATATCCTTGCCGATCAGGTGCTCGGCGTGGGGCCAGAGCTCCGTGTAGAGAGCACCGTCCGGGTAACCCAGCGCCGAGACGTAGTTGATCAGCGCGTCAAACCAGACGTAGGTGACGTACTGGTCGTCGAAGGGTAGCGGGATGCCCCACTGCAGGCGCGCTTTCGGCCGGCTGATCGAGAGGTCCTGGAGCGGCTCGCGTAGGAAGCCCAGCACCTCGTTCCGGTAGCGCTCGGGCCGGATGAAGCCCGGGTGGTCCTCGAGGTGCTTGATCAGGCGATCCTGGTACTTCGACATCTTGAAGAAATAGTTCTTCTCCTTGATGAAGGTGAGCGCCGTCTGGTGGTCCGGGCACTTGCCGTCCACGATCTCCTTCTCGGTGTAGAAGCGCTCACAGCCGTAGCAATACCAGCCGCCGTACTCGCCGAAGTAGATCTCTCCCGCGTCGTGGAGCTTCTGGAGGATCTCCTGCACCACCTTCGTGTGGCGAGGCTCGGTCGTGCGGATGAAATCGTCGTTGGTAATGCCGAGCCGTTGCCACGTCTCGCGGAAAGCGCCCGCGATCTCGTCGGCGTAGGCCTGCGGCGTCACGCCCGCGGCGGCCGCGACCTGGGCGATCCGCTCCCCGTGCTCGTCGGTGCCGGTCAGGAGGTAGACGCGCTCGCCGCGCAGGCGCCGGTAGCGGCACATCGCGTCGGCCATGATCATCGTGCAGGCGTGCCCGAGGTGCGGGCGCGCGTTGACGTAGTAGATCGGCGTGGTCAGGTAGAAAGTGCGGTCGCCCATCGAACCCTTACTTCGCGATCCAGGCGTTCCAGAAAAACAGGTACGGTCCGGGCTTGAAGCCGCGGACCTCCTTGCGCGTCACCCAGAGCTCGAAGTAGTCCCCGAACTTGATGCGCCCGACGTCCTCGTAGAAGAGCGCCTGGACCTTCTCGATAATCGCGCGGCGCTTCCTGGGGTCGCTCTCCCGGGCCAGATCGGCGAGGAGCTTGTCCTTTTCCTCGAGGCACCACCAGCCCGGCCAGTTGCACTGGATGGCGGTCGCGATACCCGGGTCGGGATTGAGCGAGAAGCCCGTCGAGAAGATGTCGAAGAGCTCGGGCTTGCCGCGCCGCTGGACGAGCGTCGCCCAGTCGAGCACCTGGAGGTCGACCTTGAAGCCCACGTCCTCCATCTGCTGGGCCGACATCAGGGCCGTGTTGTACATCCACTCGTACTCCTTGGTGGTGATCCAGCGCACGGGCTGACCCGTGTAGCCCGCTTCCTTCAGGAGCTGGCGCGCCTTGGCCTTGTTCTTCTGGTTGTAGCCCGTCGTGCCCGACAGCGAATAGAACAGCCCCTGCTCCGGGTAGAAGAGCGCGCCGTCGAGCCGGTAGAAGGCCTTGTTGCCGATGCCGGCCGACATGATCGGCTCCATGTCGAGCACGGCCTGGAAGGCCTGGCGCACTTTCTTGTTGGCCATGATGCCTTCCTTGTGGTTCGGCACCGCCGTGATCCAGCCGTACGGCTTGACGACCTGCGCCTCGAGGGCCGGCTGGCCCTTGATGCGGTCGACTTGGTCCTGGCGGATGCTGAGCGCGAAGTTGTACTCGGCGGTCTCCGTCCCGGCCAGGCGCACCGAGGCCTCGGGCACGGGGATGAAGTAGATCTCGTCGATGTACGCCGTGCGCTTGCCGCCATAGCCATTGGGCGGCTCCGAGCGGGCGGAATAGTCCTTGAAGCGCGCAAGGCGGACGTGCCGGTCGGGCTTGTGCTCGACGAAGCGGTAGGGGCCGGTGCCGATGTACTCCTTGACCGGACCGTCGCCAGCGGCGGCCAGGACTTCCTTGGGATAGATAGCCGCGCCGTTGTTGGGCGAGGCGAGCGCGAACAGGAGTGAGCCCGAAGGCTCCTTGAGATAGATCACGACGGTGGACGGGTCCTTGGCCTCGATGGCCTCGACGTTCTTCCAGATCGCCTTGCCAGGCGTGGCGAGCTTGGCCCAGTGCTGGAGCGAGGGCACGACGTCGGCCGAGGTCATCTCCTTGCCGTTGTGGAAGCGGACGCCCTTGCGCAGCGTGATGGCATAGCGCCGCCCGTTGTCGGCGATCGCGTGCCCTTCGGCCAGCATCGGGATCGGGGAGAGATTCTTGTCGTACGTGTAGAGCGTCTCGTACACGTGCCAGGTGATCTGCTGCGTGATGACCGCAGTCGTCACGTGGAGGTCGAGCGTCGGCGCCTCGCCGATCATCCCGGCCTTGAGCACGCCGCCCATGCGCGGCTGTTCCTGCGCCGTGACGGCGGGCGCGGAGGTGAGAAGCGCGAGAGCGACGAAGGCGGCGAGTCGAATGATCATGGGTGACCTCTCAGAGTGGCTGGATGTGCGGGCGGCCTTCCCAGGTCAGGGCCTCGAGCGGCACCTCGGCCTCGGTGCCGTCCTGGAAGCCCACCACCACGGCCTGCTTGAGCACGCGGAGCGAGCGCACCTTGCCCGTCATGCACCCCTGCCCACCGCACTCGGCCTGGCAGGGCGAGCCGACCTTGGGCAGGTGCTTGCGCAGCTGATCGTAGGTGGAGAACTCGTAGAGCAGGCAGCACTTGAGCCGGCCGCAGTTGCCGAGGAGCCGGCTGTCCGTGAGCGGCATGTCCTGGATCTTGGCCATCTTGACCGAGATCGAGTCGAACTTCTTGAGATACGACGAGCAGCAGAGCTGCCGGCCGCAGGGGCCGATGCCGTCCATCAGCTTGGTCGTGTCGCGCGCGCCGATCTGCCGCATCTCGATGCGCGCGTGGAACTCGTGGGCGAGGTCGCGCACGAGCTCCCGGAAATCCACGCGGTCCTCGGCGTTGAACATCACGGTGACGCGACGGTGCCTGGGATCGATCTCGACGTCCACCACCTTGAGCCTGAGTCCCCGCCCCCGGGCGCGCCTGCGGCACGCCTCGGCGTGCTGGAGCTCGCGGTCGCGTCGGTCGCGCCACTCCGCCACCTCCGCGTCGGTCGCGAGGCGCATCACCTGCCGGTAGAGCCGGCCCCGCTTGAACTCGGGCAGCGGGCGCTTGGGCCGCCTGACCTCGCCGACGGCCGGGCCCTGGCCGGTCTCGACGACGACGAAGTCTCCGACGGCGAGGTCCTCACGGTCCGTTAGATGGTCCTCGGCCTGGAGCGGCACGCGCAGCCGCACGCCGATGAGATACGGCAGCTCCGCGGTTGGCTCTTCCGGTGTCGGTGCCTCGGGAGTCTCGCTCATGGCCGTCCTTACGCCGCCTTCGTCAGGCGGCTCAACAGCACCTCGACGGTGAGCCGAGGTGAGACGTTTCCTTGTATGGCCTGCCACGCTTCGCGGCAGGCGGAGAGACCCGCCAGCACCTCGTCCAGCGAGCTCTGACCGCGACCCGCTTTCCCGGGAAACACGGCCAAGCGTGGATCCGCGCCGCCGTGAGCGCACAGGAGGTCCCGATACCAGAGCCAGCAGGTCTCGACCGCCGCCAGCGCCGCCTCGCGGTCGCGGCCGACGGCCTCGCCGATCTGGAGTATGCCTTCAGGGCCACCGGACTGCGCCTGAACGAGCCATCCGAGCGCGCGCTCCCTGTCTGGGCCGGCGCCGCCGGGCAGGAGCGCCAGGGCGCCCTCGGCGGCGCGGGGTCGGAAGCGGACGATCTGGCAGCGCGAGAGCACCGTCGCCGGCAGCGCGCGGGCCTGGCTCAGGATCAGGACGATCACGGTGCGCGCCGGCGGCTCTTCGAGGGTCTTGAGAAAAGCCTGCGGCGCCGCGCCGGTCATGGTCTCCGCCTCGTCCACGATGAAGACCTTCCACGGCGCCAGCGCTGGCTTGAGCGACGCCAGCCGCTCCAGCTCGCGGATGTTCTCGACGCGTATGGCGGGCGTGCCCTTTGGGTTGCTCGCGGGCGGCGTGGGGCCGAGGAGGTGCACGTCGGGGTGGAGACCGCGGTCCACTCGCGAGGCCGCGGCGCCACCCGCCGGCGCCACCAGCGCCTTGGCGAAGGAGAGAGCCGTCATCCTGCGCCCGGCGCCGGGCGGACCGATGAAGGCCCAGGCGTGCGCGATGCGGCCTCCCTCGAGGGCGCGGCGTAATAGCTCCACGGCCTCGGCCTGGCCTTCGATCCCTTCAAGCGCCACGGCGCGCCTCTTGTCTCGAGAGCAATGCCTCGACCTTGCCGACAACGGCCGCGTGGAGCTCGTCCTTGGGCTGCGCGGCGCTGAGCACCACGACGCGGTTCTTCTCGGCGTGCGCGATCTCGAGATAGCCCTCGCGCACGCGGCGGTGGAAGGCCATGTCCATCTTCTCGAACGTATCGAGCCGGCGGTCGCTGATCCGCTTGATGCCTTCGGCGGGGTCGAGGTCGAGGAGAATCGTCAGGTCCGGCATCACGCCGCCGGTCGCGAGCGCGTTGAGATCCCGGATGATCTCGAGGTCCATGCCGCCGCCGAATCCCTGGTAGGCAAGCGTCGCGTCGGCGTAGCGGTCGGAGACCACGACGGCGCCGCGCGCGAGCGCCGGGCGCACCACCTGGGCGACGTGCTGCTGGCGGGCGGCCATGAAGAGGAAGGTCTGCGTGAGCGGCGTCGGCGGCGCGCCGTCCGTCTCGAACAGCCCGCGGATGGCCGAACCCAACGGCGTGCCGTCGGGCTCGCTGGTCAGGACCACCTCGAGCCCGCGGGCCGTCAGCCACTGCCCCAGGCGACGGCAGTGCGTGGACTTGCCTGAGCCTTCCACGCCCTCCACGGAGATGAAAAGACCGCGCATGGGGGCAACTCTAACACATTGAAAAACCGGGCGTCCCGGAGGATCATGCTCTCGAGATGGCTCCGCCTCCGGTGCGCGTCGTGATCCTCGGGGCAGCCGGGCGCGACTTCCACAACTTCAACGTGGTCTATCGAGAAGATGAAAGCGCCCTCGTCGTGGCCTTTACGGCGGCGCAGATCCCAGGGCTCGCGGGCCGCCGCTTCCCGCCCGGGCTCGCCGGCCCGCGCTACCCGCACGGCATCCCCATCGAGCGCGAGGACGACCTCGAGCGGATCATCCGCGAGCGGGACGTCGACCTGGTGGTGTTCGCCTACAGCGACGTCAGCCACGAACAGGTGATGCATCTCGCCAGCCGCGCGCTGGCCGCCGGCGCCGACTTCGCGCTGCTGGGCCCCGCGCGGACCATGCTGCGCTCGCCCAAGCCGGTCGTCGCCGTCTGCGCCGTGCGCACCGGCTGCGGCAAGAGCGCGGTCAGCCGCCGCGTCGTGCGCATCCTGGGCGAGCGCGGCCGCCGCGTCGCCGTCGTGCGCCATCCCATGCCCTACGGCGACCTCCTGGCCCAGCGCGTCCAGCGCTTCGCCGCCGCCGCCGACCTCGACCGCGCGCAGGTCACGGTCGAGGAGCGCGAGGAGTACGAGCCGCACCTCGAGGCCGGCAGCGTCGTCTGGGCGGGCGTGGACTATGCGGAGATCCTCTCGCGGGCCGCGGCGGAGGCCGACGTCATCGTCTGGGACGGTGGCAACAACGATCTGCCCTTCGTGGCTCCCACCGTCCATCTCTGTCTCGTGGACCCGCTCCGGCCGGGGCACGAGTCGCGCTATCACCCGGGTGAGGCCAACCTCCGCATGGCGAACGTCGCGGTAATCGTGAAGGAGGACACGGCCGTGCCCGAGGCCGTGGAGCGCGTCCGCAGCGCCGTCCGCGAGCTCAATCCCGCCGCCCGCATCGTGGACGCGCGGATGCCGATCCGCATCGAGGACCCGGACGCGGTGCGCGACCGGCGCGTGCTGGCGGTCGAGGACGGCCCCACGCTCACCCACGGCGGCATGAGCATGGGCGCGGCCGCGCTGGCGGCGCGCGACCTCGGCGCAACGTTGGTGGACCCCAGGCCCTGGGCGCGCGGCAGTATCGCGGAGGTCTTCGCCCGCTACCCGTCGCTCGGTCCCGTGCTGCCCGCCATGGGCTACGATGCGGCGCAGCGCGCCGACCTCGAGGCGACCATCAACGCCGTGCCGTGCGACACCGTGCTCCTCGGCACACCCATGGACCTGCGCCGCGGGCTTCTGCTGAGCCATCGGGTCACCCGCGCGCGCTACGAGATGGAAGAGGCCGGGCCGCTGTCCCTCGGCGAGGTGCTCGAAGGGCTCTGAGCCCCGTCGACTTCTGACGGTGGCTGTGGTACGACTATCACCCTGCGAGAGCTGCCGGGACACGCACGGTCACCACCGGAGGGCCTCATGGAAATCCACGAGCTGCTCGAGCGCCGCGTGGCGCGCTTCACCGACCGCGTGGCCGACTGGGACGCGTTCGCCGACGCGCGCGTCGAGGGCTTCCGCCGCGCCCAGCACCGCTTCATCGGCGCGGGAGCCTCGGGCAAGGGGGACGCCAAGGCCATTCCCGCCGAGCACTTCACGCTGTCCATCATGTACGTGCCGCCCGGGCAGGGGAACGCCGCCCACACGCATCCCGTCGAGGAGGCCTTCTTCATCCTCGAGGGCAAGGTCAAGGTGTTCATCGAGGACGGCACGGGCGCGCGCGCGGAGACGGTGCTCGGCAAGTGGGACTGCATCTCCTGTCCCGCCGATGTCGTCCACGGCTTCGAGAACGTGGGCCTCGAGGGCGCGTATCTCCAGGTGATGCTGGGCGCCGGCCAGCCCGGGCTCATGGGCTACGCCGATCCCGAGCTCGCAAAGCAGCGCGACGCGCATCTGAAGCCGACCCGCGCCTGAGCGCTGCCCTGGACCCCGGCGCGAAGCCGGCCGGCGCGCTCGTCGGCGCCTCCATCCGAAGGAAAGAAGACAACCGTCTCCTGCGCGGTGCCGGGCGCTACACCGATGATTTCGTGCTGCCCGGCATGCTCTGGCTCGCCGTCGTGCGGAGCCCGCATGCTCACGCGCGGATCAGCCGCATCGATGGCGCCGCGGCCGCGCGGCTGCCGGGGGTCGCCGCCGTGCTGACGCGGGCCGATCTGCCAGAGTGCGCGGGCTCGATCCCGCCGCTCGTGCCCGCGCCCGAATTTCCCCGCTACCACCACCCCGTGCTCGCGTCCGATCGCGTCATGCACGCCGGCGAAGGTGTGGCGGTCGTCGTCGCGGACACCGCATACATCGCCGCCGACGGCGTCCTGAGCGTGGCCGTCGAGTACGAGCCGCTGCCGGGGGCGGGCTCCGTCGAGGCGGCCCTCGCCGCTGGCGCGCCGCGGGTCCACGAAGGCTGGCCCGGCAACCTGGCGGGCGTGTCCGAGTCGGCGACCGGCAGCGCCGCCGAGGGCTTCGCCGCCGCTCACGCCGTCGTCGAGATGAGCCTCTACTACCCGCGCGTGGCGGGCATGCCCATCGAGCCTCGCGCCGTCCTGGCTTCACACGACGCGGCCGCGGGGCTCCTGACCGTCTGGCTCTCGACCCAGGTGCCCTTCGCGGTGCGGAGCGCCATCGCCAGCGTGCTCGGCATAGCCGAGGAGCACGTGCGCATCATCGCTCCCGATGTCGGCGGAGGCTTCGGCGTCAAGGGCCACGTCTATCCCGAGGACATCCTGGTGCCCGCCGTGGCGCGCCGGCTCGGCCGGCCGGTCAAGTGGATCGAGACGCGGCGCGAGCACTTCCTGACGGCGGCGGCCGACCGCGACCAGCAGCACACCGCGCGGCTCGGCGTCGCCCAGGATGGCAGCATCGTGGCCCTCGAGACCGAGTTCACACGGGACCACGGCGCGCACCCGACGCTGGGCGAGGCCATCACCTACAACACCATCAACCACCTGGTCGGCCCGTACCGCATTCCCAACTACCACGGCCTCGGGCGCAACGTGGTCACGCACAAGACCTTCGCCGCCGCGTATCGCGGCGCGGGACGCCCCGAAGCCAACTTCGTCCTCGACCGCCTCCTCGACCGCGCCGCCCGGGCAATCGGCATGGACCCGGCTGATCTCCGGCGGAAGAATCTCGTCCGGCGCGCGGAGATGCCGTGGCGGACGGGGCTCAGCTATCGCGACGGCGTGCCCATCGCCTACGACCCGGCCGACTATCCGAAGATGTTCGATCTCACGCTCGACAAGCTCGGCTACGCAGGCTGGCGCGCCGAGCAGGCCGCGCGCCGCGGGTCGACCCGCCCGATCGGCATCGGCATTTCCGCGTACGTAGAGGGCACGGGTCTTGGACCCTTCGAGGGCGCCAATGTCCGCGTGGACCCGGGCGGCACGGTCTTCGTGGACATCGGCGTGTCGTCGCAGGGCCAGGCGCACGAGACCACGTTGGCGCAGATCTGCGCGGACGCGCTCTCAGTGCCCATCGAGCAGATCGTCATCCGCGGCGGCGACACCCAGCTGCTGGGCTACGGCATGGGGACCATCGCGAGCCGCGTGGCCGCCGTCGCGGGCCCCGCCGTCTCGCGCGCCGCGCACGAGACCGCCCGGAAGGCCAGGATCGTCGCGGCGAGCATCTTCGAGTGCGCGCCGGAAGACGTGGTGCTGGCAGAGGGGCGGGTCATGGTGGCGGGAGTGCCCAGCAAGAGCCTGGCGCTCGGCGCCGTCGCCAAGGCCGCGGTGCGAAGCCGCGCGCTCGCCGACGCGGGAGGACCGGGGCTCAACGCCTGCGCCTTCCACTATCCCGGCACCGTGGCCTGGGCCTTCGGCGTTCACGCCGTCGCGCTCGAGGTGGACCTGGAGACCTGCGCGCTGCGCCTGCTGAAGTACGTCGCGGCCCACGACTGCGGCCGGCCCATCAACCCGATGGTCGTCGAGGGGCAGATCCATGGCGGAGTCGCGCAGGGCATCGGCACGGCGCTCGGGGAGGAGCTGCTCTACGACGAGGCCGGCCAGCTCCTGACCGGCACCTTTATGGACTACCCGATCCCGCGCGCGGACGACATGCCGCCGCTCGACATCCACCACCTCGACTTCCCCTCGCCCATGAACGAGCTCGGCATCAAGGGCGTGGGCGAGAGCGGCGTCGTCTCGCCCGCCGCCGCCATCGCCAACGCCGTCGAGGACGCCCTCTGGGACCGCGGCGTCCGCGTCACGCGCGTCCCCCTCACCTCCGCGCGCATCTTCGACCTGCTCCGCGCCGGCAACCCCGCCCGCTAGGCGGCGGGCACCGCACCCGCGGCGTCGCGTCTCACCGCGTCATATCTGCTGAAGGAACTTCAAAGGATCCCGGGATCTCGCGGGTAGGGTCATCTGAAACCACGTTTACTACGGCGTCGCCAGGACGCCGTGGGTCAAGCCGTTGAAGTCGCGGTAGCCGCCCACGATGCGCTTGCCCTTGATCTTCCAGAGGAACGTGACCTCAGCGCCTGGAACATCAATCGTCGTGAAGACGCCCTGGTCCAGCAGAAAGCCGTGAGTCTTTGGAGAGTTGT
>WNFU01000485.1_pt1 | contig 55933 bp, 43 predicted proteins | sample 5400121 | NCBI WGS metagenome assembly WNFU01 (sample SAMN13153360, study PRJNA577476) | soil metagenome | isolation source: 100 cm soil or saprolite under grassland replicate 1 | place: USA:California | collected 2016-06-15 | reverse complement strand
GGTATGGTCGGCTTCGCGGCGCCGCCGTGAGCGCATCTCGCTCGAGGCCGAGCGCGCTCGCCTGGATGTCGCGTGAGAGAAAGGCACGTCGATGAGATCGAGCGGCCTTCTCATGGAAGCCGATCTTGCCGGGACGGTTTGGTCCCGCGGCGACGCTTCGCCCGCAGCGCCCCTTCGATGCCCCGGAGAGACGACTTGCCCTCCGTCCGGCGCTCCTACGCGAACGCGAGGTCCCGATCGCGCGACCGGAATGGGAATGTGACGAATCATGAGGGGCGCCAGCCTCTACGCTTCGCGGGGGCGAGGGAGACCCAAAGGGTTCAGCGGCTGTGGTTTGAGCGGTATTTCAACAGCCTGCTAGTTCGCGCGGCCGAGCACGAGCACGATCCGGGCGCCGACGTCCTCGCCCTGGAACGCGGGGAAGCCCATCTTCGCCGCGACCCGGCGCAGGCACGCGCCGAACGGCGAGGCGTCGAGATCGCCGTCCTCGAGCGCGGCCTCCGCCTTCCCGTTCGGCGCGACGAGGAGGAGGAGCGCCGCCTTCCGCCCCGCGTACGAGGCGGTGACCGGATCCTGCAGCGCCTTCTCGACGCACGCGTCGAAGCCCGGACGGCCGCGCGCGATGACCGACTGCATGAGGGCGGGGTCGAGCCCCTGCGCCGGCTTCGCGGCGGGCGCCGGCGCTCGCGCTGGCGCGGCGGCGACCGGCACGGGTGGTGCGGGCGTCGGTGCGGGGGGTGGCGGCGGCGCGGCCTTGGGCGGTGGGGGCGGCGCCGCCTTCGGCGGATCCGGCGCGCGCTCGACGACTGCGGGGGCGCTGCGCACGGGCTCGCGCACCGGCTCGCGAACGGGGGCGGCGGCCGCCACCTTCCGCTCCGGCGCGCGAGGCGGTGGGACCGCGCGCTCCGGCTTCGAGGGCCTCGCCTGCTTCTGCGGTGTGGTGGCGACGCGCGCTGGCTGGGGCGGCGGCGCGGCCTTCGACGGCTCGGGGGCGACGGCGACCGCGGGCGGTGCGACCGGAGCAGGGGGTGCGGGGACAGCCGCCGGGACAGGCGGCGCCGGGGCCACCACGACTGCAGGCGGTACGGCGGGCCCGGGGACCGCCGTGATCGGAGCTGGCGCGACCGGCGCGGAGACGGGCGCGACGGGGGCTGGCGCGACCGGAGCTGGCGCGACGGGCGCAGGCGCCGGAGCCGCGGCGATGGGCTCGGCGGGAGGCGGCGAGGCACGCGGCGGCGGCGGTGCGGGCACCGGGCGCGCGGGCGCCATCGAGACGACGTCATGCTCGCGCGTGACCTTCGTCTTCCAGACGTACGCGCCCGCGACCCCGACGATGGCGAGGCCGAGGACCGCCGTGACGACGGCGACGGCGCCCGAGTGATGCCGCTTCTTCGGCTTCGGAAGCGCGTACTGCTCGGAGACGGAAAGATCGACCGAGGCCTCGTCCTCCGCGTCGTGCGCCCCGCCCGCGGCGTCGCGCTGGACGGCCGGGGACGCTGCGGCGCGAGAGACGACGGGCGCGGTCGTGTCGAACGGGTTCGAGCGCGCTGCGTGGGCGGCCGCCGCTGCGAACGGATCGATCTGGTCCGCCACGTCGTGGCCGGCGACCGGCGCGAATGGATCGAACGGCGGCGCCGCGGCGTGCGCGGCGGCGGCGGCGAACGGATCGAACGGCTCCGCCGCGGGCATCGTGCGAGTGGGCTTGCGGCGCGGTGGGGCGGTCGCCGGCCCGCGAGACGGCAGCGGGACGTCCGCGGTCGTCCCGAACGCCGGCTGACCCGCGGCGGTGCCGCGGGGCGGGATGGACTTCGCCGGCGGCGCGGGGATCGCGAACGAGGAGGACTTCGCGCCGGGGGACCGGCTCCGCGGCGGAGTGGGCTCGCGCGGCTCGAGCGCGGGCTCGAACCGCGGCGCCGGCTCGGCGGAGGCGTCGAGGGCGGAGGCGGGCGTCGCGAGCGGGTGCGATCCGGTCACCGAGCGCGCGGCCGGGTGCGTCCCGGTGGGCGACCGCGACGTCGCGGGCCGCTGCGCGCCCGTCGCGGTCCGGACGGCGGGCTCGGTCCGGCGCGGCACCGCCGGATCGTGGATCCGCGCTGCCGGCGACGGCGTCAGGGAGACGCGCGAGGTCGCGTCACCCGCGGGGATGACGCTCCGCTGGCCCGCGGGGATGGGCGGCATCGCCGCGCCCGTCGGCGTCGCGCCGGTGATGCGGGGTCGGTCGAGCGACGGCTGACCGCCCTGCCGTTTCGCGGCGTCCTGCTCGGCGTGCGGTGACGTGATGTGGATGATGTTCCCGCAGCGGCAGCGGATCCGGTAGACCCGCCCCGCCGTCGGCTCGTCCACGCTCGCGAAGCGCTTTCCACAACGCTCGCAAGTGAACTTCACGTCGCCTCCATCGCCGTATCCACGTCGCCTCGGCCCGAGAGGAGGGCCCTTAGCCCCGAAATTACCTCGGGAGTGCACCTGGGATCGAGATGCTGGTACAGTCTCCTTCGGTATCGTTGGATGCCGGGCGCTTTCGGTGGCCCGGCGGTTGGGTGCGCGGGGCGCACCGGCGGCGCTGGGAGGCGTGGGGATGGGCGGGGTGTCGCAGGTCGTTTCACGCGCGCGGGCCGTCCGGCCGCGGCTCAGCGGGTTCCACCAGCGGGTCGCGGCGGAGGCGCTCACCGCCCGCGGCGGCGGCGGCACCTCGCGGCTCGTTCCCGCCCTCGCCCACTCCGCCGTCGATCTCAACCCGCACCAGATCGAGGCGGCGGCCTTCGCGCTCGCGTCGCTCCCGACGGGCGGCGCCGTCCTCGCCGACGAGGTCGGGCTCGGCAAGACCGTCGAGGCCGGGCTCGTGCTCGCCCAGCTCGCCGCCGAGGGGAAGGCGCGCGCGGTCATCCTCGTGCCGGCTTCGCTCCGCGCGCAGTGGCGCGACGAGCTCTCGAGCAAGTTCGGCCTCGACTCCGACGTGGTGGACGGCGACAGCGTGCGCGCCGCCGAGCGGAACGGGATCCGGACGAACCCGTTCGACACGGGCGGGATCGTCATCTGCTCGCACCCGTTCGCCGCGATGCGCGCCGCCGAGGTCGAGCGGGTGCAGTGGGACGTCGCCGTCATCGACGAGGCGCACCGCCTCCGGAACGCCTACCGGCGAGACCACCGCACCGGCCAGGCGCTCCGCAAGGCGCTGCGCCGCTGCCCGAAGCTGCTCCTCACCGCGACGCCGCTCCAGAACGATCTCATGGAGCTGCTCGGCCTCGCGGCGTTCATCGACGACGCGCTGCTCGGGAACGAGGAGACCTTCCGGCTCCAGTACGCCGCGGGCGAGCTCGACGAGGACAAGGCGGCGGACCTCAAGGCGCGGCTCGCGCCGGTCGTCGTCCGGACACTCCGCCGGCAGGTGAAGGAGTACGTGAAGTTCACGGCGCGTCGCTCGATCGTCGAGGACTTCGCGCCGACCGCCCAGGAGCAGGAGCTCTACGACCGCGTCTCCGACTACCTCCGGCGCGATGACACCTACGCGATCCCGCAGGCCCGGCGCGCGCTCTTCGTCCTCGTCTACCGGAAGATCCTCGCCTCCTCGTCGTTCGCGCTCGCCGCGACGCTCGACCGGCTCGCCGATGGGCTCGAGCAGAAGCTCGCCGGCGTCGAGTGCGCCGCGCAGACCGACCTGCTCCTCGAGATGGAAGGATTCGCCGACGAGGCGGAGGAGCTGTTCGACGACGGCGGCCCGGCGCGGCCGCGCGCCCCCGCCGCCGCCCGCGCGATGGGTTCCGAGCTGTCCGAGCTGCGCGCGTGCGCGAAGCTCGCCCGGACCATCCAGGGAAACGCGAAGGGGGACGCCCTCGTCCGCGGCCTCGATCGTACCTTCACCGTCGCGAAGGCTTGCGGCTGGCCGGATAAGGCGGTCGTCTTCACCGAGTTCCGCCGCACGCAGGACTACCTCGCGCGGCTCCTCGCCTCGAAGGGCTACACCGTCACGTGCCTCTCCGGCGACGTCTCCGGCACGGACAAGCGGCAGGCGCTCGTCGACGAGTTTCGGAACCGCACCCAGATCCTGCTCATGACCGAGGCGGGCGCGGAGGGGCTGAACCTCCAGTTCTGCAATCTCGTCGTGAACTACGACCTGCCCTGGAACCCGCAGCGGGTCGAGCAGCGGATCGGGCGTTGCCACCGCTACGGCCAGCAGCGGGACGTCCTCGTCCTCAACTTCCTGAACCGGCAGAACGCTGCCGACGCCCGGCTCTACGAGCTGCTCGCGCAGAAGCTCGCCCTCTTCGACGGCGTCTTCGGCTCCTCCGACGAGATCCTGGGCGCGCTCGGGAGCGGCATCGACTTCGAGCGGCGCGTCCTCGAGATCTACCAGTCCTGCCGGTCGGGCGAGGAGATCGACCAGGCGTTCGCGAAGCTCCGCACGGACCTCGACGGGCGGATCACGGCGCGGCTCACTGCGGCACGCACGCTGCTCTTCGAGCGGTTCGACGGGGAGGTCCGCTCGAAGCTCCGGATGGCGGAGCAGACCGCGAAGGAGGCGGTGGCGCGCCGGGAGGCGGAGGAGGACGCGCTCGTCGAGGCGGTCTTCGAGGACGGGACGCCGACCGAGGCAGCGGACGCGCGGCCCGTGGCCGGCGCCGCCCCCGCGCGCGGCCGCACGAAGCGCGCGAAGCTCGTCCGCGACGCCGCGGAGAAGGTCCGTGCCCGGCCGCACGACGCCGTCTCGTTCCTCGAGGTTCCGGCCCGCGAGCTCCCGGCTTCGCTCGGCGCGCTCGCCGGGCGCGAGGGCTGGTGGTTCGCCTACAAGTTCGCGTTCGACGCGCTCGTTTCGGAGGAGCGCGTCGTCCACCTCGTCCTCTGGTTCGACGGCGAGCGGTTCCACGCGCTCTCGCAGGAGGACGCCGACGCGTTCGCGGCCCTGCCCGCCGAGGAGGTCCGGGCGGGTCCGCGCGGCGCGACGATCTCCATCGGGAGCGCGCAGGAGGAGGCGCTCCAGGCGCTTCACGGGCGGCTGCTCACGTCCATCCAGGAGCGCAGCCAGGCCACCTTCGACGCCTCGCGCGAGCGGTGGGATCGCTCGGTCGAGGACGCGCTCGTGGCGCCGCGCAAGGTGGTCGAGGACGCGCGCGCCGCCTGGGGGAAGGCGCGCGGGGCGCTGCACGACGCCGGCGCCCTGCCCCTGCGCGACCGGCGCGCCCTGCTCGAGCGCGCGGAGCGCGAGTACCGCCGCAAGCTCGACGATCTGCGCGCGACCGAGGCGCAGCGCTACGGCGAGAAGGACCGGGCCATCGCGGAGCTCAAGAAGCGCGGCGAGCCTAAGGAGCGGCGAACGCTCGTCGCCACCGCGTACTGGCGCTGCGGCTCCTGACGCCTCGGGGTCCCCTCCGGGCGGCGGAGGTCGTCATCAAGGCGCCGGTTTCGGCCGCACGGTGCCGGGCGGGTCGAGCTCGAAGCGGATCGGCACCGCCACCTTTCCCCCCTGCGCGGGAGCAAGCGGCACGAGCGCCTTCGCGACGCACGCGGCGAGGTCGAGGTCGCCCACCGAGTCGGCCGAGATGGCGGGCCGCTGCCCGCCGAGGTCCGCGACGAGGACGCCGTCGATGCCGGGATCGCGCTTCAGCGCCTCCACGTAGCATGCCTCGAGCTCCGCCGCCCGGGCGAGCACCGCCTTCTTCGCCTCGGCCGGCCCGGAGATCGGCTCACCCACGTCGACGTGTGGCTTCGCCCCCTGCGCGACGGAGAGGATCGGCCTGTCCACCCCGGCGCCGCCCCGGGCGAGCACCGTCGCGCCCTCGAGCCAGCGCCACGAGACGGGCTCGACGGCGAGCGTGAACTTCTTGCCGCGCGCGCCCGTCCCGCAGGCCGGGTCGTCCGGCAGGTCGAAGACGAGCGCGAGGGAGAGCGCCCCGCTCCGCTGGGCATCGAGCACCCGCCGCGCGCCGGCCGCGTCGATCTCGACGGCGAGGCCGCGCTCCTCCATCGGCCACAGCCGCGCGGTCCCCTCGGCGAAGGGGACCTGCACCGGTTCCGCGAGGGCGAGCCGGCGCTCCGGCCCGTCGTACGGCGCGAAGGCGAGCCCCACGGCGGGGGCCACGACCTCGTAGCGGCCGACGATCGCGGCGTCCCGGGCGGCGTCATGGGTCGTCTCCGCCTCGCCGCGCTCGACCGCGTCGCCGCGCGTGCGCAGCCGCTCGGACGGCTCGACTGCGCGGCACAGTCGCGAGACGTCGTCCGGCGTGACGAGCCGCACGATCGGGCGCTCCGCGCCGGGGTCGGTCGCGCGGATGGCGGTCGCCGCCGAGGTCACGGGCCGCTTCCCGGCGGGGGCCGCCGACGCGATCGTCGTGGCGGAGAGCAGGAGGACGGACAGGGCGCGTCTCATGCGCGACATGCTAAGCACCTTCGCCGACCCGGACGCGCAGCGCCCCCGGGAGGATCGTGAACCGCGCGGGGAGGGTCCCGGGCTGCTCCCCGTCGGCATCGAGCAGGACGCGCGCGCCGGGCGCAGCCTCCGCCTCCACGGTCCGGGCGCGCAGGACGCGCGTGTTCGGGAGCGTCACGTGCGTGCCGTCGTACAGCATCCGCCTCTTCGTGACGAAGTCGACGAGGCCGAACCCCGACCAGATGACGACGTCGAAGAGCCCGTCGTCGACCCGCGCGTCGGGGGCGACCTGCATCCCACCTCCGAAGTAGCGGCCGTTGCAGACCGAGAAGGAGGTGATCCGCGTCTCGTTCCAGGGCCCGCCGTCGGCGCGCCAGCGGACGGGCTGATCGGACCAGCCGAGGAGCGCCTTCGCAGACGCGAACATGAAGGAGAGCCGCCCGTCCCGGAGCTTCAGGCCGCGGTTCACCTCCCTCGCGACGACGCCCGCGACGCCGAACCCCGCCACGTTCGCGAAGTGGCGGACCTGGGCCGTCCCGTCGTGGGCGGTGAGCTCGATCCGCCCGAGGTCGCAGACGAGCTCCCGCCGTCCCGCGAGCGAGCGCGCCGCGCCCTCGAGGTCCTGCGGGATCCCGAGCGTCCGGCGGAGGTCACCCCCCGTGCCGCGCGGGATGAAGCCGAACAACGGATCGGGATCGCGCGGGCGAGCGGCGGCGAGGCCGTCGATCACCTCGCTCGCGGTGCCATCGCCGCCCACGGCGACGACGAGGGCTCCCCCGGAGCGGACCGCGTCGCGCGCGAGCCGTGCGCCGTCGCCGGGCGCGCTCGTGAAGGCGCACTCGAAGTCACCGACCGCGGTCCGCACCGCCCGGGCGATCCGGTCGAAGTGGCGGCCCGTCCGCCCCGCCGCGCTCCGCGGGTTCACGATGAGGTACGGCTTCATCGCGCTCGAGGATAACAGGCGGGGGTGGTCGGGGCCGCCGCGCACACGAGCCGTGATGAGCGGGCGCGATGCCCCCCTTTGATCCGGCGCAAGCATCCGGTAGCCCCTTCCGGGGACAATCGCGCGGTGTCGTTGACGCTCGCGTGCTGGGCCCTCCTCGTCCGCTTCGTCCTGCTCGGGCTCGTGCTCGCGACGCCCCTCGCGCGGGCCGAGCCGGGACCTCTCCGGGTCGAGCCCAGATGGGACGCGCCCCTCACCGGCGCCGCGGCCGTCGTCGCGCTGGCGCTCGCGTCGCCCTACGCCGCTCCGGCGCACTGCGAGATCTGCGGCTCGGGGCGGCTCGACGACTTCGCCCGCGAACGGCTCATGTGGCGCAACCCCGCTGCGGCGCGCCTCACCTCCGACATCGTCGCGAACGGCGTGCTCCCGGCGGCCGTCCTCCTCAACTCCGCCTGGTTCGCGAGGGAGTCGGGCGAGCCGTCCGTGTTCTGGATGGACGCGCTCGTGATGCTCGAGGCGGTCGCGCTCACGACCGACCTGAACGGCGTCTCGAAGGACGCCTTCGCGCGCCGCCGGCCGTCGGCAGGCGACGGGGCGACCGGCGGCGGGAACAGGAGCTTCTTCTCGGGCCACACGTCGTTCGCGTTCGCGCTCGCGACCTCGGCGGGGACCATCGGCACGCTGCGCGGGTACCCGAGCGCGCCGTGGGTGTGGGCGGGCGGGATCGCCCTCGCCACCGGGGTCGGCTACCTGCGCGTGGCCGGCGACGCGCACTGGCTCACCGACGTCGCCACCGGCGCGGCGGTCGGCGGGCTCGTTGGCTTCGCGGTGCCGTGGGTGTTCCACCGCGTGAACCGCGTGCCCCGATCGTTCGACGTCGTCGCGAGCGCGGGCGGCGTCGCGATCCTGTTCTAGAAGCTGCCGGCGAGCGTCAGCCCGCCGCCGCCGGGGAGCGGCACCGGCAGGAACGTCACGCCGGGCGCCGGATCGCGCCGCTTCGCCTCACCTGGCGCGCCCGCGGAGTCGACGACCCTGCGACCGTGGGTGACGGCGGTCTTTCCGATGCCGTAGCCGATCGCGAGCGCGAGCGGGTAGTCGCTCGCCCAGTGGACGTCGTTGTTCATCATCTGGAAGCCGAGCAGCGTCATGAGGCCGTAGCCGATCGGCCGGACGAGGCGGTACTCGGGATAGTTGTCGGCGAGCACCGTGATCGTCACCATCGCGGTCGCCACGTGCCCCGAGGGGAACGCGTCGAACGCCGGGACGTTCCTCTGGTACTCGGTCGGATCCGGCAGCGGCTGCCACCTCCCGCCGGGCTCGGTGGCGCGGCTCGGACTCTGCCGGCCAGTGGCGTGCTTCAGCGTCTGCACGACGAGCGCGACGGACAGCAGGCCGCCGGCGAGCTGGCTCGTGGTCTGTAGCGCCCGGGAATCGGACGCGACGAGCCCGTACCCGAGGAGCCCCAAGGTGATCCCGACGGGTACCATCCCGTCGCCGAGGTAGTAGAGGCCGGAGCCGAGGTCGGTCGGGTACTGGATCGGCACGCCGGGGATGATGTCCTTCTGCTTGCCGGTGGACGAGACGTGCACCGCGCGGCCGGTGTCGTGGGCGGCGCGGGACAGATCCTGGTCGACGAGGACGAGCCCCGCGGTCGCCACCGCGAGCCCGCCGATCGCGAGCGCGTTCTCGCGGCGGAAGCTGCGCTTCAGCCAGCGGCCGATGTCGAGCGGCCCGTCGAGCAGGAACGAGTAGAAGCGCGGCGTCTCGTAGCAGGCGACCCGCCCGGCGTCGACGCGGTAGCAGGTGGCGCCAAGCTCTGCGGGCGCACCGCCCGGCGCGGCCGTGTCGCCCGCGGCGTGCGCCCCGGCCGACGGCGCCCCCTCGATCTCGGTCTCGGCGCCCGGGCCCGCGGCGGTCTCCGCGGCGGCGGCCGTCCCGGTCGCGAGGAGCCCCGCGGCGAGAAGCGCCACGAGGAGGCCGGCGCGCCCGCGCACCGCGGCCCAGCTTCGGCGCTCCGGGGTGATGGAGGTCCGGGCGTCACGAGGCGCGCGCATGAGCGCCACGGGAATAGCACGGCCCCCGGCCGCCGGGGAATGGAGCCTCCGGCCGGACGCGGTGCGGCGGCGTCCTACCCCGCCCCGCGGCGCGCGGCCAACCGCAGATGGGCGAGCACCCGCGAGATGGGGACGCGCGTCGGGCAGAGCGCGTCGCAGCCGGCGCAGCCCGCGCACGCGTCGAGCGCGTCGAGCGCGTCGGCCGCGAGCGGCAGATCGGCGAAGCTCCGCGAGTACAGCCTGAAGGCGGCATGGAGGCCGAGCGCGCGCACCGCCGGCGTCGCCCGCGCGAGGTCGCACCCGGTCTCGCACAGGCCACACGCGATGCAGGCCGACGCGGCCTGCGCGATGGCGCGGTCGTCCGGGCGCGTCGGGACGAGCCCCTCCGAGACGTAGGCGGCGCGGAAGCGCTCGAGCCCGGTCCCGTGCTGCCGGAAGAGCCGCTTCAGCGGATGCGCGAGGAGCGCACGCCAGGCGAGGTAGACGAGTGCGCCGGGGCTCGCCATCTAGCGCTCTCCCACCGCGGCGTGGCCCGCGAGGAAGCCGGTGAGGATCGCGACGCCGAGGCCGGTGCCGTCGGTCGCCTGCTCGTGGCCGCCGAGCACCGCGCCGGCGGCGAAGAGACGCGGGTGGACCGGCCGGCCTCGTTCGTCCTGCGGGCGGAGCTCGCGGTCCACGCGGAGGCCGGCCGAGAGGAGCGGCTGCGGGCGGCGCCGGTCGCGGACGGTGAGCGAACCCGCCGGACGGAGCGCGAGGTGGACGCCCCCCTCGCGCCCCTCCGCCGCCTGGACCGGGATCCGGAGCGCGGGCTCGGCGAGGACGCCGCGGCGCGCGATGCCGCCACCGACGAACCGGCCCGTCGCGAGGATCCACGCGGCGGCGCGGAGCTCGCGATCTCCGAGCCGCACGGGCTCGCCCGGCGCGGGGGCCGCGGCGACGTCCGCCTGGACCACCTCCACGCCCGCCGCGACGAGCCGAGCCTCGATGGCGCGCTGCAGCCGCAGTCCCGGGATGCTCGGCACGTCGGAGAGCGTCTCCGCGACCGGCACGCCGGCCCGGTCGCGCACTCGCTCGAGGACCCGCGCCGCCGGGTCGAGCCCGAGTACGGGCGCGAGGAGCGCGGCGCCCGCCCCGGCGGGGAGCGCGGCGCGGAGCGCGTCCCCGAGCGCCTCGGCGGCGCCGGGGCGGTCGAGCGCGAGGGCGATCTCGTGCGGGCGGGCGTCCCCGGGCGCGAGCGCCGGGACGTCGAGCTCGATCGCGCGCACCTCGGGGCCGCCGCGCGGGCGGTAGCGGGCGAGACCCGCCGCGACGAGCGGCGCGTCGAACGCCGCGTGGCCCCGGAAGCCCGCGACCGCGAGGGTGCCCTGGACGGCGAGGAGATCGCCTTCCGCCGTCGCGTGCTGGCAGAGCCCGGCGCCGACCGCGCTGCCGTAGAGCGTCGCGAGGAAGCGGCGGCGGTCGAGGGGCGGCGCGAGCACGCCGGCGAGCTCGGCGGCGGCGAAGGCGAGCGCCTCCGCGAGCCGGTCGACGCCCGCGATCGCGTAGGGGTGGTCGCGCCAGGCGGCGGCGAGGCGGCGCGCGGCCTCGACCGGCGGCCGGCGCGAGGCGAGCGGCTCGCCCGGGAGCGCGCCGAGGTCCGGCGCGACCGAGACGGCGCCGGAGGAGAGCGCGGTCGCCCCGGGAGCGCGCCGCACGAGGACGACCGACGCGCCGCGGGAGCGCGCCGCGAGCGCGGCCACCGCGCCCGCCATGCCGCCCCCGACGACGAGCACGTCCGCGTCGCGCGCGGAGGTCACCACGGCACCTCGAGGAGCCCGGTCGCTCCGCGGACGAGCTCCTCCTGCGCGAGCTGCGCGCCGTCGAGCACCGCCCGCCGCTCGCGCCACCCCTGATCGAGGAGGTCCGCGAGCTCCGCCCGGATCCGGTCGGCGTCCCAGCCGAGCTCGCGCCCGGCGAGCTGCGCCGAGATGCGCGCGCAGTCCACGCCTGCGCAGGCGCCGAGCCCGACACGGCAGCGGCGCCGCAGGTCCTGCAGCCGCCGCACCTTCTCGTGGCGCGCGCAGTAGACTACCTCCGCCGCCAGGATCGCCTCGTCGCGGCAGAGGACGAGCCCGAGCCGCGGGTCATCGGCCACGAGGCGGAGCACCTCGCGGGCGCGGCTGCCGTGGCGGTAGACGAGCCGCGCCGCGACCGGCGCCGCCACGAGCCCATCCCTCGCGAGGAGCACGGGGTCGGGCACCTCGTCGCCGCCGGGCAGCGGCACCTCGTGCGTCCGGCACTCGCCGCGCGGGCGGCCGAGGAGGTCCATGATCCGGTCGGTGACCTCCTCCGCCTGCGCGCGGTACGAGGCGAGCTTCCCCCCGACGAAGGAGAGGAGCCCCGCGAGCCCCTCCGCCGCGCCGTCGTGCAGCTGGTGCTCGCGCGAGAGCGCGTCCTCGTTCGGGCCGTACTCGTAGAGCGTCGTGCGGACGCCGCACCAGGCCCGGGTGACGCGCGCGTCCCGCACGCCTGGGACGAGCGAGGCCGTGCCCTCGAGGAGGTACTCGACCTCGTCGTTCGTCGCCTCGAGATCGTCCGGGTCGCCGTAGTAGTCGTCGTCGGTGGTGCCGATGATCGACTCGCGCTCGTGCGGCATGAGGAACATCTGCCGGCCGTCCACGGCCGCGCAGATGACGCCGTAGTTCGAGAAGCGCCGGTCGAGGGTGAGGTGGACGCCCTTGCCGGGCCGCATCGGCACCCGCACGCCGTTCCGCCGCGCGAGCGCCGGCGACCACGCGCCCGTCGCGTTGAAGACGAGCGGCGCGCGCGCCTCGCCCTCCTCCCCGGTGAGGACGTCGCGGAAGCGGATGCCGCGGACGCGCCCGGTCTCGCTCAGCACCTCGCGCGCCTCCGTCCAGGTCCGGACCTCGGCGCCGCGCGCGGCGGCGTCGAGCGCGTTGAGGACGCACAGCCGGAACGCGTCGATCCCCCACTCGTCGAGCGTCACCGCGCCCGCGAGCCCCGGTCGGAGGCCCGGCTCGAGCGCGTACAGCTCCTCGGCAGAGAGGCGCGCCGAGGGCTTCCCGCGCTTGAGCGGCTGGAAGAGGTCATAGGTGCCGACGTAGACCTCGGTCGCATACCAGGTCGCCCGATCGACGAGCGTCGCGCCTTCCCTGCGCGACGCGAACGGCATGAGGAACGGGATCCGGAAGAGGAGGTGCGGGGCGATGCGCTGGATGTACCCCGAGTCCCGGCAGGCGAGCTCCGTCACCTTACGGTCGGAGAGCATGTAGCGGATGCCGCCGTGGATCATGCCCGAGCTGTTTCCGGAGGCGCCGACGCCGAAGTCGGCCTTCTCGAGGAGGAGCACGCGCAGCCCGCGCATCGCGCAGTCGCGCGCGACGCCGGTGCCGTTCACCCCTCCCCCGAGCACGATCACGTCGAAGGCGTCCGCCACGGGGCGAGCGTAGCCCGGGTCGCTCGTCACGAGGCGGAAAAGGAGGGACCGCGTTAGATCGCGGCGACGGAGGACTGACCCATGTTCGGCTCGAAGCTCCGGCTCCCGACACCCGAGGAGGCGCTCCCTGGCCGCCCCGACGCCGTGCCCGTCCCGGAGCGCCACTTCGTCTCGGGGAACCGGATCGTCCCGCCCTTCCCGGAGGGCACCGAGCTCGCCGACTTCGGCCTCGGCTGCTTCTGGGGCGCGGAGAAGGCGTTCTGGAACGTGCCGGGCGTCCACGCGACGGCGGTCGGCTACCAGGGGGGCGCGACGCCGAACCCGACCTACCGCGAGGTCTGCAGCGGCCGCACCGGTCACACCGAGGTCGTCCGCGTGGTGTTCGACCCGACGCGCGTGTCCTACGAGGACCTCCTGCGCGTCTTCTGGGAGTCGCATGACCCCACCCAGGGGATGCGGCAGGGGAACGACGTCGGCACCCAGTACCGCTCGGCGATCTACGCGCACTCGCCGGCCCAGCGCCGGGCGGCGGAAGCGTCGCGAGAGGCGTACGAGCGCGCGCTGCGCGAGCGCGGCCTCGGCGCGGTGACGACGGAGATCCGCGACGCGCCGCCCTTCTATTACGCCGAGGACTACCACCAGCAGTATCTCGCGAAGAACCCGGGAGGCTATTGCGGGCTCGGCGGGACGGGCGTCTCGTGCCCGGTCGGCACGGGCGTCGGCGCGTAGCGCGATTCCCGCGCCGGGCGGTCCCCGCCCCTGTAACATCGGCGGCCTCGAGGACCGACCGATGACCCGCGCCCGCACCGGAGCTCCGCTCGCCGCCGCGCTCGCCCTGCTCGCCGCGTGCGGCGGGCCGGGGGGCGCGAAGCGCGCGCCCGCGAAGGGCGACGGCGGCGCGTACGGGTTCCAGGTGCTGGAGCTCCGCGACGCCGCCCTGAACGCGCACGACCTCGAGGCGGCCGCGCGCGCGTATGCCGTGAACGCCGAGGTGATCGACGCGGACACCGGCACGGTCGTGCTGCGCGGCCGGGCGGAGATCCGCGCGGCGCACGCCCGCTTCCTCGAGGCCTGCCCCCGCGCTCGCCTGGAGGTGCTCGACCGTGCCTACGCGGAGCAGGGCCGGATCGTCGCCGACGTCCAGCGCGTGCACTGCGACCGGCCCCCGCCGGTTGACGGTTGGGCGAGGTACGAGGTCGCCGGCGGCGCGATCGTCCGTGTGCTGAAGCACCGCTCACCGCCCTTCGGCGGGTGAGCGGTGCGCCGGGGCGCTACTTCCCCGGCTCGTACGTGGACTTCACGTACAGCTCGCGGAGCTGCTTCGCGTCCACGTCGCCGGGAGCGCCGGTCATGAGATCGGTGCCCTTCTGCGTCTTCGGCCAGGCGACCACGTCGCGGAGCGACTCGGCGCCGGTGAGGAGCATCACGAGGCGGTCCATGCCGAGCGCGATCCCGCCGTGCGGCGGCGCGCCCATCTTGAGCGCGTCGAGGAGGAAGCCGAACTTCGATTTCGCCTCCTCCGCCGAGATCCCCATCGCCTTGAAGACGCGCGCCTGCACCTCGGGATCGTGGAGCCGGATGGAGCCGCCGCCGATCTCGAAGCCGTTGAGGACGAGGTCGTAGCGCCAGCAGTAGACGCGCCCGGGATCGCTCTCGAGGTACTGCAGATCCTGATCGCGCGGGCGCGTGAAGGCGTGGTGCGCCGCCGCCCACTGGCCACTGTCCTCGTCATACTCGAAGAGCGGCGGGTCGACGACCCAGAGGAAGCGCCACTGGCCTCCCGACCCGTACTCCGGGATGAGCCCCATCTTCTTCGCGATGTGGACGCGGAGGTTCGCCATCACGGTCTGGACGACCGACTCCTTCCCGAACTGGAAGAGGAGCAGGTCGCCCGGCTGCGCGCCGGTCGCCTCATTGATCGCCTTGCGGAGCTCGGGGGTGATCGTCTTCGCGAGCGGCGACTGGGTCCACTCGCCGCCCTCGCCGAGCTTGGCGCGCGCGAGCCCCTTCGACCCCATGCCCTTCACGTATTCCTCGAGCTTCTCGACATCGGTGCGCGAGAAGTTGGCCGACGCGGGTACGCGCATCGCCTTCACGATCCCCTTCGCCTTCACCGCCTCCGCCATGAGCGGCACGCCGCCGCCGTCGTGCCTCTTCACGAGGTCGGTGAGGACGACGTGCGGCATGTCGAAGCGGAGGTCGGGCTTGTCGTTGCCGTACTTCGCCATCGACTCGTCGAACGGCATGCGGAGGAACGGGCGCGGGATCTCGACGCCGAGCACCTCCTTCCAGAGCCGGACGACGAGCCCCTCGATCACGTCGAAGACGTCGTTCTGCTCCACGAACGACATCTCGACGTCGATCTGGGTGAACTCGGGCTGCCGGTCGAGCCGGAGGTCCTCGTCGCGGAAGCAGCGGACGATCTGGAAGTACCGGTCGAACCCCGCGACCATGTAGAGCTGCTTGTAGAGCTGCGGGCTCTCGGCGAGCGCGTAGAACTTGCCCGGGTTGAGGCGGGACGGGACGAGGAAGTTGCGCGCGCCGCCCGGGGTGTACTTCCCCATGAACGGCGTCTCGAGCTCGAGGAAGCCTTGGTCGGTGAAGAAGTTCCGGGTGAGGTGGTTCACCCGGGCGCGCGTCATGAGCGTCTTCTGGAGCGGCGGCCGGCGCAGGTCGAGGAAGCGGTACTGGAGCCGCTTCTCCTCGCCCGTGTCGATCTTGTCCTCGACCGGGAACGGGACCGGCTCGGAGCGGTTGAAGATCTCGAGGTCCGTCGCGTGGACCTCGATCTCGCCGGTCGCGAGCTTCGGGTTCACGTTCCCGCCGCGCGAGACCACTTTGCCGCGGATCCCGACGCAGTACTCGAGCCGGAGCTGGCCGGCGAGCTCGTGCACCTCGGGCCGGACGTCCTGCTCGAAGACCACCTGCGTGACCCCCTGGCGGTCCCGCAGGTCGATGAAGACCGCGCCGCCATGGTCCCGGCGGTTGTTGACCCAGCCGAAGAGCACGACGTCCTTGCCGATGTCGGCCTTCGTCAGTTCACCGCAGGTGTGCGTGCGCTTGATCTCGCTGATGAAGCGGGGCAAAGGCGGCCTCCGGACCGGGGGAATCCGGCAGCTAACATCGCGGAACCTCAGGCGTCAAGGCGTTCGGCGCGTGCCTGCGCCCCGCCCGGCGCCCCCCCGGCGCCACGCCCGGCGCCACGCCCGGGTTCGCGCGCCCGGGCGCCGCCGTGGCGATCGTGCAGGTGAGCGCGGGAGGGGCCGATGTCCGAGGGCGGCGTGTCGATCGATCCGATCTGCGGGAAGCCGGTCGTCGAGGACGACGCCGAGCGGGTCGAGTACAAGCGGCGGATGTACTACTTCTGCTCGCCCCGCTGCCGCGGCCGCTTCGAGCGGCAGGCGGAGCGGATCCACATCGCGGAGCTCGCGCAACTCGGCGCCTTGTTCGCGGAGAAGAAGGCGCACTGGGGAGTCGCCTAGCCGCCGGGGCTCCGCCCGGGCGCGCGCTCCCCCGGTGGGCGCGCTCCACGAGGTCCGGAAGCTCTCGCGCGAACGCCTCCGGCGACGCGGTCCTCCGCGGCGCGCTGCACGACGCGAAGACCTGGATGGAGCTCGCGGAGGTGGTCGGCGCGCCGGGGCGCGGGATCTGATCCTCACGCCGCGCGCACGTCGCGTAGCTTGAGCTGCAGCCGGCGGACGCCGTCCCACTCGTCGAGCCCGACGGTGAAGGCCGCCTCGACGGCGCCGCCGCAGAGCCCGAGCCGGTCCCCCATCCCGAACCCGATCGCGTCGAGCCGCCCGAGCGCGAGCTTGAGGTGCGCGCCGCCCGCCCCCACCGTTCGGGCCCGCGCCGCGGCGCCCCGGAGCGCGAACACGGGCTCCGGGTGTCCGGCGCCGTAGGGGCCGAGGCGGGCGAGATCGACCGCCGCCCGCTCGGAGACGTCGCGCTCCTCCACCCAGCCCTCGATCCGGCAGCGCGGGACGAGGTCCTCCTCGCGCACGTGCGCGAGCGCGTGCGCCTCGAACGCCTCGCGAAACCCGCCGACCCGGTCACGCGCGATCGTGACGCCCGCGGCGTGGCGGTGCCCGCCGAACCGCACGAGGTGCGCCGCGCAGGCCTGGAGCGCGTCGTGGAGGTGGAAGCTCTCGATGGAGCGGCCGCTCCCCTTCCCGTCCGTCTCGCCGAGCGCGACGAGCACCGCAGGCCGGTGGAAGCGCTCCACGATGCGCGACGCGACGATGCCGACGACGCCGGCGTGCCACCCGTCGCGCGCGAGGACGAGGCCGCGCGCCCCGGACCGCACCCGCTCCGCCGCGTCGTGGAGCGCCTCGTCGAGGATGGTCCGCTCGATCTCCTGCCGCGCGAGGTTCTCGCGGTCGAGCTCGCGGGCGAGCGCGTCAGCGCGCTCCGCGTCCGTCTCGAGCAGGAGGCGCACGCCGCGCCCCGCGTCGTCGAGCCGCCCCGCCGCGTTGATCCGCGGCGCGAGCCGGAACCCGACCTGACCCGCTGTCACGTCCGCCCCGTCGGCGATGCCCGCGACCCGCTTCAGCGCGCGGACGCCCGGGCGGCGGCTCCGCGCGAGCACCTCGAGCCCCCAGCGGACCAGGATCCGGTTCGCGCCGACGAGCGGCACGACGTCGGCGACGGTCCCGAGCGCGACGAGATCGAGCGCATCCTTCAGGTTCGGCTCCGGTCGCTCCGCGCCGAACCGGCCGCGCGTGCGCAGCGCCTTCCGGAGCGCCATCGCGAGCGCGAACGTGACGCCCACCGCGGCGAGATCCTTCGAGGGATACCCGCAGCCGGGCTGGTGGGGGTTCAGGATCGCGACGGCCGCCGGGAGGTCCACCGGGACCGTGTGGTGGTCCACCACGACCGTGTCCACGCCGACCGCGGCGGCGGCGCGGACCTCGGGCGCCCCGGTGATCCCGCAGTCGAGCGACACGAGGAGCCGGGCCCCCTGCGCCGCGAGCTTCTCGACCGCCGCGACGTTGAGCCCGTAACCCTCGACGAGCCGGTGAGGCACGTAGGTGACCACCTCGGCGCCGCACGCGCGCAGGAACCCCGCGAGCAGCGCGGTCGAGGTGACGCCGTCGACGTCGTAGTCGCCGTAGAGCGCGATCGACTCTCCCGCCTCGACCGCGCGGACGATGCGCCCGACGGCGGCGTCCATCCCCTTCATCGCGTGCGGGTCGGGCAGGTCCGTGAGCGGCGCCGCGAGGAAGGCCTCGGCATCCGCGCGCTCGGCGAGGCCGCGGCTCGCGAGCACGCGGCCCGCGAGCGGGTGGAGGCCGAGGGCCTGGGCGAGCTGGTCCGCCCGGGCCACGTCCACCTGCGCCTCGATCCACCGCCGCCTCGGTCCGCCGCCCTCCACGTGGTGGACCGGTAGCACGGCCGCCTGACAGGGCCGGCGCGCCTCGCCGCTTTTGACGGATCGGCGGGCTCCGGCGCATCATGCCCGCCGTGCGCGCGCCAGGAGTGGGGCTGGCCGCGGGGAGATCGGATGAAGGTCGCGCTGCAGCTGACCGAGGCGCTCGCCGTCTTCCTCGTCATCTTCTACCTGTACTGCCGCTCGCCGGCGTTCAGGCCGCTCAGGCCCGACTGGCCCCGGCCGCGCGGCAAGATCCGCCTCTTCCTCGTCTTCACCGGGATCGCGATCCTCGGGAACTACCTCGGCGTGCCCGTCGTCGGCGGCCAGGCGATCGTGAACGCGCGCGCCGTCGGCGCCACGCTCGCGGGGCTGCTCGGCGGCCCGATCCTCGGCGGGCTCGTCGGCGCGACCGCGGGGCTGCACCGGGTGACGGCGATGAGCGGGATCGCGGCCCTCCCCGGTGCGATCTCCACGACGCTCGAGGGGCTCCTCGCCGGGTTCGTCCACCTCGCGCTCAAGCACCGCCCCGAGCGGCTCATGACTCCGTGGGTCGCGCTCGTCACCACCTTCGTCGGCGAGGCCGTCCACATGGCGATCGTCTACGTCATGTCCGGCCCGCAGGCGGGCGAGATCGTGCGGGCGATCGCCGGGCCCATGGTCATCGCGAACCCCGTCGGCGCGGCGCTGTTCATGATGGTTGTGCTCGAGCGCCAGCGCGACCAGGACCGGGTCGCGGCGATGTCCTCCGCGCGGGCCCTCAAGGTCGCGGAGCGGACGCTGCGCCTGCTCGCGCGCGGCATCGGCCGCGAGACCGCCGGGGAGCTCGCCGCGATCATCAAGGAGGAGACCGGCGTCGGCGCGGTCGGCGTCACCGACACCGAGCGCGTCCTCGGCTGGGCGGGGATGGGGATGGACCACCACCTGCCCGGGAACCCGATCGCCTCACCGTACACGCGCCAGTCGATCGCGGAGAACGCGGTGGTCTTCGCGGACGGGATCCGCCAGACGTACGACTGCACCGTCTCGCCCACGTGCCAGCTCAACTCGATGGTGATCGCGCCCTTGCAGGTGGACGGCGTGGTGGTCGGGACGGTGCAGCTCTTCGAGCCCCGCGACCGGCGCTTTCTCAACATGAACAAGTCGCTCGGCGAGGGCCTCGCGGCGCTCCTCTCGAGCCAGCTGCTCATCGCGCGCTACCAGGAGCAGAAGAGCCTGCTCGTCATGTCCGAGCTGAAGCTCGCGCAAGCGCAGGTGAACCCGCACTTCCTCTTCAACGCGCTCAACACGATCATCGCGATCCTCCGCCGCGACGGCGACCGCGCGCGGGACCTGCTCATCCACCTGTCGAACTTCTTCCGCAAGAACCTGAAGCGCGCGAGCGACGTCTCGACGCTCGCGGAGGAGCTCGAGCACGTGCGGGCCTACCTCGAGATCGAGAAGGCCCGTTTCGAGGGGCGGATCGCCGTCGAGACCGACGTCGATCCCGCCCTCCTGTCGCTGCGGATGCCGGCGTTCACGCTCCAGCCGCTCGTCGAGAACGCCTTCAAGCACGGGCTCTCGGCGAGCCTGGGCGAAGGGCGGGCCACGATCCGCGCCTACCGCCGCGACGGCGCCGCGGTCGTCGAGATCGAGGACAACGCGGGCGCCTGGGTCGAGCCGCGCGAGAAGGCCGGGCTCGGGATGCAGATCGTCGACAAGCGCGTGAAGAACCTCTACGGAGAGAGCTGGGGGCTCTCCGTCACCTGCGTTCCGCAGGAGCTCACGCGCGTCACCGTCCGGCTCCCCTCCGAAGGAGCGGCCGCGTGATCCGCGCCCTCATCGTGGACGACGAGCCGCACGCGCGAGAGGAGCTCGAATCGCTGCTCGACGAGACCGGGGCGTTCGAGATCGTCGGCCGCTGCGCCAACGCGGTCGAGGCGATCCAGGCGATCCGCCGCGACCGGCCCGAGGTCGTGTTCCTCGACATCCAGATGCCCGCGATCTCCGGGTTCGAGCTCCTGTCGATGATCGACGACGCGGACCTGCCCGAGGTCGTGTTCGTGACCGCGCACGACGAGCACGCGCTGCGCGCGTTCGACGAGCGCGCCATCGACTACCTCCTGAAGCCGGTCGGCCGCGACCGGCTCGCGAAGACGGTCGAGCGGCTTCGTCGGCCCCGCCGTCCGGCCCCCGCCGACGCCGGCTACCCCCGCACCGCCATCCGCCGGATCCCGTGCCTCGCCGGCCGCGCCATCAAGCTCGTGGACGTGCCGGACGTCGAGTTCGTCCGCTCGAGCGAGGCCGGCGTGTACGTCGTGACCGCGAAGCACGAGCTCTTCACCGAGCTGACGCTGAAGGTGCTCGAGGAGCGCGCCGCGCTCGTGCGCTGCCACAAGCAGTACGTCGTGAACATCGACCAGGTGGACGAGGTCAGGCTCGAGGAGGGGCTCGCCGTGATCCGGACCCGCTCGGGAAAGAGCGTCCCGGTGAGCCGGCGCCACCTCGCCGGGCTCCGCCGCCTCCTCGAGATTTGATGAACATGAGCCGCCGGCCCACGGCAGCCGCGCCGGTCGCCGCCCGTTCCCGACCGGTCGCGCCGCGGGACAGCCGATCGCCCCCAATTCCCGCGGAGGCGCGCGAGGCCGTGGTCCCCTCGTCGCGCCATGGCCCACGCCCGGGACGTCCGCTCGCTTCCGCCAGCGTATTCTCGCTTCCACGACGCGCTCGCGCGTCTCATCCCGGGCGACCGGCTCCACGCCGATCCGCTCCGGACCTTCGCGTACGGCACCGACGCGAGCTTCTACCGGCTCGTGCCGAAGCTCGTCGTCCAAGTCCGCGACGAGGACGAGGTCCGTGCCGTCCTCGCCGCGGCGCACGGCGAGCGGGTCCCGGTCACGTTCCGTGCCGCCGGGACGAGCCTCTCCGGCCAGGCGGTCACGGACCACGTGCTCGTCGTCCTGGCGGGCGGCTGGCGCGCAGCGACGATCGAAGGCGCGGGGGACCGGATCACCCTCGGCCCGGGCGTCATCGGCGCCGAGGCGAACGCGCTCCTCGCCCCGCACGGGCGCAAGATCGGCCCGGATCCCGCCTCGATCGGCGCCTGCATGATCGGCGGGATCGCCGCGAACAACGCGTCCGGGATGTGCTGCGGCACGGCCCAAAACAGCTACCGGACCGTCGAGAGCATGCGGATCGTCCTCGCCGACGGGACGCTCCTCGACACGTCCGACGCCGAGTCCCGCCGCCGGTTCGCCGCGATCCGTCCGGACGTCCTGCGCGAGCTCGCCGCGATCCGTGACGAGATCGGCGACGATCCCGCGCTCGCCGAGCGGATCCGCTCGAAGTACCGGATCAAGAACACCACCGGTTACTCGCTCAACGCGTTCGTCGACTTCGACGATCCGATCGACATCCTCCTCCACCTCATGATCGGGTCGGAGGGGACGCTCGGGTTCATGTCCGAGCTCACCTACCGGACCGTGGCCGAGCTGCCGCACAAGGCGAGCGCGCTCGTCGCCTTCCCGGACGTAGAGAGCGCCGCGCTCGCGACGATGCGCCTGCGCGATGGGTCGGTCTCGTCCGCCGAGCTCATGGACCGCGCCTCGCTCCGCGCGGTCGAGCGCCGCCCCGGGCTTCCCTCCTGGCTCGCGACGCTCGGCCCCGAGGCCTGCGCGCTCCTCGTCGAGGTGCGCGCCGCGGACCCCGCGACGCTCGCCGCGAGGGTCGCGGACGCGACCGCGCTGCTGCGCGAGGTGCGCACGCTTCTCCCCGTCGTCTTCACGGATCGCAGGGAGGAGACCGAGCGGCTCTGGGACGTGCGGCGCGGGCTCTTCCCCGCGGTCGGCGCGGCCCGGCGGATCGGGACGACCGTGGTCATCGAGGACGTCGCGTTCCAGCTCGAGGACCTCGCCCCCGCGACGGTCGAGCTGCAGCGGCTCATGCGGCGCCACCGCTACTCCGAGGGGATCATCTTCGGGCACGCGCTCGACGGGAACCTGCACTTCGTCTTCACCCAGGACTTCGGGACGCCCGCCGAGGTGGAGCGGTATGCGCGCTTCATGGACGAGGTCTGCTTCCTCGTGGCCCAGAAGTACGAGGGTTCGCTCAAGGGCGAGCACGGCACCGGGCGGAACGTCGCGCCGTTCGTCGAGCTCGAGTGGGGTCCGAAGGCGTACGCCCTCATGCGGCGCGTGAAGCGGGCCCTCGATCCCGACGGGCTCCTCAACCCCGGCGTCCTCATGAACGACGACGCGCGCGCCCACGTCCGCGATCTCAAGCCGCTGCCCGCCGCGCACGAGCTCGTCGACCGCTGCACGGAGTGCGGCTTCTGCGAGCCGCGCTGCCCGTCGAGGGGCCTCTCGCTCTCGCCGCGACAGCGCATCGCCACGCGGCGGGAGCTCGCGCGGCTCACGGCGACGGGCGCCGAGCCCGCCCGTCGCGCCCGCCTCGAGGAGGACTACCGCTACCTCGGGGAGGAGACCTGCGCGACCGACGGGCTCTGCGCGACGGCGTGCCCCGTGGGGATCGACACGGGCGAGCTCACGAAGCGGCTCCGCGCCGACGGACGCGGCGAGAGCGCGCGCGGCGTCGCGCGCCAGGTCGCCGGCCGCTACGCCGGCGCGACCGCCGCCGTGCGCGCCGGCCTGTGCGCCGCCGACGCCGCGCGCGCCGTCGTCGGCGCGACCGCCGTCGCCGCGGTGTCGCGCGGCCTGCACGCCCTCTCGGGCGGGCGGCTCCCGGTGTGGAACGTGGCGGCGCCGCGCGCCGCGGCCCGCGCGGCCTTCGCCGACGTCGCGCCCGAACGCGAGCGGAAGCTCGTCTATTTCCCGAGCTGCGTCGTGCGCGCGATGGGGCCCGCGGCCGGGGATCCCGACGCGCGCGCGCTCTTCGAGGCGACCCTCTCGCTCCTCGACAAGGCGGACTACGGCGTCCTGTTCCCCGCCGGGCTCGACCGGCTCTGCTGCGGGCTCACCTTCGACAGCAAGGGGTTCCCGGAGCTCGGGGACGAGAAGGCCCGCGAGCTCGAGCGGGAGCTGCTCCTCCGCTCGCAGGACGGGGCCCTCCCGGTCCTGTGCGACACGTCGCCGTGCCTAGCGCGGATGCGCAAGACACTCGACCCGCGGCTCAGGCTGTACGAGCCCGCCGAGCTCATCCACGACCTGCTCCTCGAGCGGCTCGCCTTCGTGCAGCGCGAGGACACGGTCGCGCTGCACGTGCCCTGCAGCGCGACGAAGCTCGGGCTCGGGCCGAAGCTCCGCGCCGTCGCCGAGGCGTGCGCCGAGCGCGTCGTCGTCCCCGCCGGGGTGGGCTGCTGCGGCTTCGCTGGCGACCGCGGCTTCACGCACCCCGAGCTCAACGCGTCCGCGCTCGCGGGCCTGCGCGCCGCGCTCCCCGCCGGCTGCACGCGTGGCTACTCGACGAGCCGCACCTGCGAGATCGGCCTCTCGCTGCACGGCGGCATCCCGTACCAGTCGATCGTGTACCTCGTCGATCGCTGCACCGCGCGCCGGGGGCGCGGCGCCGAGCTCGCGCCCTCGCAGGCGGCGGCCGGGCGGGGGTAGCGGTGCGCGGCCTCGCCCCGCTCGCCCCCGCCGCGGCGCCGGTGACGGCGCGGCGCCGACCGGTCACCGGGATCGAACCAGGGATCCCCCCACTGACGTGGTCCAACGGATGCGCCGGGGCCGGTGACCGGGTCGGAAGGAACGCCGGATGAAGCTCCACGAGGCCGGGGACGCGGCCGGAACGTCGACGAGGAGAATGAAGCCATGACCTGGACGCAGAACTATCTGCCGCTCGGAAACCTGTACGTCTCGGCGCTCGTCGCCGCGATCCCCGTCGCCGTCCTGCTCGGCGCGCTCGCGTTCTTCCACGTGAAGGCGCACATCGCCGCGCTGCTCGGGCTGTTGCTCGCGATCGGCATCGCGGTCGGCGTCTACGGCATGCCGCTCTCGATGGCGGGCGCGACGGCCGCCTACGGCGCCGCGTTCGGGCTCCTGCCCATCGGCTGGATCATCCTGAACGCGATCTTCATCTACGACATCACCGTGAAGACGGGGAAGTTCGAGGTCGTGAAGGACACCATCGGCGGGCTCGCCGGCGATCGCCGCATCCAGGTCCTGCTCATCGCCTTCGCGTTCGGCGCGTTCATCGAGGGCGCCGCCGGGTTCGGCACGCCCGTCGCGATCAGCGCGGCGATGCTCATCGGCCTCGGCTTCAAGCCGCTCGCGGCCGCCGGCCTCGCCCTCATCGGTAACACCGCGCCGGTCGCCTACGGCGCGCTCGGCACGCCCATCATCACGCTCGCGAAGGTCACCGGGCTCAACGAGGCGGCGCTCTCGGCGATGGCGGGCCGCCAGCTCCCGCTGTTCTCGCTCCTCGTTCCGTTTTGGCTCGTGTGGGCGATGGCCGGCTTCCGCGGCATGCTCGGCGTCTGGCCGGCCTGCCTCGTCGCGGGCCTGTCGTTCGCGATCCCGCAGTTCGTCATCTCGAACTTCATCGGGCCGAACCTCGTCGACATCATCGCGGCGGCCTCCTGCATCGTCTCCACCTACCTCTTCCTCAAGGTCTGGCAGCCGAAGGAGGAGTGGCGCTTCCCCGAGGAGCGCGACCAGGCAGCGACGCCGATCGCCGGTCAGCGCAAGTCCGTCGGCGCCGCCGCCGCCTTCCGCAAGCACGCCTTCGGCGACGCGTTCATGGGCTGGATGCCGTGGATCGTCCTCTCCGTCTTCGTCTTCATCTGGGGCCAGCCGGCGGTGAAGACCTGGATGAACGGGCTCTTCAACCCGACGTTCGAGGTGCCGTTCCTCCATAACCTCGTGCTGAAGGCGCCCCCGGTCGCGGCGAAGCTCGTCCCCGAGGGGGCGAAGTTCAGCCTGAACCTCCTCTCCGCGACCGGCACCGGCCTCATGCTCGCCGGGATCGTGGCGGGCCTGTGGCTGAAGCTCTCGCCCGTGGCGCTCGCGAAGACCTACCTCGGCACGCTGAAGCGGGTGCGGTTCTCGCTGCTCACCATCGCGGCGATGCTCGCCCTCGGCTTCACGACGCGCTACTCGGGCTCCGACTCGACGATGGGGCTCGCCTTCGCCTCGACCGGCGTCCTCTTCCCGTTCTTCTCTCCACTCCTCGGCTGGCTCGGCGTCGCGCTGACCGGCTCCGACACCTCCTCGAACGTGCTCTTCGGGAACCTGCAGGTGGTCTCCGCGCAGCAGATCGGGATGAACCCCATCCTCGCGGCGGCCGCGAACAGCTCGGGGGGCGTCATGGGCAAGATGATCGACGCGCAGAGCATCGTCGTCGCCTCGGTGGCGACGGGGCAGGACGGCCACGAGGGCTCGATCCTGCGCTACGTGTTCTGGCACTCGCTCGCGCTCGCCTGCCTCGTCGGCGTCGTCGTGCTGGCGCAGGCGTACTGGCTCACCTGGATGGTGCCGAAGTAGCCGCGCGCGGCGGAGGAGGCGGACCATGCTCGAGCTCTTCAGGGCTAAGGCGGAGGCGGTGAGGGCCGAGGTCCTCCGGGTCCCCTCCCCCGCCGCGGCGGTGGACGCGATCACGACCGTGCTCGAGCAGGAGCGCGTCGAGGATGTGCCGGGTGGGCGCGCCGTCTGGTGCGAGGGCCGGATCCTCCAGGGGACCCTCGACCGCGACGCGCTCGCCCGGCGCTTTCCCGGCCTCTCCTTCGAGGTGACGAAGGAGCGCGCGTCCCGGAGCCGGGTCGGGGTCACGGAGTTCGACTGGGCGCTCGCGGCGACCGGCACGCTCGCGCAGGACGCGACCGACCCGCGGCTCCGGCTCGCCTCGATGCTCACCGAGACGCACGTGGCGCTCTTCCGGACCGCCACGCTCCTGCCGGATCTCGAGTGCCTGCTCGCCCGCGTGGACCCGCGCCACGCCCGGTACCTCGCCTGCGTGACGGGGCCGAGCCGCACCGCGGACATCGAGCGGGTGCTCACGATCGGCGTCCACGGGCCGAGACGGCTCGTGATCGTCGCGGTGGACTGACGAAGGCGAGGTGGACCATGGCGGCCCCGGAGATCAAGCGGCGCATCGCCGACGCGCTCGAGAACGGCCAGCTGGCGGGCGCGCTCGGGCGCTTCAACGAGGCGTACGTCGCCTCCCGCGCGCGCGCCTACGATGGGATCGACTTCGAGGCGCTGCGCGACCGGCTCGTCGCCATCAAGGATCGCGCGGCGGGACGCCTCGAGGCGCTCGCCCAGCAGTTCGAGGCGCAGGCGACGCAGGCGGGCGCGCGGGTCTTCCGCACCTCGGACCCGGAGGAGGTGCGCGGCTACGTGCTCCGCCTGTGCAAGGAGCGGGGCGTCCGTCGCGTCGCCAAGTCGAAGTCGATGGCGACCGAGGAGATCCACCTCAACGCCTACCTCCAGAAGGAGGGGATCCGCGTCGCGGAGACCGACCTCGGCGAGTGGATCGTGCAGCTCGCCGGCCAGCGCCCCTCCCACATGGTGATGCCCGCGATCCACCTCTCGAAGGAGCAGGTCGCGGACCTCTTCTCGAGGGAGGTGCAGGAGCAGCTCCCCGCGGACATCCCCCGCCTCGTCGAGGTCGCGCGTCGCGAGCTGCGCGAGGAGTTCCTCGCCGCCGAGCTCGGCATCACCGGCGCGAACATCGCGGTCGCGGAGACCGGGACGCTCGTCGTCGTGACGAACGAGGGGAACGCCCGGCTCGTCTCGACGCTCCCCCCGATCCACGTCGTGGTGGTCGGCATCGAGAAGCTCGTCGAGCGGTTCTCCGACGTCGAGCCGATCCTGCGGGCGCTGCCCCGGAGCGCGACGGGCCAGCTCCTCACGAGCTACGTCTCGATGTTCACCGGGCCCGCCCCTGGCGCCGACGGCGCCCCGAAGGAGCTGCACGTCATCCTCGTCGACAACAAGCGGAGCGAGATGGCGAAGGACCCGCACTTCGCGCAGGCGCTCCGCTGCATCCGCTGCGCGTCGTGCGTGAACGTGTGCCCGGTCTACCGCCTCCTCGGCGGCCACGTCTTCGGCGGCGTCTACACCGGGGGGATCGGCGCGATCCTCGCGGCCTGGTTCGACGCGCTCGACGCCTCGAAGGACATCCAGTCGCTCTGCATCCAGTGCGGCGCGTGCACGCAGGTCTGCCCGACCCGCATCGACATCCCGGGGCTCATCGTCGAGCTGCGCGGCAAGCTCGTCCGCGAGCGCGGCCAGTCCTTCCTGCAGAAGACCGCCTTCCGAGTCGTGAACGACCGCCGCGTCTTCCACGCGATGCTGCGCGCCGCGTCGAGGGCACAGAAGCCGTTCGCGAAGGGCGGGATGATCCGGCACCTCCCGCTCTTCCTCTCGGGGATGACGAGCGACCGTTCGCTGCCGGCCATCGCGGACGAGCCGCTCCGCGACCGGTTCCCTTCGCTCCCCCAGGCCGCGGGCGCGCGCGACCGCGCGGCGCTCTACGCCGGCTGCCTCGTCGACTTCGCTTACCCGTCGACCGGTGAGGCGGTGGTGCGGGCGCTCCGGACCGCCGGGGTCGAGGTCGTCTTCCCGCAGGGCCAGACCTGCTGCGGGGCGCCGGCCCGCTACGCCGGCGCGTTCGACGTGGCCGCGAAGAACGCGATGGACAACGTCGCGGCCCTCGAGGAGGCCGGCGCGCGCTGGATCGTCTCCGCCTGCCCCACCTGCACCGTCGCCCTCCGGCACGAGCTCGCGGCGACGCTCCGCTCGCAGGGTCACGAGGACTGGGCGCGCCGGGCCGAGGCGCTCGCGCCTCGGGTCCGCGACTTCTCTTCGCTCATCGACGAGCTCGTCACGGAGGGGCGCCTCGCGGTAACGCCTCTCGCGACCACGGTGACCGTGACGTACCACGACTCCTGCCACCTGAAGCGCAAGCTCGGGGCGCACGTCCCGCCGCGCCGCCTCCTGCGCGCCTCCGGGCACGTCGTGGAGGAGATGAGGGAGAGCGACGCCTGCTGCGGGATGGGCGGGAGCTACTCGCTCAAGTTCCCCGAGATCAGCCGGCCCATCCTCGCGCGCAAGCTCGAGAACGTGCGGAAGACGGGGGCGGCGGTGGTCGCCATGGACTGCCCGGGCTGCCAGCTGCAGATCGGCGGCGGGCTCGATCGCGCCGGGGACCGAGTCACCGCGCGCCACGTCGCCGAGATCATCGCGCCGCGGCTCCTGCCGGGCACTGCGGCCGCCTCGAAGAAGCGGTAAGGCCGCCGCGCACCCGCAGCGCCGCAGCGAAGCCGGCCGGGGCGCCGCCGGCGCCGCATCGCGGAGGCGTCCGACTCGCTGCGCTGGCGCCGGAGCGCCTGCGGCGACGCGGCGTCTCCGGCCGGCAGCAGCGGCTCAGTCCAGCCCCCTCTCCCCGGCCCTCTCCCCCGCTTCGCGGGGGCGAGGGAGAAATGCTGCCCAGTCTCACGCCCTGAGCGCGACGCGGCGTCTCCGGGCGGCGGCAGCGGTTGCTCTTTCGAGCGGCTCGCGGACCGCGCGCCCTAGCGGCGCGCGCCGCCCATCGTCCCGCCGATCTCGAACGCGAAGAAGTTCTTCGCGAGCTTCACCTCGACCGGCGTCGTCGTCCCGACCGCCTGGGTGGCGACGACCATGTCGCCGCCGGTGATCACGTGGTAGGTGCCCGCGAGCCGGAAGCTGCCGAAGTTCACGCCGAGCTGCGGGCAGAAGCCGAACCCGCGGAACGCCCCCGCGCTCTGGACGACCGTGCCGCCGCTCGACGCCGACTGCGAGCCCGCACCGATCCGGTAGAGCCCGAGCCCGAGCCCGACGAACGGCCGCGCCGCCGAGTCCGACAGGTAGTACTCGGCCTTCGCGAGGATTGTCGTCACCGCGCGCGCGCCCTGCGACACGTTCGTCGTCTGGCCGGCGCCGGCGCCCGCGACGGTCACCTCCTGCGTGACGAACCCGGCGGCCTCGAACCGCATGCCCGCCGCGAGCCGGTCGGTGACGTTGAACTTGGGCTCGAGCGCCACGCCGAACCCCCAGGAGGTGGCGTCCGCCGCCGCGTACGCGCCGTAGACGGTGAGGTCCACCCGCACCGGCTGGTAGTTCAGAGCCTGCGCCCGCGCGGCGGGGGCCGCCGCGAGCAGGGCGAGCATGGCGAGGAGCTTCACGGGGGAGCGGGACATGTCGTTCTCCGGTGCGCGCCGGGCGGGCGAGCGTGAGGTGCGTGGGAGCGCGGCGCGCGTACCGCCGCCCAGGTCGACGCACGGTACTACATCCGGAGCGCAGGCACGGGCGTCGCTCCCCGCAGAAATTCGAAGGGCCCCGCCGCCTCTCGGCGACGGGGCCCCGTCAAGTCCGCCGTGTGACGGCGCCGCTACTTGCTCGCGCGCGCCGCGGCCTCGGCGGCCGCGGCTGCGGGATGCGCGGCCTTCCGCGCCGCCCGCTCCTCGAGCCAGATGGTCATCGGAGCCGCGATGAACCAGGTCGAGTAGGTGCCGGACACGATGCCGACGAGCATCGCGAACGCGAAGTCGAAGATCGTTCCGACGCCGTAGAAGAGCAGGCCGAGCAGCGAGAGCGCCGTCGCGAACGAGGTGAGGAGCGTCCGGCCGAAGACCTCGTTGATCGAGGCGTTCACGATCTCGGCGAGCCCCTTCCCCTTGTACTTGGTGGTGTTCTCTCGGATCCGGTCGTAGACGACGACGGTGTCGTTCACCGAGTAGCCGACCACCGTGAGGATGACCGCGATCGAGGTGAGGTTGAACTCGCGCCCGGAGAAGGCGAAGTAGCCGAGGGTGATGACGGCGTCGTGGATGAGGGCGATGATGACGCCCGGGCTGAAGCGGAAGTCGAACCGCAGGCCGACGTACACGACGATGAGCATCATCGCGTAGATGATGGCCTTGAAGCCCTGGTTCCGGAGCTCGCGGCCGACCGCGGGGCCGACGTACTCGACGCGCCGCACCTCGGGCTTCGCCTCGGCGAAGCGCGTGGTGAGGTCGCGCTCGATCTTGTCCTGGATGCCCTGGGTGATCACCGCGAACGACTTCGTGCCGGCGGTGAGCCCCGCCTCCTCGCGCACCTCGCGGACGCGGATCCCCGCGCCCTCGACGGTGGCCTTGATCTCGCCGATCGTGGGCGTGGCGCCCTTGAACTGGAAGTCGATCTTGTCGCCCGCGTCGGCGTTGAAGCTCGTGCTCTCGACGGGGAAGCGCGCCTTCACCGCGTCCTCGACACGCTTCACGTCCTCCGGGCTCATGAGGGCGATGCGGCCGACGCGGACGAGGTAGGTGTGCTCGCTGTCGGGGCCGTAGGTCTGGACGGAGGCGTCCTTGAAGCCGAGCTCCTCGACGCCCTTGCGGATGGCGCCCGGGTCGACCGGCTTCCCGAAGCGGACCTCCATCTCGGTGCCGCCGGCGAAGTCGACGCCGAAGTTGAGCCCGTGGACGAGCGGGAGGGACCACGCGATGACAGCGAGGTTCACGACGACGGAGAGCACCACTGCGATGTGGCGCTTCCCGACGAAGTCGAACTTCGTGCCGTGGGGGATGATGTCGAAGGTCTTGAATTGCATCAGACGCTCAGCCGCGCGGTGTCGTGACGCGTGAAGTACTCCATGATCGCGCGGGTCACGACGATGGAGGTGAACATGGAGGCGACGAGGCCGATGATCAGCGTGACCGCGAAACCGCGGACCGGACCAGACCCGTACTGCATGAGGACGACGCCGGCGACGAGGGTCGTGACGTGCGAGTCGACGATGGTCCAGAACACCCTGTCATAGCCCTGCTGGACCGCCGCCTTCACCGACTTGCCGCCGCGCAGCTCCTCCCGGATGCGCTCGTTGATGAGCACGTTCGCGTCGACCGCCATGCCGAGCGTGAGGACGAAGCCGGCGATGCCGGGGAGGGTGAGGGTGGAGCCGATCATCGACATGATCGCGAGGACGAGCAGGCCGTTCAGGACGAGCGCGATGTCCGCGACGAGTCCGGACGCGCGGTAGTAGAGGACCATGAAGGCGAGGACCGCGAGCAGCCCCCACAAGGCGGCGACGGTGCCCTTCTTCACGAGCTCCGGCCCGAGCGTGGCGCCGACGGTCCGCTCCTCGGAGATGGTCACCGGCGCGGGCAGCGCGCCCGCCTTGAGGACGAGGGCGATGTCGTTCGCCTCCTCGAACTGCCGCTGCCGGTTCGTCCCCGAGCCGAGCGTGATCTGGCCGTTCGAGGAGATCCGCCCCTGGATGTAAGGCGCGGTCTCGACCTTGTCGTCGAGGACCGTCGCCATGCGGCGGCGCATGTTCTCGGTCGTGAGCTTCTCCATGAGGCCCGCGCCCTGCGGCGTCATCTTGAAGGTGACGACCGGGCGGCCCTGCTGGAGCGGGTCGGAGTTGTCGACGCCGACGCCGGCGTCGGCGATGTAGTCGCCGGTGAGCTCGGTCTTCCCACGGAGCAGGTACGTCCGGTAGTAGCGCGCCTGGAATCCGCCCTGACCGGTCTGGACCGTCGCCTCCCCGATGCCGAGCGCGTTCTGCGACGGATCGAGGAGCGGCGCCGCCTTCTCCTGCATGAGCTTGTCGAGCTCGACGCGCGTGTTCGCGACGAGCATCGTCACGGACCGGGCGCTGCCCTTCGGCAGCTCGATCGACTCGGCGGTCCAGCAGCCGCCCTCGGGCAGCGGGACCTGGAGGCCCGCGCGGCCGCCCGGGCACTGCGCGACCGTCGTCCGGAGCGCGTCGAGCACGGGGCTCTCGTCGTCCGTGATCTTGAACTCGAGCTGCGCGGTCCGGCCGAGCAGCTCCTTCGCCTTCTCCGGATCCTTGAAGCCCGGCAGCTGGATCTGGATCTGCGAGTTGGCCTTGCGCTTGATGTCGGGCTCGGTGACGCCCCACTTGTCGACGCGGTTGCGGATCGCCTTCTCCGCCTGCTCGACCGCCTTTCCCTGGAAGTCGCGCAGGACCTGGTCCTTGAACGCGAAGAGGACCGCGCCGTCCGGCGCGCCGCCCGGCGCGAACATCTCGTGGTCGTAGGCGTCGAGCACGACCTTGCGGATCTGGTCGGGCGCCTGCCCCTTCACCTCGATCCGGCGGCCACCGTCCACGGTGCGCGACTCGGCGAACGCGACGTCCTTCGACTTCAGGAAGTCGGCGATCTCGTCGGCACGCCGGGCGACCTTCGCCTTGACCGCGCGGTCGACGTCCACGCCCATCGCGAGGTGGATGCCGCCCTGCAGATCGAGGCCGAGGTTCAGGTGGTGCTTCGCCGCCGGCGCCCAGCGGGGCACCGACTGGTCGTAGACCTCGGTGTTCCGCCGATCGGGCGGCAGCTTGAAGTAGAACCAGCTCGGGACGAGCTGATAGAGCGAGAGGATCGCGACGCCGACGATGAGTCCGACGCGCCAGTACCAGGTCCGTTCCATCTACTTCTTCGCCTCCGTCGTCTCCACCGGCTTCCACTGACCCGAGATCTGCGTCTTCAGGACGCGCAGCTTCGTTCCGCCGCCGACGTCCACCAAGACCGTCCGGTCCTCGACCGCCGTGACCGTGCCGACGATCCCGCCCTGCGTGACCACGTCGTCGCCCTTCTTCATGGCCCCGAGGAACGCCTGATGCTGCTTCGCCTGCTTCTGCTGGGGGCGGAAGAAGACGAAATAGAAGACGAGCGCGATGAGGATGAACGGGAGGAACTGGCCGATCGGGTTCGCGGCCTGTCCCTCCGGCGCCGTCTGAGCGAAGAACGCGTGGAGGACGGGGGACATTCTGGGTTGCTCCTGGTCCGAGGAGATGTGCGGAAAAGCGCTGTTTTCTAGCCCGATTCGCGGGGGGTGTCCAGAGATCCCTACCCTCCGTCGCCCTCGCGCCAGGCGGCGAGGCGCTCCTTCCGGAAGGCGTCGAAGCTCCCCTCCTCGATCGCGCGGCGCGCCCCGTCCATGAGGGACAGGTAGAAGTGGAGGTTGTGGAGCGTGTTGAGCCTGAGCCCCAGGATCTCCCCCGCCTTGAACAGGTGGCGCAGGTACCCCCGGGAGAAGGTCCGGCACGTGTAGCAGGAGCACGAGGGGTCGGCCGGGCCCCCGTCGTCGGCGAAGCGCGCGTTCCGGATGACGACCTTGCCGCGGCTCGTGAAGAGGAGGCCGTTGCGGGCGGTCCGCGTCGGGAGGACGCAGTCGAACATGTCGACGCCGGCCGCCACGCCGGCGAGCAGGTCCTCGGGCGTCCCGACGCCCATGAGGTAGCGCGGCTTCGCGGGCGGAAGGAGCGGCGCGTCACGCGCGACCCCCTCCCACATCGTCTGGGGCGCCTCGCCGACGGCGTAGCCGCCGAGCGCGTAGCCGGGCAGGTCGAGCGCGGCCGCCTCCTCGATGGCGCGCGCGCGGAGGTCCGGGAAGAGCCCGCCCTGCGCGATGCCGAACAGCGAACACGCGGTGGCGGAGGCTGGACCTGCGTCCGCCTTCACGTCCTCCATCGTGCGCCACGCCGCGCGGCAGCGGACGAGCCAGCGCTGGGTCCGCGCGAGCGAGGCCTCGTGGTAGGCGCGGTCGGCGAGCGACGGCGGGCACTCGTCGAAGGCCATGATGACGTCGGCGCCGAGCGCCTCCTGCACCTCGATCGCCCGCTCCGGCGAGAGGAACTGGCGCGAGCCGTCGAGGTGCGAGCGGAACGTGACACCCTCCTCGGCGATCTCGACGAGCCCGGGCCCCGCCCGGTCGCGCCCTGCGGCGCGCTCGCCGAGGCTGAAGACCTGGAACCCGCCGGAGTCCGTGAGGAGCGCGCCGCTCCAGGCCATGAAGCGGTGGAGCCCGCCCAGGCGGCGCACCCGCTCGTGCCCGGGGCGAAGGAACAGATGGTAGGTGTTCCCGAGGACGATCCGGACGCCGAGCGCCTCGAGGTCGCGCGGCTCGAGCGTCTTCACGGTGGCCGCGGTCCCCACCGGCATGAAGACGGGGGTGTCGATCGGGCCGCGCGCGGTCTCGAGCCTTCCGCGGCGCGCGGCGCCGTCCGTCGCGAGCACCTCGAAGCGGATCACGCGGCGGGTTTCCCCCGCGCGCGCTCGGGTGTCAAGGCGCGCTACGCCCCCCGCGCACCGGAGCGCGAGACGGCTTCGACGAGCGTCCGCCACGCCCGGCCCGCCCGGCCCTCGGGCACGACCTTCACTCCGACGCTCCGGTCGCGCTCGGCGCCGGGCTGGTTCCAGCACACGACCGCGCGCAGCGAGCGGTTGAAGAAGCCGTCCTTGAGCCGGATCGTGAGCGTGTCGCCGACGAGCGGAAGCTGTCCGGGCCAGCGCAGGGCGCAGCCGCCCTCCGAGACGTTGATGGTCGTCGCCTCGAGGCCCACCCGGCCGCGCTCGATCTGCAGCGGCCGCTCGACGGACCAGCGCGGCTCCCGCTCCTTGAACGTGACCGGCTCTCCGCGCGCCGCCGCCGCGAGGAAGCCTGCGGCGGCGAGGCTGTGCCGCTCGAGGTGCAGCTCGACCCCCGGCAGCAGCGCGGGCCGGCCCATGCGCCGGACGAGCGAGACCTTGCCGAACAGGGTCGCCCGGATCGCGTGGCCGTAGATGCCGATGCGGACCGCGACCTCGTCGCCGACGCGGGTGTCGGAGAGCGTCGGAAGGAAGAGCGTCCCCGTCTTCTCGCGCCAACCGGCGAGGAACTGCGTCGGCTCGAGCTGGACCGAGACGCTGTGCAATGGCGTGTTCCCCCGCGACACCGATCCTATAGCACAGCCGGACAGGTCCCTTCCGGAGCGACGGATCGCTCAGCGCGAGAACAGCACCATCGCATCGCCGTAGCTGAAGAACCGGTACCCGAGCGCGACCGCCTCGCGATACGCGGCGAGGACCCGGTCCCGTCCGCCGAGCGCGCAGACGAGGACGAGGAGCGTCGAGCGCGGCAGGTGGAAGTTCGTTACGAGCGCGTCGACGGCCCGGAAGCGGTGGCCGGGGCGGATGAAGATGTCGGTGCGCCCGGCGCCGGAGACGAGGCGGTCGCCGTCGAGCGCGCTCTCGAGCGTCCGGACGGTCGTCGTGCCGACCGCGACGACGCGGCCGCCGCGCTTGCGGCAGCGGGCGATCTCGTCGGCCGCCGCCGCGGGCACCTCGTACCGCTCGGCGTGCATCCGGTGGCCTTCGAGCGATTCGCCCCGCACCGGCAGGAACGTGCCCGGGCCGACGTGGAGCGTCACCGCCGTGCGGCGCACTCCGCGCGCCTCGAGCCGGGCGAGGAGCGGCTCGGTGAAGTGGAGCCCGGCCGTGGGCGCCGCGGCGCTCCCCGGCGCGCGCGCCCAGAGCGTCTGGTACCGCTCGCGATCGCGAGCGGACGGCTCGCGCCGGATGTACGGCGGCAGCGGCACGCGCCCGGCCCGATCGAGCGCAGCGAGGAGCCCTTCGCCCTCGCGGTCGAGCGCGACGAGGTAGAAGCCCTCCCCCTCGACCGCCTCGATCGTGGCGGTGAGCCCGTCGAGCTCGACCGTCGCGCCGACGCGGATGGGCTTCGACGCCTGGCCCATCGCACGCCAGCGCCGGCCGAGGCCACCCTCGAGCGGCTCGCAGAGGAGCAGCTCCACCTTGCCGCCCGTGGCCTTGCGGCCGACGAGCCGCGCCGGGATGACCTTCGTGTCGTTGAAGACGAGGAGGTCGCCCGACGCGAGGAGCTGGTCGAGCTCGGCGAACGTGCGGTGGGCCGTGCCTCCGGCGGCGGGCAGGACGAGGAGCCGCGACGCGTCCCGTGGGGTGACCGGCTCCTGGGCGACGAGCGCCTCGGGGAGGTCGTAGTCGAAATCGGAGAGCCTCATCGAGAGCGGTCCACGGCCAGGTCGAAATCGAAATCGAGGTCCACGTCCACGTCCAGGTCCAGGTGCGTCAGTACATCCGGACGATCTCGGTCCCCGGATAATAATGGCCGAGGATCTCGCGGTACCCCTTCCCTTCTCGCGCGAATCCCGCCGCGCCCCACTGGCAGAGCCCGGCGCCGTGCCCCTGGCCGCGCCCCTCGAGGACGAACTCGCCCTTCTCCGCGCGGACGTCGAACGCGAGCGACGGGAGGCGCGAGAAGCCGAGCCGCCGCCGGAGGTCCGCCGCGGCGAGCACGGCGCGGTGGTCGCCGGCCTGGACCTCGATCTTCTCGGCGCGGCCCGTCGGCGTCCGCACCGCGACGCGCGCACCCGTCGCCTCGCCGCCGAGTCCCGCCGCCTTCCCGAGCTCGCGCGCCGTGAGCCGGAGGGTCCAGCGCACGCCGGGCGCGCCCTTGCAGCGGCCGCACTCGACGGGAGCGAGGTAGGGGAGCTCGCGCCCGAGCGCGGCGAGCCCCCCCTCGGTCCGCCCGCCGCAGGCCGCGTGGAAGTAGGCCTCGACCGGTTCCATCTCGAGCGCGAGCACCTCGCCCGCGGTCGCGTCGGCGGCGGCGCGCGCGGCGGGGCCCGGCGAGCGCGAGAAGACCTGCGCGAGGACGCCCGCGCCGATGTCCCACGCGCGCCCGGCGGCCTGCGCGTCGATCTTGCGAGTGAGCGCGTAGCTCCGCGCCGCTACGGCCTGCGCCTTCAGCGCCTCCGGCGGGAAGCTCGCGGGCATCTCCCCCGCGACGACGCCCGCGACGTAGTCCTCGAGCCGCAGCTCCGTGACCTCGCGCGAGTCCGCGGAGACGAGCACGCGGATGAGCTCCTCCGCGGAGGCGGAGGCCGCGGACAGCGCGATGACGAGGACGGCGCAGGATCGCGAGCTCACGCCTCGTCCGGCGCCGCGCCGGCGACCTTCGCCGACGCCTTCGCGGCCGCGCCGCGGCGCGCCTCGCGCACCTTGTGCCAGACGAACCACGCGGCGCCGAGGACGAGCGCGAGGACGATCACGAGCTCGAAGCGGTGATACAGCGCCTTCACGCGCGGGTCGGTGTGCCAGGCCTCGCCGAGCTTCGCGCCGACCCAGGCGAGCCCGAGGCACCACGGGTACGAGCCGACGAACGTGTAGACGACGAACTTCCCCATCGGCATCCGCGAGACGCCCGCGGGAAAGGCGATGAACGTCCGGACCACCGGCAGTAGGCGGGCCGCGAGCACGACCCAGTGGCCCCTGCGCTTGAAGAGCCGGTCCGCGAAGTCGAGCTCCTTGTGCGAGACGAGCACGTAGCGTCCGTACCGCTCGATGAGCGGCCGGCCGCCGAACAGGCCGAGGTAGTAGGCCGGGATCGAGCCGACGACACAGCCGATCGCGCCTGCGAGCGCGGCGCCTTGCAGCGAGAACCTGCCCTGGTACACGAGGTACCCGGCGAAGGGCATGATGATCTCGGACGGCAGCGGGATGCAGGCGCTCTCGATCGCCATGAGGAGCATGACGCCGCCGTACCCCATCGCCGAGATGATGCCGGTCGTGAACACCGCCAGCGCCTCGATCACCTTGGAGATCACTCACTCTCCTTCGTCACGCCCGCCCCGTCGCGGGCTGCGTAGTAGACCGCCTCGTAAGGGCAGGTGCAATCCCGCCCGGGCGCCTCCGGATAGAAGTAGCGCTCGCCTCGGAAGTTCCGAAGCCATGCGCCCCCTCCGGCGTCGTCGGGCGCGAGCAGATAGTTTGGCTGCAGCGTCACCTTTCCGCCCCCGCCGGGAAGATCGACGGCGAAGTGCGGGATCGCGAGGCCGCTCGTCCGGCCGCGGAGCGCCTCGAGGATCTCGACGCCCGCCCCGAGCGGTGTCCTGAGGTGCCCGGTCCCCTCCGCGACGTCACCCTGGTGCAGGTAGTACGGCCGCACGCGCCACTCGAGGAGCCGCTCGAACAGGTCCTTCAGGATCCGCGCGGATGAGTTCACGCCGCGCAGGAGCACGGTCTGGTTCTCGACCGGAACGCCGGCGTCGACGAGCGTCTCGCAGGCGGCGCGCGCCTCGTCCGTGCACTCCTTCGGGTGATTGAAGTGCGTCAGCACGAAGAGCGGCGCGTGCCGCCGGAGCATCGCCGCGAGCCTCCCGTCGATCCGCATCGGGCACACCACCGGCGCCCGCGTCGCGAGCCGGAGGATCTTCACGTGCGGGACCGCCCGGAGCGCGGAGAGGATCTCCTCGAGCCGGCCGTCCTCGAGCACGAGCGGGTCGCCGCCCGAGACGATCACGTCCCGGATGCCGGGGTGCGCGCGCAGGTACCCGACGGCCTCCTCGAGGTCCCGGCGGGAGAGCGCCCCGTCCCCCGCCAGCGTGAGGCGGCGGCGGGTGCAGTGGCGGCAGTACACGGCGCAGCGATCCGTCGCGAGGAGGAGCGCGCGGTCCGCGTAGCGGTGGACGAGGGCGCGAACCGGGCGCCGGACGTCCTCGCCGAGGGGATCGCGCAGGTCCCCGGCGCTCCGCTCGAACTCGGCGGCGGTCGGGATCGCCTGGATCCGCACCGGGCAGGAGGCGTGCGCGGGATCGACGAGGGAGGCGTAGTAGGGCGTGACGGCGACGCGGGCGCTCCCCTCGGCGAGGGCGAGGCCGCGCCGCTCGGCGTCGGTGAGCGAGACGTGCGCGGCGAGCGCCTCGGCGCTCCCGAGGGCGTGCCGGAGCTGCCAGCGCCAGTCGCGCCATTCGGCCTCGCTCGCGCCGAACCGTGCCGCCCGGGTGTCCATCGCGGCCGCGCACGCTAGCGGGGCGGTCCCGGCGAAGTCAAACCGGCCGTGCTAGATCAACCGGCATGGTGAGCCCGAACGTCCGCGCGAAGTTCCGGCCGGGCCCGCGCGGGCCCTGGAAGGACCTGCCGGACACGGTCTGGAACGACTGGCACTGGCAGCAGCGCGAGCGGGTGACGCGCCTCGACCAGCTCGAGAAGGTCGTGAACGTAACGCCCGACGAGCGGCGCGCGGTCGTCGAGACCGCGGCCGAGTTCCAGATGGCCATCACGCCGTACTACGCGGCGCTCATGGACCCCGACGATCCGACCTGTCCGGTCCGGCTCCAGTCGGTGCCGACGATGGACGAGGCGAATGTCTCGGCGGTCGACCTCGAGGACCCGCTCGCCGAGGAGCGCGACATGCCCACGCCGGGCATCACGCACCGGTACCCGGACCGCGTCCTCTTCTACGTGACCCACAACTGCCCCGTGTACTGCCGCCACTGCACGCGGAAGCGGAAGGTCGCGGACCCGACGAGCGCGGCGGCGAAGAAGCAGATCGAGGACTCGCTCGCCTACATCGAGAAGCACCCGGAGGTACGCGACGTCGTCGTCTCGGGCGGCGACCCGCTCTCGCTCTCCGACGAGCGGCTCGACTACATCCTCGGGCGGCTCCGAGGCATCCCGCACGTCGAGATCTTCCGGCTCGGGACCCGCAACCTCGTCACCCTCCCGCAGCGCGTGACCGACGACTTCGTCCGGATGCTGCGGGAGCACCACCCGGTCTACGTGAACACGCACTTCAACCATCCGAAGGAGTGCACGGCCGAGGCGTTCGAGGCGACGCGGCGGATCGCCGACGCCGGCTGCCCCATCGGCAACCAGATGGTGCTGCTCAAGGGCGTGAACGACGATCCGGCGCTCGTGAAGGAGCTGAACCACAAGCTTCTCCTCATGCGCGTCCGCCCCTACTACATCTACCAGTGCGATCTCGCGAAGGGCATCGGCCACTTCCGGACGCCGGTCGAGAAGGGCATCGAGATCATCGAGCACCTGCGCGGCCACACGTCCGGTCTCGCCGTCCCGCAGTTCGTCATCGACGCGCCGGGCGGCGGCGGCAAGATCCCGGTGAACCCCCAGTACGTGGTCCGGCACGAGGGCAAGCGCTGGACCCTGCGGAACTACGCGGGGAAGACGTACGAGTACGAGGAGCCGTAGGGGTTCGCGGGGCCGGTGCGGGGAGCGCTCACGTCACGGCGCTCGGCGCGCGGCCGAGAGCAGCACCCTCACCTCGGAGCCCCTCTCGACGGCGTCGGAGGGGATGCTGCTCGATGCCGAGCGAGCGCCGTCCTCTATCGTGCAGGTCCCCGCGATCGTCGCGCCGTTCGCGCCCGTCGCGTACGGGATCCGGAACGTCGCCTCCCCCGCGCCATCGGCGATCCGCCGGGTCGCCCAGCTGAACTCGCGCCCGCTGTTCGTCAGGACGGGAAGCGTCGCGCTCACCATCGCGCCAGGTGCGGCGCCGCTCACCCGCAGCACGGCCCCGGGGACCAGGCCGAAGATCTTCACCCGCTCTTCGAGCAGGGGATGCGCGGGCTGCGTCGAGGCGCTCTCGAAGAGCAGGCGCGAGCCCTCGACCGGTCGCACCGCGGCCCCCGAGCCGTCGCCGAAGTAGAGGCGGAACACGACGAGCTCGCCGTAGCCTGGCGTCGCGTCGACGCGCTCGCCTGCCCAGACGTCGCGCGTCGCGACGAGCGGTGCCGCTGCCGCTGGCGCGTACCCGCTCAGCCCCACGAGCTCATGCGACGGATTCCTGAGGACGAGGTGCGAGACGCCGCGCGCGAGGAGCACGCGCTCGGCCGTGGCCTCGTCCGTCGCGAACAAGAAGCTCGCCCAGTCCGGGAGCGCGCGCGGGCCTGCCTCAGTCCCGAACGGCGACGCGATGACCGGCCGGTCCGAGTAGTACTGCACGACGTGCCCGAACTCCCACGGCGCGGCGACCGTGCTGCGGCCGTCGGGCGCGGGGGGCGTTGCACCGAGCCAGCGGGTCGCCTCTATCCAGCTGTCCGGGATGCGGTCCGCTCCGGAGACGATCAGGGACAGGCCGGGCAGCGCCGGGAGCAACGCCCCCGCGAGCACCGCCGCTGCGATGGCCGCTGCGATGCCCGGCACGCGGCGGACGGGACCGAGCGTCGCCGCGACGACCTCACCGATCCAGAGCGCGCCGAGCGCCGCACCGATCGCGCAAGGGACCGCGAAGTACGAGAAGAAGCGAACTCGAACGAGGGCGAGGGTGAGCATCGTCGCCCCCCACACCGCGAGGAAGAGGAGGCCGGGGCGGGCAGCGGGGTCGGTCCGGGCGCGGCGCAGCCCGGCCGGAACCGCAAACCCCGCGACGAGCGGGAGGAGGCCGAACATCGTGACGATCACGGCGATCTCTCGGGAGACCGGAAACAGCCCGCCGAACAGCGCCCGGTTGAACTCTCGAATGTCCGCGTACCAGGGGTTTCCCGCGGCGAGCGCGACGAGGCCGCGAGCGACCCCTTCGCGGAGCGCGGGCCAGAGCGACAGCATGAGCCCCGCGGGGACCACCAGGGCCGCAGAGACCTCGAGCAGCCGCTTCCCCGCGCGCGCGGGCTGACGAGAGCGCCACGCGATGATGGCCGCGAACGCGGCCACGCCCGCCACGATCGCGACCTGGAGGCCACCGACCGCGAGGACGGATGGGTGGCCGAGCGCGCCGGGGGGGCCGAAGACCACGGCCGAAATCCCGAGGAGGAGCGCGCCGAGGGCCGCCCCGATCGCGAGGGTGCGCGCGCCTCGCGCCGCGAGGTCGTCCATCGCAAAGATGCGGGCCAGCGCGATCGCCGCGCACGGTGCGATGAGCGCGACCGTGCTCCCCATCCACACCCAGAACGACAGCGCGACGGAGACGCCGAGGGCGAGCGGCGCGGCCCAGACGCGCTCCATCTTCAGCCCCACCGTGAACGCGGCCGCGATCGCGGTCGCGAACAGGATCTCCGCGACGTGGTGGTCGATGCGTCCGGCCACGGCGAACTGCGCGAGCGCCGGGATGAGCACGGCGACGGCCGCGGCGGTGAGGCCCGCGACCCGCCCCGCGATGGCGCGGCCGGCGAGCGCGATCAGGAGAACCGACAACAGTCCCAGGACGACGGGCACGTACGCGCCGGCCAGCGCGAAGTCGGCGCGCGTCCTCGCGTCCGCGACCCACGCCGCGGCGACGAGCGAGGCGTCGAACAGCGGGGGCCACGGCACGTCCGCTCCGTTCGGCCAGTCGAGGGCCGGGTCTCGCCACGGCGCCCCGACCGCGTTGCGCGCCATGCGTTCGGCACGCAGAACGTGGTAGTGCGGGTCGGTGTCGGCGAGAAGGCGAACCCCTTCCGTGCGGACGACCCCGAGTGGAGCGAGAAACAGCGCCGCCGCGACCGCCAGCACGGGGACGAGACCCAGCCAGAAGGTCATGCTCGATCTCACCCGCTCGTGCATTCGGCGCGATTCTACGTCACGCGAGCGGCGTCGTCACACCGACGGAGGAGAGCGTAGCGCTCGTGCTTCACCTGGTGTCCCGAGCCGCTCTGGTGAGGCGAGGCGCGCAACCGGCGCGGCCACGGTAGAATCGCCGCCGTGAGCCACGGAACGTGTTCAGGCGGCTGCTGCGGCGGCCCTGAGGTGCCCCCCGCCGCCCTCACCGATCTCGTCATCGCGGAGGAGCGCGAGGCGCGCGCGGTCGCGGACGAGCCCGGCCCGCGCCGGAGGTGGACCGGGATCGACGCCGAGGGCGTCGACCAGGTGAAGCTCGCGAAACTGTGGGCCCTGCTCGCCGGGCGGGAGTTCCGGGACGAGCTGGTCTACGAGTTCGTCCCGTTGCATGAGGTCTCGGAAGAAGGTCCGTGGGTCTTCCGCGTCCCCGACCCCCTCGTGCAGCTCCTCGCGGAGCTCGACGACGCGCGCGCGTTCCCGATCGTGTCCGCGTGGGCCGGCATCGAGGAGCTGGAGCTCGACGGCTGGGAGCCGGAGTCGGTCGCACCGCTGCTCGACGGGTTGCGATCACTCGCGCGCGGCGCGCACGCGCAGAAGAAGTCGCTTTTGATGCGCGTGAGCCTGTAGCGGACTCCCTCGCGCCGCGGAAATGGCGCGCACCGCGCCGGATGAGACGGCGGCCTTCCGGAGCCGCGACGTCACCGAGCCCTGCGCGACGAGCGGCCGCTACGTACATTTCCGTCGGAGCTGGGGAGCGCGATGCCACCAAAAGGCGTGAAGAGCCCGAAGCGAAAGCGGCAGTACGAGCACATCAAGCGCTCGATCCAGAAGCGCGGCGGCGGGCGCGCGAAGGAGATCGCCGCGCGGACCGTCAACAAGCAGCGCCGCCGATCCGGCGAGACGAAGGCGCGAGGCCGGCGCACGTCGACGAGCCGCTCCTCGCGGCGCCGCGCGACGGGGTCGAGGCGCCGGTCGCACTGATGGCGCCACCCGCTTGCGTTGAGCGTCGCGAGGCGCAGGAGCCCGAGCCGAGGTCGGGCGCACGAGGAGCGAGACGCGGAGGCGTAGCCGGAGGCTACGTCGAGCATCGCAGCGACGAGTCCGCCCGAGATCGGCCGGGATCGTGCGCCGCAGCAGCTCAATGCAAGTGGGTGTCGCCATGCGGACGGCGCTCGCCGCCTGACCGGCCTGGCGGCCGCTCGTCGGCGCCGCCGCGAGGCTCTAGCCCAGGACCGCCACGGCGTCGATCTCGACCCTCGCGCCCCGCGGCAGCGCCGCGACCTGCACCGTCGCCCGCGCGGGCGGCTCCTTCGGGAAGCGCCTCCCGTAGATCTCGTTCACCTTCGCGAAGTCGGCGAGGTCGGCGAGGTAGATCGTGCACTTCACGACGTCGTGGAACCCCGCGCCGCCAGCGGCGAGGACCGCGCCGAGGTTCTCCATCACCCGCTCGGTCTGCGCGGCGACGTCGCCCGCGACGAGCTCGCCCGTCGCCGGGTCGAGCGGGATCTGGCCGGAGAGCCAGAGGGTGCGCGCGCCGCGCGCCTCTATCGCCTGGCTGTAGGGGCCGATCGCCTTCGGTGCACCGGCGCTCGAGACGGGCTTCGGCATGGGACGTTCCTTGCGCTACGCGCGCTCGACGGAGGTCACACCGTCGATCCGCTCGATGGAGCGCATCACGGCCTTGAGCTGGGTGAGGTCGCCGATCGTGACCTCGAAGTCGTTCACGGCGCGCTCGCCCGGCGTCATCGTCCGGCAGCTCGCCTGCGAGATGTTCACGCCGGCCTGGCTGAAGATGTGCGAGATCTCCGCGAGGATGCCCGGCCGGTCGCTCGTGACGACGCGGAGCGAGACGGGGCGCTTGAGGTCGCCCTTCACGTCCCAGGAGACGTCGACGCGCCGCTCGGGGTCGATCCCGAGGACCTTGTCGCACGAGGCGGTGTGGACGGTGACGCCGCGCCCGCGCGTGATGAAGCCCACGATCGCGTCGCCGGGCACCGGGTTGCAGCAGCGGCCGTAGCGGACGAGGACGTCCTCGATGCCGCTGATCCGGACGCCGCCGGTGACCGGCCGCCGCGCGACCTTGCGGAAGATCTCGGTGAGCCGGGACGTGGCGGGCGCCTCGCCATCGGGCCGCGGCTCGGCGAGCTTCTCGGGCGGGACGATCTGGCGGAGCACGTCCTGCGGCGACACCTTGCCGTACCCGATGCCGGCGAGCAGGTCGTCCGCGATCCGGTAGCCGAGGGCGTTCGCGGCCTTGTCGAGCGTGCCGTCCTTGTGGATCTTGTTGAGCGTCACGCCGAAGCGGCGGAACTCGCGCTCGGCCACCTCGCGCCCGATCTCGATCGAGCGCCGGTGCTCGGCCTGCCGGGTGAACTGGCGGATCCGCGCCTGCGCGCGGCTCGTCTTCACGAAGGTGAGCCAGTCCTTCGAGGGGTGCGAGTGCGGCGAGGTGAGGATCTCGACGGTGTCGCCGTTCTTCAGCTTGTAGCGGAGCGGGACGAGCCTGCCGTTCACCTTCGCGCCGACGGTGTGCTCGCCGACCTCGGAGTGGATCGTGTACGCGAAGTCCACCGGGGTCGCGCCGCGCGGCAGGCTCTTCACCGCCCCCTTCGGCGTGAAGACGAAGACCTCGTCCGAGAAGAGGTCCACCTTCACCGTCTCGAGGAACTCTCGAGGGTCAGCGAGCTCCTTCTGGAACTCGACGAGCTGGCGCAGCCAGCCGAACGACTCCGCATCCTTCTTCGAGAGCGCCTCGCGGCCCTTCCCGTCGCGCCCCTTCTCCTTGTAGGCCCAGTGCGCGGCGACGCCCTCCTCGGCGATCCGGTGCATCTCGCCGGTCCGGATCTGCACCTCGATGCGCTCGCCCTTCGGGCCGACCACGGTCGTGTGGAGCGACTGGTACCGGTTCGGCTTCGGGATCGCGATGTAGTCCTTGAACCGCCCGGGCACCGGCTTCCACAATGAGTGGATGACGCCGAGCGCCTCGTAGCACTCTGCGACGCTCGCGACGATGACGCGGAACCCGACCACGTCCTGGATCTGGTCGAACTCCACGTCGAGCTCGCGCATCTTCCGCCAGATCGAGTAGACGTGCTTCACGCGCCCCGAGACGTCCGCGCCCTCGAGGCCCGACTCCGCGAACTTGCCCCGGATGATGTCCACGACCTCCTGGACGAACCGCTCCTTCTCGCGGGAGACGACGGAGACCTTCCCCGAGAGGTCGGCCCAGTCCTGCGGCCGCAGGTACTTGAACGAGAGGTCCTCGAGCTCGCTCTTGATCCACTGGATGCCGAGCCGGTTCGCGAGCGGCGCGTAGATGTCGAGCGTCTCGCGGGCGATCCGCTCCTGCGACTCCGGCTTCATCGCGTCGAGCGTCCGCATGTTGTGGGTCCGGTCGGCGAGCTTGACGAGCAGGACGCGGATGTCCTTCGCCATCGCGACGACCATCTTGCGGAAGTTCTCGGCCTGCTTCTCCTCCTGGGAGTTCGCGGCGCTGAACTGCGAGAGCTTCGTGACCCCGTCGACGAGCTCGGCGATCTCCGGGCCGAACAGCTCGGCGATCTCCTGCTTCGTCGCGAGGGTGTCCTCGATCGTGTCGTGGAGGAGCCCCGTCACGACGGACGACTCGTCGAGCTTCAGCTCGGCGAGGATGCCCGCCACCTCCAGCGGGTGCACGAGGTACGGCTCGCCGGACTTCCGGATCTGACCCGTGTGGACCTTCGCGCTGTAGACGTAGGCCTTCTTGACGAGGTCGAGGTCGGGGTCGGGATGGTAGGACGCAACCCGGTCGAGGATGTCGTTCAGTCGAAGCAAGCGTTCCAGCGAGCGTAACGGTTCAGATCAGCGCGCGGCAAGCGCGCCCCCTTGATGCGTAACGCAACGCGCCAGCCGGCGCCAGAACGCGCCCCCGCTTCCCAGCCGCTGCGAGGGTCGCGGCGCTGAGGCGGAGTTGCGAGCGACCCCCCGTCCGGCGGGCGCGTGCGCCTGTTGAGCGCCGAGGTCGCGGCGGGGTACGTTCGGCGAACGGAGGATGCCGTGAAGTGCAAGAGCTGCGGGGCGAACCTCGACGTCACGATGAGCAGCTGCCCCGCCTGCGGCGGGCCGGTGGAGCTCGGGCGGCTCACCGGCATCCTCGGCGTCGTCTGCCGCGCGTGCGACGCCTACAACGAGCCCGGCACCAAGACCTGCATCGGCTGCGGACAGCCGCTCGGCGGCGCTCCGGAGCCGCCCGCGGCCGAGCCGGTCGCGCCCGTCGCGCCTCGAGCGCCCGCCCCTCCCCCGCCGGCGCCCGCCGCCATGAGCTCGCCGGTCGTCCGCTCCTTCCAGAAGCCCGCGGGTGGCTCGGCGACGCGCTTCGTTCCGTCGGTGCTGCGCCCTTCCGTCGCCTCGCCGCCTTTGCCCGCGCCGGGGCCTACCGCGCGCCCCGCGCTCGCCGCCGTGTCGCCGACCGGCACGCCGATCCCGCTCGTCGCGAGCTGCCCGCGCTGCGGCGCCGACGGAGGCCCGGGGCGGTTCTGCGCGCAGTGCGGTCAGGCCCTCGGCGCGCGCGGCACGCAGGTGACGATGAAGCCGCCGGCGCCGGGCCGGACCGCGACGCAGGTCTTCGGCGCGCTCCCGCCCGGCCGGGCGAAGCTCGTGCTCGAGGGCGGCGACGCCTTCGAGGGCGCCACCTTCCGGCTCAACGCCGAGTCGGTCGAGGCGGGGCGGGCGAAGGGGGCGATCCTCTTCCCCTCCGATCCCTGCCTCGCGCCCCACCACGCGACGTTCTTCTACCGGGGCGGCGCGCTCCATGTCCGCGACGAGGGCGCCCCCGGCGGCGTGTACCTTCGCCTGCGCGGCCTCTCCGTCCCGCTGCGGCCCGGCGATCACTTCGTCGTCGGCGAGCGGCTCCTCAGGTTCGCGGGGCAGCTCCCCGCGCCTCCCGCGGGGCCGCCCGACGGGACGCGTCGGCTCGGCGCCCCGCGCCCCGCGCCCCCGGCGCTCGTCATCGAGGAGTGGCTCGAGGGCGGCACGGGCGGGCGGGTCTTCATCCGCTCGGGCCCCTCCATCACGATCGGCCGCGGCGGTTGCGCCGTGAACCTCGGGGACGATCCCCACCTCTCGCAGTCGCACGCCGAGATCGTCGTCGATCAGGACGGAACCGCGCGCCTGCGCGATCTCGGCTCCTCGAACGGCACCTTCGTGAAGGTCCCGCCGCACGGCGAGCGTGAGCTGCGCGACGGCGACTTCGTGCGGATGGGGCACGAGGTGCTGCGCGTCGCCGTCGCCGAGTGACCGATGGCCGTCGTGTTCCTCAACATCGCGCCGCTCGGGACCGGGACGCCGAGCCTCTCGAGGTACGTCGCCCGCAAGATGCGCTCGGTCGAGGACAAGCTCCGGTAGCGCGTCCGCGCCAGGCGGCGCGGCCCTCCCGGCTACTCGAGCGTCGAGAGGATCGCCTTCACGCGCTCGGCGTCCGGGGGCCTCGTCGCGAGGTAGCGCCGGTAGCGGGCGGCGGCGCGCCGCGTGTCGCCCTTCAGCTGGTAGCAGAGCGCGAGCTTCTTCTGAACGTCTGCGAGGTCCGAGTCGGACGCCTCGGCCGCGAGGTAGAGCTTGATCGCCCCGTCGATGTCCTGATCGCCGCGCCGCGCCTCGGCCTTCTTGAAGAGCGCGACCGCCTTTGCCGGGTCGCGCCTCGCCGGAGCGGCCGAGGCGACCTTCTTCGCCCTTCGACTCGGCGCCGCCTCGTCGGCGGCGTCGCGCTCAACGTGAACGGCCTCGGGGGCGACCACCTCCGCCACGCCCGCGGTCGCGGTCGGCGTCGGGGTCGGGGCCGGGGCCGGGGTCGTCGCGGTCGGGGTCGCGGGCTCGAGCGGGGTCGCGGTCGCGGTCGGGTTCGCGGTCTCGGTCGGGGTCGGGGTCGGGGTCGGCGCCGCGGCCGCCTGCGCCTGCGCGGGCGAGACGACGTCCGGCGCACCCTTGCGGCCGGCGGCGTTCTGGCGAGCGAGGAACGTCACCGCGCCGCCACCGATCGCAGCGACGACCACGGCGGCGGCAAACACCCAGAAGAGCGTCCGCGAGCGTCGCGGCGGCTCGGCCGCGGCGGGCGCCGCCTCGGCCCGCGCGGCGGTGGGCTGGGGCGTGCGCGGAGTCGCGGTCCGGGCGGCGGGGCTCGGGGGCGGCGTCGACGACACGGGCGTGGCGGCACGCGGCCCGGGCGGCGGCGAAGCGGTCGCCGCGGCGGGATCGACGGCGAGGAGCGCGTCCCGCATCTCGTCGGCGGTCTGGAACCGGCGCGACGCATCCTTCTCCATCGCGCGCGAGATCACGGCCTCGAGCGCCTCTGAGACGTCGGCCCAGCGCTCCCGCGCCGGCACGGGGATCTCGGCGAGGTGCTTCGTGAGGAACCCGACCGGCGTGTCGGACTGGAACGGCAGCTCGCCCGTCGCGAGCTGGTAGAGGATGACGCCCATCGAGTAGAGGTCGGTGCGCGAGTCGAGCTCCGCGCCGCGCGCCTGCTCGGGGCTCATGTACTCCGGCGTGCCGCAGACGAGCCCCGCCTGCGTGAGCTTCGGCTCGTTCGCGCCCGGCGACGTGATCTTCGCGATGCCGAAGTCGAGCACCTTCACGAAGTCCGGCTCGCCGCGGCGCGGCTCGACCATCACGTTCTCGGGCTTGAGGTCGCGATGGACGATCCCCTGCACGTGCGCCTCGGCGAGCGCGGAGAGGATCTGCGCGCCGATGCGGACGATCCGCCCCTCGCCGAGCGGGAACTCGTCCGCGACGATCCGGGCGAGGTCGCGGCCGGCGAGGAACTCCATCGCCATGAAGAGCGTTCCGTCCTCCGCCTCCCCGAAGTCGAGGACCGCGATCGAGTTTGGGTGGTTGAGGCGCGACGCGGCGCGGGCCTCGCGCTGGAAGCGCTGCACGACCTGCGGGTCGGTCGAGAAGTCCTTGTGCAGCATCTTCAGGACGACCGGCCGGTCGAGCGTCAGGTGCTTCGCGCGGTAGACGCGCCCCATCCCGCCCTGTCCGACGAGCGCCTCGACCCGGAACTTCCCGTTCACGACCCGGCCGATCCACGGGTCCGCCGGGGCGTCCTGCGTCGCGGCCGAGGCGGCGCCGCAGTACGGGCAGAATCGGGCGGCGTCCTCGATGGCGTTCCGGCACTCGGGGCACTCACGCATGGGGCCGCATCTTACCGAAGATCCGTCCGTGCCGAGCGTGGCTCGCCGCCAAAGCCGGGGGCGGAGTCGAACGAGACCCGGCCTCTCCACCCGCGTTGACCGTGGCGCCCCCGCGTGGCGAAATGCCGGCATGGCGAAGCCGAACGGGTGCCCGCACTGCGGGCGGGAGAACGACGCGAGCTTCGCGTTCTGCCTCGACTGCGGGAAGCCGCTCGCGCAGAGGCCGGCGGCGCCCGACGCCGGGCCGCGCTGCGCCTCGTGCGGCGCCCCCGTGCAGCCAGGGTTCCGCTTCTGCGGCATCTGCGGGAAGCCCGTCGCCCCTCCCGGCTCGGCGCCGACCCCGCGACACGGGGCGCCCCTCCCGCTCGGCGTCCCGGCGACCGGCAGCCACGCCGTTCCTCCCGCGGCGCCGGCGCACGGCGCGGCCCGGATCCGGCTCGCGGTGGTGCGCAACGACGGCCTCCCGGGCCCGATCTTCTCGGTCGAGAAGGACGAGGCGCTCTGCGGGCGCACCGAGGGCGACGTCCGGCTGCCCGACGACCCGACGGTCTCGCCGCGCCACGCACGCTTCACGATCTCGGGCGGCGTCCTGCGCGTCGAGGACGTCGGCAGCGTGAACGGCACCTTCATCCGGCTGAAGGAGCCGCGCCGGCTGGCGGTCGGCGAGGAGCTCCGCGTCGGACGCCAGCTCCTGCGGCTCGAGCCGCTGCCGCATCGCGCCCACGCGGACGAGCACGGCGCGCGGCCGTGGGGGACGAAGGATCCCGGCTACCGCTTCCGCCTCTCGCAGCTGCTCGAGGGCGGCGGGCTCGGCGAGATCTTCCCGCTGCGCGAGGGGGAGAACGTCGTCGGCCGCGAGGCGGGAGAGGTGACCTTCCCGTCGGACCGCTACGTCTCCGCGCGCCACGCCCGGATCGAGGTCGCTGCGGAGGCGGTGACGCTCGCCGACGCGGGCAGCTCGAACGGGACCTACGTGAAGCTCGGAGGCGCGACGGAGGTCTCCGCGGGAGACCAGCTCCTCGTCGGCGCGCAGCTGCTGCGGGTGGAGTGACGGACGGCGGACGGCCGAGCGACTACCCGAACGACTTCTCCTTCTGCTCCTGCTCTTCCTTGCAGCGGATGCAGAGGGTCGTGACCGGGCGGGCCTCGAGCCGCTTCGCCGAGATCTCCTCCTCGCACTTCTCGCAGATCCCGAAGGTGCCGGTCTCGATGCGGGCGAGCGCCTTGTCGATCTTCGCGAGGAGGAACTTCTCCCGATCGCGCAGCCGGAAGATCATCGACTGCGTGTACTCACTGGAGGCGAGGTCGATCTCGTCGGGCAGATCGTCAGTGTCGAAGCTCGACTCCTCCGTCAGCGTCTTCCTCGCGGACAGGAGGAGCTGCCGCTTCGACTCCTCGAGCATCGTCTTGAACCGCTTCAGGTCCTTCTTGTTCAAGCGACCACCTCGCGTGGACCCGCCGGGGGCGGGAGAAAAAAGAGCGGTGAACCTAGTCCGCGCCCACCGGCCTTGTCAAGGCAACCGGGCTGCGGCCGACAGCGCATAACCCAGCGACACGAAAGCTTTACTAGGCCGCGGGCCGTCGGCAAACTCCGGCCATGCCCGAGGGAAAGTTCGACCGGGAGTTCCTGCGAGGCGCCCTCGCACTGACCGGCCGATCCGAGGTCGATCGGCTCCTGCTCGTCTCGGACCACCCCCTCTCCCCCGCGGAGATCCGCGGCCGCCCGATCAAGAAGAAGCTCGTCTACGCGGTCACCGCCGAGGGGCTCGCGAACCAGCTCAAGGCGAAGAAGTACCTCGCCGTCCTCATCCCGCCCTACGAGTACACCCGCATCGAGAAGATCAAGGTGGCGGTGGTCGCGGCGCAGGCCGCAGGGCTCGTCCGGAACGGCGACACCATCCTCGCGCTCACCGGCCCGGGCGACGGCCGTGTGGTGGACTCGCTCGTGAAGGTGGACATCGGCTCGGAGGACCCGGAGGAGAAGATCCGGGTGGACACGCTCGGCCTCCCGCCCGAGTTCTCCTCGCAGGTCATCGAGAGCCTCATCCACACCGCGATGGAGATCGGCGCGGAGGGGTACGAGGGCCACCCGGTCGGCACGATCATCGTGATCGGCGACTCCACCTCGGTGATGGAGCGGAGCCGGCAGCTCACCCTGAACCCATTCCAGGGGATCAGCGAGGCGGAGCGGAACGCGCTCGACCCGCCGATCCGCGAAGCCGTCAAGACGTTCTCCGCCCTCGACGGCGCGTTCGTCATCCGCGAAGACGGGGTCGTGCTCTCCGCCGGTCGCTACCTCCTCACGATGTCACGTGACGTGAAGCTGCCCATGGGCCTCGGCGCACGCCACAGCGCCGCCGCGTCGATCACCGCGGAGGCGAAGTGCGTCGCCGTCACGGTCTCGCAGACGACCGGCTCGGTCCGCGTCTTCAAGGAGGGCGAGATCGTCCTCGAGCTGCGGCAGAAGCTGCGGCGGGTGTAGCGGAGGGCGTTCACCTCTCCCGCGAGCCGATCGGGCCGCGAAAGGCCCGCCAGACGTTTCAGTCTGACGGGCCTCCGACGCTCGAGCGTGCTGGCGTGCCTCGCGCAGCCTGAGGCTCGCGCTACTGGACCGTGACGCTCCAGCTCGTGAGCGAGCCCATGTTTCCGCCCGCGTCGTCGTAGACGCGGAGCTGCCAGGTGCCGTTCGCGTTCCTCCCGTTCAGCGCGGACAGCAGCCCCTCGGGCCTGTAGGTTCCGGTGAACGGCGGAGTTCCGAGCGTGATCGACGTCGCCGCAGCGTCGTCGAAGATCGTGTTGCTGTAGTTGTCGCCCGAGCCACCGTTGTCGGTGCTCAGCTGGACCTGCGTCCCGTCGGGCGCGATGACGTAGATGTCAAGGTCCCCGTCGTAGCCGTGCGTGATGCTGAGCTTCACCGTCACCTTCCAGAGCGAGGTCGGGCCTCCGCTGACCGCGAGGGACGAGTACGTGGTCGCCAGGTCTGTGATCGACCTCGGGACGTCGACGCTGGAGTAGGTCGTCTGCGTCACGACGTCGAGCGTGTAGCCCGCTCCGTTGCCCCCCGTCGTGGCAACGCGGATGTAGATCCTGCCGGCGGAGGCGACGGTGGCCGTGCAGGCGCCGTTCGCGAAGGCGGCGATCGTCGCCGTGCACAGCGTGCCGCTCGTGAAGTCGCCGTCGTCATCGACGGTCAGCGTCACGCCGGCCGTGGCGCCCGTAACCGTGATCGTCACGTTGCCCGCCGGGCGCGCGAGTGAGTAGTAGCTGTAAGCGGTCGTGACCGAGCCGGGGTCCACCTGACCGGCGTACGGCAGCGCGCCGTCGAGGTTCACCGGAGCGAGGGCGGTGCCCTCGGAGTGGCCCACCTCGTTGTCGCCGTTCTGGCCGCTCACCAACCTCGAGAGTCCGTTGTATTTCGTGTCGCCGCTCGTCGTGGTCCCGACCGAGATGTTGTACGGACGGGTGCCGTCGAGCGCGGCGTCGTCCTGGCCGGTCACGGTCACCTGCTGCGTCGTGTTCCAGTTGTCCGCCGTGAAATAGAGCGTCGTCGACGTGGCGGGCGCTCCCGCGCCCGACGACACGCGCACCTCGCCGCTCGAGACGGCCGGAACGGACACGGGAACCGTGACGGTCTGCATGGGCTTCGAGGCGAGCCTCACGGTGAACGTCGCCGTGCCGCCGCCCTCGCCCGTGACGAGGCCGCTCACCGGGTTGACGACGAGAGCCGCGACATCCACGTCCCGGTTGATTGCCGACACGGTCTTCGACGCGAGCTGCCATCGCGTGTCGGTGCTCGTCGTGGGGCCGACCGTGATGGTGTAGGTCCTGTCCCCGTCGTCGACATCGTCGGTGGGCCCCTTCACGTACACCGTCTGTGGCGTCAGCGCGTCGGCGTTCGTGAAGGTGAGGCCGAGCGTCGCCGTGAACGGCCCGCCCGCCGACGTCGAGATGACCCCCTCCGCCGAGTTCCCGCTGACGACCGGGAGCGTGACGTCCGCCATGGGCCGCTTGTTCAGGACCACGGTGAAGGACGTCGGGGTCCCACCCTCGGTGTGCGAGATGGTCGTCGCCGACACGGTGAAACCGGCCGAGTCCGTGTCCACGGTGGTGACCGTCAGCGAGCTCGCGGGGAGGGCGTCGAACGCCAGGTCCGCGCTCGTCGGCCCGCCCACCCTGAGGATGGAGTTCTGCGCCCCGTCCACGGTGCCGTCGAACTGACCGACGACGGTGACCGTCTGCGGCGTCTGCCAGTCGAGCTGGGTGAACGTGAGGTGGATCGTCTGCTGGGGGATGGAGGGCGAGCTGCCGCCCTGGACGAGTGCCTCGCTGACGTCGCTCGCCGAGACGGGGATGTCCACGCTCGCCGTCGGCACCTCGTCCTGGCCGGTCACGGTGACGGTCTGGGCCGTGTTCCAGTTCGAGGACGTGAACGTGAGGTTCACCGTCTCGACGACGTTCTGGGTTCCGCTCGAGAGCACCCCCTCCGCGACGTTCCCGCTCGTCACCGGCACGACCACGTCGGTCTCCGGCATCGTGTTGAGCCTCACCGTGAACGTGGCCGTCCCGCCGTTCTCGGTCGTGACGAGCGGCGTCGTCCCGGCGGTGACGGTGATCCCCGCGGTGTCATCGTCGGAGTTCGTGACGCTGAGCGTCTTTGCGAGGAGCGTCGCGTACTCCGCAGCTCCGGTCGGCGCGCCGACCTGCACCGTGTAGATCACGTTTCCGTCGTCCACGAGGTCCTGCTGCCCACACACCGTCACGGTCTGAGCCGAGCTCCAGCTCGACGTCGAGAACGTGAGGATCACGGACGCCTGCGCCGATCCGCACGACGCGGAGCTGCCCGCGACGACCTTGCCCTCGGTCACGTCGAGGCTCTGCACCGGGATGGTGACGGTGCCGGTCGGGGCGGTGTTCAGGACCACCGTGAACGAGCTGGAGCCGGTGGCTCCGCCGATCTCGCTCGTCGTCGCCGTCGTCTTGCTGACGGTGAACCCGGGGACGTCGTTGTCCGCGTTCGTCACCGAGATCGTGACGGGCGGGACCTCCAGGTACGTGACGTCGTCGGTGAAGAAGGGATCTACCGAGAGGTTGATCTCGTAGGTGACGTTCCCGTCGCTCGCGACGTCGTTATACGGCAGCACGTAGATCGTCCGGGGCTGCTCCAGTCAGCCATCGTGAACATGAGCGTCACGTAGGAGGAGCCCAACGTCGCCGTCGAGGAGGTCGTGAGCGTTCCCTCTGTCGTGTCGAGGCTCCGCACGGTCACGGCGACCGGGTCGGTCGCGGGTGCGGTTGCGAGCTGTACGGTGAAGGAGACGCGCGCGCCGCCCTCGGCCGTCTGGAGCGACGACGTGCTCGCGACGATGCCCGGCGAGACGGGATGGCTCTCGACACCTTTGCCACCGCAGCCGGCGAGGAGCACGAGTGCGAGGCCTGCGACGATGGAGCGCGCGTGGTTCACGGCTCGGAGCGATCGGCGCGCGCGGATGGACGGAGTGATGACGCGGACGGACAAGGACATCGTGAGTTCCCCCTCAGGAATGCTCGACAGACGCTGCGAGGACACCGCGCCGAGTCTCGAGCGACGACATGCTAGACGAGCGATGGAGGCGATTCGACGTTCAGTCGTTGTTATCGGTATAGCTAGATCGCGATATCGTTATTACTGATCTACTTCCCGGCGCCGCGAGCAACAGGCCGAATACGGCCCGCCCCGTCACGCCTCGACGGACACGCCGAGCCTCGCCGCCTCCGACACGAGATCGTCCCAGGTACCCCGCGCGACCGGGACACCGCTCGCGATCCGCTCAGCACGGCTCGCCACCTCCGGCTCACCCGCGACGAGCACCTGGAGGGCGGGATCGGCGGGAGGCGAGGCCTTCAGCCACGCGACCGTCTCGCGGACGTCGGCCTCGAGCCCCGCCCCACCCGGGAAGCGAGCGGGGTCGAGGAGCAGGGAGAACATGTTGTTCCCGATGAGGAGGTCCTCGTACGGGACGCGAGAGAGGATCCCGCCACCGGTGAGGAGCAGGGAGAACATGTTGTTCCCGATGAGGAGGTCCTCGTACGGGACGCGAGAGAGGATCCCGCCACCGGTGAGCGCACCACCGAGCAGTTCGCACACGACCGCGAGGCCCGACCCCTTGTGCTCGCCGAACGGGAGGAGCGCGCCGTTCGGCGCGTCGAGGAGCGCCCCGGGATCGGTCGCGGGCCGGCCGTCCGCGTCGATGATGGACCCCTCCCGCACCTGGTCGCCGCGCGCGCGGGCCTCCCGCACCTTGCCGAGCGCGACCCGGCTCGTTGCGAAATCGAGGAGCACCGCGACGGACCCGCCGGGCCCCGGGATGCCCACGCAGAACGGGTTCGTCATGAGACGCCGGTCGCGCCCGTGGAAGGGCGCGACGAGCGGCGCATGGCCGACGACGTTCACGAAGTGGATCGAGACGAGGCCGCCCCGCGCCGCCTGCTCCGCGTATGCTCCGACCCGCCCGACGTGGAACGCGTTCCGGAGCGCGACTGCCGCGAGCCCGACCGACACCGCGCGCGCGATCCCTGCCGCGATCGCCTCGCGCGCCACGAGCTGGCCGAACCCGCGCCCACCGTCGGCGGCCAGGATCGGCCCGCCGCGGTCCTCGAG
>WNFU01000450.1_pt1 | contig 55981 bp, 47 predicted proteins | sample 5400121 | NCBI WGS metagenome assembly WNFU01 (sample SAMN13153360, study PRJNA577476) | soil metagenome | isolation source: 100 cm soil or saprolite under grassland replicate 1 | place: USA:California | collected 2016-06-15 | reverse complement strand
TCGCGTTGCTGCTCGTCGCGCTCGTGGTCGGCAAGGTCCTCGTCAGCTATTGCCTCGCGCGCCTCGCCCGACTGCCCGTGCATCATTGGCAGCTCGCCATCGGCCTCGGCCAGATGGGCGAATTCGGCTTCGTGCTGGCGTCGGTCGCGCTGGCGGCGAGCGCCATCGGATCGGACGTGCATGCCGCCATTCTGGCCGCAGTCGCCACGTCGATCGCGGTGTCCACGGTCGCCGTTCGTCTCGTCCGCCGCCCGGATCCGGTCGCGGCCTGACAGGCCACGCCCGCGCCTGGGTGCCTACCCGCCGGGCGAATATTCCCGGCGCCGGATTCCGCCCGACGAACGGATCCATCGGCAGCCGATGAGCCATCGGTACCCACCCGGCGGGCACGGACCCGCGCAGGCAGATGTGGGCCGCCGACCGGCCATTGCCCCTGATCAGCCCACGGTCGGCTCCTCCATGAAATACTCGATGAAGTCGCTGCAGCGGCCATCGTCGGTCAGCCGGACGAGCCAGACGTTGTAGAAGGTCCGAGCGGGCCTCCCCTCTGCAGCCACGTAGCGCGTGACGCCTCGAGTGACGCCCAGGGCGCCGTTGACGGCGAGCGGCTCGAACTCCATGGTCCAACTCGACGGATCGTCCGGATCCTTCAGCCATTGCTCGACGATGTCACCGCGGCCCTCGGCTCGCTGCTCGGGCGTGTCCCAGGGATGCCAGCGATACACCGCGTCCTCGGTGAACAGGTCGGCAGCCTGGCCCGCATCGTTGCTCCGCCAGGCGCGTTCGTATCGGTCGATCCAGTCGCTGAGCGCGGCAAGCGTGGTCACGACTCCCTCCATCCTGTGCGATGGCGTCAACGTCGGCCGCGAGCATGCCATCGACTGTCATGTATTGCGCCGGCCTCGCGCTCGATGAGCGAGCACCCGAAGGACGGCCAGTTCGTCCCTGCGCGTCATGATCGGCTTGTCGGCCTGTCCGGCGGCCAACGCGGCGAGCTGGCCGCCCGTGTCCGGGGCGAGCGAGCCGTCGAGAAAGGCGTCCAGCACCGCCGGGTGGACGTAGCTCTGCCGGACGACGGCGGGCGTGTTGCCGAGTCGGTTGGCCACGTCCCGCATTGCGGCGACGACCTGCCGCCTGGCGAGGTACTCCTGTGCATCCTGGTCAACCATCCGGAGCGCCCGGCAGGCGAGTGCCGTCGCGGCCCAGGTCCGGAACGTCTTCGTGGTGACCTCCGAGTCGGCGATCTCGCGGAGATAGTCGTTCACGTCCTCGGACGCGATCGGGTGGCTCTCCCCGTCGACTCCGACGTACTGGAAGAGCTCCTGGCCGGGCAGCTCCTGACAGCGCGCCACGACCCGCGCAAGCCGCCGGTCGGACAGGCCGACCTCGACGGCCTTGCCCGACTTGCCGCGGAATCGAAATCGCAGCCGAGAGCCCTCGACCCGGACGTGCCGGCCCTGCAGCGTCGTGAGCCCGAAGGAGCGGTTCAGGCGCGCGTGTTCCTCGTTGCCGACCCGGATCAGGGTCAGCTCCAGGAGCCTGGTCACGGCGGCCAGGACCTTGGTCCTGGACAGCCCGGGCCGGGACAGGTCGGCGGCAACGCGCCGGCGGATCCGCGGCAGGGCCCGCCCGAACTCCACGAGCCGGTCGAATTTCGCCCGGTCCCGACGCCGGCGAAACAGCGCATGGTAGCGGTACTGCTTGCGGCCGCGGGCATCGCGACCGGTTGCCTGGAGGTGTCCGGCCGGATCCGGGCAGAGCCAGACGTCGGTCCAGGCCGGGGGGACGGCGAGACCCTTGATCCGATCGAGTGTTTGCCGGTCACGAACCGGGTGATCGTCGGAGGTCAGGTAGGTGAACCCATGACCGGCGCGCCGGCGTCGGATGCCGGGCTGCGAATCCGTGCTGAAGCGGATCCGGACCGGGTCGCTATCGGGACGTGCCCCGGTCCTCCTTCTCGAGCCGGTCGCCACGGTCGCCCTCGCCTCTGTGGGAGATCGCCTGGGCTTCCTTCCGGAGGTCCTGGCCGAGCGACCGCCCGACCTCGTCGACTTCGTCGATCCGGCCGGCATCGTCGCGGCGGATGTAGCGCTTGTCTCCCTCATGGGGCTCGATGAGCTCACGCTTTCTGGCCGGCATGGTGCTCCTCAGACTGACAACAGGCGATCGAAGAACGAGCGGTAGCGGCGCAGCGCGATCCGAAGATCCTCGGTCGAGGCCTCCTCGCCCTCCGCCAACTGCCCTTCGAGCCGTCGTCGCTCGTCCGCGAAGGTCCGGGCGAGCTGCCGCATCACCTCGGCCACCAGGGCGTCGGCCTCCTGGACGGCCGCCCTCGGCTCGTCCACGAACCCCGTCTGGACCTCCGCCCAGCGGGAGCGGTAGCTTGATGCCTGGTCACCGCCGAACAGGGGCGCGCTCGATTCGCCCTCATCGGCGCCAGCCGGGCTGCGATCGGGTGCGCCGCGATCGCGTGCTTTGCGATCGACTTCGGCGACCATGCGATCGGCGCGGGCAGCGCTGCGGTCGGCGTCAGCGGATGGCGATGCTCCGGCCTCGGCTCGTCGCTCCGCGGCCTGGTCCGCGTCAGCGGACGGCGAGCCTCCAGCCTCGACTCGTCGCTCCGCGGCCTGGTCGGCAGCGGCCTGGTCGGCAGCCGGCTGTCTTGCCGACGATGCGGCCGCCACATCGGCGGTCGTGACGGCCTCCGGCGTGGCTGGCGCGGCCTGCCTTGCTCGATCCGTCGCAGGGGCCGGGCGCTGGTTTGGCTGATCCTCGGTGCTCCGGTCCTCCTCGGCCTCGGGCTCGCGGACCGTAACGTTCTCGGTCATCGTCGTCCTCCTGTGGCCTCCACCGGCTGGTCGGCCGGGGGACCGGTTCGATCACTGGTGCCCGTCACGTCGCCCGTGCCGAGCAAGTCGCTGAACAGTGCCCGGTAGTGGACCATGGCCCGCCGCAGGTCCTCGGTGTCAGCCTCGCCCGCCGCCTGGCGAGCGGCGATCGCATGGGCTTCGCGGTAATGCTCGACCACCGCCGCGTGGGCCACGGACAGGTCTGCCGCCCGCTGGTCGAAATCGCCGACCGGATAGCCGCGAGCTGCCATGACCTCGCCGACCAGCCGATCGGCCTCGCCGACCGCGCCCGGTGGGTCATCGACGAACTGGCTCTGGACGGCCTTCCACGCACTGGCATACCGGGTTGCCTCGTCCGGCCGAATCTCGCGAATGTCGAAGTCCTCGACCCGTCGCTGGCGGGCCTCGAGCTCGGCCTCGGCGCGGCGTCGGTCGTCCGTCTGGCGAACGGTCCGCTCGTACTCGGGCCCGAAGGTCTCGCGGAGGCGCCGGCTGCGGTAGCGGGCGATGAGCAGGATCGTGACGAGGGCGAGCGCCACCAGGAGCGCGGCGAGCAGGATGAAAGTCGTCGTTTCCATGGCATCCTCACTGTGTCGTTGCCCACAGGGAACCCCGATCGCCGTTCCAGCGGTCAGGACCGCGACCGTGTTGGCGTGGCAACCGCGTGACAGCCCGCCGCCTGACGAGCCGATCTGCGAGATGCGACCGGGAGGAGCCGACCCTCGCGGCGCCGGACCGAGTACGCTGGACCGGATGGCCGGGCACCACGCACGAGTGCGCCGATGGCGGTAGGCAGCTGGCCCCGGTTCGGGCGGGACGCGCCGGGAGTCGCGTGGCGGCCGTCGCCCGACGTGGCGGCCGAGAGCCGCCTGGGCCGCTTCCTGCGGGCGACCGGCGAGGCCGATCTCGAGGGCCTGCAAGCGAGATCGGAGCAGGACCCCGCGTGGTTCTGGGCGGCAGCGGCCGACGACCTCCAGCTTGCGTGGCAACGCCCGCCGCGCGAGGTCCTGGACGTCTCGGACGGCGTGGAATGGGCGCGCTGGTGGACGGGGGGTCGCTTCAACTACGCCGCCGCGGCCGTCGACACGCGTGCCGCCCGAGATCCGGATGGCGCCGCCGTCACCTGGGAGGGCGAGGAGGGCGCGATCCGGCGCCTGACGAACGGTGAGCTCAAGGCCGCGGTGGACCTCGCGGCGGGCATGCTGGCCCACCGCGGGGTCCGGCCCGGAGATCGCGTGGGAATCCTCCTGCCGATGCTCGTCGAGACCGCAATCGCGGTGCTCGCCCTCGGTCGGCTGGGCGCGATCTACACGCCGATCTTCTCCGGCTACGGTGCGCCGGCGGTCGCCTCCCGGCTCCGCGACTGCCAGGCCTCGCTGCTGATCACGGCGGACGGCTTCCTCAGGCGCGGCAGCGCCGTGCGCCTGAAAGAGACAGCCGACGCCGCCGCGGACGAGACGCCGTCGGTCCGCGAGGTGCTGGTCGTCCGCCGCCTGGGCGAGCGGATCGATCCCCCGGCCTGGCGGCCCGGCCGCGACGTGTGGTGGGACGACGCGATCCGCGATCCCGCCGTCGAGCCGCTGGCCGAGGCGCCGGAGACGGACCCGGAGAGCCCCTACATGATTATCTACACCTCGGGCACCACCGGCCGGCCGAAGGGCGCCGTCCACGTCCATGGCGGCTTCCCGGTCAAGGGCGCCCAGGACCTGGCCCATGACTTCGACCTGGGCGGAGGCGACAGCCTGTTCTGGTTCACCGACCTGGGCTGGATGATGGGGCCCTGGGCGATCTCCGGCGCGCTGCTCCTCGGCGCCACGCTGGTCATGTACGAGGGCGTTCCGGACACTCCCGCCCCCGATCGCCTGTGGGACATCGTAGAGCGCCATCGAGTCACGCATCTGGGCCTCTCACCCACCGTGATCCGGGCCCTCATGGCGCATGGCCCGGACCCGGTCCGCGCCCACGACTTGTCGAGCCTGCGAGTCCTGGGCTCGACGGGCGAGCCCTGGAACCCGGACCCCTGGTGGTGGTTCTTCCGGGAGGTCGGCGGGAAACGCTGCCCGATCGTCAACTACAGCGGCGGCACCGAGGTGAGCGGTGGAATCGTCGCCGGCAATCTCCTGAGCCCGATCAAGCCATGCTCGTTCGCGGGGCCGAGCGTCGGCACCGCCGCGGACGTGATCGGCCCGGACGGGTCGAGCCTTCGGGGCGTCGTCGGCGAGCTCGCCATCCGCCAGCCGCTGCCGGGCATGACCCGGGGCTTCTGGCGGGATCGCGAGCGCTACCTGGAGAGCTACTGGCAGCGGGTGCCGGGCACCTGGGTGCATGGCGACTGGGCGCTCGTGGACGAGCACGGCTTCTGGTATATCCAGGGCCGGTCGGACGACACGCTCAAGGTCGCCGGCAAGCGCGTCGGTCCGGCGGAGGTCGAATCGGCCGCAGTCGCCCATCCGTCCGTCCTGGAGGCGGCCGCGATCGGGGTCCCGCACGAGGTCAAGGGCGAGGCGATCGTCGTCTTCTGCGTCCTCCGCCCCGGCGAGACCGACTCGCCGGACCTGCGCCAGGCCATCGGCGCACGCATCGTCGAGGACCTCGGCAAGGCGCTCAGGCCGGAGTCGATCGAGATCGTCGCGGCTCTGCCCAAGACCCGGAGCGGCAAGGTCATGCGGCGGGTTGCACGGGCTGCCTACCTCGGCCTGGATCCGGGCGACCTGTCCGCCCTGGACGATCCGCTGACGGTGGAGGCCATCCGGGTCGGGGCTCCGCCGCGTCGCTAACGATCCCCTGGCCGCGCCGTTGCAAGCTGTGCATCACTCTCGAGACATCCTCGCTCGGTCTCGGCCCCGGTTACAGCAAGACGGACGATCGGTCACGCTGGCTATGCGAGATCCCGTGCGTGCGACGCATCGGCGAGAGGCGGGTGCGTCCTGCGCGCTTCCGTCCCGGCACCGAACGATCACCGACTCGTAACCGGACCGTCTCCCTCCGCCCCTTGGCCGGGCCCGGCCCGGGCGGCGATGCTGGCGAGCGCACGCATGTGGAGGTATCGACTGGAATGACCACGATCGAGCGGGTCCCGTCCGGGGTCGCGTCGCCCACGACCAACGTCGCCGAGGTCGTCTCGCTTGCGCGAGAGACCGGCGTCCTGATCGTCGACCTGCGCTTCGTCGACCTGCCCGGGCAGGCGCAGCATTTCTCGATTCCGGTCAGGGAGCTGAGCGAGAACCTGTTCATCGACGGGATCGGCTTCGACGGCTCGAGCATCCGCGGGTTCCAGCACATCCATGAGAGCGACATGCTGCTCATGCCGGACCCGACGACCGCCTACGTGGATCCCACCCTGGACGTGCCGACGCTCGTGCTGACCTGCGACGTGGTCGAGCCGGGCACGCGCAAGCCCTACTCCCGCGATCCTCGTCATGTCGCGCGCAAGGCCGAGCGTTTCCTGACCGAGAGCGGCATCGCGACGGCGTCATTCTGGGGTCCGGAGATCGAGTTCTACATCTTCGACTCGCTGCGGTTCGGCCAGGCCGGCCACCGTGGCTTCTACGAGATCGATTCCCAGGAGGGCATCTGGAACTCGGATCGGAACACGACCCCGAACCTCGCCCATCGGCCACGGCCCAAGGAGGGCTACTTCCCGGTTCCGCCGCTCGACAAGTTCCAGGACCTCCGGTCCCGCATGGTCCTGAACCTGCAGGCGGCCGGCATCGAGGTGGAGGTCCAGCACCACGAAGTGGGGGGTCCGGGCCAGGCAGAGATCGACATCCGCTACGGGACCCTGGTGGCCACCGCCGACAAGGTGATGAAGTACAAGTACGTGGTCCGGCAGACCGCCGCCCAGGCCGGTCACGTCGTGACGTTCATGCCCAAGCCCCTCTTCGGCGACAACGGCTCCGGGATGCACACCCACCAGAGCCTCTGGCGGGACGGCACGAACCTCTTCTACGACCCTGACGGCTACGCGCTGCTATCCGACACCGCACGCCACTACATCGGCGGGCTGCTGCGGCACGCCAAGGCGATCCTCGCCTTCGCTGCCCCGACGACGAACTCCTACCGGCGGCTCGTGCCGGGCTACGAGGCGCCGATCAACCTCGTCTACTCGCAGCGGAATCGCTCCGCCTGCATCCGGATCCCGACCTACTTCACGACGCCGGAGGCCCGCCGCCTCGAGTTCCGCTCGCCCGACCCGACCTGCAACCCGTACCTGTCGTTCTCGGCCCAGCTGCTGGCCGGGATCGACGGGATCGTCAACCGGATCGAGCCGCCTCCGCCGATCGACAAGGACATCTACGAGCTGCCCGACGAGGAGAAGCGGGGAATCGACGGGACGCCCGGGTCCCTCGAGGAGGCGCTGGACGCGCTCGAGGCCGACCAGGACTTCCTCTATCGAGGCGACGTCTTCACCCCCGACGTCGTCGAGTCACACGTCGCGTTCCGGCGAGCCGGCGCGAAGGAAGTCGCTCTCCGGCCTCACCCGTACGAGTTCTACCTGTACAGCGAGCTCTGATCCGGCAGCTCGCCGTCACTCCACGGCCCGCTCCGGCGTCCGGTCCGCAAGAGCCTCTGCCGCGGAGTCGGCAGGGGCCGGGCTGGGCACCCGGTGTACCGGAGAGAGGAAGCTGACGAAGGTCGTGCGCTCGCCGAGCCAGATCGGCGCGGGCGTCGCCCAGAAACGGGCGAGGGCCTCCAGCCGTCCGGCATACGTCCCGCGCACGCGCACGAACGCGTGCCATGCCCTCTCGGCGTCCTCGACGTCATAGCCAGCCGCGGCCAGCCGGCCGTGGGCATGGTCGAACGCCATCCGATCCACGGTCGCACCATCGCCCGGCAGGCGGAAGTAGTTGCTCACATCCTCGACGAGGTGGCTGCCGACGCGCGTCATGAGCTTGGCCGACCCATGCGGCACACCGCGGATCGTGGTCAGGACCAGGGCTGCTGCGTCGAGCACCGCCCCGAGCGCGCTGATCCAGGACGCGTTGTCGTGGCTGGACCGGAAGTAGCACAGGATGGGATAGGCAACGTGTGAGTCGAGCACCTCGGCGGACCAGCGCTCCCACTCGGAAAAGAGGGTTGGCAGCTCACCGGCCATGCCCAGCCGCCCATAGGTCTCGAGCAGCGTGACGGCGGACGGCGGCGCCGTGGCGCGTGCCAGGAGCATGACGACGAGCGCTTCGCGACGCTGGAAGGAGCCATAGAGGGAGAAGAGGAACGTGACGGCCAGGGCGACGACGCCCAGCCCGGTCGCCGCCGCCAGGAGGGTGAACAGCCGGCCCAGCGGTCCGACCGCCACCGCACCGGCGGAGCCCAGGGTGAGGATGGAGTTGCCGCCGAGATAGATAGCCGAGAGCAGGTCGGCGGGTGCGGGCTCCAGGTCCGCCCGGACCGCGAACAGGACGAGCCCATAGCCGACGGTCAGCAACAGCAGCCAGGCCCCGAGCAGCATGATCACCGCGGCGGGCGCATACAACCCGTAAAACTGGTCTCGGGCCAGGTCGCTCCGCGAACGGACGCCCAGGGCTCGCCAGGCGCTCCAAGTCGGCGCGATCAGGTAGCGCGTGATCCGGAAGCGCCCGGGCGTCGGCCTGGGGACGACGATCGTCTGGAAGACGTCCCACAGCACGAGCCCCAGGCATAGGCAGCCGACCAGGAACGTGACGGGCTCCATGGCCATGAGTGTAGTTGAGGCGCCTGTTCCGATCGAAAACGCGGTCGGTCAGCGCTCCTCCGTGTCGCCCCCGCGGGGAACGATCCTGATCTCCTCGTCACACGATTCGCACCGGAAGATCCGCGCGCCGCGGTCCCAGTCCCGCTCCGGATCATGATCGCTGGCGTCGTGATGCTCGCGAGGCCGTAGCTCGGCCCAGTCGTTGCCGTGCTGATGGATGATTCGGAAGTTCTCGTAGTCGATCATGAGCCTCTCCTGGCTGCCGTCTGGTGATCACACAATAGCCGCCCCGGTGAACTGAAGCAGCCTGCTGGACCGACGCGCGACAATACCGCGATGACACGCGGCAGTGAACAAGGGCCCATTTCCGGGACCTTCCCGAGACGGCCCACCGGTGGCGGCATGATGGCCAACTCCTTCCGGCTCTTCACGATCGGCGGAATCGAGGTCGGAGTTCACATCAGCTGGCTCGTGATCTTCGGTCTCGTGACCTGGTCGCTCGCCGCCAGCTACTTTCCATCGGTTCTCCCCCGCTCCGACCCGCTCTTGCGATGGCTGCTCGGCGCGGTGGCCGCCATCTTGCTCTTCGCGAGCGTCCTGATCCACGAACTGGCCCACTCGTTCGTGGCCAAGGCGCGCGGCCTCCAGGCACGCTCGATCACGCTGTTCATCTTCGGCGGCGTCTCCAGCCTGTCCGGCGAGACGAAGCGCCCGTCGACCGAATTCCTCGTCGCGATCGTCGGTCCGCTGACGAGCTTCGTCCTCAGCGGGCTCGCCTACGTCGTCGCCGTCGCGGCCCCGAGGGCCTCGGCCGTCGAGGCGATCGCCGGCTACCTGGCGCTGATCAACGGCCTGCTCGGCCTGTTCAATCTCATCCCGGGCTTCCCGCTCGACGGCGGCCGGGTGCTGCGGGCGATCATCTGGCAGGTCACTCGCGATTCCCGGCGGTCCACGGAACTGGCCACCGCGGTCGGTCGGCTGGTGGCCTGGGGATTCCTCCTGTGGGGCTTCTGGCGGGTCCTGAACGACGACGTCTTCGGCGGGATCTGGATCGCCGCGATCGGCTGGTTCCTCAACAACGCAGCGTCGGCCAGCCTCGAGCAGGCCGTTGCGGAGCAACGCCTCCGCCGGCTGCGGGTCGGTGACGTCGTCCGCCCCGATCCGACCGCCGTCGCGCCGAACATCTCGGTGGCCGAGTTGGTCGAGCGGTACATGCTGCCGGGAGCCCGCCGCAGCGTGCCGGTCGTCGACGGGGACCGCGTGGTAGGCATCGTGACGCTGTCCGACGTTCGGAACGTACCTCCCGAAGAGCGTCCGACGACGCTGGTCCGATCGATCATGGGCGGTCGAGACGGGCTGGCCACGGTGACTCCGGGAATGCCCCTCAGGGATGCGATCGACGCGCTCGGCAGCGGCGATTTCGAGCAGGTGCCGGTCGTCCAGGATGGCCGTCTCGTGGGGCTGCTCACCCGCGCCGACGTCGTCCGCCAGATCCAGCTCCGGGAGGCCCTCCAGGTCCAGTCGGCCGGCGAATCGCCCTGAGACGGCCACTCGTCGTCAGGGTCAACGGCGCGTTGGTGCGATTCTCAGGAAGCGGTAAGAATCGCCGCGCAGACTGAGTCCGGTGGGCTGCGTCCGGGCGTCCGGCGCAGCGTGCGCAGCTCATGGATCTGACGCAGGGCGGAGATTGACATGACCGAGCCCAACGAGGCCGCGTTCCAGTCCAGGCTCAAGGGACCGGATCTGCTCCGGATCGGGGCAGTCGTCGTCGTCGCCGTGGTGCTCATCGTCGGCGCGGCCACGGCCATTGGGGCGTCGCCGGCACCGACGGCTGGGGGCGCTTCGCCCGGCGCCTCCGGCCAGGCCTCGCCGCCGGTCAAGGACAACGGCAGGGCTCCCTGGAAGCTGTTCAGCGGTGGGCCGGGCCGATTCGGATTTGGCGACCTGGGCCGGGGCATCAACGGCGGCTTCGGACAGATCACGATCACCGCGATCGACGGCTCCAGGATCTCGCTGAAGACCCAGGACGGCTGGACGCGGACGATCGTCGTGACCTCCGGGACGGCGATCACGAAGGGCGGCCAGACGATCAAGGTGGGCGACCTGAACGTCGGCGATCAGATCGTGTTCCGGCAGACGCGTAACGCCGACGGCTCGTACAGCATCGGCGCCATCGCGGTCGTGGTCCCGCGAGTGGCCGGCACCGTGACCGCGGTCCCCGGCAGCGGCTTCACGGTCAAGAGCCGTGACGGGACGACGTGGACGGTCGCGGTCAACGGCTCGACGTCGTTCAAGCTCGGGTCCAGGGCGGGTGCGCGGTCGGACGTCAAGGTCGGCGTGGACGTCCTGGTCGAGGGCACCCAGGGAAGCGGCAACACGCTGACGGCGCTGACCGTCCTCGTCCGGCTGCCGCGCGTCATCGGCGAGGTCACTGCCAAGACCGCCGGCACGCTGACGATCAAGCGGCCGGACGGCACGACGGCGACGATCCACGTCGGAAGCGCGACGACGTACGAGGTGCGCGGCGCGACCAATGCGAGCCTGGCCGACATCAGGGTGGGGGCGTTCATCGCGGTGGAGGGCACACAGCGGGCGGACGGCTCGATCGACGCCAGCGTCATTGCGACCGGCAAGATCCGGGGCCGTCCCAGCGTGTCAGTGCCGTCCCCCTCGGCCGGATAGGCGGGCCGATACCCGCTCGCCGCGCCGCCCTTGCCGGGGCTTCCCTTGGGTTTCACAGCGCTTCCATCCGGCGGACCTTGCGGCGGGACAGCGCGCGCGGGACGGTCAACCGATTGTCATTCGGCCGGTCGCCGGCGCGTCACGGGTTCCGGGCGGCCCCCACTGAGAATGCCATCAACGACGGCAATCGCCGGCCGTAGACAGCAGACCAGGAAGGCCCACCGCGATGGCAAGGCAGCAGGGCAATCGGCAGGGTCGCAGCTTCCGGGCAGCAACGGTCACCGCGGCGCGGACGGCGACGCTCGAGGCCTGCGGCGCCGGCGAGGTCCGGACCCGGGCGACCTATCGGCTCCTGCTGATGCGCGGGCTCGGCCCGGCGGCCGCGGCCAACCTGACGGCCTACGTGTGCGGCATCGACACGAGCGACACGTCGTGGTCCATCGCCGAGATCAACCGGCTCCTGTTCCTCCGCAGCCTGGCCAGGTCGGGGCAGTGGGGTGACCGCGAAGGCGCTCCTTCGCAGCAGGACTGGCCCGCGGCCGCCTGATCGCGTCCTGATCGTCGCCACACCGGGCACGGCCCGCTCAAGCCAGCACATTCCCGGCTCCGGCGGCGCCGCTCCCTCCCGCCGCCGGAGCCCGTTTTCAAGACCGGCCTGGGCGCCGTTCAGTAGGCTCGGGCGAACAGCGCGCGGCGCTCGGACGGCCGCCCGTCGATCAGGCAGGCGCCCGGCTCGTCCGCAGCGTTCGACGGAATCACCCGGATCGTGGCGCCGGTCTCCTCGCTGATCCGCCGCTCGCAGGCAGCGTCGCCACACCAGGGCGCGAGCAGGAAACCGCCGCCTTCCTCCAGCGCGGCCTTGAACTCCGCATAGGTATCGACGCGTCGGGTGTTCACCTCGCGGAAGTCGAGCGCCCGCCGGAAGAGCTCGGCCTGGTAGGCATCCAGGCGCCGCGGCAGCTCGCCGGTCAGCGCCCCGATCGGCAGGGCTTCCTTGCTGCGGTCGGTGCGTTTGACCAGAACCGCCTGATCGGCGGCCACGTCCCGTGGGCCGACCTCGAGCCGGAACGGAACGCCGCGCAGCTCCCAATGGTTGAACTTGAATCCGGGCGACGCGTCGCGCCAGTCGACCTCGACGCGGACGGCTGTGCCGCCTGCTCCGGCCGCCAATGCCCGGACGATCCGGTCGACCGCGGCGGCCACCCGCACCCGCTCGTCTTCGGATCTGAAGATCGGCACGACGATCACCTGCACCGGCGCGACGCGTGGCGGCAGGACCAGTCCGGACTCGTCGCCGTGGGCCATGATCGTGGCCCCCACCATCCGGGTGCTGAAGCCCCACGACGTGCCGAACGGCGCCCGCCGGACGTTGTCCCGATCCAGGAACTCGATGCCGGCCGCCCGCGCGAAGTTCTGGCCGAGCATGTGGCTCGTGCCCGCCTGGAGCGCCTTGGTATCGCGCATCATGGCCTCGATCGCCATCGTGTAGACCGCACCGGGGAAGGTCTCGGCCGGTGTCTTGCGACCGGCGATGACCGGGATCGCCAGCCATTCCTCGGCCACCTTCCGGTAGCACTCCAGGCCCGTTTCCACCTCGGCAGCCGCCTCCCCTTCGGTGGCGTGGAACGTGTGCGCCTCCTGCCACAAGAATTCCGCGGTCCGCAAGAACAGCCGGGTCCGCAGTTCCCAACGCACGACGTTGTTCCACAGGTTCAGCAGCAGGGGCAGGTCGCGGTAGGACTGGATCCAGTCCCTGACCCCCTCGGCGATGAGGGCCTCGCTCGTGGGGCGAATGGCCAGCGGCTCGTCCAGCTCCTTGCCGCCGGCCCGGGTCACCCACGCCACCTGGGGATCGAAGCCCTCGACGTGCTCGGCCTCCTTCTGGAGCAGCGAGCGCGGCACGAACAGCGGGAAGTAGGCGTTCTGGTGACCGGTCGCCTTGATGTGGCGGTCCAGCTCGTCCCGCATCGACTCCCAGATCGCGAAGCCGTAGGGCCGGACGATCATGCAACCGCGAACCGGCGAGTAGTCGGCGAGCTCGGCCTTCAGGACGACGTCCGTATACCAGCCCGGGAAGTCATCGGACTGGCGGGTGATGGTCGCGCCGAAGCCGCCTTCCGGCATGGATCCTCCTGGCCTGGCCGATCCGGGGGTGGTGGATCGAGATCGTACTGGAAGCTCCGGCGGAGCGAGGTGCCGGCGGCGTGCCGGCGACGTGCCGGCGACGTGCCGGCGAGACGCGCTGGTGTGTGGGCGGGGTGCCGGCGAGACGCGCTGGTGTGTGGGCGGCCTTGCCCCGGCAGGCGACAATCGGCCTCACATGACGCAGCAGCCGATCGAGCTCATCCTAGCCAGGCAGCTGGCCAGCGGCCTGATGGTCCCCGTGCTTCTCGTCGACGCCCGAGGTGACACGGTGTTCTTCAACGAGCCTGCGGAGCCGCTCTTCGGGCGCCGGTTCGACGAGATCGACCTCCTTCCACTCGATCGCCGAACATCGCTGCTCGCGCCTGCCGACGCCGATGGCCGCCCTTTGGGCGCGGACCAGTTGCCCGGCATCGTGGCGATGCGCGAGCGGCGCCCGGTGCATGCGAGGATCCAGATCCAGGGCAGTGACGGACAGCTCCGCCCGGTCGAGACCACCGCGTTCCCGCTCGAGAGCGCCGGCGGAAACCTCGAGGGAGCCTTCGTCATCCTGTGGAGCACGGAGCGCGGCGGTCGCTCAGCGACAGGGGGCCGGTGAGAGTCACGATCTGGGGCTCGCGGGGCTCGATTGCGAGCGCCGGTCCCGAAACGGTGCGATACGGCGGCAACACCGCCTGCGTCCAGGTGTCGGATGGCCCGGGCGCGATCCTGCTGCTCGATGCGGGGACCGGACTCCGCCGGGCCGGCGTCGCACTGGCTGCGACCGAGGGCGCGGTCCACGTGCTGCTGACCCACCTCCACATGGATCACATCCAGGGCCTCGGCTTCTTCCGGCCCCTCTTCCAGCCCGGTCGCGAGCTGCACCTCTGGGGCCCGCCGTCGACGACCCTCGACCTGCGAGCGCGACTCACCCGCTACCTGTCGCCGCCGTTGTTCCCGGTCCGGCTGCGAGACCTGCCATCGAACGTCGAACTGCACGACGTGCCTCCGGACGACTGGCAGATCGGGCAATTCACGGTCCGTGCCGCGACTGTCGTGCATCCCGGACCGACGGTCGGCTATCGCGTCGAGCGCAACGGGGCGGCCCTGGCCTACCTGCCCGACCACGAACCGGCGCTGGGAGGCCTCACCGGAAGCCTGGACGGCGAGCCGGCGGCCGAGCCGAGCTGGACGTCAGGCTACGACCTGGCGGCGGGTGCCGATTTCCTCCTGCACGACGCTCAGTACACGCCCGCGGAGTACGAGGAGCGGATCGGCTGGGGCCATAGCAGTGTCCGCCACGCAGTCGCGTTCGCCGATCTGGCGGGCGTGAAGCGGGTCGCGCTGTTCCACCATGATCCGGACCACGATGACGAGGCCCTCGACCGGCTGTTGAGCGAGGCTCGATCCCTGGCCCGGCGCGCGCAGGTGGTGCCCGGCTGCGAGGACACGACACTGGAGGTGGGCTGACCGACGACAAGCCAAACAGAGAGAGCGCCCGCCGGGCCCGGCGGGCGCTCGATATTCAGCTCCGGTGCCCTCAATAGGACGCCGGCGCCTGCGAAGGAGCGGGAGCCTGCTCCGTTGGCTGGCTGGTTCCGCCCGGCGCGCCGCCCGGGTTCGTGCCCGGTCCAGGTCCGGTCGAACGCGGTGCAGCCACGAGCCACCAGACCAGGGCGAGGACGAGGATGACGGCGACCACGGCGATGATCGCGCCGAGAGGGCTTTCGCCCACGACCGCGGTCTCACGGTCGACGATGACTTCGTGATCCTCGTGAACGTGATGATCCGTCATGAAAAACACCTCTGCTAGCTGCCGTCGGCCGTCTGGCCGCGGGATTCAGTCAGGTCGGAGCGGTACGGTCCGGTGCGCTGCAGGTCCATTCGGGTTCCGCAGGCGCATGCATACGTCTCCCCCGGCGGGACCTTCCGCGGATCGCCCGCACGGATCACCCGGATCTCGGACCCGCATGTCGAGCAGGACCAGCGTTCGCCTTCGCGGAGCGTCCGGCCTTCGCGGATCGTCCGCTCGGCGGTGGCAGTTCCATGGCTCCGCTGTTCCATTCCAGGGTCTCCCGTGTCCGTTCCGTGGATCTCGGTCGCCAGAATGGCTGCCGGGACCCTTACATCGATCCTGCCGGGGCGCGAATACGGTTACAGGAGACTTTCGGGAGCATTCCGGGCCTCCAGCATCCGGTCGAGCGGCGCCGCGCTTAGGCGACACGCCCGCCGGGACGGCTCGAGACACGGCTCGCCAGGCGATCCGCTTGACTCCGGCGGACGTGCACGGCACCTTCAGCTGTGCATGACCGATCAGGCCTCCAGAACGCTCACTTTCCTGTTCACCGATATCGAGGGCTCCACCCGACTCCTGCAGCAGCTCGGCGAGGGCTACCGCGACGTTCTGTCGACCCAGCGCGCCCTCATCGAAGGCGCGACCGCCGCGCATGGTGGCGACCTGTTCGGATCCGAGGGCGACGCCGTGTTCGTGGCATTCACGAACGCCGCCGCCGGGATCCGCGCGGCAGCGGAGGCCCAGCAGGCCCTCGCCGGCCGCTCGTGGCCGGACGGCGTGGCGGTCAAGGTGCGCATGGGCCTGCACACCGGCCAGGTGACGGCCCTGGCAAGCGATTACGTCGGCCTGCCCCTCCACCAGGTGGCCCGCATCACGGCGGCCGGACACGGTGGCCAGGTGCTGGTGTCGGAAGCGACGCGCCAGCTGGCCGGCGCGGACGTCGCGGGGATCGGGTTCCGGGACCTCGGCGAGCATCGACTCAAGGACCTGGCCCACCCCGAACGGCTGTACCAGCTACTGGCTCCCGGGTTGGACGAGGCCTTCCCGCCACTGCGCAGCCTCGAGGTCCGGCCGAACAACCTGCCCGTCCAGCTGACGAGCTTCGTCGGACGAGCCGAGATCGAGGCCGCCAGCGCGCGGTTGCGGGGCGCGCGGCTGCTGACACTCACCGGCCCCGGCGGCACGGGCAAGACCCGGCTGGCCCTCCAGCTCGCCGCCGAGCTCGGCGAGGAGTTTCCGGACGGTGTCTTCTTCGTGGCTCTCGACGCGGTCGCCGATCCCGGGCTCGTGCCGTCCGCGATCGCCATCGGTCTCAACCTGGGATCCACCTCGGCCGAGCCGCCGCTGGAGCGCGTCGTCGACTACGCGTCGCGCCGCCGGATGCTCCTGGTGCTGGACAACTTCGAGCAGGTCGTGGCGGCCGCGCCGGTCGTGGGCCGGCTCCTGCGTGAGGCGCCATTGCTCAAGGTTGCCGTCACAAGCCGGGTGCCGCTGCGGATCACAGGCGAGCACGAGTTCCCCGTTCCTCCGCTCGCCCTGCCCGAGCCCGTCGAGCGGCCGTCGGCCGCAGCGGCCATGAGGTCCGAGGCGGTCCGGCTGTTCGTGGAGCGCGCGATGGCGGTCGCGCCGTCCTTCGGCTTGACCGACGAGAACGCTCCTGCGGTCGTCGAGACCGTTCGCCGCCTGGACGGCCTGCCCCTCGCGATCGAGCTGGCCGCCGCGCGGATTCGCATCCTGTCGGTGTCCGCTCTCCTGGTCCGGCTCGACGACCGGCTGGGGATTCTCGTCGGCGGAGCGCGCGACCTGCCCGAGCGGCAGCAGACCCTCCGCGGTGCGATCGACTGGAGCCATGACCTTCTCGACGAGCCCGATCGCCGGCTGTTCGCACGCTTCGGCGTGTTCGCCGGCGGCGCGCGGCTCGCCGATGCCGAGACCGTGTGCGGTCCCCAATCCGAGCTCGGGCGCAACGTGCTGGAGGGTCTCTCATCGCTGTCCGACAAGAGCCTGCTGCGCGCCGTCTTGACGTTCGACGAGGAGCCGCGCTTCGCGATGCTGGCCACGCTTCGCGAGTACGCCCAGGAGCGCCTGACGGCGGCGGGAGAGCATGAGGCCATCCGGCGGCGGCATGCGGACGCGTATCTCGCCGTCATCGAGGGCTGCGCGGGGCAGCTCACCGGCCCGGGCAGCGCCGCCTGGCTCGACCGCCTCCAGGCCGACGCCGACAACCTGCGGGCGGCCCTCGATTGGGCAATCGAGATGGGCGAGGTGGAGTTTGCGCTTCGCTTCCTGGTCGCGATCTGGCGCTTCTGGCAGATCCGGGGCCATCTCCACGAGGCGGCAGAGCGAGTCGCGCGCGTCATGGCGATGCCCGGCCTGGCCGATCAACCGCCGGAGCTCCAGGCCCGCGCCTACGGAGCCGCCGGCGGCGTCCACTACTGGCGCGCCGAGTTCGCAATGACCCACCGCCACTACGACGCGGCCCTCGAGCAGGCCCGGCGGAGCGGCGATCGTGCCATCCTGGCCGAGGCACTCTACGACTTCGGGTTCGCGCCCCGGGCGGATATCGGGCCGATGCAATGGCGATGGGATGAGGGCAGGCCCTACTTCGAGGAGGCACTGGGCCTGTACCGCGAGCTCGGCGACGCCGCAGGCATTGCGTCGGTCAGCTGGGCACTCGCCTTCTCGGCCGTCGCCGAGCGCGACCTGCCCCTGGCCCGGCGTTACCTCCAGGAGAGCATGGAGATCCAGCGGGCCAGGGGCGATCCGTTCGGTCTGGCCTGGGGCCTCCATCTGCTCGGCGTGATCGACGTCCACGACCGGCTGTTCGACGATGCCGAGCCGCGCCTCCGCGAGGCCCTGATGCACTTCCAGGCGGCCGGCGACAAGAGCGGGATCGTCATCCTCCTGGCCGATTTCGCGATCGCGGCCCGCGCCGCCGGCGATCCCGATCGTTCGTGGCGCCTCTCAGGAGCGGCCGATCGGTTGAGCAAGGAGAGCGGAACGAACCTCATCAACGCGCCCATCGAATACCTGGACTGGACCTGGCCGGAGCTGCCGGAGAACGATCCGGCGGCGCTCCGTGCCTGGCAGGAGGGAGCCGCCCTGTCGACCGAGGAGGCGATCGCCATCGCCCTCGGCGACGAAGTTGCCGTTCACTGACGGTTCGCCGCGAGTCGGTGAGGATCAGGCCGACGGGCGGCTGATCGGCGACGGCGCCGGCACCAGATCGGGCGGCGACGGGAGCGACGGGTTCGGTGACGGCGCACCGGACGGGCCCGGCGACGGCGACGCCGTGCCGGCCGGCGTCGCGCTCGGCAGGGCCGGCGTGCCGGGCGAGGCTGCGGGAGGCGTCACGGGCGCGAGGGCGACCGCGGCGGCAAGGCCCGCGATGCCCAGGGTCAGCGCGAACAGCAGCGCTCCGACGGCCCGCCTGCCCGACGACCGGCCGCCCGACGACCGGCCGCCCGCCGCTCGCCCTGATGGCGCCGGGTCGTGACGGACGGCGCCGGCGGCAGTCAGTCGGTCCGGATCCACCACCAGAGCCGTGACGTTGTCGGCCCCGCCCGCCGCGTTGGCCAGGTCCACCAGCCGTTCGGCGGCGGCCTGCGGGTTCGGCGTGCCGGCAAGGGTCGCCTCGATCTCATCGACTGCCAGCGGTCCCGTTAGTCCGTCCGAGCAGAGCAGGATGCGATCCCCGGGTTCGAGCTCGACGGTGAGCCGGTCCGGCGAGAGATCGGCAGCGGCCCCGATCGCGCGGACGATGACGCTCCGCTGGGGGTGGGTCGCGATGTCCGCCGGCCGCAGGCGACCCTCCTCGACGAGGCGCTGCATGAGCGTATGGTCGACCGTGAGCTGGCGCAGCTCGTCCCGCCGCAGCAGATAGGCTCGCGAGTCGCCGACATGGGCGACCAGGGCACGGGAGCCGGCCACGAGCATGGCCGTGCAGGTCGTGCCCATGCCCCGCAGCTCTCGATCTGCGGCCGCCCGCTGCCAGACTGCCGCGTTCGCTCGCCCGAGGGCCTGGGCCAGGTCGGCGATCGTGCGGATCGTGCCGTCGGCGGCGCCTGCCTCGATCAGATCGGCGGTGATCGTCGCCGCGACCTCACCGGCGTTCTGACCGCCCATCCCGTCGGCCACCAGGAACAGCGGCGGACGGGCAACGAACCGGTCTTCGTTGGTGGCCCGGACCCGTCCGACGTCGGTCCGGGCGCCAAAGGCCGGCGACGGCGCCGGACCCGCAGATTCGGAAGCCGGTCGGCTCACTGGCGATCCTGGGTCGTGTTCAGCCTGCCGCTCGCCCACAGGTCGTAGAGGGCCGGCAGATTGCCGTCCGAGCGGATGGCCGTGGCAATCACCCCGTGGTCGCGGAGCGTCCAGCGGATGACCGCGCTGCGATCCGTCGCGACGTAGCACAGGAGGCGTCCGGCCTCCTGCCGCAATGGGTCGTTGGACACGTAGAACGACGTCTCGCCGGCCGTGCCGGGGCAGCGTCCCGCACCGGCGTGGAAGCGGTCCGCGGCCAGCGCGGCGGCCCAGGCCTGGTTCATCGTCGCTTCGCCGTCGTAGGCGTCGTATGCCACGTGGACGTCCGGCCGCTGGCGCGGATAGGCGCAGCGGAACTCGACGGTGACCGCGGGCTGGTCCGGAATGGCCTGTGTGCAGTCGTCGCTGATCGGAATACGTGCGAGCAGGCGGCCCGCCACGGAGGTCGGGCCCGGCGACGCGAGCGAGCCCGCCGGGTCCGCCCTGCCATCCGTCGCGCGATCCATCGCCTCGGGCACGGGTGAGCCGTCGGCGGACGTTCGGCGGGTCGAGCCGTCGGCCGGGCCATCGCGGCCGATCACCCCCAGGGCGAACAGCAGGCTGCCAACCAGGCCGACCCCGGCCGCAATCCTCAGCGCGACGGCGAACGGGCTGCGAGAAGGGCGCGCGTTCCGCGCCCGGTCGGTCGCGGCGGCCGGCCGCGCGAGCGCCAGAAGACTGACCGGCATTGGGGCCGGCGCCGGGACTGCGGCCAGCGCCGGGACACGAATTGGCGTCGGGATCGGGGCCGGCGCCGGGATCGGGGCAGGAATCGGCGCCGGGATCGGGGCAGGAATCGGCGCCGGGATCGGGGCAGGAATCGGCATCGGTTCGCGGACGATCCGAATCGGATCGACGGCGACGATGTGACGAACCGCTTCCACGAGCGCGCCGGCCGTCGGATACCGCTCGGCCGGATCCTTGGCCAGCGCCATCGCGATCACGTCGTCGATCTCGGGGGGCAGGTCTGGCCGGGCGGTGCTCGGGCAGGGCGGCGGGGCATGGACGTGCGCCCACAGCGTGGCCTCCCGACTGTCGCGGGGGAACGGCTCTCGAGTCGTCAGGCAGGCAACCAGCACGCAGCCGAGGGCGTACACGTCGACCCGATTGGCAAGCGCCCGATCGACCCTCTCCCCGGTGAACCGCTCCGGGGCCATGTAGCCGACCGTGCCCACGATGACACCGGTGGTCGTCAGGTCCGATTCCGACGTCGTCCGTCGCGTCAATCCGAAATCGCTCAGGTACGCGCGGCGCTGGGTCGAGACGAGCACGTTGGCCGGCTTGACGTCACGATGGACGATCCCGCGTGCGTGGGCCGCGTCGAGGGCGTCGCCAAGCTGGCGGATCAGATCGAACGCCGGCCGCAGATCGAGCGCTCCGCGGGAGGCCAGCAGCCGGGCCAGGCTCGTCCCTTCCACGTACCGCATTGCCAGGTACAGCTGGCCATGCCACTCGCCGGCGGCGTGGATCGTGACGATGTTGGGGTGCTCCAGCTCGCCCAGGAGCTCGCTCTCGAGCAGGAACCGCTGGCGGTAGGCAGGGTCCGCCGCCCACTCGGAGGCGATGAGCTTGAGGGCGATCCTGCGACGGAGGCGCCGATCCTCGGCGAGGTAGACGACGCCCATCCCGCCGCGGTCGAGGAGCCCTTCGATGCGGTAGCCGGCGAACGTGCTGCCGATCGGCAGGGAGGTCAACTGCGCATCCTCCGCACCATCCCCGTTGGGCGAATGGTCGAGCAGAGGGTAGCGCAGGCGTCGAATGAGGGACCGGCGCTCGGTCGGTCAGGCGCGCTCGGTCGGTCAGGCGCGCTCGGTCGGTCAGGCGCGCTCGGTCGGTCAGGCGCGGTCTGGCAGCTCGACGGGAGTCAGGCCAAGGTCGATGGTCCGGCCATCGCGGGACAGCCGGACGCCGACCCGCCGTCCGACCACGCCTCCGTCGAGCAGACGCTGCAGGTCGCCCACTCCTTCGATTGGCCGTCCGTCGAGCTCCAGGATGAGATCGCCCGGCCGGATGCCGGCTGCGGCGGCCGGACTGCCGTCCAGGAGCTGGACGACCTCGAGGGCGCGGCTGCGTCCCAGGCCGCCGGCGAGATTGGCCGGCAGCGGCCGGGTGCCACCGACCACCCCGAGGAACGCCCGGCGGACCCGTCCGTCACGGATGAGGGAGCCGAGGATTCGCTGCGTTGACCCGTCGATCGGCACGGCCAGCCCCAGGCCAACGCCGGCGACGGCCGTGTTGATCCCCACCACCCGGCCCGACGACACCGCGAGCGCCCCGCCGGAGTTGCCGGGATTGAGAGCCGCATCGGTCTGGATGACGTTCTCGACCAGGCGGCTGGCCCGGCCGTCGCGGGCAGCCAGAGAGCGACCCAGGGCGGAGACCACGCCGGCGGTCACCGACCCGGCGAAGCCGAGCGGGTTCCCGATCGCCACCACGAGCTGGCCGACTCGCAGTCGCGCGGCATCGCCCAGGCGGGCGGCGGCCACTTCGCCCTCCACCCGGACGACGGCAAGATCCGAGAGCGGGTCCCGACCAACCACCCGGAACGGCCGCTCTGCGCCGTCGACGAAGGCGGCCGTTCCCCGGTCGGTGCCCGCCACCACATGGGCGGACGTCACCAGGAAGCCGTCCGGGGTGAAGGCCACCGCGGAGCCGGCTCCGCCCCAGCCGGACATGCCCCGGCTCACCCGCAGGCTCGCGATCGACGGGATCAGCCGCTCGGCGACGGAGCTCACGGCCCGGGAATAGGCGTCGAGCGCTTCCTGGTCCTGCTCTTCCGTCTCCACGATGTCCAGCGCCGGGCTGCCGATCGGGGTCGCCTCCGCCGGCTCCTCGAGGGCCACCATCTCACCCCTCCCCGTTCGGTCCCGCTACGCCTCGCCGGCCGCGGTCGTACCGCTGCCGATGGTGATCGTCCGATCTTCGGTGCCCCGCACGACCCGCACGTCGTATGGCGTTGCCGCCGTCGTGATTGCCTCGACCAGGTCGTCGGCGTCGGTCACGGCCTTGCCGGCCACCTCCACGATGAGGTCACCCTCGGCGATGCCGGCCCGCTGGGCCGGGCTGCCGTCGTCCACCCCGCGCACGAGCAGGCCCTCACGCTCGGGCAGGCCCACCGACCGGCGCAGCCGCCGGGCCACATGAGCCGGGGCGACCGCCACGCCAAGGCGCGGCCGCTCGGGGGACTCGCCTCGACCGAGCGCATCCACCCGGCTGCGCAGCGCCGCATCGGCAGGCAGGGCGAGGTAGAACCCCTCTCCGAGGCGGTTCGTGTTGATGCCGACGAGCCGACCCTCGGCGTCGAGGATCGGACCGCCCGACGAGCCCGGCGCCAACGGGGCGGTGTGCTCGACGCTTCCCGAGATCAGCCGGCCACCCGGCCCGCGGAATGCCCGGGCGACCGCAGAGACGGTTCCGAACGTGACCCGGACACCGCCGTTGGGCGATGCGGCCGCGCCGAATACGACGGTGCCGGTCGCCACGCCGTCGTCGCCGCCCCAGGTAAGGGCAGGGACGCCGGCCGTGTCGACGTTGACCACCGCAAGGTCGCCATCGACGTCGACGCCGGCCAGCGAACCGACGACGGAGCGACCGTCGGCAAACGTCACGGTGACCTGATCGCCGCGGATGTTGTGGGCGTTCGTCAGGACGCGGCCGTCGCCAACCACCAGGCCCGAACCGCGCAGCCTGGACCCGATCCCGACCACGGAGGGGCCGGCCGTCGTCGCCACCCGCTCGATCGCTGCCTGAAGGTCTTCGATGACGCTCATGTTGCCGGTTCTCCTCGTGTCGGCCGGGCTCGGCCAAGCATGATTAGAGTTGCAGCTTGCAAGTTACTACCTGCGCGCGGGGTTGGCAAATGTGTCGGGACGGCAAATGTGTCGGGAGGGTTGGCAGGCTCGTCATGCTGGTCGGTGACGTTCGCCGTTCGCCGTCGCCTACCATGAGGGCCATGCCGCAGCCGCGACGCATACCCCTGCGGGCGGAGCCATCCCGGGTCACCGACGAGGCTCCGCCGCTGACCTCGCTTGCCTCCGCCCTCGAGCGCGTCGGCGATCGCTGGAGCCTGCTCCTTGTGGAGGCGCTGCTGGACGGCTCGCGTCGGTTCAACGAGCTGCTCGATGGGCTCCCCGGGATCGCACCCAACATCCTCACGGACCGGCTGCGGCGCCTCGAGCGAGAGGGCATCCTGGTGGTCGCGCCATACTCCCGCCGGCCACCGAGGATGGAGTACGGCCTGAGCGCCGACGGCCGCGATCTGGCCAGCGCCCTTCGATTGCTCGCCGACTGGGGCGCACGCCGCCCGGCACGGGGGGCGGCGGTTCATGAACCGCTCCGGCACGAGCGGTGCGGGACTCCGCTCGAGGCGCGCTGGTACTGCGCGACGTGCGGCGAAACGGTCGCCGATCGAGAGGCCGCGGAGACACGGCTGATCTAGCGGATTTCCGGCCTCGCGCCGCGAGCCGCCGCGGCCGGGCCCCAGGAGGACCTCATGGATCTTGGATTGACCGGTCGGCGGATGCTCGTCGGTGGGGCCAGCCGCGGCCTGGGAGCGGCCATCGCACGGGCCCTCGCGAGCGAGGGCGCGCGAGTGGCTGCGGCTGCCCGGCCCTCGGACGACCTCACCGCCCTGACCGTCTCCATCGGAGCGGCCGAGGTTGCGACCGACCTCTCCGCCGCGGACGGTCCGCCATCTGCGGTGACCAGGGCGGTCGAGGCGCTGGGGGGCCTGGACGGCCTCGTCGTCAATTCGGGCGGCCCGCCGGGCGGCACGTTCGACCAGATCGATGAGGCAGCCTGGCAGCGGGCCATCGACGGCACGCTCCACAGCTCCATGCGGCTGATCCGGTCGGCGCTCCCGGCGCTCAGGCAGGGCCGGGATCCGGCCATCCTCATCATCCTGTCGTCCTCGGTCCGCGAGCCGGTGCCGGCCCTCGTCACGTCGAACGTGCTCCGGCCGGCGCTCAACGGGCTGATCAAGACGCTCGTCGGCGAGATCGCCCCGATCAGGATCAACGGCATCGCCCCCGGCCGATTCGACACGGAGCGCGTGCGGAGCCTGGATCGAGACCGCGCGGCCGCGACCGGCACGAGCATCGACGACATCCAGGCTGCGAACCGCGCGCGAATTCCGTTGGGCCGTTACGGGGAGGCGGAAGAGCTGGGCCGGGTGGCCGCGTTCCTCATGTCGCCGGCCGCCTCGCACGTGAACGGCACGGTCGTGCCGGTCGACGGAGGGATGATCCGATCGCTGCCCTGACCGCCTGGCAACCCTCGGGCGTCGTCAGCGTCCTGCCCACGACCTTCCACGACAAAGGGACGCTCGACCTCGAGGGAGTCGCCGCGCTGGTACAGGCTCACCGGTCGGCCGGCGTGTCGGGGCTGACCGTGCTGGGCGTCATGGGCGAGGCCGCCGAGCTGACGGAGGACGAGCGCGCGCTCGTCGTGGATCAGGTCCTCGAGGCCGCCGGCGACCTGCCGGTCGTGGTCGGCATCAGCGCGCCTTCGGCGGCGGGGATCGCCGAGCGGGCCGTGGCTGCCGCCCGGGCCGGCGCCGCGGCCGTCCTCGTCAGCCCGGGCGTCGCGGTGCCGCTCGGCACGGCCGTCCGGGCAGCGGCCGACGGTGGCCTGGCGATCGTCGTCCAGGACTACCCGGCCGGCAGCGGGATCACTCTGTCGGCCGCGGACATCGACCTGGCCGTGCGCGGGGAGCCCCTGATCGTCGGCGTCAAGGCTGAAGCGCCGCCGACGGCCAGCGCCATCGCGGAGCTGGGCCGCCTTCTGCCAGGCCTGGCGGTGGTCGGCGGCCTGGGCGGCCTGTTCCTGCCGGACGAGCTGCGCGCGGGGGCAGCGGGGACGATGACGGGCTTCGCGCTGCCCGAGCGGCTGGTAGCCATCGTGGAGGCGTTCCCCATCGATCCCGAGCGCGCCGAGGCTGCCTGGGTCGAGCTGCTGCCGCTCATGCGCCTCGAGGCATTCCCGCCGTTCAGCCTCGCCGCACGAAAGGAGGTCTGGCGCCTGCGCGGCGTGATCCGCTCGTCGCGCTGCCGGAGGCCCGGCGCAGTCCTCGACGCGACCGCGGCCGAGGACGTCCGGCGGGCCTTCTACCGCGTCGGCGGTGCGGCCGTCAGCCCGACGTGACGAGCGAGGTGGCGATCGTGTGCTGGACGTTCGCCTCCGGGTCGGCATCGTCGCCCGCGGGCTCACGTTCCGGCGCGGCAGAGCGCTCCTGGGCTCCGGCTGCGCCCGCAGGCGCATCGGTCGCCGTGCCCTCGATGTCGAGCAGATAGCCGATGCCCTGGAAGGTCTTGATCCGACCGGGCTCGCCGGGCTCGGCGCCCAGCTTCCGGCGGACCCGGCTGACCCAGACCCGCAGGTACTGGAGATCGTCGCGATACTCCGGTCCCCAGACCTTCGTCAGCAGCTCGGTGTGGAGGACGACCTTGCCGGCGTTGGCCGCCAGGTGCTGGAGGAGCAGCCACTCCGTGCGCGACAGCTGCACCAGCTGGCCATCCTTGGTGACCATCCGGCGTTCCAGGTCGATCTCGACGTCGTCGAACGAGACGATGCCCTGGCCCGGCGTGGCCCCCGACGAACGCCGCAGGACCGCCCTGACCCGAGCCGCCAGCTCATCGGGATGGAACGGCTTGACGATGTAGTCGTCCGCGCCCAAGTCCAGGCCCTTGGCCTTGTCGGCGGTGGCGCCCTTGGCCGTCAGCAGGATCACGGGCACCGGCCGCAGGTCGCGGAGCTGCTGCATGACCTCGATGCCGTCGAGATCGGGCATCACCAGGTCGAGCAGGACGACGTCCGGACGGACCTCCTCGGCCTTTCGCAATGCGTCCTCGCCGCCATTCGCGGTGACGACACGAAAACCCTCCGCCTGCAAGGCGATCGATACGAGCTTGGTGATCCTCGGTTCATCGTCGGCCACCAGGACCAGCGGCTGAGTACTCAACGCCGCACCTCCGTACGTTGGCCACCCCATGGTCGCGCGTGAAGCGCACTTCGTCCACCCGGGGCCCGGGCGTTACAAAACTTGGTTCATCGTGCGGAGCGAGGCGTGACGAACGCGCCTGCCCCGCTGCCGGGCCGCATTGCACCCGGCTTGCAGGGCGCGCCTGACCGAGCTACCCCGCCGCCCCCTGGCACGCCCGGTGTCGCACGAATGCAACGCCTCGCGGCGGCACGCGCCGCCAGAACCACCGATACTTGACGACGATGACGGACATGTTCTCGAAGCCCGATCGACGCATGCTACGGATCGCCCAGGTCGCACCACCGCAGGAGCCCGTCCCGCCGCCCGGCTACGGTGGAACGGAGCGCGTGGTGGACGCGCTCATCGGCGAGCTCGTCGCGCGGGGCCACGACGTGACCCTGTTCGCGCCGGGCGACTCCACCGCCCCCGCCAGCCGCCTCGTGCCCACCGTGCCCCAGGCCCTTCGGCCCGCGGGCCAGGTTCCGGACCCCTGGGCGGGCTATCTCGTGGCGACCGTGACGGACGTCCTGCGTCGGGCGGACGAGTTCGACGTGATCCATTCGCACCTCGAGTGGATCAGCCTGCTCCTGGCGCGGGCGACACCCGTCCCGGTCGTGATGACCTTCCACGGCAGGCTGGACCAGCCGTTCGCGGCTGACGCTTTCAGCGCCGCGCCCCGCGGACTCGTCGCCATCAGCCGGTCCCAGGCGGCCGCCCATCCCCACCTGCCCTGGGCGGGCGTCGTGTACAACGGGCTGGACCTCACCGATGCTCCGTTCGAGGCCGAGCGCGGGGAAGACCTCTGCTTCGTCGGCCGGATCGCTCCGGAAAAGGGAATCCTGGACGCGATCGAGGTCGCCCGGCTGACGGGAAGGCGGCTGCGCATCGCCGCCAAGGTGGGCCGGATGCAGGAGGAGCGCGCCTACCACGACGACGTGTTCATGCCGGCCACCAGGACGGCCGAGGTGGAGCTGCTGGGCGAGTTGAGTGGACAGGATCGGGACCGTCTCCTCGCCGAGAGCTACGCCTCGCTCATGCCCGGGAAGTGGCCAGAACCGTTCGGCCTGGCGGCGATCGAGTCGCTGGCCACCGGAACGCCGATCCTTGCGCGGCCGTCCGGGGCGCTCCCCGAGATCATTCGCGACGGCATCGACGGCTTCTTCGGCCATGATGCGGCGTCGCTCGCGGAGCGAGTGCCGCTTGTGGCCAAGCTCGATCGGGCGGCGATCCGCGCGTCGGTCCTGGAGCGCTTCTCGGCGGCCCGAATGACCGACGGCTACGAGGCGGTCTACCGCCGCTTCGTCGGATCCCCGGACCGGTCCACCTCAGAGCTCGTCGTCGACCAGGATCGGGAGCGAGAATCCGAACTCGGCGCCGCCAGCCGGGCGGGCCAGCGCCCAGATCCGGCCGCCCATCGCCTCGACGAGCGCGCGGCACACGAACAGCCCGATGCCCGCGCCGGCGGACTGGGCGGCGGTCGTCGGCGATCGGTAGTAGAGCTCGAAGAGGCGCCCGACCTCGGCTGACGAGATGCCCGGGCCCTCGTCGAGGATCCGGACGTGGATCTCGTCCTCCAGAACCTCGCCGACGACGTCGACGGTCGTCCCGTCCGGCGAATACTTGGCGGCATTGCCGATGAGGTTGCGGACCACCTGCTCCACATAGGTCGGGTCGGCCGAGACCGTCGGCATCGAGCGCGGCATCCGCAACTCGAACCGCTTCGACGGCCAGCGCGCACCCTCGGACTCGATGATCCGGGGCAACAGGTGCTGGATGAGAACCGGATCGGCGCCCAGCTGGAGGCCGCCGCGCTCCGCACGGGCGAGGACGAGCAGGTCCTCGACGAGACGGTGGAGACGTTCGGCCTCTTCGCTGATGTCGGCCGCCACCTCGCGCCGGGTCTCCTCGGACAGGCCACTGCGGGCCAGGACCCGTGTGCCCCCGAAGATCGTGGTGATCGGCGTGCGCAACTCGTGCGACAGGATGCCCATGAACGCATCCCTGAGCTGTTGTGCGTGACGCACAGCGGTCACGTCGCGGATGACCAGGATGGACGAGGCGCCCACCTCGTCACCCCCTTGATCGGTCGGGAGCGGCGGTGGGGACGGCTCATCATCGCTCGATCGAACCGGATAGGTGGTCAGCTCCAGCCAGCGATCCCGGTCGCGCAGGAGCAGCTCGACCGGGCCCTGGGGCTCGGCCTGGCCGAGCTGCGGAGCGGTCCGGTCGGGATCGTCGAATCGCTCGAGGATGCCCTCGTATGTCTCGAGCGCGTCGCTGCCCAGCACCGTCCTGGCGGCCTGGTTGGCAAAACGCACCCGGCCTTCCCGGTCGCACACCACGACCGGCTCGCCCATGGCCTGGATCACCGCGCCCAGCTCGGCAGCCCCGGCTCGCTCGGCCCGGACGACCCGGCGGAGCGTCTCGTTCAGGCGCTCGGTGTCCTCCCACAGTCGGGCACGCTCCAGGGCCTGCACGCAGGTGTGAGCGATCGTCCGGAGGAAGGTCCTGTCCGTGTCGGCGAATCGGCGGTTCCGGTCGAAGCGGATGCCCAGGGCGCCGATCGGACGGCCCTCCAGGGCAAGCGGGATAGCGGCCAGGGCGCCGGTCGTCAGGCGCAGGAGCTGGCGATTGGCGGAGGGGTAGCGGCGCCGCAGCTCCCGGTCCGATTCGAGGAACACGGCCTCGCCCGTCCGGATGGCCTCGGTCAGGGGCCACTCGCTGCTCAACGGCAAGCGGGCCAATGCCACCAGGAGGTCCGGCTGGTACCCGTGGGCGCCCGCCAGGACGAGGTCGCCGCCCTCGATCAGCGAGACGCCCGCTGCCATGCCATCGAGCGCATCGAGGATCTCCCTCGCCACCATGTCGACGACCTGGGCAGGCGTGAGCGCCCCCGACAGGGCATCGCTTGCGGCGAGCAGCCGTCGGAGGGTCTCCTCGGCGCGGCCGTGCTCCGCGATCTGGGCCTCGAGCCTGTCGATCTCGGCCCGGAGCTCCGCCACCGGGTCCGCGTCGTCGCGGCCCGGCGAGCGTCGACGCAACATGGCGGGGCGGCTCATCGCGGGCTATTGTCCGCCGTTCGTCCAGCGGGCGCCTGGAGGCAGCCAGGCTACAGAGCGGCGCGTGCGCCCTTCGGAGCGGCTCGTATGCGATCGACCTGAGACAGGCTCCAAGCCGTCGTCCATCCCGGTATGTCACCCTGACAAACAAACAAGCCGCGCGACCCGGGAGGGGGACCGGATCGCGCGGCGGAAGCGCCAGACGCCACCCCGTCACCGGTGTCGCCCGACGGCATGAGAGATTGTGGGAAGGCTACCCGTCGCCGTATCGCAGCGACGTGCCGGCCGGTCGAGCGCACATTGCAGGCGCGTGACGACGGCGGACCGGCCACGCGGCCGCCGGGCCCAACCCAGGCCGAACGTACCAGCCGGCTCCTATTTACCGGCCTCGTCCGGTTGCGCTACGTTCGCGTCGTGCCCAGGCATCGCCCGATGCCCGATCGGCTCCCCGCGCCACGGCCGCAGCCTTCCCTGGGATCGCCACGCCTGTGGCAGACCCGGTGAGCCGATGCTCGCACCGGCGCCATCCCGACGATGGCGAACAGAGAGGACAGGCATGAAGCGTCTGATCGGTACCATCGTGTTCGCGGCATCGTTGTCGTTGGCGACAGCGACGACGGCCCTCGCCAACGGAGGCAATTCAGCTGCAGCCGGAGCGTGTCAGAAGGGCGGCTATCTGGCGCTCGTCGGTGAAGGCGGCGAGACGTTCAAGAACACCGGCGACTGCGTCAGCTTCGCGGCCCGAGGCGGCAAGTTCGCGACAGGAATCATCGTTCCGGCAGGTCATACCGTCACGTTCAACGACCCGACACTGTCCGCCTGCAACGCCCTCGTCTACGGCTACAGCGTCGGCGGGTCCACCGTTCCGCTCGGTGGCAAGGCGTACGGGTGTTTCACCGTCACGGACCCCGACGTCACGGTTGGGCCGTTTCCAACGGCCGTCGTGCTTCGCGTCTATCTCGACGACCAGACATGCGGCGCGACGTACTTCTCGGACGGCAACCACGCCCACGTGACGCAGCTGACCGCAACGTCCTATCTCGTGGACATCGCCGATGCTGGCGGATTCTGCGAGCGCGAGAACGATCCGGCCGAATTCACCGGGCCGGGCAATCTCCGTGTCGAGGTCGTGATCAACTGATCGCGCCCCGCCACAACGCGTTTCATGGGCCCGGGCGCAGAGCGCCCGGGCCTCTGACTTGAGCGTCTCCGAGGACGATGTGTGATCGGCCGGTCGGCATCGATCTTTCTGTGGGTTGGAACGTCGCCAGCCCCGCCTCACATCCTGATCGTCACGGCGAGGTCGCCCTGCTTGCGAAGGACCTCGGCACTCGTCGCGCCCCGCCAGCGGTGAAACAGCAGGTCGACCGACGCGTCGCCGACGCGCAGGTTGCTGATCGTGACCTTGCCGAGCCACGTCGGCAGGTGGGGCTGGACCAGCTCCAGCTCGCCACGATCGGCCTGGGCGCGCAGGCCGAGCATCGAGCGCAGGAAGAGCAGCGGGGCGCCGGCCGCCCAGGCCTGCGGCGAACAGGCCACCGGGTAGGGCACCGGGACGCTGATCCGCGATCGCTCGAAGCCGCAGAACAGCTCCGGCAGCCGGAAATCGTCGAAGTGTTGAGCGGCCTCGAAGATGCTGCCGGCGAATCTGCTCGCGTCGTCGTGGAACCCATACTTCTTGAGCCCGGCCACGATCAGCCCGGTGTCGTGAGGCCAGACCGAGCCCGTGTGGTACCCCAGCGGGTTGTAGCCGGGCTGGCCGGACGCGAACGTGCGCACCCCCCAGCCCGAGTCGAGATCCTGACCCCGCAGGCGCGCCACCACATCCACGGCGCGCTCCGGACTGATGAGCTCGCTCCACAGGCACTGACCGGGATTCGAGCCGATCGCGTCCGCGACGTGCCCGTCCCGCCCGATCGCCATCGCGTAGTACCGCTCTCGGGGAAGCCAGAAGGCAGCCTCGAAGCGCTCGCGGAGCGCGGCGGCTTCCCCCTCCAGGCGCGCCGCCAGCTCGTCCTCACCACGCAGTCGGGCCAGCCGGGCCATCCGACGCTTGGCATCGAAGACATAGCCCTGGACCTCGGCCAGCGCGATCGGCGCCTCCACGGTCCGCCCCTCACTGTCCCGGATCGAGTCGCTGGAGTCCTTCCAGCCCTGATTGACCAGCCCCTGTGCCGTCCGGCGCTCATAGGTCACGAAACCGTCCGGGCCGGTGCCGTACTCGTCGATCCAGCGCAGGGCGGCGAGGGCGTTTGGCCAGAAGCGTTCCACCAGCGACCGATCACCGGTCCAGTCGAACGTCGCGCCCAGCAGGATGAGCCACAGCGGCGTGGCGTCCACGCTGCCGTAGTAGGGCCGATGAGGCAGCTCGCGGGTGCGGGCCATCTCGCCGGTCCGCAGCTCGTGGAGAATCTTGCCCGGCTGCATGTCCCGGCTATCGTCGATCTCCGTCGCCTGACGGGCCGCAAGGACGGCGAGCGCCTCGGCGGCGAGCGCCGGCCGGAACGCGAGCGACTGATACGCGGTGAGGACCGCGTCACGACCGAACAGCGTCGTGTACCAGGGCACTCCGGCGGCCACGTAGCGCTCGCCGGGATCGGGTCCCTCGCACGACAGCAGTCGGAGGTCGGCGACGCAGCGGCGGATGGCGAGATCGAAGAGCTCATTGTCCGAGGCGACGACCGTGGCGTCGTTGGTCCACTCCCGGTAGGCGCGTGCACCGCGCTCCGGCTCGACCTTCGGAATCGCCGGAAAGAGCGCCTCGATCTCTTCCGTGGTCGCCAGTCCGGTCGACGCCCCCGGCCCAGCGTCGATGCCAGCGCCGGCCATGCCATCGCCGGACGCTCCGGTCCCATCCGGGGCCGGAGGCGCCCACACCGACTGCGGCGCCCCGACTGCCTGTTGTGGCTCGACCGCCAGGGGCGGCGAGAGCTCGCTCCAGACCTCCCACTCGAGGTCGATTCGCCCGCCCGGCGGAACTTCCCGCGTCCAGCGTACGACCACCGCTCCCTCTGAGTCGTGATCGGCGGGCGCCACCTCGCCGGCCGCGCTGGGCGCGATGTAGACCCACCGAACCCGGCCGTCCAGGCCACGGTATCCGAACGTCAAGCGGCCGTCGGTACGCACCGCGATGGGCAGCCGCTCGCCTCGCTGCGGCCGCGGCCGGCCGCGAACCTCGAAGATGTCGGCGCCGTCGACGTCCAGGCGGAGCTCGATCAGAAGGCGCTCGGGATGCGGGGTGAAGTTGGCGATCGCGACCCGCTCGAGCAACGCGCCGTCGAGCAGCTGGTCGCGGCTGATGCCCAGGGACTGGCGAGCAAGGGCGAGCCGCGCATCCAGCTTCCGGCTGGGATCCGGGAACTGATCGGGATTGGTGAGCTGGATGGTCCCCCGGTAGTTGGCTCCGGTGTCCGCCCGAAGCACGATCGGCCGCGAGCCGTTGATCCGGAGGCTGGCACAGGACAGGATCCGGGTGTCGCCCTGGTACAGGCCCAGGCCTCTCGAATCGGGATGGATGTCGCCGAAGCCGTCGGTAAGCATGTACAGGTCCTCGTGCTTGAGGACCTGCACACCGCCAAGGTCGGTCGCCTTGACGATCGGCGTCTCGCGCGGCGACAGGAACGAGACCCGGCTCGCCTTCTGTCCCGCCATCTTGCGGACAGCCGAACGCCCGGCAGACCGCACCGAACGCGCAGGCTCCGGGCGAGATGCGTCTGTAGCTCGTCGATGGACTGTCAGTGTTCCTCGTCCGGATCGTGTTCGCGACCGCAACGGGGACATCGCCCCGCCCATGTCGCCGACTGGTTCACCTGGCGCCGGTGCTGCTCAGCCTCCACGAGGTCGGCCTGGCGGCAGTGCGGGCATTCCGGGCACTTCCCAACGGGCAGGCGCGAGACGAGGCCGGCGGTGACGAACATCGCCAGCCCCGTCAGGCTCAATACCGTGGTCGGTTCCAAGAGGGCCCACCTCTCCTAGTGTGAACCGTCGTCAGGCGGTCGTCACGTCGCCACGATCGCCCAGTCGGACGATCGCCAGGACGAGCCCTTCGATGAGCGTCCAGCCGATCAGGGCAACGATCGCCGCGACGTCCAGGACGGAGCCGATCTGGCTGCCCACCCGATCGAGCCGGAACATACCCCGGAACGGGTCAACCAGCACGTCCGTGGCGTTCATGATCGCCATGACGATGTCGTTGTTGCGGTTGGCGATGAGCAGGAGCAGGACGATTCGCAGGATGATCAGCGCCTGGATGACGCCGAAGATCAACGCGATCGTCCGCTGCATGACGGTCAGACCGCTCGGAGGGCTCGCCCGGTGGACCACGGTGCCCCGGGTCACGACGGGATCGCTGTCCTCACGAGTGACGGTCGTGCGTTCAATTTCACTCATTCTGGCCTCCAAAAGGCCGGTCCGCGATCACTCCCGTGATCGCCGACCTACTGGGTCGTGCTCGCCACAGGGTGCAGCGAGATCCACGGCAGAGTGGCATCGGGCACCCTTCGGCCGCCTCATCGACCGCAGAGGGACAGTTGCAGGCGGCTTGCGGAGCCGCAGCGGCCCGGATGATCGCCGCTCGGCGCAGGGAGGCGCCGGCGGCGACACGGGAACGTCATGTCACTACGCTTCACTACTGAGGTGACCAGCAAGGCAGCACAGCCCGATTCGAGCCCGCCGGCCACGCCCAGAGCCGGCGGGGGGCCGACGACCGGCGCTCCCGCTCCCCTCGGAGCGGTGGCGGCTGGCGTTGCGGGCGCGCTGGCAGCCGCCTCCTCGATCGCCGTCGCCGAGCTCGTCGCAGGGCTGATCCCGGGCGCCCCGTCGCTCGTCCTGGCCATCGGCGCGCTCGTGATCGACTTCCAGCCGGCCGGCGCGAAGGACGTCGTGGTCGACCTCTTCGGGACCAACGACAAGCTGGCCCTCAACGCCGTCATCGTCGCGGCTTCCCTGGCCATCGCCGCGGGCCTTGGGGTCGCCGCCCGGCGACGCATCCGACGGGCGGACATCGGCTTCGTGGTTGCCGGGCTGGTCGCGCTGGTCGCTGCCTGGCGAGAGCCCCTCGTGTCCCTGCCCCTGGCCGCGGTGACGGTCGTCGTGGCCGTCGCGGCCGGCCTGGCCGCCCTCCGGTTCCTCATGGCGCCGCCCGGATCGATCGGAATCCGCGGTACCGGCGCGAGCGACGCGGGGATCGCCACGGACCGGAAGTCCGCCGGCCGGCTCCGGCGCCTCGGCCTCGACGGGGGCGCCGTGCCGCCGCCCGGCCGGCCTTCCACGGCCCAAGTGCCTGACTGGGACCGCCGCCGCTTCCTCGTCCGGAGCGCCGTGCTCGCCGGCACCGCGGTGGTCGCCGGAGGGCTCGGCCGCTCGCTGCTGCAAGGCCGGGCGGAAGCCACGCCGGCGGTCTCGACGGCGCTGCCACCGCCGCGCGTCACGGTCCCGCCGCTGACGCCCGCCCAGTCGCTGAGCGTGCCGGGCCTCACCCCGATCGTGGTGCCCAACGACCGGTTCTACCGCATCGACACCGCCCTTCTCACGCCGCACATCGAGGTCGACGACTGGCGGCTCTCGGTCACGGGCATGATCGATCGTCCGGTCGAGCTGACCTACGCCGAGCTGGGGGCGCTACCACTCTTCGAGCAGTACGTGACGATTGCGTGCGTGTCCAATCGAGTCGGTGGCGACCTCGTGGGCAACGCGCTGTGGACGGGCGTCCGCCTGCGCGAGGTGCTGGCGATGGCTGGAATCAGGAGCGGCGCGACCCAGATCGTGGGTCGGTCGGCGGATGGCTGGACGGCCGGCTTTCCGACCGAGCACGCGTTGAATCCCGACCGCGAGCCGATGATCGCCCTGCTCATGAACGGCCAGCCGCTGCCCGTGGAGCACGGCTACCCGGCCCGCCTGATCGTGCCGGGGCTGTTCGGCTACGTCAGCGCGACGAAGTGGCTGACCGAGATCGAGCTGACCACGCTCGAGGCGTTCAATGGCTACTGGATCCCGCTCGGCTGGGCCAAGGCGGGGCCGATCCTCACCCAGTCCCGCATCGATGTCCCGCGCTACGGCGATTCGGTGCCGGCCGGAGCCGTGACGATCGCCGGAGTCGCCTGGGCACCGGACCGCGGCATCTCGAGGGTGGAGGTCTCGGTCGACGGCGGCGCGTGGCAGGCGTGCACGACGTCGCAGCCGATCTCGTCCGCGACGTGGCTGCAGTGGCAGACCCAGGTGACCGTGCCCGTGGGCAACCACGACATCGAGGTCCGGGCAACAGACGGGACGGGCGTGGTTCAGACGGCGGACATGTCCGATCCGGCACCCGACGGCGCCCGCGGCCATGACCGGATCCAGATCGTCGCTCGATAGGCATCAGACCGTCGGGCCGAGGCCTCTGATCGGCGGGGGTCGCGCTCAGCGTGTGAGCGTCACCTTCGTCAGGCCCAGCGGAGCATCGGGGTTTCGGCCGAGCCGGCGGGCGACCGATTCGGCGACGAGCTGGCCGGGAACGACGTAGAGGAGGGGGCTGAGCGCCTCGGGCAGCTCCGCTGCGGCCCCCGACAGGGACAGCGCCCGCTCCCCGCCTTCGATCTCGCGGCCTCCGATCAGCCAGCTCATCGAGCCGCCGGCCGAGGCTCGCACCACCGACGCGTCGATCGCCTGCCCCATCGGCCCATCGGGGCGGACCACGAGGAGCGGCACGTCGGGACCGGCCAGCGCGATCGGCCCGTGCTCCAGGTCGGCGGTCGAGTACCCCTCGGCAAAGATCTGGCTCGTCTCCTTGAGCTTGAGGCTCACCTCCAGTGCGGTGGCCATGTTGAAGCCGCGGGAGGTGACGATCGCCCGTCCGGCGGTCGCGATGGCCGACACCAGGCTGCCGCCGACGGCCCCATCCACCCACGCCGCCGAAGAGGCAAGGACCTGGTCGAGCACGTCCGGCACGGACGCCAGCGCCCCCGCGACCGCCGACGTCGGAGCCAGCTCGGCCACGAGCCCGGCCAGCATGGCCAGCTCCGCGACGTAGGTCTTCGTCGCCGCGACCGCGCGCTCGGGACCCGCCCCGCAACGGAGCTCGTGCTCGGCGGCGCCGGCCAGCGGCGATTCCGGCGTGTTGGTGATCGCGACCGTGATCGCTCCGGCCTGCCGCGCGGCCTGCGTGACCGCGACCACGTCCGGGCTCTGGCCCGACTGGGAGATGGCGATCACGAGCCCGCCTCGCCAACGGATCGCGGCACGATAGACCGTGGTCACCGACGGTGACGCCAGGCCGGCCGGCAGGCCGAGCTGGGTCTCCACGAGGAAGGCGCCGTACACGGCGGCATGGTCCGACGTTCCGCGGGCGACGATCGAGACCCACGCCGGATCGGCTCGCCGGATCGCGGCGGCGACCTCCGCACGGGCCGCCGCGCCGTCGTTCAGCAGCGCCCGGACCACCGAGGGGATCTGGCCGATCTCCTCGCGCATCACCGTCATCGGGTGGAGTCCGGCTGGTCCACGCGTACGAGTGCGCCATACGTGAGGGACGACCGCGCCCGATCGCTGGCCGCGCTGTCGCGCGGGGCCACGATATCGAGCCCGAGCAGCGCCGCGCCGAGCACGGGCGGTGCCTCGAGCCGGATGACCTTCGCCCTGGGGGCGATCGCCCGGATGCCGGTTCGGATCCGCTCGTGGAATGCGCCATAGCGGGTCCGGAAGATGCCGCCCGACAGGACCACCTCGACGTCCAGGCGTGACAGGTGGAGTTGCCGGATGGCGGAGCGGGCGAGGCCCACCGCCTCACCGGCCAGCCATTCGACGATGCCGATGGCGACCCCATCGCCGCCGGCCGCGGCATCGAACACGATCGGTGGCAGCTCGTCGAGACGCCGCTCCGAGATGCGGCCCATGTAGATCGCCCGGGTCACCTCCAGCGGCCGGGACAGCCCGAAGTGGCGGGGTACGAGCCGCTCCAGGATCGTGCGCTGCCCGCGCCCGTCCCGCGCGCGAACGGCGGCTGAGAGGGCACGCTCGCCCACCTCACCACCACCGCCCCAATCGCCCGATGTGTGATCGCCGGGGGCATGGATGAGCGTGCGGCCGTCGGGCGCAACCCCCGCGACGTTCACACCGCGGCCCATGATCACCGCCACTCCCCATTCGCGCGACGTGCCGGCCCGGAGTCCGGCAAAGCCGTCGTTGCGAACGAGGTCCGCCGTCGCCAGGCGGGCACCCTGCAGCCCTCGGCGGAGGAGCCGGAAGTCACTCGGAAAGTCCGCGCCGGCCAGGCAGTAGACGCCCTGCCCGGCGATGGGCCGGGCTTCCGGCGGCAGCCCGGCCCGCCGTGCGGCTTCGCCGACCAGCCGGGCCAGGACACGCAGCCCTGGCTCGAGGCCGACCGCCTGATGCGAGCTGGTGGGGCCGCGGACGGCCGCCAGCAGGCGGCCCGTCCCGTCGAGGAGGGCCACGTCCGTCTTCGAGTTTCCGCCGTCGACCGCCAGCACGGCCGCCGGTGGATCGCGCCGGTCCCTGGGATCGCGGCGCTCGGGCGGATCGCCGCGCTCGGGCGAATCGCGCCGCTTCGGCTGCGTCACGGCCCCCCCTCTGATCCCTCCCCCATCCGCCCTCACGGCTTGTCCATGGACCCTGGCAACTCGTCCAGCGGGACGAACGACGCGCCCTTGTCTCGCAACCGGGCCAGCATCCCGGGCAGCGCCTCGATCGTGTTCGATGGCCAGGTATGGAGCAGCACGATGGCGCCGTCGCCGCGGCTCAGCGTGCCGTCCACGACGGTGTCCTCGACCTGGCGGGCGGTACGACCCGGGTCCCAATCGTCCGGCTCGACGTCCCAGTGGACATGGCGGTAGCCGAGGGCCGTCAGGCGAGCGAGCACCCGCGGGTCGTCGAAGCCCGCGCCGAACGGGAAGCGGAACCACGGCCGCGGATCTATCCCCAGGATCTCGACGATCGCGCGCTGGGCGTCCTGCACGTCGGTATCGAACCCGGGGCCGGAGAAGAGTGGCATCCGTGCGTGGTAGAAGGAGTGGCTGCCCACCAGGTGGCCGGCCGGCCCGATCCTCTGGGCCGTCGCGGGGTAGGCCTCGGCCCAGCGGCCCTGGACGAAGAACGTGGCCCGCACGCCCTCCCGGTCCAGGGCGTCGAGCAGGCGTTCCTGTACCCCGAGCGCCGACGGCCGGTCCGGGTGCTCCGCATCGAAGGTGAGGGCGACCCGGAACGCGCTTATTTCTCGACTCCCGTGATCACGATGCCGCGCACGAACACGCGTTGGAAGATGAGGAACATCACGACCGGCAGGACCATCGTCATGAGCGTGCCGGCCTGGATGATGCCCGGATCCCTGTTGGAATGGATGCCGTTGAAGCGAGCCAGCGCCACCGACAGCGTCTGGAGGTCCTCGTTGGCCGACAGGTAGATGAGCGGCCCGAAGAAGTCGTTCCAGCTGTAGACGAAGTGGAAGATCGCGACCGCGATCAGGGCCGGCACGGCCTGGGGCAGGATGACCGACGTCAGGGTCCGGAACGGGCCGGCTCCGTCGATGGCCGCCGCCTCATCCATCTCGCGCGGGATCGTGAGGAAGTACTGGCGCAGCAGGAAGACGTCGTAGGCGTTCGCGAAGAAGGTCGGCACGATGAGGGGTAACCACGTCCCGACCCAACCCAGCTTGACGAAGATCGTGTAGGTCGGGATGACGGTCACCGCGAAGGGCAGGAAGATCGTCGCGATGACGAGCGTGAAGAGCTTGCCTCGACCGGGGAACCGGAAACGCGCGAACGCGTACGCGACGAGGGTGCACGACAGGACCGTGCCGATCGTGGTGATGATCGCGATGGCGGCGGTGTTGAAGAAGATCCGCGGGAAGTTGAGCTGGTCCCAGGCGTCCGAGAAGTTGGTGGGCATGGGCGCGAACGTCCAGGCGTTCTGCAACGTGCGCCACGAGCCTTGCCAGGTGATCAGCCCGGCGTCCGGCTTGGCCGGGTCGACGAACTGGCTTTCGGACCGGCCCTTCTTCACCAGTGCCAGGTCTTTGGTGCCGCCGTCCACCGGCACGACGTAGACCTCGTAGGACTTGCCCTGGTATTCGAAGGTCTGCGGGTCCGCCGGCCAGATCGGCGAGTCCACCCGGGCCAGCTGATCCGGGCTCTTGAACGAGACGGTCAGGGACCTCACGAGGGGCGACAGGAATGCCGCGAGCACCACGACGGTGATGAACGTCAGCACGAAGGCCGGCAGAAACCGCCGGCGCAACCGGCTGACCGACCACCGCGAGGTGGTCAGAGCGGACGGGGCGGACCGGGCGGCTACTCCCACCGGTTACCTCTCACCGGCGTAATAGACCCAGCGGCGGGACGTCCGGAAGAGGATCACGGTGACGATGAGGATGAGGGCGAACAGGAGCCAGGCGAGCGCCGCGCCATACGACATGTTCTGGAAGGTGAAGAAGTTCTTGTACAGGTAGAGGTTGTAGAAGAACGTCGTGCCGCCGGGCTCGCCGGTTCCGTTCTTCACCACGAGCGGCACCAGGAAGTACTGGAAGAGCTCGACGACGCCCAGGATCAGGGCGTAGAAGATGACCGGGGACATCATCGGCAGGGTGACGTGCCGTAGCTGTCCCCACCAGCCCGCTCCGTCGATCCGGGCGGCGTCATACAGCTCGCTGGGCACCCCCCGCAGGCCGGCCAGGTTGATGATGATGCCGCCGCCGATGCCCCACACGCCGATGAACACGAGGGCCGGATAGATCCAGCCGGTGTCGTTGAGCCAGTTGGGGGCGTCCTGGATGCCGATCTGGTGCAGGAACAGGTTGATCCAGCCGGTATCCGTGCTCAGCATGCCCTGCCAGATGAGCACGCCGGCAATGAAGGGCACCACGTACGGCATGAAGAAGAGAACCCGGAACACGCTCGCGCCCTTGAGGGACTTGCTGTTGAGCAGCAACGCGACGGCCAGGGGCAGGAGCACGCCGATCGGAAGAGCCAGCACGGCGAACTTCACCGTCACCGCGAGCGACTCCCAGACCTGCGAATCGTGGACCAACGTCTCGTAGTTCCGGGTGCCCACGAAGCGGAGCGGCTCACCCTGGGCCAGGTTGATGTTCGAGAACGAGAAGGCCAGCGTGGCGATCATCGGAAACAGCGTGAAGCCTAGGAAACCGAGGACCCAGGGCGAGAGGAACAGCAGTCCCCAGCGCGCCTCGCGACGGGCCATCGGCGACGTGCCCAGCGACGGTCTCCGGAGGGTGATCACGCGGCCTCCCCGCTCGAATGGATGGGCCCTCGCCATCCTGATGGTAGGCGAGGGCCCTCTGGCGGCGAGCTTACTTCGCCTTGTCCCAGATTGACTGCAGGTCCGTCTTCAGCTTGGCGACCTCCTTGTCCACGTCCAGGCCACCGGTCGTTCGGAGCTTGGTCCAGAACGTGTTCAGGCGATCGAGCGTCTGGTTGTAGGCCGGCATGAATGCCTCGAAGTTGGGGTTGTCCGCGTACTGGACGCTGTCCGTGGCGACCTGCCAGTCGGGCTTCTGCGGGAACTGCTTGTTCAGCGTCTCGAAGAAGGCGGCCTGGTCGGCCGTCCGGGCGGGCATGCCGCCGTACACGTTGAGGAGGTCGGTCGAGCCGTCCGTCAGCAGGTAGGTGAGGGCGGTGAAGGCCTCGTCGGGGTGCTTGCTGTTCTTGAGGATGCGGAAGGTGTCGGCGTTGAAGACGGCCGTCGTCTTGCCGTTGTAGGCAGGAGCGGCGGCGATGTCCCACTTCTCGCCCGCCGGAGCCTTCTTGCCTGCCTCGGCGACCAGGCAGTACTTGGACCACAGGAAATTCACCTGAGAAGCGACCTTGCCTGAGCAGAACGTGTAGCCGCCGCCCTGGTATTCCTGGCTCTGGAAGACCGCCTCGGTCTCGATGAAATGGTCCTTCCAGACGCCGCCGTAGAACCACTTCCAGGCGGCGATCCAGTTGGCCGGGATGTCGACGGTCTTGCCGTCGGCACCGGCCAGCGAGCCCGCTCCGAAGAATGCGCCCCAGCCGCGGGCATCGTCGCGCTGCGGCTCGAAGCCGTACTGGACGATCTTCTTGGGATCGAAGCCCGCCTCCGTGGCGTCCTTGCCGTTCTTGTCGACGGTGAGCTTCTGGGCGATGGTGCGAACGGCGTTGTAGTCCCAATCGACCTCGGTTCCGTCCGGCATCTTGTACTTCTCGCCGTACTTGTGCGGCGGCGGCTCCAGGCCGGCCTCCTCGAACATGTCCGGCTGGTACCAGAAGAACGAGGGATAGATCGCGAACGGCAGGGCCGGCTGGCCCTCGCCGGAGATCTTGTAGAAGTCCACCGAGCCGGTCGCGAACTGGCTCAGGTCGAGATTGTTCTTCTCGATGTATGGAGCAAGGTCCAGCCACTGTCCGTGGAACGCCTCGGCACCGCCGACGCCAACCGGCCCCACGATGTCGGGGGCGTTGCCGCCCGCGATCTCGGTGGACAGCGCGTCGCGTGCGCTCTGATAGGTGACGACCTCGATCTGGAGCTTGATGTTCGGGTGGCTGGCGTTGAACTTCTCGATGACCGCCTTCTCGACCTTGACCTGGTCCGCGGCCTCGCCCGTTCCCAGGCAGCAGAACCACTTGATCGTGACCGGCGGACCGGCGGGTGTCGGGCTGGCGGTCGCCGGTGCCGCGCTTGCGGGCGCGCTGGGCGACGGCGTAGCGCCGCCGCCGCAGGCGGATGCCAGCAAGCCGAAGACGGCACTGACCGCCAGAAGACGCCTGGACAGGACCATATCCTCTCTCCTCTCTTTCGGCGTGCTCGTCTCGACGAGCCGCCGCTGTATCCCTACCGCCGCTCGCTGGCCAGACCGCCGGCTCGATCGCCGGCCAGGAGCAGGGCCTCCACGTTGCCATCAGCTGGATTGCTACCGGTGCCGCGGATCGAGCGGAGACCGCGTGCCCAGCGGCCGGTCGTCTCGATCAGGAACTTGGAACGCTCGCCCGGAACGTACGTCCGCGAATACTCGACCGGTTTGCCGTCGTCGTCGAAGGCGACCCCCACGAGCAGGAGCATCGGCCGGCGACGGGACCCTCCCAGGATTCGAGCCTCGCGAGCAGGCGGAAGAACGGGCTCGATCGTCTCCCGGAGGCGGACGATCCGACAGCCATACCGTGTGGCCAGGAAGTCGTAGAGCGAGCCGTGCTCGAGGTCCGCCGTGAGCAGGTCCGGAAATCGCTCGGCCGGAAGCTCCACCTGCTCGAGAAGGAGCGGCAGGTTGGCGGCGCCGCGGAGCCGTTCGAGCCGGTACGTCGGGGCGCCGGGCAGTATCTGAAGCGAGGCCGCGGCGGCCTCACTGGCCCGTCCCACGGCCGCCGCCAGGAGTGTCGTGCGAGGCTCCAGTCCATGCAGCTCCATCTCCTGCGCGAAGCTCAGGGTGGATGACAGATCCCGGACGATCTTCGGCAGGGTGACCACGGTGCCGCGGCCCCGCGTTCGCTGGAGGCGCTCCTCGCGGGCAAGGTCGCTGAGGGCCCGGCGGACGGTGATCAGGCTGCAGCCATACCGCTCGGCGAGCTCGCGCTCGGGTGGCAGCTGGTCGCCGGGCCGCCACTCGCCGCTATCCAGCGCGGCCCGCAGGTCGAGATAGACCTGATGGTGGAGCGGGATCGGACCAGGCTCGAGCTGGTACCGGGCCATGCGCCTCCTCTGGAGCCGGCAGCCGCCGTTGCGGGGGCTTGTCTTGGTGGCGACCATTAGTGATAACGTTATAAGCAATGGTGGCGGGCCAATGGCCTGGCTGTCAAGATGGTGCGGCATTTCTCCTAGCAGAGGCGTGGCCGTGAAGGTCGTCGTGGTGGGCGGCGGAAGCACCTACACCCCCGAGCTCATCGAGGGCTTCGCCGATCGTGATGCGGTCCTCCACGTCGAGGATCTCGTCCTGCTCGACGTGGACCGGGATCGACTGGACGTGGTGGGCGGGCTGGCTCGCCGCATGCTCGAACGCCGCGGCTGGCCGGGCAGGCTGTCCCTGACGACGGGCCAGGACGGTGCGTTCGAGGGAGCCGACTTCGTCCTGCTCCAGATCCGCGTGGGCGGACAGGGGACCCGCTTCGTGGACGAGACGCTGCCGCATCGGTTCGGCTGCATCGGCCAGGAGACGACCGGTCCCGGCGGTTTCGCCAAGGCCCTCCGGACCGTGCCGGTCGTCCTCGACATCGCGGAGGCGGCGACCCGCCGTGCGGCGCCCGGCGCCTGGATCATCGACTTCACGAATCCGGTCGGCATCGTCACCCAGGCGCTGGTCGACGGCGGCTTCCGGGCAATCGGCCTGTGCAACGTGGCAATCGGGATGCAGCGGACATTCGCCCGGCGATTCGGCGTCGAGCCCGAGCGGGTGGAGCTTGAGCACGTCGGGCTCAATCATCTGTCCTGGGAGCGCGCGATCCGGGTGGATGGCACGGATGTCCTGCCCGGCCTGCTCGAATCGGACGGGCCATGGCTGGCCGACATGGTCAGCCTGCCGGAGGAGCTCGTTCGGGCCCTGCGCTCGGTGCCCTCCTACTACCTGCGCTACTTCTACATGACGGACGTGGTCCTGGCCGAACAGCTCGCCGGCAAGTCACGGGCAGAGGACGTCATGGCCATCGAGCGCGACCTGCTCGAGCGCTATCGCGATCCGGCCCTTGCCGAAAAGCCCAGGCAGCTCGAGGAGCGGGGCGGTGCCTTCTACTCCGAGGCCGCGGCCCAGCTCATCGCCGCCCTGGCAACCGACGCGGGCGACGTCCAGGTCGTGAACCTCCGCAACGGCGGGGCGATCCCGGGGCTCCCGGCAGACGAGATCGTGGAGATCGGCGCCCACGTCGGCCGGGACGGCGTCGTGCCGATCCCGGTCGCACCGCTCGGCCCGGAGCTCCTGGGCCTCGTTCTTCAGCTGAAGGCCTACGAGAGGCTGACGATCCAGGCAGCGCTGTCCGGCGACCGGGAGATGGCGCTGCTGGCCCTCCTCGCGAACCCGCTCGTGGCTCGCTACTCCACCGCTGCACCGCTCCTGGACGCGCTCCTGGATGCGAACCGGCGTTTCCTGCCGAGGTTCTTTCCCGAGGCCTGACCGGCCGCCTTCCCGGTCACACCGGCTCATTCCAGCTGGAATGGGATCCGGGTCACGCCTGCACGGGCGAGGCGACAAACACATTCCGGGCGGCGGCCATGCTCGCTCATTGCCGGCTCCATTCACCATGGAATGACCGTGGCCGCCCAGAATGGCCACCGAACCGGCGTCGCGCGACCGCGTCGAGTGGCGTCGCGGTCGATACCATCCGCAGCGTGACGGTCGGCCCACGCGTGATGGACGGCCTGCCGTCGCGATCGGGCGGAGGTGGGCGTGCGCCGTTGGAACGGTTGGGGCGACGAAGCGGTCTCGGTGCCGCTCGGCCCGGAAGCTCGCTCCTTCCTGGACCGGGCCCTGGGACCCGGCCGGCCGGGTCCTGACGCGACGCTCGAGGCAGCCCTGGCGAGCCTCCCGCCGAGCGCGCTGCCAGAAGCTCATCCGCTCGTCACGATCGAGCCTGGCGAACGGCTGCGCCACGCCCGCGGTCAGTCGCTGCCGGACTGGATCGCCCTGCGAAGTGGCCGCCTGGGATGGGCGCCCGATGGAGTGGCCCACCCTGCCGACCGCGACGGGATTCGAGGGCTGTTCCGGTTCGCCGCCGAGCGAGGCTGCCGGCTGATCCCCTATGGCGGCGGGACGAGCGTCACCGGCCACCTGACGCCCACGCCGGGCGGCCCGCCGAGCGTGACCGTCGCGCTCGATCGTCTGGCGGGCCTCCAGCGCTACGACGAGCGCTCCGGGCTCGCCACGTTCGGGGCGGGCACGGCCGGCCCCGGCATTGAGGCCGCCCTGCACGGCGAGGGCCGGACTGTCGGGCACTTCCCTCAGTCGTTCGAGCTCTCCACCGTTGGCGGCTGGGTCGCCACCCAGTCTGCCGGCCAGCAGTCGCAGCGGTACGGCCGGATCGAATCGCTCTTCGCCGGGGGCCACCTGGAGGCGCCTGCCGGACCGCTCGACCTGCGGCCGTTTCCGGCATCGGCTGCCGGGCCCGACCTGCGCCAGCTCGTCCTGGGGTCCGAGGGACGGTTGGGCATCCTGACCGACGTCACCGTCAGGACGAGCCCGTTGCCGCAGGAAGAGCGCTTGGTGGCCGGCTTTCTGCCCGACTTCGATCGAGGGCTGGCCGCCGCCCGGACGCTGGCCGACGAGCGGGTGCCGGTATCCATGATCCGGCTATCGACGCCGGAAGAGACCGCCACCATCGTCGGCATGGCCGGCCACGAAGTGATCCTGGGGATGTATGGCCGGTACCTCCGGCTCAGGGGCATCGGCCATGATCGATGCCTCCTGCTGGTCGCCGTCACCGGCAACCGGGCACTGGTCCGATTCGCCACGGCGCAGGTCGGGCGGGTGGTCCGGGCGCATCACGGGCTCATGGCCGATGGCACCTTCGGACGTGGCTTCGGGCGACGATGGGCAGCCGAGCGATTCCGATCTGCCTACCTGCGCAACGCGCTGTGGGACGCCGGCTATGCCGTGGACACCATGGAGACGGCGACGACCTGGGATCGTGTCCCGGCCCTGGCGGAGGCGGTCGCCAAGGCACTGCGGCACGGCCTGGAGGCCGAGGATGAGCGGGTCCACGCGTTCAGCCACTGCTCCCACGTCTACCCGAGTGGCTCGAGCCTGTACACGACCTGCCTGTTCCGCCGAACCGCCGACCCGGATGAGACGCTGCGGCGCTGGGCCGTGCTCAAGGCCGCCGCGTCGAGGGCGATCGTCGATGGAGGCGGCACGATCAGCCATCAGCACGGCGTGGGCCGCGACCACGCACCGTACCTGGCCGCGGAGATCGGCCCGCTGCCGATGGCGGTCCTGGCCGACGCCGCCCGACGGTTCGACCCGGACGGGATCATGAATGTCGGCGCGCTGCTTGGCGACCAGGCCGGCTGACCATGAGCGGCGGCTTCCGGACGGGCGATCGACTCCTGGCCATCGACGTCGGAACGCAGAGCGTTCGCGCCCTGCTGTTCGACCTGCGCGGAGAGCTCGTGGGCCGGGCGCGCATCCCGATCGAGCCGTACGTGTCGCCCAGGCCGGGCTGGGCCGAGCAGGACGCCGAGCTGTACTGGCGGTCCATCGGCGAGGCCTGCCGGACACTCTGGGCAGAGCCCGGGCTGCAACCGTCATCCGTGGCCGGGGTGGCGCTGACCACGCAGCGCGGGACCGTCGTCTGCACGGACGCGGCGGGCCGCCCGCTCCGGCCTGCGATCGTCTGGTTGGACCAGCGTCGCGCGACCGGGCTGCGCCGGGTCGGCGGGTTGACCGGCCTTGCGTTTCGGGCGCTCGGCGTCCGAGAGACGGTCGCCGCCTTTCAGGCGGACGCCGAGGTGAACTGGCTCCGCCAGCACGAGCCGGAGATCTGGCGGGAGACGGCCCATTACCTGCTCCTGTCGGGTTTCCTGAGCCACCGGCTGACCGGCCGGTTCGTGGATTCGGCCGCCGCCCAGGTCGGCTACCTGCCGTTCGACTACAGGCACCAGCGGTGGGCCGCGCCCGGGGATTGGAAGTGGCGCGTCGCCCCGATCGAGCCGGCCCAATTGCCCGAGCTCGTCATGCCGACCGATCTGCTCGGCGAGCTGACGGCGACCGCGGGCGAGCACCTTGGCCTGCCCGCTGGCACGCCGGTCATCGCCGCAGCGGCAGACAAGGCCTGCGAGGTGCTCGGCTCGGGGGCGCTCCAGCCGAACGTCGGGGCGATCAGCTTCGGCACCACCGCCACGCTCAACACGACCCAGCGCCGCTACGTCGAGGCCATCCCTCTGGTGCCCCCCTACCCGGCCGCGCTCCCCGGCGCGTATTCGCTCGAGCTCCAGGTCGCGCGGGGTTACTGGATGGTGGAGTGGTTCAAACGCGAGTTCGGCGCCCATGAGGTGGCGCGGGCAGCCATCGAACGCGTGGCACCGGAGGAGCTCTTCGACGAGCTGGTGGGCGCCGTGCCGCCCGGGTCGCTGGGTCTGACCCTGCAGCCCTACTGGTCGCCCGGCGTGCGCATCCCCGGCCCGGAGGCAAAAGGCGCGATCATCGGCTTCGGCGACGTCCACACCCGCGCGCACGTCTATCGGGCGATCCTCGAGGGCCTGGCCTATGCGCTGCGCGACGGGGCCGAGCGGACCGAGCGGCGGACGAAGGTCAAGCTGACCGAGTTGCGCGTGTCCGGCGGGGGCGCCCAGAGCGCGGCCGCCGTCCAGCTCACCGCCGACGTCTTCGGCCTCGCGGTCCGCCGCCCGCACACCCATGAGACGTCCGGGCTGGGAGCGGCGATCGACGCGGCGACCGGTCTGGGGTTCTACCCCGACGTGGAGGCGGCCGCACGCTCCATGGTCCGGATCGGCGAGACGCGAGAGCCGAGCGCCGCAGCGCATGCGGTGTACGACGAGCTGTACCGGAACGTCTACCGCCGGATGTATGCGGCTCTGCGGCCGCTATACGACGATATCCGCCGGATCACGGGGTATCCCGGCTCGCTGTGATCGCAGCCGGCTCGAGGGCGCATCCGCGGCGGGCCGTGTACATTCGACCCATGCCTCGTCGAATCTTCAGCTTCAACGAGCCAGAGCGCTTCGTGGCCGGAACGGTCGGCCAGCCCGGCGGCAGGACGTTCTTCCTGCAGGCCCGGGACGGCCGGCGCGTCACGAGCGTCGTCCTCGAGAAGGCGCAGGTGATCGTCCTTGCCGAGCGTCTCGGCCAGCTCCTGGACGAGCTCGGGCGACGAGGCCTCGAGATGCCACCCGCGGGTGAAGTCCCCCAGGATACCGATCCTCTCGACGAGCCCCTCATCGAAGCATTCCGGGCGGGCACCCTGACCCTGACATGGGACGGCGACCAGGAGCGCATCATCGTCGAGGCTCGCGAGATGGTCGAGGATGGCGACGCCGAGCAGGCTGAGCTGGCCGACGAGGTCGAGGACGGCCCCGACCTCATCCGCGTCGTCATGCACCCGGCCGCAGCTCGCGGCTTCGCCGACCGGGCGATCGCGGTCGTGGGCGCCGGCAGACCGCCATGCCCGCTGTGCGGCCAGCCGCTCGACCCCCAGGGCCACATCTGTCCCCGTCGCAACGGCTACCTGAACTGACGCGCAGCGTGGAGTCGAGCGGCGACCGGCTGAGCTCGATCGACCGGGCGACCGCCCTCGACCTTCTCCGCGACGGCGAGCTGGACGTCCTCGGCCGGCTCGTGGGGTCGTCCAATCGGGCCATGGTGTGCACGATCACACGTCGCTGCCCCGACCCCGACCCGGACCTCGTGGCAACCTGCGTCTACAAGCCGATCCTCGGCGAACGGCCGCTCGACGACTTCCCGGACGGTACGCTGGCCCACCGCGAGGTCGCGGCGCACCTCGTGTCGGAGGCGACCGGCTGGGACATCGTCCCGCCCACGATCCTGCGCGACGGGCCGTTCGGCGACGGCATGGTCCAGGTGTGGATCGACGTGGATGCCGGGGCCGACCCGTGGGAGCTCGTCCAGCGCGCGGACCGTGCGCTCCGGCCGATGGCCGTCTTCGACGCGGTCGTCAACAACGCCGACCGCAAGGTTGGCCACATCCTGCCGGTCGATGGCGGCCACCTCTTCGGCGTCGACCATGGCATCTGCTTCTCGCCGGAGCCCAAGCTCCGGACCGTCCTGTGGGGCTGGCGGGGTGGTCGCCTGGCCGAGGCGGAGGTCGAGGTGCTCGACACGGTTCGGCAGCGGCTGGACGGAGGCCTTGGGGAGGCCCTGGCGGAGTTGCTCGCGCCGATCGAGGTGGCGGCCACCGTCGCCCGGGTCGACGAGCTCCTGAGGACCCGCCGGATGCCGATGCCCGATCCGGATCGACCCTCCATCCCGTGGCCGCCATTCTGATCGACCGGACGGACCCGTACGCCCGGGTCCTGCCGAATCCGCGGGAATGGCGCACAATAGGAGGCCCCCGGCGTAGGCCTCGTCTCGCCGTGAGCCAGCCCAGGAGCGTGTCCGTGAATCCCAACCCGCCCAAGTCCTCTGCCACCGCGACGGAGGAGCCCCTCAAGCACGTTATCGACCAGTACGTGCACCGGCTGCAGCAGGTGACTTGCGTGTGCGGCTGGCAGGGCAGCTCGTCGACGAACGACGGGCAGACGTCGGAATGGACCGCCCACCTGCTGCTCGTCCGAGGCAAGCGGCGCTAGCCGATCGGGGCGCGGCCAGGCCCGACTGCTGACGGCGGGCACCTTCGTCGGGCCGGTCTCTCGGGTTGGGCGGGCACCTTCGTCGGGCCGGCACCTCCGTCGGGCGGGCAGCTCGGGTTGGGCTCGCGGGCGGACGCCTCGTTGAGCTGAGCGCAACTGACAGGGCACGACGAGGAAGGCTGAACGGTCCGCAGCCGAGCTCGAGCTTCGTAAACATGTCGGCGTTGAGCTCGATGCAACAAACGACGCACGGCGAGAGAAACCAGGCGGGATGCGGCGGATCCCTAGCCTCGATGAACTGGTCGTTGTTGAGCCCGGTGCAACGGGCAACACCAACGAGAGCGCCAGATCGGATTTGACGCCGATGAAGATGTAGGCGAGACTTGATCCGTACCGAACCGCGGACGTGACGCAGGTCAGAGCACGAATCTGCTCCCGCGCCGGCCGCCGGTACTGATCTATCCGCTCCGATCCCCGATATCGGATCGTCGCGAGCGGACCATTTTTCGCCGCAGTCGCCGTGGGACCAGAAACGTCCCGGCGCCGGCTCATCGAGAGGGATACCCACACGTGTTGTCACGATCAACCACGGCCAGCCTGACCGGCCGGGCGAGCGCCATGCGCCGCCTTCGCCGTCGAAGCCATGCCACCAGCAACCTCTACTGTCGCACCAACGGGTGCGCCAGCTTCCTGCAGCTCGATCCCGCCACCGGGGTCGCCACCTGCCCGATCTGCGGGTACCGTCGCGAGCTGTCCTAGCGACCCGGCCAGGCGAACCGCCTGACCACCCGCGACCCGGTCCACGCACCGGTCGCCCATGAGGGGGCGCGGAGAGGCATCATCGCGAAATGCCCGCACTCGCGACCCTCGACCGAGCCCGGCTCGTGACGATCATGGAGCGCGAGCAACAGACCTTCGTCGAGGCTCATCCGCGCTCGGGAGCGCTCTACGAGCGCGCCCGCGGGTCGCTCCTGGGTGGCGTGCCGATGCCCTGGATGGTGAAGTGGCCGGGCGCCTTCCCGCCCTTCGTCGACTTCGCCGAGGGCGCTCATTTCCGCTGCGTCGATGGACACGAGTACGTGGACTTCTGCCTCGGCGACACGGGGGCGATGGCGGGCCACGGGGCAGCGCCAACAGTGGCTGCGGTCGAGCGCCAACTGAGACGCGGCATCACCCACATGCTGCCGACCGAGGACGCCGCGTGGGTCGGCGAGGAGCTGCAGCGCCGATTCGGTCTGGCGTATTGGCAATTCGCGGTCACGGCGACCGACGCGAACCGGTTCTCCATCCGGCTCGCGCGCATGGTCACCGGCCGGCCGCTGATTGCCGTCCACGACTTCAACTACCACGGCACCGTGGACGAGACGTTCGCCTGGCTGGCCGACGACGGCCGGGTGGAGGCGCGCCGCGGCAACATTGGCCCGCCGGTCGATCCGGCCCTGACGACGCGCGTCGTGCCGTTCAACGACGCGCCCGCTCTCGACGCCGCCCTGGCCGACGGCCGGGTTGCGGCGCTGCTCATCGAGCCGGCGCTGACCAACGTGGGCATCGTCCTGCCAGAGCCGGGCTACCACGACGCCGTCCGCGCGATCACCCGCCGGACCGGCACGCTGCTGATCATCGACGAGACGCACACGATCTGTGCGGGGCCGGGCGGGGCCACCGCCCAGTGGCGCCTTGAGCCCGACGTCCTCGTGATCGGCAAGACGATCGGCGGCGGGATTCCGGCCGCCGCGTACGGGTTGAGCCAGGCCGTGGCCGACGCGGTCGCCGGCGCCATGTCGCTCGAGGACGCCGACGTCGGCGGAATCGGCGGGACCCTGGCGGGGTACGCGCTGTCCCTGGCCGCGATCAGGGCGACGTTGGGCGAGGTCCTGACCGAGGCAGCCTTCGCCCGGATGATTCCGCTGGCCGGGCGCTGGGCCGAGGGAGCTCGCGAGATCATCGCCAGCCGCCACCTGCCATGGCACGTGACGCGGCTCGGCGCTCGCGCCGAGTATCACTTCATGGCGAATCCCCCGCGGACCGGTCGAGAGCAATGGGACCACGGCGATTTCGAGCTGGAGCGGTTCCTCCACCTGTACGCCCTCAATCGCGGTGTGCTCATGACGCCGTTCCACAACATGGCGCTCATGAGTCCGGCGACGACGGACGCAGATGTCGATCGCCACAGCCAGGTCTTCGCGGACGCAGTCGACGAGCTGTTCGGCTGAGGCCGCCGTGCCAGGCGAGGTGGCACGGCCCCGGCTACGCTGAGGAGCGTGCAACTCCACGGCGACACGATCGTCGTCAGCGCATCGGATCTCGTCGGCTACCTGGCCTGTGACCATCTCGAGACGCTGGAGCTCGGCCGTGCCCAGGGCCTCTGGGACACACCGCCGCGCCGCGAGGATCCGGAGCTCGCCCTCCTTCAGGAACGGGGGGTGGAGCACGAGCTGGCCTACCTGGAGCGCCTGCGGGCGGACGGCAGGTCGATCCACGAAGTCGAGCTGCGTTATCCGGACACACCCGACGAGCTGAGGGCCGCCGAGGCGGAGACCGTCGACGCGATGCGCCGGGGCGTGGACGTCATCTACCAGGCGACGTTCTTCAACGGCCGCTGGCGGGGCCATGCCGACTTCCTGCTCCGTGCCGAGCGCCCGAGCGACCTCGGGTCATGGAGCTATGACGTCGCCGATACGAAGCTCGCCCGCGGCGTCAAGGCCGGCGCGCTGCTCCAGGTCTGCGTCTACGCAGACCGGCTGGGCCAGCTGCAGGGTCGTCCGCCCGAGCGCCTCATCATCGTCACCGGCGACGGCGTCGAGCACATCGAGCGGCTGGACGACTACGCCGCCTTCTATCGGGCCGTCAAGGGCCGCTTCGAGGCGCGCATCTTCGGCGACGAGCCCGTCCCCGCCACATACCCGGACCCGGTGGAGCACTGCCGCGTGTGCACCTGGTTCCCGACCTGCATGGACCGGCGCCGCGCCGACGATCACCTGTCGATCGTGGCGGGCATGACCCGGACGTACACGGAACGGCTCGCCGCGAACGGGGTGGCCACGCTGACCGCGCTGGGCGAGCTCCCGGTCGAGCGGAGCGTTGCCCGCATGAATGCGCGGCCGCTCGCCCGGCTTCGCGATCAGGCCCGTCTCCAGCTCGAGGGTCGGCGGGCGCACGACCTCCGCCACGAGCTCATCGCTCCCGACCCGGAGGCGCCGGGCCACGGGCTGGCCGCGCTCCCGGAGCCGTCCTCGATGGACCTGTTCTTCGACATCGAGGCGGATCCGTGGGCGCTCGACGACGGCCTGGAGTACCTGCTTGGCGTGGCGTGGCGGACAGCCGACGGCCGGCACGCGTACCGCCCGATCTGGGGCCACGACCGGCGCGGCGAGAAGGCCGCCTTCGAGGCGTTCGTCGACCTGGTGATCGAGCGACTCGATCGCGATCCGCGGATGCACGTCTACCACTACGCGGGCTACGAATCCGGGGCGATCAAGCGCCTCATGCAGCGCCACGCAACCCGGGAGGACGACGTGGACCGGATCCTTCGCGGCCAGGTCCTCGTCGACCTCTACCAGGTGGTTCGCCAGGGTATCCGGGCGTCCGTCGAGTCGTACTCGATCAAGACGATCGAGAAGTTCTACCTGCCCGCACGCGCGGGGCCCATCACGGAAGCTGGCTTCAGCGTGGTCGAGTACGAGCGCTGGCTGCGCGACGGAGATGACCGCCACCTGCGCGACCTGGCCGACTACAACCGCGATGACTGCGTCTCCACGCTCCTGCTGCGGGACTGGCTCGAAGAGCGCCGCCGGGACGCGATCCTGTCCCAGGGCTGGAGCCTGCCGCGCCCGGCGCGTGCGGAGGCGGGACCATCGGAGGCCCTCACCGCATGGCAGGCGGTTACCCGGGCCCGCGAGCAGGCGCTCCAGGCCGGCATCCCGGACGATCCGGCCGAGCGGACGCCACAGCAGGCGGCCCGCTGGCTGCTCGCGGGCCTGGTGGACTGGCACCGGCGCGACACGAAGCCCGGATGGTGGGAATACTTCCGCCTCCGCGACCTCTCTGTCGAGGACCTCCTCGGAGAGAGCGGCGCGCTGGCCGGGCTTTCGCATGTCGGTCAGGTCGGGGCCGACAAGCGCTCCGTCGTCCATCGCTATCGCTTCGAGCCGCTCCAGGACACGAAGATCCACGAGGGCGACGCCGACTGGGTGGACCCCAGGACGGATCGGCCGGCCGGGAGCGTGGTGGCCCTCGACCCGATCGCGGGCACGGTCGATCTGAGGCGGGCCACAACCAGCCAGGCGCCGCATCCGGTGGCGCTGATCGAGCCCGGCCCGCGGCCATATCACCCTCTCCCGGACGCGCTCGCTGCCGTGGCCGACCACGTCATCGCGTACGGAATCGAGGGGCCGGGGCCCTACCGGGCGGTCCGGGACCTCCTCATGCGGCGGCCGCCTCGCGTGGCCGGGGCCGTCCCGGGCGCCCCACTGCGACGCCCGGAGGAGACCGCGCTCGGTGCGGCCCTTCGGCTCGCGACGTCCCTCGACGAGAGCACGCTCGCGATCCAGGGCCCGCCCGGCACGGGCAAGACCTGGACCGGCGCGCGAATGATCCTGGAGCTCGTCGCGGCGGGCCGGCGGGTGGGGGTGACGGCGCAGTCCCACAAGGCCATCGCGAACATGCTCATCGCGCTCGACGAGGCGGCGCGCCAGGCCGGTCGCACCGTCCGCGTCGTCCAGAAGTGCGACACGGTCGAAGACGGCGTCCAGCGCGAGAGCGTCCAGGTCGTTACCGATCCCAAGGATGTCGCGCCGGCCATGCGGGCCGGCCGCTTCGATGTCGCCGCCGGCACCGCATGGCTCTTCGGCCGTGAGGACATGGCCGGTGCCGTCGACACGCTGTTCGTCGACGAGGCCGGACAGCTGGCCCTCGCCAATGTCGTCGCGATCGGCGGTGCGGCGCGCTCCATCGTCCTGCTGGGCGACCCCAACCAGCTGCCCCAGGTGTCGCAGGGCGTCCACCCTGACGGTGCCGGCAGCTCGGCGCTCGAGCACGCGGTCGGCGCCGCCCCCACGATCGCACCGGATCGCGGCCTGCTGCTGGACGTCACCTACCGGATGCATCCGCTCGTGAACGACTTCATCTCGGAGGTCTTCTATGCCGGCGAGCTGAACGCCGACCCTTCCACCGGTCGCCAGAGGATCGCCGGAGTGGACGGCGCCGACGACCTGGGACTCCGCTGGCTGCCGATCGCCCACGACGGTGATCAGGTCAGCTCGCGGGCCGAGGCGGTCGCCGTCGCCGAGGCGGTCGCCAAGCTGGTCGGGCGGCAATGGACCGATGCCCGTGGCGAGACCAGGCCGTTGGCCGCCGACGACATCCTGGTCGTCGCCCCGTACAACGCCCACGTCGCCGAGATCGAGCGCGCCCTCCTCGCTCGCCTTGGCACGCGTGGCCGGGTGGGCACCGTGGACCGGTTCCAGGGCCAGGAGGGTGCCGCCGCCGTGTATTCGATGGCAACCTCGTCCCCGGAAACCATCCCGCGCGGGATCGATTTCCTGTACAACGCCAACCGCTTCAACGTCGCCGTCTCACGAGCCCGTGGCCTGTCGATCCTCGTCTGCAGCCCGGAGCTGCTGCGAGTCCGTTGCCGGACGCCGCGGCAGATGCGGCTGGCCAACGCGCTGTGCCGCTATGTCGAGGTCGCCCGCGGGGACCGCCGTCCACCGCCCGTGCCGCCGCCCCAGCCGGCGGGTGAGCCGGAGGCTGGTCAGGTTGCGCCGGCGCTGACCTGACCTCGAGCTGCAACCGACCGCCCCTGCAACCGACCGCCCCTGCACCTGGCCGCGGCCGGACCGGACCACCGGCAGGACCGGACGACCGGGCGACTTGACCGACAGGCGCCGCGGGACGACCCTCTGGATGGACGCGGTACCGCCGGCTGGGAGGCAAGCATGGACCGGAGCAGCAACTCGACGGACTATGAAGGACGCCCGGGCCGCTCGCGGAACCCGGCCGGCACGGTCGGGCGGATCCTGGCGGGGCTCGCCATTGCGGGCAGCGCGCTGGCCAGCGGCTCCGGATCACTGCCGACGTCGCCATCCGCGCCGAGGGCTGCCGCTTCGGCCACTGACGCGGCCCATGCCCCGGTCCTGGCAGCGGCCAGGTCGACAGTGACGCAACGAGTCGCGGCACCCACCTCCTACACGCCCGGCCACCTCTCGCTGTCGCTCGCGCGCGTCGCCGGTGGCTTCAGCCAGCCCCTGTTCGTGACCAACGCACATGACAAGACCAACCGTCTGTTCGTCGTCGAGCAGGGCGGCCGGATCAAGC